>Ga0209109_10002505_pt1 | contig 10072 bp, 6 predicted proteins | sample Rifsed10ft2_FD_184004 | JGI IMG/M metagenome (GOLD analysis project Ga0209109, IMG submission 184004) | Soil microbial communities from Rifle, Colorado, USA - sediment 10ft 2 (version 2) | ecosystem: Environmental > Terrestrial > Deep subsurface > Rock core/Sediment | place: Rifle, Colorado... | reverse complement strand
GCGCTATTTCGAAGTCGTAATCGGCGTCCCGGGCAAACCGGTTGGGATATTTCTTTGCCAATTCCTTGGCCTTTCGGACCAGACTTATCCCGTTCTCGATTTCGCGGTCCTGCTTGATAGCTGAACCGTAGTCTACCAGAAGTCTTCCCTTGGTGAACAAATAGCGAGCCGAGGTGGGCTCCAGGACCAGGGCCTTGTCGATCTCCGATAGAGCTCTATCGTAGGCGTCGTATGCTTCTGCATGCCTCGCGGTAATGTAGTGCAGAAAGGCCGTTTTCTTCGCTTCCTTTGCCAGCTTCGCTAGCCTTTTGAATTCGGTTCCAATGGCGGAGAGCGAGGCCGGCCTTTCAATTAACCGGCTATTTCTAGACGGGAGCTTCAGCAGGAGACGCAGCCATATAGCCTCAAGGTGATTCGGTTCGTGTTCAAGCACAGCTTCCAAATAACGCTCGGCAGTGGAAGTGTCACCCGCGTAACCGTTCTTCACTAAGTGCTCCAACGCCTTGTTGAACAACGATTCGACGTCATCCGCAGCAAGGCAAAATCGGGGCAGAAAAACGGCGATGAGTAATACTACGATTTTGGCTTTCATCGTGTCGCTCCCGTCAGGACAAAGGCCGACCAGTAATACGGGTGCCGGTATCTTTCAGTTTTCACGAGCGAACGCTGCGCCTGCTGCAGCGCCAAGACGGCCGGCATATTCTGGCGATAAGCAGAGTGAAAGGCCCCCATAAAATCCGCGGTCGCCTGATCGTGCACCGCCCACAAGGGGGCCACCATGCTCTTTGCCCCAGCAAAGAATAGAGCGCGCGCGATGCCGAAAACATCCCTCGGTGTATTCGGGTCGGTTAGCCCGCTCTCACAGCTGCTGAGAGTCACAAGGTCGATGTGACTCATATCGACCGTAGCCATGGCCTTGGCGTTCCACCCTTGGGCCTGAATGGCACTGCCTTCTTCCGGCGAGAGCCAAATCGCCGACTCCATTGCATTGACGGGGTAGAAATTGCCGTGGGCACCAACGTGGAGAAATGCTGCTTGCTTTTGATTTTTAATGGCAGCGACCAGTTTACTCTCGGAGCATTCTTTGCCCACCAGAGAGATTACCTTTTCCCCATACTGCTCTGCCAGCAACCGGCCTGTTTCCTGTTGAAATGGAAGCCGCGCGTTGGCAATGCCCGGATCGACACAGGCGATGCCAAGCCCAACAGGCGGCGCCTTCACCTCCGCTATGGACCTGGCATATCTAAGAGAAGGGACTCGGTACACGGCATAGCGATTTCCCAAAAACTGCTCGCCATCCATGAGGACTTCCAACGGTATCCGGGAGAGAAGTCCGTCAGGGCTGTAGACAAGAATCTTCACTGTGCTCGGAAGGCTCCTTAAGGCCGGTTCAAGACTTTTCTTGAACAGCCAGCGCGCCGGCTCACGGTAAAAGTCGTTATGGGGATTGGTTAGAGCGACACGCAACTGGTCGATGGCCCGAAGGTACTCTCCGATATCCACGGCCAGCGGAAAGTGCTGGATAGCCCGTTGGGTTACGAGAAATACCGAAGCCCTGTCCTTACGCACGAAGAAGGAAACAACGGCCACATCTGACGGCAGCTGTCGCCTTATTTCTTCCACGTGCTCCTTGGAGAGACTGCGGGTAGCCGTCATCTCTTTAAGCTGCAGATTGGCCTGTAATTTCCTACGCTCATCCTCCTGCTTCTGTATGAGGGCAACAACCTTGGGCAGGAGATCGCGTCTCTGCACGGGGACGAGCTCATCTTCCTTCTTCTCGACGAGATCTGCTACCTCCTTCGCATGCCGCTGCTCCATCTCCTTCCACTGATCCTGGACCTGTTTGTAGGACGGATCCTCAAAAATATCATTGAGCGTTCGGGCCTTGTTGGACTCAAGAAGCGCCAGCGCTGCCGCCAGATCCTTGGTTTGGATATAATGATCTACAAAGTCATCGACCAATCCCTTGTGGTTCTTGTCGAGGTGCGCGCGCGCTTCCTCCCCTGGCGCATTCGCGCGGGTCAATTCATAATTCGCATAGGCCGAGAGATAATAGCGGCCAGCCTCCTCCGGTCTCTTCAGGCCGGCCTGGGAGCGGGCAAGCCTGTATAAGATGCCCGTGTACGTGTCAGTACTTTTCTCCGCTGCGGAAAAAAAATTCTGCGCGGTTTGCGATACCTCGATAGCCTTTTCGTGCTTGCGCCCGCGAATCAAATCATCCGCATAGTCAATGGCGACCTCCGCCTTCGTCCACTTCTGACTAGGAGCATTGCCCAGCGATTGGGCCTGCTGCCAAGCCTCCTCGAGCACCTTTGATGCCTTCTCCCCCTCTTCCAATTTCCTCAGACTATCCGCCAGGCTCGGGAGCGCCCGGACGTAGTCTTCCTTATACCTGCTGTCCTTGAGGTTCTCTTTCGCACGCAGAAGCCACATTACAGAAACGCTGGGGTCTTCATTTTTCATCATCCTGGCAAAGGCGAGTTCGACAACTCCCATCTCTTCCTTGTTTTTCATGGCCTCGGCCACCTTGTATGCTAGGAGGTTGGCAAAAAGGGCCTCGTCCAGGTTATTGGCACGGTGCGCGGTGTCGGCCAAAATCCTAAGCCCGATGCCAACACCCATAAGACTTCCCTGCCGGTAGCTGATGGCAAGAACCTTTTGGTAAGTGCGGTAGGCCTCTCGGTGTTTTCCCTGGGATAGTTGAGGACGACCCACTGAATGGTCCAATTTGATAGCATGATCCAAGTTATTTTCTTTGGGATCTATGGAGACACCCTCAAAGTAATGGCGAATATTCCCCTTGATCCCTTCATCCAAAGGAAGAGAAGCGCTCTTGTCTTCCAATGCAATGATTCCCGCCTGCTGCAGTCCTGGGATAAGAGCAAGATTCTGGTAAATGTAATAGCTGGCGAGGACTACAAGCAGAACGAGTAGCACGATAGTCTTGTTTCGCTTATTCATAGCTATCCCGCGTCATAGCGAGAAAGTGCAAAGCCAAAATCATGCCACGTGCGGCGAGATGATGTTGCCCTTACAAATCAATAAGTTATCTTTAAACAGGGTAGCTAGAGATTCGTTCTCTGTGGGACAAAAATGGGCAAGAAGTTGACAAAGATTGTGTCAAGAGGGTCACGTCACCTTCGACGACGTCTACAACCTGATCGAAAATCCCCTGCCGTGTTGCTAGAGTTGTATCTTAGTCTCTGTAATATCAATAGGTTACAGCGAATAGTTAGTTTTATAGATTATCATTATCGGCTCGCTTCGAGCCGGATTCGGGCGCTATTCGCTAAGCGAAGAACTCCCTAACCACTCGCAGAATCTCTTCTCTACCTCTCTCCGGATGGAACCAGCGGATCTCCTTGTCGGCACGGAACCAGGTGAGCTGGCGCTTCGCCAAGTGACGGGTATCGCGCTGCATGAGCGAAAGGGCCTCCTCCAGGCTCATTGCGCCGCTCAGATAGAGAGCCATGTGGCGATAACCGACGCTCTGCATCGGCCTGAGCTCGAGGCCATAGCCCTTCTCCACAAGCCCCCTGACCTCTTCCACCAGCCCTCTGGCCACCATCTCTTCGCAGCGGCGATTGATCAGCGAGTATAGCTCCTCCCGCTCCCGATCCAGGCCTATCTTCAGGGCCTGGAACGGGCTTTCTTTAAAGCCGTGCTCCCTCTGCCAGTCGGTCATCCGCTTGCCGGTCAGCTCAAAAACCTCCAGCGCCCGGATGATCCTGTGCCTGTCATGAGGATGGATCGAGCGAATCGCCTCCGGATCAACCTGCTTCAGCCGCTGGTAAAGCGTCGCCAGCCCCTTCTCTCTCGCCTCTTCCTCCAGCCGCTTCCGGATTTCAGAGTTTTTCGCCGGGCCGACGAACAGCCCATGCGTCATCGCCTTTATATAGAGCCCGGTGCCGCCGCAAAGAATCACCTGTCTTTTTCTGGACCAGATCTGCTCTGCGCTTTTTAAGCCTCGCCCGTGAAATATCGCAGCATTGAACTCCTCATCGGGATCCACGATACCGATCAAATGATGGGCCACTCTCTCGCGCTGCTCCGGCGTCGGCTTTCCGGTGCCGATGTCCATGTGACGGTAAACCTGCTGCGAGTCGGCGTTGACGATCTCGCCGCCGATATCCGAAGCCACCTCGAGCGCGACCGCGCTCTTCCCGACGCCGGTAGGACCGAGGATGATGACAAGCTTGGGCTTCATCACCCCCCTCATGCCCGCTTAAACATTCTCTCCAGCTGTTCCTGAGTGAATTCCAGCAACACCGGGCGGCCGTGGGGGCATTGGGTGGCGAAGTCGATCTCGTCGAGCCCTTTGAGCAATGCCCGTATCTCCTCCCGATCCAGCCTGCGGTTGGCCCGGATCACGCTATGGCAGGCGATCGTCATGAGCCGTTCTTCGAGCTCCTCCCGCACCTCCTTGGAGCGCCCCACGTCGGCAAACTCTACAACCATTCGGCGCAAGAGCTGCCGGTAGTCTCCCTCGGGAAGGAGCGCCGGCACCGCCTTGATCGCGAACCTGCTCGCCCCGAAACGCTCCACGGTAAAGCCAAGGTTGTCGAGGACGGCGAGCCCCTCCTCAAAGAGAGCGGCCTCGCCGATCGGCAGCTCCAGTATTTGGGGAATCAGCAGGTTCTGGCGCTCGACTTCTCCCCGATCCAGCTGCCGGCGCATCCTCTCGAAGGCGATGCGCTCGTGCGCCGCGTGCTGGTCTATCAAGGCCATGCCTCGTTGAGAGCCGCACACCAGATAGCAGCCGAGGAGCTGCCCCACGATATCCAACGATGCAAAAAAACCCTTGGGAACCGTCTCCCCCTTCGATTCTGTTCTGCCAGGATAGCCCTCAGCCGGAGGACGTGACTCTTTATGGGGCCAGGCGGCATATGGAAGAGCGGCCTCCTGCACGACAAAATCAGTTTGTTCTCTATTCAGTATTTCCGTCCTCCCGGGCGCCTTGGCCTCCGCTCTCAAGCTGCTCCGGATCGCTTCGGCCACGGCCTCATGGACCTCCGATTGCCGGCGAAAGCGCACCTCGTATTTTGCGGGATGGACGTTGACATCTACTTCTTCGTAGGGGATCTCGAGAAAAAGCACCACTGCCGGATACCGCCCTTTCATCAACAAGGTGTCATATCCCTGAAGAACCGCGTGCGTGAGTGTCCGATCGCGGACAAAGCGCCGATTCACGTACACGTGCAGATAGCGAGACGTCGAATAGGAGCTCGGCGCGGTGCTGAGAAATCCTTTGACCGTCATTTTCCCGCTGCTCGCGCCAAACGGCGCCAGACCGCCGGCGATCTCCGGTCCCAAGACCTGCTGCAGGCGGTCCCGGTGCCGCCCTGCGGCAACATAGTCAGAAAGCGTCCTGGCGCCATGGTCCAGGCGAAAATGGACCTCCGCATACGCGAGCGCCATGCGATTGACTACATCGCAGACGTGGCTCAGCTCGGTGGCCGGAGATTTTAAAAACTTGCGCCGCGCCGGCGTATTGAAGAAAAGCTCGCGCACCTCAACGGTAGTTCCCGCCGGACATCCCGCCGCCGCTGCCTGCCCCTTTCTTCCCCCTTCGACCCTCAGCCGCGAGCCGGCCTGGTGCTGCCGAGTCCGGGAGACAATCTCCAGCTTGGAGACCGAGGCAATGCTGGGAAGCGCTTCACCGCGAAACCCCAGCGTGGCGATGCGGAACAGATCGGCCTCGTCCCGGAGCTTGCTCGTAGAATGCCTCTCGAGCGCGAGCGGCAAGTCCTCGGCGGCTATGCCGTCGCCGTCGTCGCTCACACGAATCGAGGAGCTCCCGCTCCCTTCCACCCGCACGGAAATCTCTCTCGCCCCCGCGTCCAGGGCGTTTTCGACGAGCTCCTTCACCACCGACGCCGGACGCTCCACCACCTCGCCGGCGGCGATCCGGCTGACCCAGTCTTCCGGGAGAACGATAATTCTCACAAGACGAATCTTTCCTTTTTCTTTCGCTGCATGGCCAGCACTTCCTGTTTTTCCTTCCGGTAGCCCGGCCTCCCCATCATTCCGTAGGTGAGCCGCTTTCCCTTTTCCACGCCGGGCTGGTCGAAAGGATTGACCCGGTAAAGCCCAGCGGCAAAGACCGTTTCTATCTCGAACATGAAGAGGACCTGACCGATAGCCTGCGGCGAGACGCTGTCCAACACGATGGTCGAATTCATTCTCCCCTTATTAGCCAGGGCCATCTCCGTGGCCCGCTCCTCAGCCAGAAGCAGCTCGGACAGCTCGCGGCCCCCGAGATAGCCTACAGCCGCGTCGCCTTCGTAAAGCCTGGGAATGGCGGCCGGCTTTGCGAATCCCTGAACGCGGATGAAATCGACTACTTTGTCATCAGGGCCCTCCATGTAAAGCTGAAGCTGGGAATGCTGGTCCGTGATCCCCAGAGCCCTGACCGGGCACTGCGCCCCTAGCGCCTTTTTCCCGCGCACATCCCTCTCCTTGCCGAGGCTCTCGGCCCAAAGCTGGCAAAACCATTCGCCGATGCCGGTGAGCAGGTCGCTGTACGGCATGATGACGCGGATCCGTTTGCCTTTTCGTCTCTGCGAGAGATAGTGCAGCGCGCCGCTCATGTAGGCCGGATTCTCCCAGAGCTCCGGGTTGTCGCAGCGATCGGCCATGGCCCGCGCCCCGGCGACCAGTGACCGCACATCGATGCCGCTGGCCGCCGCGGGGAGCAGGCCCACGGCGGAAAAAACGGAATATCGCCCTACCATTTCGCCGGCGATACTCACGCTCGGGTAGCCTTCCCTTTCAGCCACGCGCCGCAAGGGGCCCGCCTGGGCATCCGTGGTCAGCAAAAAATGCTCTTTGCTGCGGCCCGGGCCCAGGGCGCGTTCCAGGCGATCTCTCACGATAAGAAACTGCGCCAGCGTCTCGGCGGTCTCGCCGGAGCGACTCACGACATTAAAAAGCGTCTTGGAGGGCTCGAGGTATTCGAGCAGGCTCGTGAAGGTTTCCGGGTCGATATTATCCGCGACAAAGAGGCGCACGCCGCTTCTTTCCTCGCGCGGGAGCGAGTTGTGCAGGGGATGGTTGAGCGCCAGATGGAGCGACTCGGCCCCCAGGGCGGAGCCGCCGACACCAAGCACCACGAGGTTCTCCCAGCGCTCGCGGATTTCCGCGCCCAGCGCCGCTATCGGAGCCAGCTCGCTCTCCTCAAAGATAACCCGGTAGAAGGGCGTCGTCCCCGCCCGGCGCATCTCCCGGATGGCGCCGTGAATCTCACGCCCCCTTTTTCTCAGCCGGTCGATGTCCGAAGGCTTTAATCCTTTGCCGCGTCCTAAGGCGTGCTCGAACATATTGTTGAAATCCCAGCGTACTATTTCGCGGCTCATCGGCGTCTCCGGCGCGTTCCGTGAACGAGCATAGCCTACGGCTCAAGAGCGGGTCAAGAAAAATGCGACGGTTGACAATGACAAACCCTGGCGGGTAAGGTGAAAATGTATAAGCGTTTCGGGCGCCCTCGAGCGCCGCAGAAAACGCACGGAAAACCGCTTTATCAGGAGGTCCATGTGAGAAAGGGGATTTCGCTCTTTGTTTTTGCTGCCTGTTGTTTTTTCGCTTCAGGTCTCCACGCAGCGGGGCAGACTGGCACGGTGGAGATGAAGGTCAAGAGGGTCATGCTCGATCCCTCAACCAAGACCCCGGTAGTGGTTCTCGAAAACACCAAGGATAAAAAACTTGTTCCCATCTGGATCGGCGATCATGAAGCGATGTCCATCGCTATGGAGCTCGAAAAAGTCGCGACTCCCCGCCCCCTCCCCTACGATCTTATCCGAAACATCTTACAAGGCCTCGGCACAACACTCAGCCGCATCACAATAACCGATCTGCGCAACAGCACCTACTTCGCCGTCATCACTCTCAAGCTTGGAGACCAAGAGTTCCAAATCGATTCCCGTCCCAGCGATGCAATTGCCCTGGCTGTGAAGATGAAAGCCCCGATTTATGCCTCGTCCCAAGTCCTGGCGAAGGCCAAGGATCTGCCTGCGACCGAAAAACCGGCACAGGAGTTTCGCAAGATGCTTGGTATCCACCTCCAGGAGCTCACCCCTGAGCTGGCCAGCCTCCTTGACCTGCAGCCCAGAAAGGGGATCCTGGTCGCGGATGTCGATTTGGGCAGCGCCGCCTCGGAGGCCGGGGTGCAAAGGGGAGACGTCATTCTCAGGGTGAACGAGCGCACGATTCAAAAGGCCGCCGATCTGGAATCGCTCGTTCAAGGAGCCAAGAGACCCGGCCAGTTGAGAATGGAAGTGCTGCGAAAAGGCAAGACCGCTACGGTCGTGGTGAACCTGCCCTCCTAGGCGCCGTTGACGAAGTCTACGCCTTTCCGTTGCTGCTGAAAAGGATCTTGCCCCACTTCCTGGCGGTGGCGTCCAACACCTCTTTGCTGGACTCCGCAACCGGGGGAAAATCCTTCAGCCACTCGAAGGGCCGGCAGGCGTCAATGATCGCCCGGGAATTGAAACCCTTCTTGCCCGGCTGAATGATGGGATCCAGGGGACCGCTCCAACAGCGGCGGATGATATCGATGTCCGTCTCCGGATCGGAGCGGCTTGCCAATGCCCAGATCATGTCGTCCGTATTGGACGGGTCGATATCGTCGTCCACGACGATCACATAGCGCCCGAGATACGCGCCGGCGTGGCATTGCGAGGCCACCACGGCGGCCTGCTTGGCATGGCCGGGGTAACGCTGCTTGATCGACACCACGAGAACCAGCCGGCTCCCGCCGGATACCGTGAGCCAGACTCCTTTGACATCCGGCACCCCGGCCTTCTCCATCTCGTCCCAGATCAATGCGGAGCGAAGATACGAGCGATACCATCCGAGCTCCGCCGGCGGTCTTCCCGGAGGCGAGCCGAGCATGATGGGATTGTTGCGGTGATACAGCCGCCTTACCTTGACGAAGGGTTCCGGTCTCTCAGCGCTCGCATAATACCCGGTCCACTCTCCGAACGGCCCCTCGATCTTCGCCTGATCGAAGATCACGTCTCCCTCGACCACGATCTCCGCGTTCGCCGGAATCGGCAGCCCCGAATATTCTCCCTCGATCAGCTCCAAAGGCTCCCCGCGCACCCCTCCGATGAACTCGTACTCCGGAATGGCGTAGGGAACCTCGATGCTCCCGGCCAGAAAAACCAGCGGGTCGTGGCCGAAAGACATGGCAATTTTGCACGGCCTGCCGGTGCTGATGTACTTCTCCCTCTGAATCCGGCCATGCTTGCCGGGCGATATATAAAACCCCACGGTATCCTTGTCATGAATCATCACCCGGTAGGTTCCCCAGTTCACCCAGCCCTCGTCCGGATCGCGCGTGATATCGATGCTCCCGGTCCCGATGTAGCGGCCGCCGTCGAGCTCATGCCACTTCGGAGTGGGAAACTTGAGCAGGTCGATGTCTTTATCTCTGTAGACGTTCTCCAACAGCGGGCTGTCCTTGACGAACTTGGGCGGAATCGGCTTGATCTTCTTGTAACGCTCCCTCCATAGGCGCACGAAGTCCATCTTGGTCTCGCCGGCGGGCATATCCAGAGTAAGCGCCAGCCGTTTCCGGGAGCTCAATGAATTCGACAGAACCCGATAGCCCTTGGGGTAATCCTTGATCTCGTCGAAGAGCACCGCCGGCCCGTCCTCGCGCCGCGCCACCAGCTCGGTGATCGCTCCGATCTCGAGATTCCAATCACACTTTTTGAGGGTTTTTACCTCCTCCAGCCCTTCCGCCTTGCTGATCCATTCCCTCAAATCCCGGTATTCCATAATTTTCTCCCCTTTCTAAACCCAAACCTTAACCGGACAAAAACTGTTATTAACTTAGCCAAATTCCGCGAGTGGGTCAAGGCTCTCGGGCTCGCTGCCAGAAAGTGTGGGTGAATACGCTCCCTCGCGGGGCGCGCCTTCGGCTGCGGCCGATGGGCTAGTGGTTTAACCCAACGTTCCGTGTCGGACGTCCGCAGCCTCATACGCGCCCCCCTCGGTCGCTCCCTGCAGCGAGGGGGGTTTGCTGAGCAAGCCCAAAGCATCGAGCGTAAACGGTTCAAAGAACCCACCG
>Ga0209109_10002503_pt1 | contig 10073 bp, 9 predicted proteins | sample Rifsed10ft2_FD_184004 | JGI IMG/M metagenome (GOLD analysis project Ga0209109, IMG submission 184004) | Soil microbial communities from Rifle, Colorado, USA - sediment 10ft 2 (version 2) | ecosystem: Environmental > Terrestrial > Deep subsurface > Rock core/Sediment | place: Rifle, Colorado... | reverse complement strand
AATCGGCGCCGGCGCTTTCCACCGCCTGGATCTCATCCTTCAAGCGGCTGAAATCGGAAGAGAGAATCGACGGAGCGATCTTCATTGTACGCGCCTAGCGAGTTTTCCGCATTCTCGCGGCAAAAAAACCGTCGGTATCGTGCTTGTGCGGCAGCGCCAGGAAATATTTTCCACGGATGAGATGCCGTGCCTCGCGGGGCAGATAGCCTTCGACGCTCTCCAGTGCCCAGTTTTTTTCGCGGTCGAGAAAATCCTCCACGACCACCTCATTCTCCTCCCGGGTAAGGGTGCAGGTCGAATAGACTAAAACCCCGCCCGGCTTAAGATAGCCGGCCGCCCGCCGGAGGATCTTTTTCTGCAACCTGCTAAGCCGCTGAATATCTCTTTCCTCCCTGTGCCACTTCGCCTCGGGATGCGCGCGCAAGGTTCCCAGAGCGCTGCAGGGGGCATCGATGAGGATGCGATCGTATGGCGCCGCCAACGCTCTAGTTAACCCTCTCTGAAGATCGACAAGGAAAGGCTTTACCGACGTAACATTTAACCTTCGCACATTTTGCTTCAACTTCTCAAGCCCCCGTGCCGACAGGTCCGTTGCAATAACTTCTCCCCGGTCTTCCATCAATTCGGCGATATGCGTGGTTTTCCCTCCCGGCGCGGCGCAGCCATCGAGTATCCTTTCGCCAGGCCGGGGGTCGAGAATATAGGCGATGAGCTGGGAGGCCTCGCCCTGGACCTGGAACAGACCCTGCTCAAAGCCGGGCAGCCGGTCTGGAGCGGCGCCCTGCTTTAAACGTATCCCTTGAGGGGCACAGGGGGCGGGCTCGGCATTGAAGCCTTGGGCGCGCAGCAGCTCCAGCAGCGCCGCTCTCTCTCCTCTCAAGCGGTTGGCGCGCAGGGTTAAGAACGGCTCCTGGTTGTTGGCCTTTAAGAGCGCCTCGGTCTCGTCCGCGCCGATATAGTCCAGCCATTTTTTTACTAGCCACTCGGGATGAGAGCAAGAAACGGCGAGACGGGCGACGCTGTCCCCTTCAAGGTCCGGCCCCTGGCGCTCCCTTTCTCTCAGCACCGCCCGGGCCACGGCGTTGACCAATCCTCCGGCCTTTTCCCCGCCGCGCTTTTTGGCCAGCTCGACGGCTTCGTTCACTGCGGCGTAGTCAGGAACCCGGTCGAGAAAGAGAAGCTGGTAGAGGGTTAAGCGTAAGAGGTTTCTTAAGTACGGCTTTGTCGCGGCAAGAGAGCGGCTGAGAAATCGGTTAAGATGCCAGTCGAGCCTTCCCCGCCAGCGCAGCGTCCCGTAAACGAGCTGAGTCAGCAGGGCGCGATCGCGAGCCTGGAGCGCCGTACGCTTAAGCAGGTGATCCAGAAGGATATCGGCGTAGGCCTTCCGCGTCTCAACCTTGAAGAGGATTTCAACCGCAAGCTCCCGGCAGCCCCCTGGGTTATTTGCCGGCGCCGAGGCGCTCACCTTTTTCAATGCGGGCCCCTTTGAGGAATTCGGCTGCGGCGAGTCTCTTTCTATTTTCCATTTGGATCTCTTCGAGGCTTAAGACCCCCTGACCCGTGGCCACCCAGAGGCCGTCTCTGTCTGCTTTTACGACTTCGCCCGGACCGGCCTCCGGCTCCATCGCGATCACGCGGGCGCGGTGGATCTTCAAGATCCTGGCGCGCAGAATGGTATAGGCCGAGGGCCACGGATAGAAGCCGCGCACCCGGCGCTCGAGCAGCGCTGCGGGATCACTCCAAAGAATCTCGCCGTCTTCCTTCTTTAGCATGGGGGCGTAGGTGGCCTCTTCCTCTCGCTGCGGCGTCGGGGTGGCGGAGCCTTCTTCAAGCCTGCGGATGGTTTCCAGCAGGAGCCTCGCCCCCACGGGCGTGAGCTTCGCCTCCAGCGAGGCCGTGGTCTCGTCCGGGACGACGGCGATCTCCTGCTGCAGGAAAATCGGACCGGCATCCATCTTTTCCACGAGCCTGATGGTCGTGACCCCGCTTTTTTCTTCGCCCTGGATAATGGTCCAGGCCACCGGCGCGGCGCCGCGATATTTCGGCAGCAGAGAATAGTGGACATTGATGCAGCCGTGGGGCGCGAGTTCGAGGATCGCGCGGGGCAGGATGCGGCCATAGGCCACCACGGCGATGACCTCAGGCTCCCAACGCTTTATCGCCTCGAGAAACCCCGGCTCGCGTATCTTCTCCGGCGCAAGGAGCGGGAGATGGTGCTTTTCAGCGACCCGGCGCACCGGTGAGGCGAGTTGCTTTTGTCCCCTGCCGGCGGGCCGGTCCGGCTGTGTCACCACCCCGACGACCGGGTTCGGCCCTTTCAGGAGCTCCACCAGAGAAGCGGCGGCCACCTCCGGAGTTCCCATAAATACAATGCGCATGGACGTGGAGAGAAACGTTGCTTTATATCATGAGGCGGGGACTTTCAGCCTGCGGCTTGCCGCTGCGCAGCATCTTTTTGAGCCGCCGGGTGTAGAGGTCGCGCTTTAAGCGGCTGATGCGGTCTATAAAAAGCTTGCCGTCGAGGTGATCGATCTCATGCTGGAGGGCGACCGCCAGGAGCCCCTCCCCGGCGACGGTGACTTCCTGCTCTTTTTCATTGAGCCCCACGACCTCTACCCGAGCCGCCCTTTTGACCTCGGCCGTGAAATCGACGACGCTCAGGCATCCCTCTTCCCAGAGCAGCTCCCCCTCGGCGCGGCGGATCTCGGGATTGACGAGTTTTAGGAGATTTTTGCCGGGATTTTCGTAGTCCACATCCAGGACGATAATGCGCTGGGGCGCGCCCACCTGCGGGGCCGCCAGACCCACTCCCGGCGCGGCGTACATGGTCTCCACCATGTCATCGATCAGGCGCGCGGTCTCCGCCGTGATGCCTTTGACCGGCAGGGCGACCCGCTGCAAAACCGAATCGGGATATTTGAGAATCGGCAGAACCGCCACAGCTTAATTTTCATAACATATTATAAGGATCTACATCAATGTAGAGCCGGTCGGTTCGTGACGCAGGGAAGATCGCCCGCGCCTGGCCGGCAAACGCCAATAACGGCGAGCCGCTCTTTCCCTTGAGCAAGATCTGCCAGCGATAGCGGCCGCGCAGCTTCATGATCGGCGCCCGCGCCGGCCCGAGGATCTCGATCTTTTCCCGAAACAGGCCATTTCCTTCACGCCTGGCCCTCAGCTCTTCGCCGAGCCTCTTCGCCTTGGCTTCGATCTGCTGAGATTGCGGACCTTCTATACGGAGGTGCGCCAGCCGGCTAAAGGGCGGGTAATTGAGGGCCCGGCGAAACTCTATCTCCGAGGCAAAAAGGCCTTTGTAGTCGTGGCTTATGATGTGCGGAAAGGCGTAATGATCCGGAGCATAGGTCTGGATGATGACCCGTCCCGGCTCTTTTCCCCTGCCGGCCCTTCCCGCCACCTGGCTGAGCAGTTGAAAAGTTCTCTCCACGGCCCGGAAGTCGGGGAGATTCAAAGACAGGTCGGCGAGGATCGCCCCCACCAGCGTCACGCCGGCGACGTCATGCCCCTTGGTGATCATCTGCGTGCCCACCAAGACGTCGATCTCCCCTCTTTCCCATCGCCTGATCAGCCGCTCTTGCGAGCCTCTCTTGCTCGTGGTGTCCCGGTCCATGCGGGCGATGCGCGCTTCCGGCAGGAGGCGCTGGAGATCCTGCTCCACCTGTTCGGTGCCGAACCCTATGCCCGAGAGGGTCGAGTTGCCGCATTGCGGGCAGTGATCGCCGGCAGGCCTGGCAAAGCCGCAGTGGTGGCAGTAGACCATCCGCTGGCCCAGGTGAAAAGTCATGGAGACGCTGCAATGGGCGCAGCGCAGCACGAAACCGCACAGACGGCATTGGAGAAAGTTGGCGAAGCCGCGGCGATTGAGGAAAACCAGACTCTGATAGCCGCGGGCGAGGTTTTCGTGCAGCGCCGCTCTCAGGCGGGAAGAAAAAAGGCCGAAGCCGGAGCCCTGGGCGCGAGCGCCTTCCCCCGGGTCTTTGGTCGCCTGCCCACCGGCCAGGAGCTCCTCTCTAAGATCCACTACCTCCACAACCGGCAGCGCTCTTTGCTCGACCCGCTGGCTCAGCTCTAACAGGCGATAACGCCCTTGCCGGCAGTTCTCGAAGCTCTCGATCGAAGGCGTCGCCGAGCCCAGGATCACCGGACAGCCCGCGAGCTTGGCCCGCACCACCGCCAGGTCCCGGGCATGGTAACGGAGACCCTCTTCCTGTTTGTAAGAAGGGTCGTGTTCCTCGTCGACGACGATGAGGCCGAGATCGGGCAGCGGGGCGAAAACAGCCGAACGGGCGCCCACGACCACGTCGACGTTGCCGGCAAGAGCCTGCCACCACTGCGCCCAGCGTTCCGAGCCGGTGAGCGAGCTGTGCAGAACGCCGACCCTGCCGGGAAAACGCTTGTGGACCCGGTCCAGGAGCTGCGGCGTCAGGGAAATTTCCGGCAGCAGGATGAGGCTCCGTTTGTGAAGCCTCCGTGTCTCTTCTATGGCGCGGAGATAGACCTCGGTCTTGCCGCTGCCGGTGACTCCGTAGAGGAGAAAAGTTTCGAAGCCTCCTTTTTTTAACCGTCCTTGAATAATCTCCAGGGCCCGTTGTTGCTCTGTGGTGAGGGAAAGCCTGTCGGAACTTTCGGATGCCTGGTCGCTCACGGTCAAAGACTCTGCGATTTTACTCCTTCGTCCCTTTGCCGCCCGCTCTCTGATCTCCACGGCCCCTAGTTTTACCAGCCGGTTCAGTGGCCGATACAATCCGCCTCGCGGGAAAGCGCGCACGAGACTTTTGAGGGTTGCCCTCCCGCCCTTTTTTTTTAACGCGTCGAAGATCTTCCGTTCCATTCCTTGACCCAGGGAAAACTCACCCGGCCGGCAGCAGAGCACCCGGTGGCTTTGGGTTCTCAGGCTGGGAGGGAGGATGGTCGTGACGACGTCACCGAGCGGAGCAAGATAGTATCGGGAAACCCAGCGGATTAGCTTCAGGAGAGAGTGATCGAGGATGGGCCGCTCGTCCAGTATCGCCAAAATCTCCTTGACGCCCTTTAGAGAGGTCTCCTCTAGGGTATCGATCACCACCCCTGTGACCTTGCGCTGGCCCAAGGGCACTGAGACCCTCATGCCGATCCTCATCTCCCCTTTCAGGGGCGGCGGGACCGCGTAGATCAGGGGCTCCTTCAAGGGAGAGGGAATGACCACTCGGGCGAACTTTCCCTCTCCCCTCTCCATAAGTGGATTTTTACCCAGTCAAAACCATAAAAGCAATATCGCGATCCGGCGCCGGGTCGGCGAATGTCCATTTTTGTAATCCGATACCACAAATTGTTAATTTCGCTCATTTAAAGACAATTTTGGGCTCATGGGCATATCGAAAGATAGGTAACGAATTCGGTTGGTTACGCGGCTTCCGGAGGGTCGGGCCGCCCTTGCACTGTTTTTGCATCTGCCTCCCAACATTGTGGCGCGCGGGGATTTCAAAAAGAGTTCTATTGGAGCGGTTATAACTAATTATATTTAATTATCATTAACCGCGGTGTTGACAACGACTATACCCTGGCGGATAATACCTGCTTTGCGAGGCGTCGAGTGTGTGACGAAGGGATGTGAGGATGGATTATAGGAACAACGTGAGAAAGATTCGCGAGGCCAAGATGTTGAGCAAGGCCGAGCTGGCGAGGATGGCGGGTATTTCTCCCCTGACCATAGACCGGATCGAGAGAGGCAAGAGCTGCCGCGTCGCCACCAAGCGGAAGATACTCCTGGCCTTGGGTCTTAAGATCAGTCAAAAAAACAGGGTCTTTAGACAATGAACATTCCTATCCCCCCGTTCCTGAAAAATATCAATTTCAGCGGCCTGAACCCGTTCAGAAAAGAAGGGGGATTCATTGCCCTCGACATCGGCTCCAGCTCCATTAAGATGGTGGAGGCGGCCGGGGAGAAGAGCGGTTACCGGCTGGCCAGCGTGGGCATCCTGCCGCTGCCGCCCACGGCGGTTCAGAACAATATGGTGGCGGACAAGGACGTCGTCGTCAAAACCATTCAGAGCCTGATCCAGGCCAATGGTATCAAGGCAACCCAGGTGGTTTCTGCGGTTCCCGGCAGGGCGGTCATTATAAAAAAGATTCAGCTCCCCGCTCAGGAACAAGCGGAGCTTGAGGCCAACGTCGAATTTGAGGCGACCAATGTGATCCCGGAAAGTCTGGAGAACGTCAATCTCGACTACCAGGTCCTGAGCTACGTCGAGGACGGCAGCAAGATGGACGTGCTGCTGGTGGCGGTCAAGAAAGAGATTATCAATAGTTACACCCAGGTGATCCAGGAAGCGGGGCTGACGCCGGCGGTCATGGATGTCGATTACTTCGCGATGGAAAATATGTACGAGGCGAGCTACGAGATTCAACCGGACACGGTGGTGGGGCTGATCCACATCGGGGCCCGCTACACCAGCATCAACGTGCTGAAGAACGGGGTTTCTACATTTACCGGCGATCTCCAGGTAGGCGGCGAGGCGTTTACCGAAGGCCTGGTGCAGGCACTGCAGATCTCTTATGACCAGGCAGAGAGCTTTAAAGTCACCGGTTTGCTGGAGGGCAAAAAGAGCGCCGATCTTCAGTCGCTGCTGAAGCCTTCGTGTGAGTCCCTGGCCGAGGAGGTCAGCCGCACGCTGAGCCTTTACGCCGGCATGGCGGCGGAAGAGGGAATCCACAGCATCTATCTGAGCGGCGGGAGCGCCAAAGTTCCCGGGCTTTGCGCCCTGCTGGGAGAGAAGATGGGGGTCCCGGTGCAGCTGGCCGAGCCCTTCCGCGGTTTCAACGTGGCCCGAAACATCGACAAGGATTATCTGGCGGAGTCCGCCCTCCTTTTAGCGGTCGGGGCCGGGCTTTCCATCAGGAGGCCGGGAGACAAATGATTCGCATCAATCTCCTTCCCGTCAAAGAGATCACAGCGGAGGTCGGTCGGCGCCAAGATCTGCTCGTTGCGGGGCTATCTGTGAGCATGACTGCGGCCCTTGTGGTGGGCCTCTATATGTTCCAGTCCTATCGTCTATTCAGCCTCGGTTCGGAGGCGAGCGGTCTCAAGAAGGAAATCGAGACGCTTAACGTGCAGCTGAAAGAGGTCGGAGATCTCCAGCAAAAGGTGCAGGCCCTGGAGCAGAAAATCAAAGTGATCGACGATTTGACCAAAAAGAAGGTCGGGCCGGTCAAAATTATGGAGAGCCTGTCTCTGGCGACCCCTGCCAGGCTTTGGCTCACGGAATTCAGAGAGTCCGGGGGGAATTTGACCCTTGGCGGCTTGGCAGTGGACAATCAAACGGTCGCCGACTTTTTAAAATCCCTGGCCACTTCCGCTTATTTCGCCAACGTCGATCTGGTCGAGACGACCCAGGTGGAACAGGAGGGCGTCCCGTTGAAGAAATTTTCCATCAGGTCACAGCTCCTCTACCAGGCTGCTCTCCCTCCGGCATCACCGCAGAAGCCGGCTGCGCCGCCCGCTCCGGCTAAGGGGGGTAAGTAAGGTGCAAGAGTTACTGGACCGCATACTGGGCCTGCCGCAGCAGCAGAAGCTGGCGGCGCTTGGGGTCCTGATCCTGCTCATATTGGGGCTGGATTATTTTTTCCTCTATTCGCCGCGCTCCGACGAGATCTCGAAGCTTGCTCAGGAGATCGAGAACGGCCGCGTTGAGCGGGACAAGAAAAAGAAGGAAGTGGCCAACATACCGAAGCTCAAGCAGCAGATGGTAGAGCTCGACGCCAGGCTCAAGGAAGCGGTTGCCCAGCTCCCGGACCGCAAGGAGATTCCGGACCTTCTCAGCACTATTTCGTCGAAGGTTAAGGAGGCCGGGCTGGACATCCTGGTTTTTCGTCCGCGGGGGGAGAACCTCCAGGAATTCTACGCCGAGATTCCGGTCGATATCGTGGTTCGAGGCGGGTTCCACAACGTGGTGACTTTTTTTGACGAGGTCGGGAGGATGAGCCGGCTGGTCAATATCAGCAACATCGAGCTTAGGAATCCCAAAGCCAGCGGGGATCTGATGGTCATGGAAGGGTCGTCACTGGCCACCACCTTTCGCTTCCTGGATGAGGCCGAGCGAGCGCGGATGGCGGCCCAGAAGGCGGCTGCGGCTAAAAAGAAGTAAGTGACATGAAAAAGACGTTTTTTGTTTACGTCCTGTTCGGGTCTCTGCTGTTTCACGCGGGTGGGAGCGCGCAGGAGGAAAAGGGGACTCCGTCGCAAAAGACCAAAGAGGCCGTGGAAAAGTTCAAGAAGGCCCCCTCGGCCGTCGGGTCGGGCGTGGAGGCTCTCAAAGAGGCGGGGAAATCGAAGCTTCAGGAAATGCTCGGAGGCAAAGAGCCGGCAAAGCCCGCCAAGGCTGAAGCCGGGATCGGCGACTTGCCGGCAAAGAAGCCGGAGCAGCCCGACCGGCCGCGCTATTCTTCGGCGGGAAAGCGCGACCCGTTCCGCCCGCTGTCCCTAAAACCGAGGGCGGCCACGCGGGCGCGGGAGAATCTCTCTCCGCTGGAGCGATATGAGATCGGGCAGCTTAAACTGGTGGCCGTGGTGTGGGATATCAAAGAGCCCAAGGCGATGGTGGAAGACGCTACCGGGCTTGGCTACATCGTAAAGATCGGCACCTTGATCGGTCCCAACGAGGGAAAAATCAAAGCTATAAAGCCGGCCGAAGTTGTGATCGAGGAGAGCTTCGTTGATTTCTACGGCGCAAAAAAGAGCCAGGAAATCAGCATGAAGCTGCCCGTAGAGCAGTAGATGGTAAGGAGTCTCGTTATGATTCTTTCAAGCGTAAGGATGCGGAAAATTTTTCTGAACACACCCGCCATCGCCCTTGTCCTTTTGGGAGGCGCCGTGGCCGGCGCGGTGATCGGCTGCAGCGCCATGAGCATCGAGGAGGAGAAAACCGCCCAGGCGGCAACGCCGCAAGCGGCTCCGCCCCAGGCCCAGGCGCAGCGGAAACCTCAGCCGCTGGCGAGCGTGAAAGAGGCCACGCTGCAGGATCAACCCTTTAACATTCAGCAGCTTTCTGTCGGCGAAGTGCGCGGCCAGACTACCCTGCGGGTCAAGTTTTCCGCCCCGGTTACCCAGTACCGCCATTTTACGCTCACCATGCCCTCGCGCGTCGTTTTGGACATCTATGGAGAGGCCAAGAGGCTTGCGCGGACAGAAACTTTTAATGTCAACACCCACTGGCTCGGTGCCACGAGGGTCAGCTCCAGCGAAGGATATCTGCGCGTGGTGATGGATGTTACTGCGGGCACTGTTCCGGCCTATGTGGTGGAGCCGGAAAATGGCGGTTTGAAGATCGTCATCGGCCCGGTCAATCCGCAGCACACGGCCAAGAAGGATCTGCAATTGATTCAAGGCGGAAAACGGACGGACGTGCAGGTGGCCGGCGCCAAGGCTGGGGTTGCCGAGGCCGGCGCACAGGCCCCCTCTGCCCAAGCGGCAGCGACCGGCGAGAAAAAGTACAGCGAGCAGAGAATTTCCCTCGACTTTAAAGATGCGGATATTAAGAACGTCTTCCGCCTTCTGGCCGAAGTGAGTGGCGACAATATTATTGTCACGGATGATGTGGTGAAAAAAGTCACGCTTCGCTTGGTAGATGTTCCATGGGACCAGGCCTTGGATCTTCTCATCCAAACCAATGGGCTGGACAAATTGAGAGAAGGAAACGTGGTGCGCATTTCCACCACCGGGCGATTTAAAACCGAGAGTGACCAGCGCACCGCGGCGAAAAAGTCCAAGGAGAATGAAGAAGAGCTTCAGACCGCCTACATGAGCGTCAATTACGCCAAGGTGAAGGACCTGGAGGCCAAAGTTAAGTCGGGCCTGAGTGGCCGGGGGACGCTGGTCGCGGACGAGCGGAGCAACACGCTAATCGTGCGCGACATCAAAAAAGGCGTTGATGAGGCCAATACTATCGTCAGTCGGCTCGACACACGCACGGCTCAGGTGCTCATCGAGTCGAACCTTATCGAGACGACGCCGACCTTCGCCCGCGCCCTGGGCATACAGTTGAATTTTGACGCCCCGATTCATGACAACGTCGCCGACA
>Ga0209109_10002502_pt1 | contig 10079 bp, 7 predicted proteins | sample Rifsed10ft2_FD_184004 | JGI IMG/M metagenome (GOLD analysis project Ga0209109, IMG submission 184004) | Soil microbial communities from Rifle, Colorado, USA - sediment 10ft 2 (version 2) | ecosystem: Environmental > Terrestrial > Deep subsurface > Rock core/Sediment | place: Rifle, Colorado... | reverse complement strand
CTCGACGAACTCCACCGGGTACTCGGCCTTCCGGTCCTTCTCGAGCCAGTAGTCGAGGGAGAAGGAGCGGGCGAGAGCCGAGACCTCTTTCCGGATCATCTCCTGCTGCTCGGTGAACGCGAAGTCCATGAGGCTCCTCCGGCCGGGGAATCCGGGCGCCCTCAGTATAGCCTAGGAGCCGCTCAGGTCGTAGATCTGGTGGATTAACGGGGATTGATCGAGGCCAGCGCGGAGCCGCGGATCGCGCAGGGTCGCCTTCACGGAGTCGATGACGTCCCGCGCGGCCCGATAGGACTGGCGTGCCAGCTCCCCCTGCTTGCGCTCAGCGTGGAGCCGCCCCAGGGCGGCGTGGGTCTTCCAGAGCTGGCGGGGGTTCCCGATGGCCTGGGCGACGCTCAAAGCTTCGCCGAGGGCACGCTCGGCCTCGTCCCATTGGCGGCGAACGACCGCGATCTCCCCCTTGAGCCGCAGCCCCCGCACGACGTACTTGCGCGAATCGGTCCGCGTGGCGAGCTCCAGAGACTCGTCGGCGAACTGCCCGGCCTTGTCCGGGTCCCCGCGCGCCAGCCACCATTCCCCGAAACTCCCGCACACCTGGATCGTGTAGCGCCACCTCATCCAGGGATGGCTCCGCGGATCCCTCGCGATGGCGTGGATCTCATCAAAGAGCTCGCGCGCCGCGGCCAGGTCGCCCCTGGCCATGAGGCCATTGCCCCGGTTGATCTCAGAGTACGCCGTCTGCTCGACGCCGACGGCATGGTGCCAGGTCCGCGCCATCTCAGCTGCGCGCGCGCTGAGGTCGAGCGCGCGCTCCAGGTCCTCGCACTCGCCGTGGAGCCAACCCAGGGTGTTGAGGTACCGCGGAATGAACGAGATGTGGTCCAGCTTGAGGGCAAGAGGTAATCCCTCTTCCAGCAGCGCCAGAGCCCCGTCGTAGTTCCCCTTGCCGGTCAGGGCGACCCCCTGTGCCCAGAGGTTCTGGAGCAGAGGGATCAGCAGCTTGTGCTCGCGTGCGACCTGCACCCCCCGGCCCATGAGCGCCGCCGCCTCGTCGTAGTCTCCCCGCCAGTTTCGCAGGAACCCCAAGAAAAACAGAGTCAGCGATTCGCGCGCGTGGTCGCCCGTCGACCGGCTGATAGAGAGAGCGTGACCCAACTCTTCACGCGCCTCATCGTGCCTGGCAGTGACGCCGTGAATCATCCCTTTCGTGAGGTATGCCCCTGCGAGGGCCGTCTGGGCCACCTCCATTGCTTGGTCGGCATAGGCGAGCGCAGCGTCGAAATCATGCGCCCACATGGTCGCCAGGCTGGTCCACGCGAGGGCCGCCGCCTCCCGCTGCCGATCCCCCGCCTGCCGCGCGAGGGCGATCAGGGACTCCCCCTCCGCCCGGGAGCGCTCGTACTCGCCCACGGCGAAGTAGTGGCTGGACTTGGCCTGGCGGATTGCCATCACCGTCGTCACGGGCACGTGGTCGCCAAGCCGGGCCGCCACCTCCAGGGCCTGGTCGTACAGGGCCAGCGACTCGCGGATGGCGAAAGCCTTGGCCGCCTTGGCCGCCCCCTTGAGGAGGTACTCGAGGGCCTTCGGCCACTCCTCCGCCTTCGAGAAGTGCTGCGCGAGGATCTCATAATGTTCGGCCAGACGGTCAGCGTAGAGCTCCTCGACGGCGAGACCGATGAGGCGGTGCAGGTCCTTTCGCCGATGGACCAGGAGCGAGCCGTAGGCCACCTCGTGAGTGAGGGCGTGCTTGAACATATAGGCGAGTTCGGGGAACAGGCTTTTCTCGAGGATCAGCTCGATCGCCTTCAAGACCTGGACACACTCCTCGGTGCGCTCGCGGATCTCGGCGATGCGGTCGAGGAGGCGGCGGGTGAACTCCCGGCCAATGACCGACGCGAGCTGGAGCGTCCGCTTGGGAGCCTCCTCCAGCCGGTCGATGCGCGCCATAATCACATCCTGGATAGTGTCCGGGACGACCACCTCCTCAAGTCGCTTGGCGAGGACGTAGCCGTCCCCCTGTTGCCGGATAGCGCCCACTTCGCGAAGCGACTTCACGACCTCCTCGATGAAAAAGGGATGGCCTTCCGCCTTCCTCAGGATGAGGGCCCGGAGATCCTCCGGGAGGCTCTGGGTGCCGAGCGCCCCCCGCACCATCTCAACGCTGGCGTCCGTGGGCAAGACGTCCAGAGCGATGCGGGTGTGGTAGGTCCGCTCGCCGAGCGGATGGGCGTAGCCCGTGCGGTACGTCAGGATGAGGAGGAGCCGGCTCGTGGGGACGCTATCGGCGAAGAAGCGCAGGTACTCCTCCGTGGCCTTGTCCATCCAGTGAACGTCCTCGAGGACGACGACATGCGGGCGAACCTGGGAGCCGCGAATCGTGAGCTTCCGCACGGCGTCGAAAATCTCGCCCCGGCGCGCTCGCGGATCCATGGCGGCAACGGCCCGATCGCCGGGATCCACGGACAGCAGGTAGCGCAGGTAGGGGAGGGTCGGTCGCAGGTCCTCGCCCAGAAGCAGGACACCGCGATCGACCTTCTTTGCGATGGTCGCTTCGGGATCGCTCTCCTCGATCCTAAAGTTCCGCTTCAGGAGATCGATCAGCGGATGGAAGCCCATGTCACGGCCGAGGGACATGCACCGCCCTTCGACCCAGGTCGCCTCCTCGCCGAGCCGCCTTCGAAGCTCATAAAGGAGACGGGACTTGCCGATCCCGGGCTCGCCGACGAGGAAGACAACCTGACCATGGCCCGCCTTCACCTTCTCAAAACATTCGAGGAGGAGCTGGAGCTCCCGTTCCCGTCCCACGAAGGGACTCAACCCCCGCTCAGCCTCCACCTCCAGGCGGGTTCGCGCTTCCCGCGCCGAGATCACCTCCCACGCCTTGACCGGCTCGGCCTTCCCCTTGAGGGACAACTCCCCGAGGAGCCGGGTGTAGAAATAGCCCGCCGCCAGCCGGTACGTCGCCTCCGAGATCACGATGCGCCCGGGCTCGGTAGTCTGCTGAAGCCGCGCCGCAACGTTCGTCGTGTCACCCACCGCAGTGTAGTCCATCCTGAGATCGCTTCCGATACTCCCGACGACCACGAGACCGGTGTTCAGGCCTTGACGAACGCGAAAACTGATTCCCCGAATCCGCTGGATCTCCTCCCGGTGCCCCTCCAGGGCCTTCCGAATCCCGAGGGCTGCATGCACCGCTCGCTGCGCGTGGTCTTCGTGGGCGATGGGGGCGCCGAACAGGGCCATGATCCCGTCGCCCAGGAACTGGTTTACCGTCCCCTCGTAGCGGTGGACTTCGGCCAGCATCAACTCGAACGCCTGGGTCATGAGTCCGTGGACATCTTCAGGGTCCAGCCGCTCTGAAAGCGACGTGAATCCGGAGACATCGGCGAAGAGAACGGTCACCTGCTTGCGCTCGCCTTCGAGCGCGCTCTTCGAGGTCAGGATCTTCTCGGCGAGATGCCTGGGGGTGTAGGCCTGGGGAGAGGCAAAGCCGGCGGATGCTCCCTGAGACGAGGCCGGTGGACCACCGAGCGCCTGGCCGCAACGCTTGCAGAAGCGGGCGTCGGGCGCGTTGGGCGCCTGGCAATTCGGACAGGGCGACTCGAGGCGGGCCCCGCACCGGGTGCAGAAGGCCGCGTCGGCTTCGTTCTGGAAGCGACACTGAGCACAATCCAAGCCGTCCTTCACCCCCCCGAAACCTACCCCGGTAATCCATTTGAGTCAAGCGATTAGGGCAGTTGTGCTAAGATAAGGGCTCACACCACACCCTTCGGGAGACGTTCATGACGACGCCGACTTGGTCCTTCACCGCCGATTATGTCGAGAGCTGCAACTGCGATCACGGCTGCCCATGCAACTTCAACGGGTTCCCCACCTACGGCTCCTGCCAGGCCCTCGTCCTGAACTCGATCCGCAAGGGCCACTACGCGGACGTGCCTCTCGACGGTTTGGACGTGATCAACGCAGCGTACTGGCCGAAGGCGATCCACGAGGGGAACGGCACGGTGCAGCTCTACATCGACGAGCGGGCGAACCCGAAGCAGCGCGAGGCGATCCTCGCGATCTGGAGTGGGCAGGCCAAGGGCAGCGGGCCGTTCGCCCTCTTCGCCTCCACGTTCAAGTACGTCCTCGACCCCCAGTTCGCGAAGATTGAGAAGAAGATCGACGGGCGCAAGAGCTGGTTCAGGGTGCCGGGCGTCCTCGAGGCGTCGCTCGCGCCCTTCCTGGGCCCCATCGATGGCAAGGAGCAGGACGTCAAGATCCAGCTCGCCAATGGCTTCATCTGGAAATGGGCGGAGGTCTGCAAGACCACCGTCATGAACATCCTCACGCCCCACCTCAACTTCAACCACGCCGGCAAGAACGCCTTCTACTCGATCGTCGAGTACTCCGGCCCCTAGAACCCCCTCACCCTGCCCTCTCCCCCTGAGGGGGCGAGGGTTCGAAAGTCCCCTCTCCCCCAGTGGGGGAGAGGATTAAGGTGAGGGGGCCGCATTCGCTAGAAGCGGAGGCGGACACGGTACGTGAGCTTCGTCGCCCCTTCCTTCGGCACCGGGATCTGGTAGCGGAGGGTGTGGGCCTCCACCTTCTCGTGCCGGTGGGTCTCGCGGAGCACCTCCCAGTCCCCAGGCATCGGCTCGAAGACGGTCACCGTGACATCTTCCTTCTTGTGGTTCCTGAGCGAAATCTCCCACTCGACCTCATAGAGCCCCCAGCCGATCTTCTTCCAGTCCTTCTGGACTCGCTCGCCGACCACGTCGAAGGCCTCCCCCATCTTGATCTTCACGCGCTCGTCCTTGGGGGTGTGGTCGATCCAGTCCTCGCCGATGAACTGCTGGCTCCCGGACTTGTCCGCCTTGTAGACGCGCACCTTCCCCTTCGGGAGGGGCAGGCCCAGGTTATTGGCCTGGCTGTTGGCGATCTCCAGGAACACGCTCACCTTCTGGTTCGAGATCGGCTGGCCGTAGGAGGTCCGGTAGTAGTCCCGGGCCCCATAGTAGATGAGCTGCTTGGCGACGGGCACGCCGTCGGCCGCCATGAGCGAGAGCTGCTTGGTCTGGTTGTCCTTGACCGTGGTGCGCCCGTCCAGAGTGTAGAGGTGGTACTCGAAGAACCCCTCGGAGGCGAAGGCCCGGGACGCCGGCACGTCTTGCGCCTTGGCGGCCCCCTCCAGCACGCGCCCGAGTCGGTCACGGTCGGCCGCTCGGTGGACGTCCCCGGCCACGAGCTTCAGCGCGGCGTCCTTGTAGGTGGCGCCGCTCTTGTTGTCGAGCGTCACCCACCCCGAGAGATCAGCCCGGTCATCCGCGGCGTTCAGCACCATCACGTAGTCGGCCTTCCAGGTCATCCCGCTGGTCAGATACGACGCCTCGATCCTCTGGGGTGCCGTCGTCTGATTCCGCAGCAGCCAGACGAGCGTCGGCTTGGACACCAGATTCTCAGGGAGCGAGGGAAGGACGATGTTTCCGTGATGGCCCATGTAGATCTGGCCGTTGATGTCGTAGACGGGGCCGTTGGTGCTGAGGAGCGTCGCCTCCAGATAGGAGCCGTTCCCCTGGTAGAGGCGCACCTTCCGCCCCACGTACTTCTCCATGAGCTTCTGGCTCGAGAGGAGGTCGTACTCGTAGTTCTGCTCCAGGATCTTCAGTCCCTTGGGATCGGTCAGCGACTTGAGGTGGACGCTGGTCGGGTCGATCAGCGCGGCAACATCCATGAACTGGACTTGGCGGCTGCCGCTTCCCAGGCGGACCTCGCGGACGTCCTTCACGAGGCCCAGGTTGCCGTTGTAGATCGTCAGGGCCAGGTCGCGCTGGTCCTGGGCGGTGACGGCCTGAGCGCCGGGTTCAGGCCGCGACCAGGCCGCCCCGCCGACGGCAAGACTCACGATCAAGGTGAGGACAATCAACACGCTTCGCATCGTTCGCTCCTCCTTGTGAAATGGATCGGTCTGCCCGGTTAGACAGGGCGGAGGAGCGAAAGTTCCCTTACTGGGAAATGCGGAGGCCGATGCGGACTTGGTCGGGGAAGGCCTTGGCGCGAGTCTCTATGGTAAAGTCGCCGATCTGGCGGAGGCCTTCCTCGAGCCGCGGGTAGGCGTCCCGCGGGATGACCACCTCGACGATGCTTCCCGGCCCCACCCGGTCGGCGTCGCGGACCAGGATGCCTCCCGCCTGCTTGACGAGATCGTTGAGCTGGGTGTCCAGGGTCGCCGGGCTCTTCGGCCGCAGCAGCCCCATCAGGTGGAAGGGGCCCTGAGCACGGGCCGCTGCCTTCAGCTCGGGCTTGCCGGCAACGGACTTCTGAACGTCCTTCGCGCGCGGGGCCTGTACGTCTTGACCACGAGGAGCCTGGACCTCGCGGGCAGCGTCCAGACGGCCGCCGACGGCTGGCGGCTCGGCCGGCGCCGGTGCGGCCTCCTGCTTCCTCGCGAACTCGTCGCGCTCCTTGGCCCCCTGGAGAACGCCCTGACGCTCCTCCGCGGGAGCCGGCGCCGCCGGCGGTGCGGCTGCGGTCTGCCCGTAGCCCTGGGCCTGCTCAGCCTCGGCAGACTTGGCGGGAGCTTCCGGCGCCGACGCCACCACGCCCGATTGCGGCGCCTCGACCGCCCGCTGGAGTTCTGGCGTCTGGCGGTAGAGGAAGATCGCCAGCGTCGAAACCAGAACGAGGGCGGCGACCTCCAGGGGGAGCCTCACGTGGAGCGGCAGGAACACACCCCGGAGGAGGCGGCGATGCCACGGTTCCCGTCTCGACGCTTCCATTACCCGCCTCGCGAAACCCGCAGGAGCCCGGGCCTCCCCGACGGAGTGGAGCAGGCTGACGGTCTGACGAAAGCGCTCCCACTCGTGCCGGCAGTCGGCGCAGCCCTGGAGGTGCCCGTCCAGGGCCGCGCGCTGCTCCGTGGTGAGCAGATCGTCCGCCTTCGCAGAGAAGAGCTCGCGGGCTTCGCGACAGTTCATGACCAGAATCGCTCCAAGCGCTCCTTCAGCTCCATCCGCGCGCGGTGGAGGCGCGACCGCACCGTGTTCAGGGGAAGCTCCAGGGCCGCAGCAATCTCTTCGTAGGCCAGCCCGTGGAGATCCCTCAGCACCACCACAATCCGCCTTTCCTCGTCCAGCTCCGCGATCGCCCGGTGGAGCGCCGCCTGGATCTCCCCCGCCTCCAGCGTCGCCCCCGGGTTGGGGTGACCGTTGGCGACCCGCCCCAGCGCCTGCTCGCCGGCGCGCCGGCCACGGCCAGGCGCCCTCATCCGGTTCAGGCAGAGGCGGGAGGTGATCGCGTAGAGCCAGGTGGAGAGCTTCGCCTCGCCCCGGAAGCGCCCGATCGAGCGGTGAACGCGCAGGAACACCTCCTGGGCTACCTCCTCGGCGTCTCCCCGGTCGCCGAGCATCCGCAAGGCGATGCTGAAGATCCGGTGCTGGTAGGTCAGCACGAGCCGCTCGAAGGCCTCCGGCTCCCCGCGCCTCAGCGCTTCGACCAGGGACGGATCGTCAGGAGCTCTGTCGCCCGGTTGGACAGCGCGGGACGGCGAAAGTTCCCGCTGCACAGGGCCACTATGAGCGAAAGGGAGGCGCGTTGCAACTTTTCAGGGGGCTGTGCCATAATCCGCCGCATGGCGGTCCAGGCCCTCTACGCCCTCCAGAACGGCTTCTTCGGCTTCGAGCGGAGCGGGCTCTTCTACGACGAGCGGTCGGGGGAAAAGACTCAGATCGTTGTCACGTGCTACCTGATCAAGACCTCCGACGGGACGATTCTCTTCGACACCGGCCTGGCACCCCGGGCGGTGCCGGGCCTCTTGCGCACCGATCCCCTCGCCCGCTTCTCGGACGACGACCTCCTGGTCCACCGGCTGGACTCGATCGGCCTCGAGCCCGGCAGCGTGGACGCCGTGGTCCTCTCGCACCTGCACTTCGACCACGCGGGGGGCGCCTCGCTCTTTCCCAAGTCGGAGCTGATCGTCCAGCAGGACGAGTACGCCTACGCCCACCACCCGGCGTCCTTCTTCGCCTCCTTCTACTACCAGAAGAACTTCGACCTGCCGGGCTACCGGTGGCGGCTGCTGGACGGGGATACCGAGCTCGTCCCCGGCGTGACCGTCCTCCGCACCGACGGCCACACCCCGGGGCACCAGTCGCTCCTGGTGGAGCTGCCCGGGGCCGGACCGGTGATCCTGGCGGGCGACTGCGCGTACTGGCAAGAGCACATCGACAAAGAGCGCGTCCCCGGCGTGGTCTGGAACCCGACCCTGGCGCTTCACTCTCTCAAGCGGCTCAAGACCCTCGCCCGGCTGACGCGCGGCCGGATCTTTCCCAGCCACGACCCCGTGTTCTGGCAGACCCTGAAGAAGGCTCCTGACGCGTACCGCTAAATGAAAATCGCGATTTTGGGAGGGACAGGGCCCGAGGGCGCGGGGCTCGCGCTCCGGTGGGCGCTGGCCGGGCACGAGGTCATCATCGGCTCCCGCCAGGCCGAGCGCGCGAAAGCCAAGGCCGCCGAACTGAGCGAGCAAGCCAAAGGCACGAAGATCTTCGGCATGGCCAACCGGGAGGCCGCCGCGGCTGGCGCCGTGGTAGTGCTCGCCCTGCCAGCCGCCGGTCTGGCCGCGACGCTTCCGGACGTGAAGGAGGCGTGCCGGGGGAAAACCGTGGTGAGCACGGTCGTCCCCCTCACCTTCGGCGGCCCGCGCCTCCACACGCCACCATCAGCCGGCTCGGCGGCGGAGGAGGCCCAGGCGCACCTGGGCCCCGAGGCGAACGTGGTGGCCGCGTTCCACCACATCGCCGCCCACGAGCTGGCCTCCGAGCATTCCATCGACTGCGACCTCTTGATCTGCGGCGACGACGCCGCGGCGAAGGCGACCGTCGCCGAGCTCGGCAAGAGCATGGGACTCAGGGCTCTGGACGTCGGGCCGCTCACCAACGCGGGGCCCATCGAGGGGATCACGGCCCTGCTCGCCACCATCAACCGCCGGTACAAGATCAAGAACTCGGGGATCAAGATCACCGGGCTCTAGCAGGAGCACTCGACATGCAAGAAGCGCCAGTGCTCGTGAGCCACAGCCGCCTCCGGGAGTTCATCAGCCAGATCCTCGGCGCCCTCGGGATGCCGCCGCATATCGTCGAGCCCACGGCGCGGCTCATGGTCGGCACCGACCTCCGCGGCGTAGACTCCCACGGCATCGGCATGCTCCCCCGCTACGTCGAGTGGACGCGCGGCGGCTTCCTCGATCTGGCAGCCGAGCCCAAGACCATGCGGGACGACCTGGCCACCGCCCTGCTCGACGGCCAGAAAGGGCTCGGCTACTACGCGTCCACGCTGGCCATGGAGATGGCCATCGCCAAGGCCCGGACCTACGGGGTGGGGATTGTGGCGGTCAGGAATTCGAACCACTACGGCGCCGCCGCCAACTACTCCATGATGGCGCTGGCCCACGACATGATCGGCCTGACCACCACGAACTCTCCCTACATCGCCATGGTTCCCACCTTCGGCAGGACGCCGATGCTCAGCACCAATCCCATCAGCATCGCGGCGCCCGCCGGCCTCGAGCCCCCGTTCGTGCTGGACATGGCCACCACCACCGTCGCCATCGGCAAGCTCAGGATCGCTTCGCGGTGGGGGAAGCCGATCCCCGAGGGCTGGGCGATGGATCCCACCGGCAAACCCACCACTGACCCGAAAGTAGCGCTGGCGCACCGATTGCTTTCCCCGCTCGGTGGGAGCCGGCAGCTCGGCGGCCACAAGGGCTACGGCCTCGGGGTGATGGTGGACATTCTCTCCGGCGTGCTGAGCGGCGCCGTGTACGGCAACCTGTTTTTCCGGAGCGACATGCAGAAGGACAAGCTCCACAACGTGGGCCACTGCTTCGCCGCCATCGACCCGGCGCGCTTCCGCCCCATCGAGGAGTTCAAGGCCGACATGGACGACATGCTGCGGGCGCTCAAGAACTCTCCGAAGGCGGAGGGCCAGGAGCGGATCTACACGGCCGGCGAGCCCGAAGCCGAGTGCGAGCGGCGGCGGCTCGTGGAGGGAATCCCGCTGGCGCCGGCGCTCGTCAAGCAGGTGAACGAGATCGCTCAGTC
>Ga0209109_10002501_pt1 | contig 10080 bp, 14 predicted proteins | sample Rifsed10ft2_FD_184004 | JGI IMG/M metagenome (GOLD analysis project Ga0209109, IMG submission 184004) | Soil microbial communities from Rifle, Colorado, USA - sediment 10ft 2 (version 2) | ecosystem: Environmental > Terrestrial > Deep subsurface > Rock core/Sediment | place: Rifle, Colorado... | reverse complement strand
CGCCTTGTCGCCGTCCGCCTCCGACCCCTGCCCGCGTCGCACCGTCCTCGTTCCGTCTGAAGGAGCCTCCTGATGTCCAAGCTGTTGGCGAACAATTTCCGCTATCGCAGCTCCTACGCGAAGACGCCGACCGTCCTCGACGTGCAGAACCTCATCGAGGATGTCGGCTTCAAGCCGGACACGCCGCTGGAAGATGGAATCCGCAAGTTTGTCGACTGGTACCGTTCCTTCTACGGATGTTGAGGGCAGGAGGCTATCCGGTCTATCTGGTCTGTTCTGTCTGTCCGGTCCTTGCTCAGCCCCCTCAAGTGCCTTGTCCATCCACCAAGACTGGACAGACCGAATAGACAAGACAGACCCTTTACCGGCTACTCCCTAAACAATTTCTCGATCTCGTCGAAAGTGACGGCTTCTAAGCCGGCGTAGATCGCGTCCGCCTCCTTGAGCATGGCGGCTGGGTAGGTCGTGGCCACCGCGACCACCTTCATGCCCGCCGCCTTCGCCGATTGGATCCCGGCCAGCGAATCCTCGATCACCAGGCACTCGGAGGCCGTGATCGGCGGATCCGGTCTCGGCGCGAGTTCGTTCAATTTCGCCAGGGTCAGGCGATAGATCTCCGGATCAGGCTTGCCGGTCATCGTGTCCTCCGCGGAGACGATTAGCGGAAAGGCATGCTCGATCGGCGATCCCCTGAGCGCGTCCGCGATCTGTTCCCGTGTTCCTCCTGACGCCACGGCCAGCCGGTAACGGTCTTTCGCCTGCAAGACGAAGTGCTCGACCCCGGGGAACAATTCCGGCTCGTGCGCAGCCGTGTAGTCGCGGAAAAGCGCCACCTTCCGGTCATGCACCCGCTGCTCGCAGGCGGGGTCCGGCTTCCCTCTGGAATTCCGGATCAGCGCGGCCAGGCAGTTGCGTTCATCCATGCCGAGGTAGGTCCCGTAGTATTCCTCCGTGGTCAGGTCGAGTCCCTCCTCGCGGAGGGCCTGTTGGAAGGTGAGGAGGTGCGGGGTCTCGTCGTCGGCGATCACGCCGTTGAAATCACAAATGATCGCACGGAGCGGCATAAGTCAGGCCTGAGTAATGAGGACTGAGGGCCGAGTGTTCGGATTCTGCTCAGAAACCTCAGTCCTCAGCACTCGAACCTCAATCCGGTTTTTCAGCCTAGCACGGAGATTTTCTTAGGGACAAGGAGATAGTGTATAGTTCCCCGCGAGCAGGGAGGATGCGTTGGCCGACGTCAAAATCTTGACCGATCTCCTGGTGATCTTCGGGATCTCCATCGGCGTCGTGTTCGTCTTTCATAAGTTCCGTCTCCCCCCGATTGCCGGGTTTCTGGCCGCCGGGGCGCTGATCGGTCCGTCCGGCCTGAATCTGGTGTCGGACATCGAGCAGGTCAAGGTCATGGCCGAGATCGGCGTCGTGCTGTTGCTGTTCACCATCGGCGTGGAATTTTCGCTCGCCCACCTGGCCGCGGCGCGCCGCCTGCTTCTTGTCGGGGGACCTCTTCAAGTAGTCGGCACGTTGCTCTTGGCCTCGATCGTGGGCCTCGCTGTGGGGCTGCCCATCCAGCAGGCCCTGTTCTGGGGCTGCCTGTTGTCGCTCAGCAGCACCGCCATCGTGCTGAAGGCCCTGGGGGAGCGGGGGGAAAGCGATTCGCTGCACGGCCGCGCCACGGTCGGCATCCTGATTTTTCAGGACCTCGCGGTCGTTCCGATGATGATGCTGTTGCCGCTGCTGGCCGATCCGTCGGACAGCCTGCAGCCCGGCGTGCTGCTGACGCTCGCCAAATCGGTGGTGCTGGTCGCGGCGCTCATGGTCGCGGCCCTGTACGTTGTGCCCAAGCTGCTCGAACAGATCGTGCGCAGCCGGAGTCGCGAGCTGTTCCTGCTGACGATCATCGTGCTCTGCCTGGGGATCGCGTGGCTGACGTCGCTGAGCGGCCTGTCGCTGGCGCTGGGGGCCTTCATGGCCGGCCTGGTAATCTCCGAATCCGAATACAGCCACCAGGCCATGGCGGAGGTGCTGCCGTTCCGGGACAGTTTCAACAGCCTGTTCTTCGTGTCGATCGGCATGCTGATGGATGTGCGGGTGCTGCTGGCCCATCCGGTGCTGGTGGTCGCGTTGATCGGGGCCGTGCTCGTGGGCAAGTTCGTGATGGGGATGCTTCCGGTGCTCGCGTCGGGGTACCCGCTGCGCTCGGGGATCCTGGCCGGGGTGTCGCTGGCGCAGGTGGGGGAGTTCAGCTTTGTGCTGGCCCAGCAGGGCGCCCAGACCGGCTTGTTGACGGGAGAGCCCTATCAGGTGTTCCTGGCGGTGTCGGTGCTGACCATGGTGATCACGCCCCTGCTGATGGAAGGCGCGCCCTATCTGGCGAAACGGGCCGAGGCCCTCCAGCGCCTCCGAGGCTGGAATCCCGACAAGGCGGCCGTGCAGACACAGCAGGCGTCACGCCACCTCAAGGTCAAGGACCATGTGATCGTCATGGGGTATGGATTGAGCGGACGCAACCTGGTGCGCGTGCTGGAGGAAACGGAAATTCCCTACGTGGCGCTGGATCTCGACGGCGAGACCGTCCGGCGCGAGTCCCAGAATGGCGTGAAGATTTTTTACGGCGACGCCACCAACCCCAATGTGCTCCACCACGTGCGGATCGGGCATGCCCGCGTGCTGGTGGTGGCCATCTCGGATCCCTTCGCGGCGCGCCGCGCCGTGCAGATCGCGCGGGGACTCAATCCCGACCTGCACATCATCGTGCGCACGCGCTACCTGCGCGAGATGGACGACCTGCACCAGTTGGGCGCCGACGAGGTCGTGCCGGAGGAATTCGAAACCTCGATCGAGATTTTCGCCCTGGTCCTGCAGACGTACAAAATGCCGCAGTCGGTCATCGTCGAGAAGGCGGAGCAGATCCGCAAGGAGGGCTACGCCCTGCTCCGGCGCGGCGAGTTGCCGGACTTGGCGCACCACCTGCGCCGCGGCACGCTCACGGATGTGGAAGTGGAGACCTGCCGCATCGAGGCCGACTCGCCCGCGCTCGGCAAAACCATCGGCCAGGTGTCGATCCGTCCGAGGACCGGCGCGTCGGTGATCGCGCTGACCCGGAGGGGGGAGACCGATTCCAACCCGACGGAGAAGGTCCGGCTGGAGGAGGGTGACGTGCTCTCGCTGCTGGGCACCCGGGATCAGATCCGCAGGGCCATGGGACTCCTGACGGACACCCCGATTCCGTGATCAGGGACGAATTCCGGTCATGAACTCGTAGGCTTCCCGCAGCGTCCCCACCTCGACCACGCTGATATTGCGCCGCCGTCCCAGTTCGAACAGGTCCCACTCGGGTGTCTTGGCCTCGCCTTTCGGCACCAGCATGGCCCGCATGTTGGCTTCGGCCGCGCCCTGGAGCTTGAGGGGCAGGTCGCCGACATCTTCGATGCGGCCATCCGCGGTGATCACGCCCGTGAGCACGATGCCCGAGCGAATGGCGTCGCCCCGCCAGGCGGCAATGACGCCGACGGCGATCGCACTGCTGGCGCTGGAGCCCCCGGCCAGGCTGAAGCGGGAGCGATTCTTGATCGTCACCCGCCAGTTCCGTTCGTCCTCGCCCATGACCTTCGCCGCCGCGGTGAGCGCCGTCCGGGCGCCGTTCTTCCAGACGTCGTCCACGGCCGACCCGGTCGCGAATTCGCTGAAGAGGATCGTGGGGCCGCTCCCTGCCGGGTCGCGTTCGACTTGCATGATGACGTAATGGACGGTGCCGACCTGCTGCCCGCCGATCACGCCGACGGCAAGAGCTGGGACCGTGACGATGCGGGGCGACTGCGCCCAAACGGCGGAGAACGATGCCGGGATGAGGAAGAGCGCCGTTGCAAGAATGACAACCAGATGGGCCGATCGGTTGCGGAGCGACATCCGGTTCCTCACCGTGATACGGCCGGCGAGCATACGCAAAACCCATGGTTTCCGCAAGGCTGCGCCCCGCGAGCAGGCGGGGAGGCTGCCTTGACAGTCCAAAGAATCGCATACTATAGTGAATTTCGTTTTCCGCATCTGGACCGGCGAACGAAGGTGTGAGGTGATGCATGGGTCCCACCAAGCTTGAGCCCGCGGTCGCGCTTGCGGAGCTTCAGGACAGCAAGACCGACCGGGTTACCATCGTGGTCCTGAGCGGGGATTTCGACCGCGTCATGGCGGCCTTCATTATCGCCACCGGCGCGGCGGCCATGGGGATGCAAGTCACCATGTTCTTCACCTTCTGGGGCCTGAACGTCATCCGCCGGGAAGGGGCCACGAGCGGGGCGAAAGACCTCTTGCGCCGGATGTTCGGATTTTTGAACAAGGGCGGAACCGGGCGCCTGCCGCTCTCACGGTTCCATTTCTGGGGCTTGGGCACCGGCATGATGAAGCGGGTCATGAGCCGGAACCGCATGCCCGGCATCGCGGAATTGCGCGAGACGGCAATGGACCTGGGCGTGAAGTTCATCGCCTGCACGACCACGATGGGCATGATGGGCGTGACGAAAGACACCCTGATCGAAGGCGTGGATCAACTGGCAGGCGTCAGCACCTACCTCGCCGAGGCCCGCCATGGCAGCGTGAACCTGTTTATTTGAGGAGTGAGACGGGCGCGACGAGCGAGACGGGCGGGAAAAGCAAGAACCAGTCGCGCGAGTCCCGCTTTTCGCGCATGTCACGCGCGCTCTTGCGAAAAGACCCATGCTGAAATCAGACGTCCAACTCGATACCCTCGGCTACTTCTGCCCCATGCCGATCATCATGACGTCGAAGAAGATCAAGGAACTGAAGCTCGGGCAGGTGCTGGAAGTGGTCTCCGACGACGAAGGCATCAAGAAGGACATGCCCGCCTGGTGCGAGACTACCGGCCATGAAATGGTCGGACTCGAAGAAGAAACCAAGGACGCTGAGCGCGTCTATAAGGCGTTCGTCAAGAAGACCAAGTAAGGGCAATTCCCACGGCGTTGAACCGGCATCATCACAATGCCGGTTTTTTTGTGTTTCCAGCCTCCCAGCAGTTACCACTAGATATAGATTCGAATATCATCGAGTACGCAGTATCTTGCGTTTTTTGTTGACTTCGAGAGGGGTCCTTGCTATAGACATCGACCCAAGATCCTGAAAAGACTAAGGCCGGGCTCCATCGAGCGCACCATCTACGAGGTGCCATGCCTGGAACGGTCAGATTCAGACGCCCCGCCGGGGCCGCTACGCGGCGTCGGAATTTTCTTCGCAAGTCTTCCCGCACATTGCCTTCACCGCTTCCCGCGCGTTCGCCGTCCGTACGGCCGCCACAAGGAGGTATGCTCATGAGCTCTCGCGGTCTCGTCCTGAACGAGTACGTGTCGAAGGTCGCCTACCAGGCCGTGGCCAGGGCCGGCGAGTCGACGCTGCTGCCGATCATCGATCAGCAGAACGGGGAGCCGGAGGGCGTGCTGGTGGCCTCCTCGCTTGAACGGATCGTCGTGTGCGGGCGCGAGCAGGCCGTGCTGACGCTGGCGGATATCAAGACCGTGCAGCGGACGATGGTCCGCGTGCAGGCGCGCCGGGGGGTGATCCACGTGCCGGCGGAGATGATGATTCCCAACCCCGTCTTGCTGCTGGCGACCCTGTCGAAGATCGACATCGTGCGGATGGCTCCCGCATCCTCGAATCCTTCGTAGGTTGCGAAATCGATGGTTGCGCACCGGGACCGCTCACCAAGGGGGACGTGATGCTGGGACCGTTTCTCCTCAAATACCACCACATGTTCATCCATTCGAAATCAGCCGGCACGTTCATCCTGTCCCGAAACGGACGGACGGCCGATTACGTCGGCGCCAGCGCGGACGACCTGGTCGGCACGCTGGGCCGTTTCGCACGCCAGTCCGATTATCGCTACTTCTGGTTTGTCGAGGCGCGTTCCGGCGGGGAAGCAGCCGAGATCGAGCAGGCCTGGCTGCACCGCTACCGTCCGTCGGATAATCCGTCCCGTTCGTCCGCTTCCCACGGGACAGGCTGGCGCTGCACCACCGAAGGGTGCCCCGCCTGCGCGTTGGCCGGCGCCCTGCGCTGAGCCAATTCTCCGTCTCCGCCGAATTCCCCGCAGCTTGACGGCGTCTGCCTTCCGTCCGTAGATTCCTTTGCATGTCCGGTCATGTCGTCGAATGCGTGCCGAATTTCAGCGAAGGGCGAAGCGAGGCGACTGTGCGCGCCCTTGGCGAAGCCGTGCGCGCGGTGCCCGGCGTGGCGCTTCTGGATCAGACGATGGACCCGGACCATCATCGGGCGGTGCTGACGTTCGCCGGCGGGCCGGACGCGGTGGCGGAGGCGGCGTTTCAGGCGACCCGGACCGCGGCCGCGCGCATCGATCTTCGATATCACGAGGGCGCGCACCCGCGCGTCGGCGCGACCGACGTCGTCCCGTTCGTGCCGATCCGCGGCGTGACCATGCACGACTGCGTCGAACTGGCGAAGGCCGTCGGGAAGAGGATTGGCGAGGAGCTGAAGATCCCGGTGTTTCTCTACGAACAGGCGGCCACGCATCCCGGTCGCGCGAACCTGGCCGATATCCGGCAGGGAGGATTGCCGGGGCTGGCTTCCCGCATGGCAGGCGATCCGGCATGGAGGCCGGATTTCGGGCCGTCCCGGCTGCATCCAAGTGCGGGCGCCACGGTGGTCGGCGCGCGGCGGCTCCTGGTCGCCTTCAACGTCAACCTCGGCACCAACGATCTCGGGATCGCAAAGGCCATCGCAAGAGCCGTACGACAGTCCAGCGGAGGGCTCGCCCACGTGAAGGCCATCGGCGTGCCGCTCGTTAGCCGACAACATGTGCAGGTGGCGATGAACCTGCTGAACATTGACGAAACGCCGGTCCACGCGGCCTTCGAGGCGGTTCGCCGGGAGGCCGATCGCCTCGGAGTGCGGGTGACGGGCAGCGAACTGATCGGGCTGGCGCCCCGGCGGGCTCTACGTGAGGCGGAGGCTCATGGGATCACGATCAACGCCTTCGACCCATCGAAAATCCTCGAAACGAGGCTTGCGCAGGCCGGCCTCGGCGACTTGTAGAACCACAAGAGGCTGTGCTACACTTCCGCTCCGTTAACGGTCCAAATTAACTTACGCAGTAGGACGTACACAACGCGATGGAAATCAAGGTTTTTAACAACAACGTCGAGAAGGCCCTGAAAGTCGCCAAGAAGAAGCTGGCGGGCGAGGGGCTGTTTCGCGAGTTGAAGCGGCGCCGGTATTACGAGAAGCCCAGCGTCCGGAAGAAAGCCAAGATGCGCGAGGCGCAGCGGCGCCGGCAGAAGTGGCTTTCCAAGCGCCGGATGGACTAGTCGCGAACTCCCGCCCCGTTTTCACAGCGGTTTCTCCTCATCTTCCGCTCCCCACCTCTTCAAGGATGGTCAAAACGGCCATCCAACGCGGCCGCAGGGAGCCCGGCGACTGAGGCCTACGCTTTTCGGTAGGTCGCAGGGAGACGGGCGACCGAGAACAAAGTTGGGGGCTGTTTTCACCATCCTGCTGACATCATGCACCCACAAGATATTCATCCAGCCATACGAATTCTAAGGCAGGAGATTAGGCAATGGCATGAGCCGATCGTCGGACTAGTCGCCAAGCAGTCGCGCAGTCCCTTCCAAGTGCTCATCGCCTGCGTCCTCAGCCTCCGCACCAAGGACAAAACCACGGCCGACGCCAGCCGGCGCCTCTTCGCGCTGGCGCGCCAGCCGCGGGCCATGCTCAAGTTGCCGCTCCGCCGGATCGAGCAGGCCATCTATCCGGTCGGGTTCTACCGGAACAAAGCCAGGCAGATTAAGGACATTTGCCGGCGGCTGCTGTCGCACTATCGGGGTCGCGTGCCGGATTCGATCGAGGAGCTGCTGACGTTCAACGGCGTGGGGAGGAAGACGGCGAACCTGACCGTGACCGTGGGCTACAACAAGCCGGGCATCTGCGTGGACATCCACGTGCACCGGATCAGCAACCGCTGGGGCTACGTGAAGACGAAGACGCCGGAGGAAACGGAAGAGGTCCTCCGCAAGAAACTACCAACCCAATACTGGATCACCTACAACGACCTGCTCGTGCCCTACGGGCAGAATCTCTGCCTGCCCGTCTCGCCCTGGTGCAGCAAGTGCAAGCTCATGAAGTATTGCGATCAGGTGGGGGTGACGCGCTCGCGGTGACCGAGCGCGGCGCGAAACGCGGGACTGGCGAGAAAAGCGAGAAGCGAGTCGCGCACGTCGCGCCTTTCACGCAAGTCTCGCGCTAGATCTAGATGAACAGCGTCGTTTCAGCGCCTGCGGTCAGGTTCAGGATCGCCGGCAGCCCCATCACTTCGTCCACGTTCTTCGCCACCATGCCGGGATCCACGCCCATGTACTCGAGGCCGGCGCTGCAGGCCACCACGCGGAAGTGCCCCACCTGCTTGGCCTCGGCGAGCATCTCCGAAATTTTCGGCACCTGTTTCTCCTTGAGCAGCCGAGCCACTTCCTTGCCGTCCGTCACGTGTTCCGGCGAGAAGTCCATCTCGTCAATCCGTCCCTCGGCCAGCTTCTTGATCGTCCAGAACAGCAGCACGACGGTCACCTGCTTCCCCATGGCGGCCGCGGTCAGGCCGAGCGTGGCCACCTGGTGGAGTTTGTCGTAGGTGGAGTTATGCGCGAAGATGATGAAACGGTGCTTCTGGCTCATGGTTTCTTGAACTTGCCCTGCGACTTCACGCCGTTCACAAAGGCATCGATGGCCGCGCTCACTTCATCCTTCGTCATGGCCCGGTCGTGGGTTTCGCTCTCGTCGACGAGGTAGGCGTCCTTCTCCTTTTCCTGGCGGATGATGACCGTGTTTTCCGGCGTCACCTCGATCATCATGAACCATTCCTTGTCGCCTTTCGTGATCACGACCTCCTTGCCGAGGTCTTTTTTCGTGATTTCGACCTGGTAGTCTTCTCCGGGCGGATCAGCAGGCTGGGCGGGGGCGGCCCAGGCAAACGCGAGGATGAGGACGGCGAGCGGGAGCATCAGGGCTCGACGCGTGGCATGGTTCATGGCGGGCCTCCGAAAACGGTGGTGGAATGGATTATAGCGCAGCCCGTGCCCTGCGTGAAGCTCTATAACTCAGCCACGGTGTTTCACGCTGTTTGCTGCACCCGCCGGAGCGTATCCGCCTTTGTAAGACTTCGGCGGATGCCCGCTGCCCATGAACCATGGCATCGCGGAGGCGGGCAAATGAAGGGTTTCGGTGTCTTTGCCTTTTCCCCTGTGCCTTGCTACGATGCCGCGCGATGGACGCTCTGCTCGCTCAGGCTGAGGCGCTACTGACAAGAAATGTGCTCATCGCCCTGACCGTCACGTCGGTCGGATTCTTCGTCGGCACGCTCATCGTCATCCCCTTCATCCTCGTGCGCCTGCCGCCGGACTATTTCGACGAGCGGCATCCGCGTCAGTGGATGGCGAATTACCACCCGGTACTGCGGCTGGCTGGCCGCATCGCCAAGAACGCGGTCGGGGCCGTGTTTCTGGCGATCGGTATCGTCCTGCTGTTTCTGCCGGGCCAGGGGATTCTCACGATTCTGATCGGGGTCTCGTTGCTGGATTTCCCCGGGAAGCGCTACATCGAGCGCCGAATCGTCGGGCATGCGACCGTGCTCAAGGCCGTCAATTCGCTCCGGGAGAAATACGGCAAGCCGCCGCTGACGGTGAAAGACGATCCGTAGAATCGGGTAACCGGTCTGTTTGGTCTATCTGGTCTGTCTGGTGCATCTTGTTCAAGACAAGACAGACTGAACAGACCAATTAGACACGATAGACCAGATCAACCAGAGCTGTTATGCCAGCTTCCAGCCGCACCTGCTACCTGATCGACGGCAGCGCCTACATCTACCGGGCCTTCTTTGCGCTCCCCGCCCTCTCCAATTCCAAAGGACTCCCGACCAACGCCGTCTACGGCTTCACGACGATGCTCATGAAAATCCTGCGTGAGCGGAAGCCGGATTGCCTCGCCATCACATTCGACGAGAAGGGACCGACGCACCGCCACGAAGAGTTCAAGGAGTACAAGGCCCACCGGCCGCCCATGCCCGAGGGC
>Ga0209109_10002500_pt1 | contig 10081 bp, 14 predicted proteins | sample Rifsed10ft2_FD_184004 | JGI IMG/M metagenome (GOLD analysis project Ga0209109, IMG submission 184004) | Soil microbial communities from Rifle, Colorado, USA - sediment 10ft 2 (version 2) | ecosystem: Environmental > Terrestrial > Deep subsurface > Rock core/Sediment | place: Rifle, Colorado... | reverse complement strand
ATCCTGCAGGCGATCTCGCCGCAGTATGCGCACCGACACCAGGTTCTTGGACTTGGCGAGCGCCGTGCGCAGCCGCATCGGTCCCTCGAACTTGCCGTCAAAGTTCTTCGGCTCCCATGGCTCCGAGCCGGTTTGCGCGGCGGTGCGCAATCTCCAACATGCCGGGCGTCAGGTCAATCCCTGTCATCTGTGCGTCTTTGGGCCAATACGGCATATTCTTGCCCGTGCCCACGCCGACCTCGAGCACACGCGGGCCTTTGGCCAGCGCCCACAATTTCTCGCGCCACGGGCGATAACGCGCCTCGGACATGCCCTCCATCAGATCATAGATGGCGGAAAGGCGCTGGTAACGCGCACGGGTCAGCGCCGTCGCATGTTCGTCTACGGGTCGCGTGGTAGGCGCTATCATTGGATTGCCTCCTTCGCCTGCAAGATGGCCTTCGCCTGTGCGCGCAGTTCGGCGCGCCGCGACTGGTATGCTTCTTCGGGCACCTCGTCACGCTCGTGCGCCTCATCCAACGCGGCAATCGCGTGCAATACACCCGACCAATCGTCTCCCCGGACAACCCCTTCTGGTTCTGCTTCGATTTTCCCGCCGCGCCGCCACCACCAAACGCCCACCGCAATCAGCGCCACTCCCAGGAGGCCGCCCGCGATCGGAATGGCCCAATGCTTGACGGTCGCGCTCAGGACTGGAGCCGACGCTCCCGTTGCCGCGCCGCTCATGCCATCGGCCATGCGGTAGGTCGGCTTGCCGGTCAGGGTGACCGCGAGCGACTCGCCTAGCGCGAGTGGCCCGGCGGCATAGATGTTGAACGTCTCGCCCGTCTGCATTTGGCGCGGCGCCGGTTCGCTCAGCGCATCACCCGCGAGCGTTACGCCTGCGTCGGCGCGCATTAGCACGTTCATCGCTTCCACCGGCTGGTTGACGGCGTGCGCCAACATCATGCCCGAGGTGTACGGCAGAACGTAGGTGACCACCACCTGCGCCGTGCCCTCACCGGGCAGCACCGCGCCCGTGTCGGCGAAACCCTCCGGCGTGATCACGAAACGCGCGGTGTCCTCGCCCTCAAAGCGCACTTCGTTCGCCTCAGCCGGAAGCGTGAACTGCAATGTGGCCGTCTTGCCGTCCGGCAGCGGCAAGCCGCCGACGACGGCCCGATCACCCGTGTTGGACAAGACGTAGATCTCACCCACGGTCAACTTGCCCGACACGAAGTCCAGGAAGACGTGCATTTGCGAAATCCGCACGGCCGAGGCGTCGGACGTGGTTTCGTACACGATCAGCGGCAGCGCAAGTTCCTTTATCTCGGGCTGGACCTCGGCGGTCTCGGAGAAGAATGTCACGTCATGATACGAGAGCATCGCCGCGAAGACCCAGCCGTCCTGCATCGGCACATTCTCAAAGCGAAACGCGCCGGATGAGTCGGCCTTGCCGTCCAGCATCACCGTCTCACCCTGCTCATCCCAGGCGTGGAGCATCAGTGCCAGATCGCCCGGAATTTCGCCGCCCTGCGTGCCGTTGGCAATCTGCCCAAAAATTGTTCCGGTGCGGCTGGGCGGAGGCGTCTCGCTCTGGGCAACGGCACGCGGGATGAAAGAGAAAGAAACGAAAAAAGAAAAAGCGAGAACAACGAGAAGTCTGGTCATGAGATGGAGACAACCTCCGATTTCAGAGTTGCGCCGCAACGCGCACAGAACATGTCGGTGACTTGGACGGCGCTGCGACACTGCGGGCAAGTGACACCCAGCGCAGTGCCACACTTCGGGCAGAACCGGTCATCGTCACCCACCGGGGCGTGACATTGGGGACAGGCCGAGCGCCGCGCCGCCTGGGACGAGGCGCGCACCGCCCGGACGGCGGCTTCTATCTCTGCATCCCAATCCGATGACGACGAAGCAGTGGCCTCGGTGACCTGCAAAGCCTGAGCCGCTTCTGCGATCAGACGCTGGCGCAGAGGCAGGTAGTCCTCTTCCGCGACCTTGCCCGTGCGAAAGTCAAAATCCAGATCGCGCAAGGCGGCCAGCGCGCTTTGCTTAGCCAGACCGGGTGAGTCATCCTGCCTGCTTTCCAGCGGTTTCTTCGGGCGTTGACCATTTTTGAGAAGCGGCCCGGCGACGAACGGCACGACGACGACGACGAGCGCGAGACCGAGAAGGATGGAACCGATGGGCATGGGAACCTCCGGCAAATAGCCGATAGCAGATGGCAGATGACCATCGGCTATCTGCCATAAGCCATCCGCTATGACATCTCCCGCAACTCTTTCTCCAGTCGCGCCAATACTTCGGGCGGCACGTCGGGAGGTGGAGCAGGTTCGACGAGAACAGGGGTGGGACGCCTGGCTTTCCAACGGCGCAGGATTTGCGCGACGACCACCAGGCCGATGATGACCGAGAGCACCGGGAGCAGCCAGACGAACGACGTAAACCCACTCCGGCGCGGTTCGGCCAGCACCCGCTCGCCGTACTGCGCGACGAAGTATTGGATTACTTGCTCGTCCGTCCAGCCCGCCGCCAACTGGTCTTTGATCTGCGCTCGCCAATCCTGGCAGGCTTTGGTCTCACACACGTCCAGCGGCGTGTTCGGGCAGACCGGGCAGTAGAGTTGCTTGGCCACCCGGTTCACATCATCGTCGGATGGATAGGGCGCGGGTGTCCCGTCCTGCGCGGACACCACGGCGACGGCGATGAAACTGGCGGCAAGCGTCATGAGGGTCAATATGAGTTTGCGAGTCATGGTTCACTCCAAGATTTCAACCACAGGTTTCACGGATTACACGGAATGGAGATGTTGCCAGCGAAATCCGTGAAATCAGTGTAATCCGTGGCTGCGTCCCAGCTACCCCACAATTGACGGCGACGGTCGTGGGACAGAAGGTCGCAGCACGTAGGATGCCGCTCTCTTCTCGTCCAGCGAAGTCCAGGCCGCGATCAGCGTGCCGATCACGAACGTGAAGCCGCCCGCCCACACCCAGTTGATCAGCGGGTTGACGTAGATCTTGAAGGTGGACGCACTCCACCCGATGTCTTCCCAGCCCACGAGCAGCACGTACACGTCTGCGCCCGGCGTGGAGTACACGGCCGGCACAGTCACCGGCTGCTGCTGGGTCACAAAAAAATCCCGGCGCGGCTTGAGCGTGGCCACGTACTTACCATCCCGGTACAGTTTCGCCGTCGCCTCGATGATCTCGCGCCCGTCTGAGCCGGGGTACTGCCGCAGGTCTTCAAAGGTCAGCCGGTAGTTCGCCACCGCGAGACTCTGTCCCGCGCCAATCGTCCCTTGCGTTTCTTCCTTGTAGAACTCATCGCCGACGACACCCAGCGCCATCATCACTACACCGAGGTGGATGATATAACCGCCGTACCGCCGCCGGTTACGGGACATGAGATGCCCCAACGCGACGAAGAAGTTCTCGCCCTGGCCCCGCACCCGCGCGCGCGCCCCGCGCCAGAACTCCAGCAGTGTGGCTAGCGCGACGAACGACACCAGCCACAGCCCGAAGAGCGCCAGGGGGTACGGGTGCTGCGGCCAGTGAGACAGTCCTGCCGCAATTGTGATGATGACTGATCCAACAAACGGGAGGAGCAACGACCTGCCGAGTTTCCCGGCGGCCTGCTTGCGCCAGGCGAACAGCGGCCCGATGCCCATCAGCAGCACCAGCGCCCCGAAAAGCGGCCCGGTGACCTGCTTGAAAAACGGCGGCCCGACCGTGATCTTCGTCCCCGTCACCAATTCCGAGATCATCGGGAAGGTCGTGCCCCAGAACACCGCGAAGGCAACCCCCAGAAACAACAGGTTCTGGAGCACAAAGGCCGACTCGCGCGAGAGCAGGCTGTCTAATTCGTGCTCGGTCTTCAGCGTGTTCAGCCGCTTGAACATCAGCAAGAGCGAGCCGAGGAACGTGACCGCGACGAAGATCAGGAACGACGGCCCCATCGCCGATTTGGCGAAGGCGTGCACCGAGCCAATCACGCCCGTGCGCGTGATGAACGTCCCGAAGACCGCCAGGCTGTAGGTCAGAATGATCAGCACCACGTTCCAGACCTTGAGCATCCCGCGCTTCTCATGCATCATCACGGAATGCAGGAAGGCGGTGCCTGTAAGCCACGGCATCAACATCGCGTTCTCGACCGGGTCCCAGCCCCAATAGCCGCCCCAGCCCAACACGTCGTAAGCCCAGCGCCCGCCCAGCACGAGGCCAATGGACAGGAACAGCCACGCCACGAGCGTCCAGCGGCGGGTGGTGCGTATCCACTCGTCGTCGCCGGCCTTGCCCGTGATCAGCGCGGCGATGGCGAAGGCGTAGGGGATGACGAAGCCGGTGAAGCCGATGTACGTCGTCGGCGGGTGGCCGATCATCCCGAAGTGCCGCAGCAGGGGATTCAACCCCTGCCCATCCTGCGGCACGTAAGCCATCATCCCTTTCGGCTGGAAGACAGCGGTGATGATCCCGTCCGTCGCCGGGTCGTGCCACAGGCGCGCGAACGGGTTGGTGATGAAGAACGACAGCCCCACAAAGAAGGCCAGCGTGCCCATCGTCACGAAGATGACCCACGGCATCAACTCGCGATCGCGCCGCCATTTGCGGATCATCACCGTCGCCGTGAAGCCCGACATCATCCACGCCCAGAACAGGATCGAGCCTTGCTGCCCACCCCACAGCGCGGTGACTCGCAGGAAGGTGGACATCGCGCGGCTGGACACGTCGGCGACGTAGGCCTGGTTGAAGTCCAGCGTCACCAGACCGTAGACGACGGCGAGCACCGACAGGGTCATTAGCGGGAAGACCGCCAGCGCCGCGTTGCGTGCGCTTTCGACGAATGCGGGGCGTTGGCTCTGCGCGCCAAAGACCGCCGCAGCTGCGGAGTACAGCGCGAGTACGAACGAGATCAGTAAAGCGAAATAGCCGAGATCGTAGAGCATGGTCACCTCAGGGCCGCTTACACCTGCACCCACCGCAGGTGCGGTGTGGCTTATCGCTTATCGCGGAATCCGGATGGAATGCGGCGATAAGCCATATGCGATATGCGAACTCACTCGTTGAGCAACTCGTCTATCCGGTTGTCCAACTCGGGCGGATAGAGCGGACCGATGTGCACGCCGCGCAGCCGGCCCGTCTTGTCCACGTAAAACGTCTCCGGCACGCCCTGAATGCGATACGCCTGCGCGATGCGCGTGCCGATGTCCGGGCCGTTGAGGTAAGTGATGTCGAACTCTTTGATGTAGGCCAGTGCCTCTTTCTGTGTGTCTACCCAATCCACACCAATGAACACCACTCCTTTCCCCTCATACTTGCGCCACGTCCGCTCAAGATATGCCGCTTCTTCACGGCACGGTGGGCACCACGAAGCCCAGAAGTTGACGATGACCACCTGTCCCCGCAACTGGCTGAGTGTCACCGTCCGGCCATCGAACGCGGTGAGGGTGAAGTCCGGGGCCATCCCCGAGTCGCGCGGGCCAGTCGCGGCCTGCACCACGCCCCAGCCCAGCAGCGCGATTAGACCAACAACCAAGAACACTGCCGCCCAGCGCGCGACTCGTCCCCAGCTACTCTTTGAGGCTGGGACCTCGCCGCCGATCACCGGCGTCTCCGTGATTTCACTCATCGCTCCGTCTCCTTCCCATCGCGCGCCGCCTATGGCACGCTTTCAATAATCTCCGCGATCTCCGCCTCGCTCATATAGCCTAAGCGCCGCTCGACGATCAGGCCCGCGCGGTCAATAAACAGACTCGTCGGCGTGCCGGTGACCAGATAGCGGCGCGTTACCTGCCCCATCTTGTCCAGCAGGATGGGAAACGTCAGGCGGAACTCGTCGCGGAACGCACTTGCCGCCTCGCGCGTCTCCATCACGTCCACGCCGAGCACGACCCAGTCGTGGACGGCGTGTTTCTCCGCCTGCGCCTGCACGCCGGGCATCTCGGCGCGGCAGGCCTCGCACCACGAGGCGAAGAAGTTGAGCAACACTCGATGCCCCCCGGAAGACGCGTACGCGGTTCCGCCACGATGCTCGCCGAGCGTCCCCGTCCCGCCGTCTAATAGCGGCAACTGAATTTCCGGCGCAATCTCGCCGGGAAACGGGCCGACGTTTGGCCCGGCGGTCGCGCGCGGTTCCGGTGTTCCCGACGCCGCCGGTCGCTCGGTCTGCTCCGGCGCGAGCCACAGCCACCAGCCGACCACAAACCCCAGCATTAGCGCCCCGGCGAACATCAGCCAGGCGGCCTGCCATTTCGGTTTCCTCGCCGCGGGCGCTGCGCCATCTGGCGGGGAGGAAGGGGGATTCACAAGAAGAGTCCAAAGAACCGATACCAATACGCGCTCATGATTGACATGAAGTTCGTGAACACCAGCAACCCCATGATCACGAGCATCACGCCGCTCGCGGTTTCGACCAACCGCGCTCTTGCGTTCAACTTGCGCAGCCAGCCGCGCGCCCGGTCGAGCGCGAACGCCGAGAGCACGAACGGCACGCCGAGGCCGAGCGAGTAGGCCACGAGCAGCAGCGCCCCCTGGCCGACCGTCGCGCTCGTCGCCGCCAACGTAAGGATGCCCGAGAGCACGATGCCCACGCACGGGGTCCAGCCCACGGCGAAGATCGCGCCGATAAGCAGCGACCCGAGATACCCACGCTGCCGTCCGATGGCTGACATCTCCAGCCGCACCGTTCGATTGAGAAAGGGAATGTTGAGCAGCCGCAGGGTGTGCAAGCCGAGCACGACGAGGATGATCCCGCCGACCTTCTGCACGATGGGCATGTTACGCAGCAGCGCGAAGCCGATCAACCCAACCGACGCGCCGACGACAGTGAAGATCAGCGTAAATCCCAGCACAAACATCAGCGCGTGCGCTACGACTTTGCGGCGGTCGCCGACGAGCTGCCCATCCGCCCCGACGGTTGCGCCGGACAGGTAGCCCAGGTATCCCGGCACGAGCGGCACGACGCACGGCGAGGCGAAGGAGAGCAGGCCGGCACCCGCGGCGATGGCGATCGAGAGCGGCTCCGGCATTCCCGCCTCAATCCTGTTTCTCACCCGCCGGGAGTTGCGGTGGCTGCACGTTCACTGTCGGGCCGTGCACACGCGCGCCCTGTCCGGCGTGGCTGTGCCTGGTGTGGTCGGTGCCTGCACCCTGGCCCGCGTGGTGTCCCTGCATGTTCCGCATCATCAATAAATGGAGCGCCGGACACAGCAGGAGGATGCCGACGTAAATCACGCTGGTGGCCGGGATCTTGAACACAAAGATCGCCGCCAGCGCCACCAGCGGGATGAGGCAGCAGGCGAGCATAATCAAGACGTGCTTTTTGCTCATGTTCATGGCTTTGCAGATCCTTTCGCTTTTCCCTGTGGGACTATGGATAGAATTGCAACACGTCCTCAAGCGCCTTCTCGGCGAGCGCCTCGTCCATCGGGGCCGCGAGCCAGACGACCAGGCTCCCGGATTGAAAATAGAAGTGCTGCTGGCCCATGCCGACGAGTTCGTACACCGTGCGACCGTCCACGTCGTGCGTCCCGGTCGGCGTGAAAGGCGTACGGCCCTCTGCGATCTTTTTCTCCATCGTCCGAACCATCTGGGAAGCCGTCCAACTCAGCGGTGCGCCCGAAACCCATAAAGTCGCCTCACCCTCGCCACCGTAGGCCGCCACTGCCCCGGAGGTCAACGGGAACTCTTTACCGTGCAGCCGGGCGATCTCGGCGATGGCCGGTTGGCCAAAGGAGGCCGTGGTCAGCGGCAGCCCGGATAGTGTGTCCGGCACGGAGACTGCCGCAGGACGGGCGATGAGAATGGAGTAGCCAACCGTAACGACGAGCAACAGCAGTCCCAGGGCGATCAACGCCACCGGGCCGAGGCTTACCCTGATTGGCTGGGAGGGCCGCGAAGGGGGCATGGCCTCGCCTGCGTCAGGCGCGGGCGGCAAGTCTAGGGTTTCGCGCACGGATGGCTACTGCGAGAGGCTCCATGAGAATACGCGCTCCGGCGCGTCGGCATCCCGGATGACCAGCGTCAACGTCTTCGCACCCTCAAGCAATGCCTTGCCGTCGGCAGTCTTCGCGGGAAAGGTCAACTTGCCTTCGTAGTGATGGCCGCTGCCAACCGGCCAACTCAAACCCTTCACTTCCAGGCCCGTGTCGGTCTTCAGCATCGACTGCGCGGCCAGGTCCCATGACAGGTCAACTGAGTGCGTGTTCATAGAAACGTCAAATTCCAGCGTCTCGCCCGGCGCGGTGAGACTGAGCGGTGTGACGGTGAATTCCACGGCCCCTTGTGCGTCGGTTCGGGCGAGGTCCTGCTCCGCGACCCCCGCAGGGGGAAGTGCCGAAGGATCGCCACTGGACTCTGTTGAAGCATTCCCCGAGGCTGGGGCATTCGCAGTCGCGGGCTGCGCTTGAGGGGCAGGTGTAGCCGTGGCCGAGGCGCAGGCCGCCAGCCCGAACACCAGAGCCAAAAGGGTAAAAAGGGAAAGGATTAACTTGCGGTTCACGAAGCAGCCTCCAACGTGGACAGGTGAGCGACGGCATGTCGTCTGGCTCTGACAATCTCGCGCAGCATGACGGCAATGCCGATCAGGTTCGTCAGCAGGCCAACGACCATGAAGGGGATTTTCCAGTTGGCGAGGAAGGTAGCGGCGGCGGTGAGGCCCACCAGCGGCAACACATCGGCGACGTGGTGCGCGCAGCAGGCGACCATCGCCATCGTGGACATGCCGCCGCCGGCTGCCGTCGTCGCGCCCGCCGCCGGAAGATGCATCGGCATGTACAGGCCCTTCTTCAGCAATGTGTACAGTCCGACTTGTGTGCCGAAGCCGAGGAGGATGGGGATGACGAAGGCCTTGTCTTGCCAGAACAGATCGAGCGCGTGTTCAGGTGACTCGGCCAGCGAGACGATGCCGAGGTAGACGCCAGTCAAAAAGATGGCGCCCAACACGCCTGCGCCGAGCGGAAGCAGTGTACGTTTGGCGAGCGAGAGCATAGCCATGTCTCCGTAATGGTCTATCCGGAGACAGCCTAACCGATTTGCCCCGCACCCGCCTAGCGCGATTTGGCGTGATTCGCGGTACGCCGTTTGGCGTGTGATGATTGTCACTTCCGGCCAGGGAGCAACACGCCTCTCAACGGCCACGGCCTGTGCGAATCAGACAGCACCCTCATCAAGATGATGAAATGCAACAGCCCGACCGTATTAAGTGACTATTCTGACCGATTTAGTCTATTGCTCTGCGACGCCGATGCTGTCGTTTGCTGGCAAAAAAAGGGCGCCGCAGCTCTTCGGGCCACGGCGCCCATCCTCAAAGGGAGAGGCGATCTCGTTTAGTCCGCCGCCCCGAGCGCGGGCACGGGTTGCGGCTCTGGCTCGGCGTGCTCGGTCGCGCGGTGATCTACCACGTTCAGGAAGCGCACTCCGAGCGTGAAGGCCATCAGGCCGTATGCGACTACCCCGGCGGTCGTCAGGAACTCGATCAGCGACGGGACGTAGTCGGTGTAACGCGCGGTTATGTCCTGCGGCAGGTACGCCAGCAGCACCAGTTGACCCACCAGGTTCGTGTCCCAGCGGTATGCCACCACTCCGCCGACAATGAGCGCCATACTCACCATCCGCAACACAGGCTGATGCCGCAAGCGCGGTGTCAGAAGCGTTTCTCACTTCGTTCAACCCTATCCTCTACAAGCGGATGCTGAGCGACTCCGGGCCAGTTGCTGTGGTATGGAGTGTGATTGGCCTTGCCCTGCCCCTGCTGGCGCTGACGACGTTTGTCTTCCTTCCCGCCTTGCCGCAAGTAGATGCGCTATTTGTTCTGGGGATACTCGGTTCCGCCATGCTCAACACCCTTGCCCATCTCGCCTCGGCTCGTTCGCTCAAACTGGCTGACGCTTCGCAGGTCACGCCGTCGCTCACTTTCAGTCCGGTCTTTACCCTGTTCATTTCAGCCATCTTTCTCGGCGAGACGCCCGAGGCGCGCGGCCTGATCGGGGTTGCATTCGTGTTGGTCGGCGCGTACTGGCTGAATCGCGGGCCAGAGTCGGATTGGTTGACTCCTTTCAAGTCTGTCTCAGCCAGGCCGGGTGTGGGATTGGACTGAAAGT
>Ga0209109_10002498_pt1 | contig 10092 bp, 10 predicted proteins | sample Rifsed10ft2_FD_184004 | JGI IMG/M metagenome (GOLD analysis project Ga0209109, IMG submission 184004) | Soil microbial communities from Rifle, Colorado, USA - sediment 10ft 2 (version 2) | ecosystem: Environmental > Terrestrial > Deep subsurface > Rock core/Sediment | place: Rifle, Colorado... | reverse complement strand
CACCCCCTCCCGCTGGGGGCACGGGCAACCCCGTTACGTTGGTTATTTTCCTACCGGACCGCAGGCGCTGCCTTGAGATAGATCAACGAATGGGGTGGAACGCCAGAGCCAGCGACTGCGCTCGGTGTTCAGGGTCGGCGCAGCTCGATGGGCTTGCCGTGAGGGGTGGCCCGGGCGGCAGCGTCCCAGTCTTCCACGCGCTGCTCCAGATCAGGACCCGCGATCAGCTTCTTCGCGGCGACGAGCTTTTCAAATGCGGCAAGCCAGTGCTCGTAGTAATGCGTGCCGTCATCCGGTTCTCCGCGCACAGCCGCCGCCGCGAGCTCGGCGGCAAGCGCATCGGCCCACTCGCGCCACGTGAAGACGCCGCGCGCGTTGAGGGCAAGCGTCATCGCGAACGCCTGCGCCTCCCACGGCGCCTTGAACACCGGCCCGCCGTCGTCGCGCGGCAGCGCGGGCAAGGCGGCAAGATCGACTTCACGCGGGATCGAGGTGGTCATCCCAGAGATTCACGTAGACGCTGTCGCACGCAGCGACCTCGGGCCCCCACAGTTCGCGCGCGGCGAAGCGCACGCTGTAGCAGTGCTGCGGTTTCTTGTCGCGGCTCATTGCGTTCGTGTCGGGAAATATGAAGACCCCGTGATCGCGGTCGATCACGCCGTGCCGGCCGCGCGCGTAGCGCGGCAGCCGCGTGTGTCCGACCGGATGGATATTGCGCGCGACGACGCGGTCGCCGGCCTCGAACCTGGGCGGCACATCGTCATCGAGCCGCGCGTTCCGGCGGTTGCGCAGAAACACCGCGACTTCGGAAGCCTTGAGGGTGCCCTCTGCGCCTGCCCGTGCCTCGGCGCGCCCGGTTGCGAGCTCGTTCGCAGTCACGAGTTTCTCATCGACGAGCAGCTTCTCCAGCCCGAAGAGCCAGTGCTCGTAATAGCTCGTGGCGAGGTACTCGGCGGGCGGCATCTGCTCGCGCGAGTAACGGCCCATGTCGATGTTCCACCTGCCGCGGAAGCCGGAGGCAAGCGTGAGCGCGAACGCGCGCCGCTCCCACTCGGCGTGGAAGACGGGCTCGTTCTTCTCGATTTCGACCGGCCCCATGCCGTGCATGCCACCCATATCGTGCACGCCGTTCATCGCCTGCTCTCCGCCGGCGCGGTCACCTGGGCCACGCCGATCATCGCATCGCGCGTGACGATCGCGGCCAGCTCGTCCTCGCTCCAGCCCTCCGTTCCCGCCGGACGCTCCGGCAGCACCAGGTAACGCAGCTCGGCCGTCGAGTCCCACACGCGCACCTCGACGTCCTCCGGAATCTCGTTGCCCAGCTCCTTCAGCACGCCGCGCGGATCGATGACGGCGCGTGAGCGGTACGGCGCCGACTTGTACCAGACGGGCGGCAGTCCGAGCACAGGCCATGGGTAACACGAGCACAGCGTGCACACCACCATGTTGCGAACCTTGGGTGTGTTTTCGAGCACCACCATGTCCTCGCCCTGGCGTCCGATGAAGCCGAACTCCGCAATCGCCGCGGTAGCGTCCGCCAGAAGCCTCTGCCTGTAGGCAGGATCGACCCATGCGCGGGCAACGATCCGGGCGCCGTTGCGCGGGCCCACCTTCGTCTCGTAAGTGTCGATCAGTTCGTCGAGCGCCTTCGGATCGACGAGGCCCTTCTCGGTCAGCAGCGATTCCAGCGCCTTCACGCGCAGCGCCGGGCCGGAAAGCGGCCGGTCGTGCTCGTGTACTGGGTCGCTCATCCAGGCCCTCCTCAGATGATGCCACCGGCCCGCATGGTGTCGATCTCCGCGGCGGAGTAACCCACGCTGCGCAGGATCTCGTCGGTATGCGTGCCGGGTTCGAGCGTCGGGCTGCGGATGCCCTTCGGCACACCGACGACGTTGAGCGGAGAGGCGACGAGTTTGTACGCGCCCATGCGCGGGCAGGTCACCGGCGCAGCCATCCCGAGGTGCTGCACCTGCGGATCGGCGAACACCTGGTCGATGGTATTGATCGGGCCGCACGGCACGCCGACTTCTTCGAAGAGTTCCACCCAGTGCGCGGACGGCTTTTCACACGTGACTTCGCTGATCGCGGCGTTGATCTCCGCGCGCTGGCCGCTGCGCCGCACCGGCGTGCTCCACTCGGGCTTCGTCTTCCACTCCGGCTTGCCGATGGCATCGCAGAAGCGGCCCCACACGCGCGGCGACGGGGCCGAGATGTTGATCTGCCCGTCGCACGCCGGAAACACGCCCGAGGGGATGCCGGTGGGATGGTCGTTGCCGGCCTGCCCCGCCACTTCCTGTTTGATGAGGTAGCGGGAGGCCTGGAAGTCGAGCATGAAGATCTGCGCCTCCAGCAGACTCGTGTGCACCCAGCGCCCGACGCCGGTGCGGGTGCGGTCGAAGAGCGCCATCATGATGCCGAATGCGAGCAGGTTCCCGGCAGTGAGATCGTTGATCGCCACGCCGACGCGCACCGGGCCCTGCCCGGGCAGGCCGGTGACCGACATCAGCCCGCCCAAGCCCTGCACGATCTGGTCCACCCCGGCGCGCTTGCCGTAGGGGCCATCCTGGCCAAAGCCGCTAATGCTGCCATAGACGATACGGGGATTCACCTTGCGCACGTCGTCCCATGAAACCCCCAGCCGGTGCTTCACCGCCGCCCGCATGTTTTCCACGATCACGTCGGCGCGCTCCACCAGGCGCATGAACGCCGCGCGCCCCTCGGGAGACTTGAGATTGAGCTGCATCATGCGCTTGTTGCGGTGCAGGTTCTGGAAATCGGGCCCGTCGCGCTTGCCGGTGAGGTCTTCTCCCGGTGGTTCCGGCGGCTCGATGCGGATGACGTCCGCGCCCCAGTCGGCGAGATGCCGCACGCAGGTCGGGCCCGCGCGCGCCAGCGTGAGGTCCAGCACCGTGATGCCGGACAAGGGAAGGCGGACCGCGCCGGCGTTGTCACCAGCCGTGGTCCCGGTCCCGGGAGATGTCATGTTCATGAATCCGGGTATGGCAGTCGTTGTCATGCGCGAGTCCTTGGGTAAGACGCCTGGCGTGCGCTGAATCATAACATCCGGCGCACGTCGAGGACCTTGAACCTTCTTGACACCCTTCCGGCACTTACCCGACACTCCGCCCTTGATTCTCCTCTGTCCCCGCTCCGATGGGAATGACCGCCGTTGAGAAAGTTCTCGCGCTGAAGAGCGGCCAGGCGCGCGTGCGCCCGGGCGACGTCGTCTACCCCGACCCTGACTTCATCATGATCCACGACGGCGTGGTCATGGGCGCGAAGCGCGAGCTCGATGCGCTCGGCATCGACCGCCTCGCCGCGCCCGGCAAAGTGCTGATGGTGACGGACCACGACGTGATCTACGGCAGCGCGCGGGCGGCCGAGCGCGGCGCCTTCAACCGCAAGGCGGCGGCGCAGTGGGGCGTGACGCACTTCTACGACGTCGGCCGCGGCGGACACGGGCACATCTTTCCTATGGAAACGGGCATGCTGCTGCCGGGCATGTTCTACTTCGACAACGACCGGCACGCGACCAACGCCGGCGCGATCGGCGCGTTCGGCTTCCGCATGGGCGGCGAGATCAGCCGCGTACTTGCGACCGGCACCAACTGGGTGATGACGCCGAAGTCGGTGCGGCTCCGGATCGAGGGGCGCCTGAGGCCCGGCGTGCACGCGCGCGACCTCGGGTTTCACATCGCCTCGCGCCTGCATGCCGGCGCTCTCGATTTCGATCTCGATTACCGCGTGCTCGAATTCGCCGGCGAACTCGACCCGTTCGATCTCGCCGCGCGCGTGGCGCTGTGCTCGAGCCCCACCGAGATGCGCGCCTACGGCGTCTTCGTGCCGCCGTCGCAGGCGATCCTGGAGCGGGCGCAGGCGTGCGCGCAGCGCCCCTTCACCCCGATATTCGGCGACGCGGACGCGCAATACGAGGCCGAGGCGAGGCTCGACGTGAGCCACCTCGAACCGCAGATCGCCTTGCCCGGCGGCGTCCAGAACGCCGTCAACCTGTCGGAAGTAGCGGGCACACCCGTCGATCACGCGTTCCTCGGCTCGTGCGGCTCGTCCATGTACGAGGATCTGGCGGAGGCCGCGCGCATTCTTCGCGGCCGCCGGATCGCCGCCGGCGTGCGGCTCTTCATCGCGCCGGGTTCCGAACGCTCCACCCGGCGCCTCGCCACGGACGGACTGATGCAGGTGTTTCTCGATGCAGGGGCGGTGCTGCTGCCGGCGGGATGCGGGCCGTGCAACGATGCCGTGGTCGGCCCGGTGCACTCGGGAGAGGTGTCGATTTCGACCGCCGCCAACAACAACGCCGGCCGCTTCGGCGCGCGCGATGCCAGGCTCTATCTCGGCAGCCCGGCGACCGTCGCGGCATCCGCCATCGCTGGTAAAATTACCGATCCCCGGACGATGCTTGATGAGGCGTGACTGATGGAGCGTGACTGGTGAACAACAATGACGTTGTCGATTCACGGATCACGGCTCACGAATCACGAATCACGAATCACGAATTTTGATATGACTTCTGAATTCCAGTGGCGGCTCAAGGGCCGCTGTTACAAGCTCGGGCATGACGTGCCCCACGCGGGCGGCGTCATCCCGAACTGGTTGATCGTCGGCCGGCACTTCGACGCCAAGGACCTCGTCCCGCATCTGTTCGAGGAAACCGACCCCGGCTTCCACGAGCGCTGCCGGCCGGGCGACGTCATCGTCGCGGGCCGCAACTTCGGCATGGGACCGAAGATGAACGGTTACATCGCGATGCAGGCGCTGGGGCTGGGACTGGTGTGCGAGTCGATGCCGTTCCTTGCCTACCGCGCGGCGATCGGCTGCGGGCTGCCGGTGATGGCGGATTGCGCGAGCGTCACCGACATCTGCGGCACCGGCGACGAACTGGAGGTGGATTTCCAGAACGGCTTCTTCGTCAATCACACGCGCGGGATACGCCGCGAGTATCCGCCGGTTCCCGATACGCTCCAGGAGATCGTCGCGTTGGGCGGCAACGCCGGCTGGTTGAAACGCTGGTGGGAGACCCGCGCCGTCGCGCCACGATGAACCCAAACGCAAAGGGCGCAAAGGGAACGGAAAGGGAACAGCAAGGAAGCAGGATTCTCTGCGTCCATTGGCCCGCGCTTTGCGTCTTCGCGTTGAAAGGTTTTGGTCGCCGGCGTGCCGGCTCAGGTATCCCGGTACTTTGATACAAAGGTAAGCAACGCATGAAGCTCTCCCCTGTCTTGCTCGGACTGCTGGCATCGATGCTGGCGGGCGTGGCACATGCCCAGGTCAACACCGATCTCGAGCAATGCCGCACGATATCCAACAATCCCGACCTCGCGATCAGGCACTGCACGGCTGCGATCGACTCGGGCAAACTCTCTCCCCGGGACCGCGCGCAGGCGCACCTGAACCGCGGCGTGGAGTGGTTCAACAAGAACGACTACGACCGGGCCATTGCCGACTACGACGCGGCGCTGCGCATCGACCCCAAACTCGCCGACGGCTACCACAACCGCGGCAGCGCCTGGGCCCACAAGGGCGACCCGGAGCGCGCCATCTCCGACTTCGACTCCGCCCTGCGCCTGAATCCCAAGGATGCGGGCGCGCTCCATGCGCGCGCGGTCGAGCTCACGGTGAAAGGGGACTATGCGCGGGCGCTGGCAGACTACGACGCTGCCCTGCGCCTCGATCCGAAAGCGGACGACATCGCGTTCTCCAGGGCACGCACCTTCTTCTACTCGGAGAACTACCCGCGCGCAGTCGAGGAGTTCGAAAAGGCGCACAAGGCCTCTCCCACCGACTATTCCGCCATGTGGCTGTACCTCGCCCGCAAGCGGGGCGGCATGGCGGGCGCGGAGGACATGCTCGATGAAGCCACGCGCGCGAGTCAGCGCCTCGGGTGGCCATCCGCCGTGATCGCGCTCTACCTCGGCCGCACCGACCTGCAATCGGTGATGAACGCGGCCACCGACGCCAATCCCGGTCGCCAGCGCGACCAGCGTTGCGAGGCGAATTTCTACACCGCGCACTGGCATCTCTTCCAGAACGCGCCCGAGCGCGCGCTGGCGCTGCTGCAGGAGGCGGAGCGCAGCTGCCCGAAGCAGTTTCTCGAGTACGAAGGCACGCTCGCGGAACTCCGCCGCCTGAAGAAACGCCAATGATGCCGGGACTGCAAATGCGTGAACCGTGATCGGTGACCGGACATTCCGACTGTGAAACGGCGTGAATCGTGAACGGTGATCTGACTGAAGCAGGATCGTCCTCGTCGGCTCACGGTTCACGGATCACGTTTCACCCAGACATGACGCGTTTTCGCCTTGACCTCCGATCGTAACGCCCTCGGGCAACCGATCGGATTTCCGCTGCCCGGCTGGCGGCCGCCGCCGCGGCCGCCGCGTACGCCGATCGCCGGGCGCTATTGCACGGTTGCGCCGCTCGATCCGGAGGCGCACGCGGCCGATCTCCACCGCGCGAACGCGCTGGATCCCAGCGGCCGCGCCTGGACTTACATGTCGTACGGCCCCTTCGCCTCCTTCGATGCCTACCGCGACTGGATGCACGGCGTGTGCGCGCGCGACGATCCCCTGTTTCACGCGATCATCGACGCCGCGAGCGGCAAGGCGGTGGGGGTCGCGAGCTATCTGCGCATCGATCCAGCCGCCGGCTCGATCGAGGTCGGGCATCTTCTCTACTCGCCGCTGCTGCAACGCACGCGCGCCGCGACCGAAGCCATGTATCTCATGATGAAGCGCGCGTTCGACCTGGGCTACCGCCGCTACGAATGGAAATGCGACGCGCTGAACGCGCCCTCGCGCGCGGCGGCGCAGCGGCTCGGGTTTTCGTACGAAGGCGTGTTCCGCCAGGCAACCGTCTACAAGGGCCGCAACCGCGACACGGCGTGGTTGTCCGTGATCGACCGCGAATGGCCGGAACTCGAGCAGGCATACGCGCGCTGGCTCGCCCCCGCCAATTTCGATGCCAACGGAAAGCAGCGCCTGCGGCTTGCCGACCTGACCGCGCCGCTCCTCAAACAGCGCGGGTGAGCGCCGGCGCCGCGCCGCGCGCGATTGCTCGCGGCGGCCTCTCGCCGATCGCCTGCTCGACCACCGCGCGTGTGAGTTGCGGCGCGAACATCTCGATGAAGGCGTAGGTATAGCCGCGCAGGTAGTGGTTGCGGCGGATGCCGACGTGTATGGTGTTCGGCTCGAAGAGATGGCTCGCGTCCATCGCGCGCAGCCCCTTGTCACGCTTGCGGTCGAACGCCATCGCCGGCAGGATCGCGATGCCCAGCCCGAATTCGACATAGGTCTTGATGACATCGGCGTCGATCGCGTTCAGCACGATGTTGGGCGCGAGCCCCGCCGCCTCGAAGGCGCGCGCGATCTTGGAGCGCCCGATGAACGCGAAGTCGTACGTGATCAGCGGATGGCGCGCGAGCTGCTGCAGCGTCAGCCGCTTCGCCCTCAGCAGCGGGTGCCGGGCGGGCGCGAGCACGATGCGGTGCAGTTCGTAACACGGCAGCATCGCGAGGCCGGACACCGGCTCGACCGGTTCGGTCGCGATCGAGATATCGGCGTTGCCCGTGAGCACGAGGCTCGACACCTCGGCCGGCGTGCCCTGGCGCAGGCTCAAGCGCACCTCGGGAAAGCGCGCCGCAAAACGGCGGATCACTTCCGGCAACGCGTAGCGCGCCTGGGTGTGGGTAGTGGCGATGGTGAGCGCGCCGCGCGCCGCGTGCGTGCGTTCCCGCACCGCCTCGCGGATGTGCTCGGCGTCGTCGAGCATGCGCTCGGCGATCCCGATGGTCGAGCGTCCGCTTTCGCTCAGCGCGGTGAGCCGCGTGCCGCTGCGCACGAAGAGTTCCGCTCCCAGCGAGATTTCGAGCAGGTGCAGCTGGCGGCTCAGCCCCGGCTGCGTGATGTGCAGCGCGGCGGCGGCCCGCGAAATATTGAAGTCCTGGCGCACCACTTCGCGCAGGTAACGCAACTGCCGCAGGGTCATCGCGGCATTGTATGCCGTTTCGCTTGGTTTCCATAACTTTTCATCACTTGTAGGCATACCCCGCCCGCCGTATAGTCCCGCCCACACGCCAGTCAAGCCTGAAGCAACCCAATAGCCACAGAGAACACGGAGTTCACGGAGGAAAAGCATGAATTCGCATCGGTCCCGCGGTTCACAAACGAAGGACGGGCGCATGACTTCATGTCCTTGAATCTCCCTGTGTTCTCTGTGCTCTCTGTGGCCGAATTGCTTTACCGGGGTTGATGTGCCGGAGGAACCTGCCGCATGATGATTCTTGAATACGAGGCGAAAGACCTGCTCCGCTCGGCGGGGGTCGCGGTGCCGGACGGCAGCGTGATCCGGCCGGGCGCGCGCGCCCTGCAGGCCGCCGCCAGGCGCATCGACAGCTACCCGGTCGCGGTCAAGGCGCAGGTGCGCAGCGGCGGCCGCGGCAAGCAGGGAGGCGTGATCCGCGCGAATGACGCCGCCCAGCTCAGGGCGGCTGCCAAACGTCTGTTCGCGACGACCTTTGGCGACGAGCAGCCGGCGGCGCTCCTCGCCGATCCGTGGCTCGCCATCGACCGCGAACTCTATCTCTCGGTGACCGTCGATGGCGCGGCCGAAGGCTACGTCGTGCTGTACTCGCCCAGGGGCGGCGTAGACATCGAGAGCGGCGCCCCGCCCGTGCGCTACCCGATCGGCGTGCCGTGGCGCTTCCGCACCCACGAGCTGCGCGCCATACTGGAACCGGTCGAGAAGGATTTCCAGGTGCGCGAACGCGTCATCTCCCTCGCGCAACGCCTCGTCGAAACCGCCGCCGCCCGCGACTGCACGACGATCGAAATCAATCCCCTCGCCCGGCTCGCGAGCGGCGAACTGGTGGCGCTCGATGCCAAGGTGGTCTATGACGAGTGGGGTCACTTCCGCAACCGGGACATCGCCGAGCAGCGCGCCGGCATCCGCAGGCGCGCCGACCGTCTGTTGAAGGCCTGCCTCGACATGCAGCACATGTACGTGCGGCTCGACGGCGACATCGGCCTCATCTCCGGCGGCGCCGGCATGACGATGGCGGCGATGGACATGATCCGCCGCTACGGCGGACGCCCCGCGTGCTTTTTCGACTGCAGCCCCGGCCCGACGTCCACGCGCGGTTACCGACCCGCGATTGCCATGCTCGATGCCGACCCCCAGGTGAAAGTGATCCTGGTGAGCATCTTCGGCGGCGGCACCCAGATGCAGCGCGTCGCCACCGCCATGAAGGAAAACATGCCCATGCGCAGGAGCGGCAAGCCGGTCGTGTTCCGGCTCGACGGCACGCACGTCGACCAGGTGCCCGGCATCCTCGCCACCTTTGGCGCGCGCAACCACGATTGTCTCGAAGACGCGGTGCGGGAAGCGGTCAAGCTGGCGAGGCGCGCATGAGCATATTGCTGGACGAGACGAATCGCATCCTGGTGCAGGGCATCACCGGCCACATGGGCACGTTCTTCGTCACCGATGCCCGCCGCTACGGAACGCAGGTGATTGCCGGCGTCTCGCCGGGCCGCGGCGGGACGAGCGTCGATGGTGTTCCGGTGTTCAACGGCGTCGCAACCGCGTGCCGGGAGACCGGAGCGGATACCGCGATGGTGTTCGTGCCGCCGGCCGCAGTGCGCGGCGCGACCATCGAGGCGATCGAAGCCGGCTGCCGCCTCGTCGTCGCGACGGCCGACGAACTGCCGGTGCGCGACGCGATCGAGATTCGCGCCGCGGCCCGCGCTTACAACGCACGCTTCGTCGGTCCCAACTCGCCGGGGCTGATCTCGCCGGGCAAGGCGAAGATGGGCTTCATGCCGTCGTTCTGCTACCGGCGCGGCCCGGTCGGCGTGATTTCGCGCAGCGGCTCGCTGTCATACGAAGCGTGCAAGCGGCTCACCCTCGCCGGCATCGGGCAGACGACGGTCGTCGGCATCGGCGGCGACCCGGTGAAGGGCACCACCGCGGCCGAAGCGCTCGAACTCTTTCACGCCGACCCCGAGACCCGCGCCGTGCTCTATCTCGGCGAAATCGGCGGCTCCGAGGAAGCGTCGGTCGCCGCCTACGCCGCGCGCG
>Ga0209109_10002497_pt1 | contig 10093 bp, 9 predicted proteins | sample Rifsed10ft2_FD_184004 | JGI IMG/M metagenome (GOLD analysis project Ga0209109, IMG submission 184004) | Soil microbial communities from Rifle, Colorado, USA - sediment 10ft 2 (version 2) | ecosystem: Environmental > Terrestrial > Deep subsurface > Rock core/Sediment | place: Rifle, Colorado... | reverse complement strand
CCAGGCGCTCTTGGCGATCTCTTTCATGAGCCACGGCCAGTAGCCGAGCACACGCCAGGTGAGGTGGATCGGGTGGCCTTCGCGATCGATCACGTCCATTCGGTGCCCCAGAGCCACGACGCCGACGGCCGTCAGCGCGCCGATGGTCACTAGAAACAGGGTGAAGTAACCGGAGAGGAGCAGCCAGAACACGAACAGAACGAGCATCGAGCTCAGCGCATAGGGCATCGGGCTTTCCTCGTTTTGAGCAGCGCGCGGGAATCAAGGCCGGGTGCGCGCTGCCTTGTTTTTTGGCGCATGCCGAATTCTACGTACCCGCTCGGCCGGAAACAAGGCGCGCCACGTCGGTCAAGCGGGCACAGCCACGCGGCGGACAACGGTCTTCTCCAGCTCCACGATGATGAACAGGATTAGCCCGAAGACGACGATGCGCGCCCAAGCCGCGGCGTCAAGGGCTACAGTGCCAAACAGGCCCTGCATCACGGGCCAGTAGGTGAAAGCAAGCTGGACCGGGATCAGGATCGCGATCGCGAGCAGCACGTAGCGGTTGCCGAAGATCCCGTCCCATGAAAGCGCCGAAGCATGCAGGAAGCGGCTGTTGAAGAGATAGACGATTTCGCCGACTACCAGCGTGTTCACCGCCACAGTGCGGCCCGCTTCGACGGGGACGCCGCGCCCGATTTCCCACAGGAAGAGGCCCATCCCGCCGGCTACCAGCAAAAGAGAGACGAAAACGATGCGCCAGACAAGGAAACGCGTGAGTAACGGCTCAGCGGGGTCGCGCGGCGGCCGCATCATGATGTTCGGTTCGGGCAGCTCGAACGCGAGCGAGAGCGACAGGGTCACCGCCGTCACCATGTTCACCCAAAGGATCTGCACCGGCGTAATCGGCAGCACCATCCCGAACAGGATTGCGACGACGATGATCCCGGCCTCACCGCCGTTGGTGGGAAGGATGTAGAGAATCGCCTTGCGCAAATTGTCGTAGATCGTCCGGCCTTCTTCCACGGCGTGCGCGATCGAGGCAAAGTTGTCATCCGCCAGCACCATCTCTGCCGCCTCCTTTGCCGCTTCCGTTCCCTTGATGCCCATCGCGACCCCGATGTCCGCGCGCTTGAGCGCCGGGGCGTCGTTCACGCCGTCGCCGGTCATGGCTACGATGTCACCTTCGGCCTGCAGCGCCTGCACCAGCCGCAGCTTGTGCTCGGGGCTCGCGCGCGCAAACACGTCCACGTCCCGCGCGGCATGACGCAGCGCCGCCTCATCCATGGTCTCGATCTGCGAGCCGCCGAGCGCCTTGGCGCCGTCCCCGATGCCGAGCGCGCGGCCCACCGCGCGGCCGGTCGCCAGGTGATCGCCAGTAATCATCTTGACGCGGATGCCCGCGCTGCGGCAGCGCGCGACCGCCGCAATCGCTTCTTCGCGGGGCGGATCGATGATGCCGACCACGCCCAGCAGCACGAGTCCCTCCTCGACGCCGGAAAAGGACAACTCGCGCACCGCCGGCTCGAGCGGGCGTATCGCCAGCGCGAGCACGCGCTGGCCCTCGTTCGCGAGCTGCTCGACACGCTGGTGCCAGGCACGGACATTGAGGGCACGCGCCCGGCCTTCGCGGCGCTCGAAAGCGCACATGCCCAGCACCCGTTCCGGTGCGCCCTTCACGTAAGCGTAGGCGTGCCCGGCATGGTCGTGATGCAGCGTCGCCATGAAGCGGTGCTCGGATTCGAACGGGATCGCATCGGTGCGCGGCGCCGACTTCTGCTCGAACTCGGTTTCCAGCCCGGCCTTGAAGGCCAGCGTGAGGAGCGCGCCCTCGGTCGGATCGCCCTGCAGCCGCCACGTTCCCTCGTGGTCCGACAGACTCGCGTCATTGCACAGCAGCCCGGCGCGCGCGAGCTCGACGAGATCGGGCCGCTCGCCCGGCAGCACCGCACGACTGTCGATTGCAAATCCGCCATGGGGGGCATAGCCAACTCCGCTCACCGCGTAGGCGGCATCCGCCGTGACCACGCTCCGCGCCGTCATTTCGTTCCTGGTGAGCGTGCCGGTCTTGTCCGAGCAGATCACGGTGACCGACCCGAGCGTTTCCACGGCCGGCAGCCGCCGGATGATGGCGTTGCGGCGCGCCATGCGCTGCACGCCCACCGCGAGCGTGATGGTCATGATGGCCGGCAGCCCTTCCGGGATCGCGGCCACCGCCAGGCCGACCACCGCGAGAAACATTTCCGCTGCGGTATAGTCCCGCGCGAGCACTCCGAACGCGAACGTCGCAGCCGATCCCGCGAGGATCGCTACGGTGAGCCGGCGCGCGAAGACGACCATCTTGCGCGTGAGCGGGGTCGCGAGTTCCTCCACCTCGCGCAGCATGCCGCTGATGCGCCCGATCTCCGTGCGCGCGCCGGTGGCGACCACCACGCCTTTCGCCTGTCCGTATGTGACGAGCGTGCCCGAGTAGGCCATGCAGGCCCGGTCCGCCACCGGCACATCGGGCGCGACCGCCTCCGCCGCCTTCTCCACCGGCGCAGACTCCCCCGTCAACGCCGCCTCGTCCACGCGCAGGGTCTTCAGCTCGATCAGCCGGAGGTCCGCGGGAATCTTGTCGCCGGAAGCAAGCAACACCACGTCGCCCGGCACCAGTTCTTCCGCCGGCAGTTCGCGGCGCCGCCCGTCGCGAACGGCCACGGCATGCAGCGAGAGCATGTTGCGAATGGCATCGATCGCACGTTCCGCCTTGCCTTCCTGCACAAAGCCGATCACGGCATTGATCACCACGACCCCGAGGATCACGCCGGTGTCCACCCAGTGGCCGAGCGCGGCCGTGACCGCCGCCGAGCCGAGCAGCACGTAGATCAGCACGTTGTGAAACTGCAGCGCGAAACGGGCAAGCGGGCCGCGCCGGGGCGGCGGGGGCAACCGGTTTGGGCCGTGGAGCGCGAGCCGCGCCTGCACTTCTTCCTCGCCCAGGCCGACCGGGGACGTCTGGAGCCCGGCGAGCGCTTCCGCGGCGGTCAACGCGTGCCACCGTGCCGCCGCCTTCACGGTCTGTGACGCGCTATTGCCCGTTGGCGTCATCTCAGCGCAAGGCGAACGCGGCGATGCCGGCGAGGATGGCGAGCACCACGACGGCGCAAGCCGCGAGCATCAGGCGCTCGCGCGGCGTCGGGGCGCCGCCTTCATAGCGGAAGCGTTCCGAAATGATTTGCGCCAGATGCACCCCCGACCGGGCGAGCGTGTCCTCGACGCTATCGATCATGGCGGGCGGGCCGCACACCGCGTACAGCCAGTCGCTGCGATGCTGCTGCGGAAGGTGCTGCGGCAGCGTCATGGGGTCGAGCTCACCCTTGGCGCCACCCCAGCCGGGCGGAGGCTCGGATAGGACGTGGACCACCTCGAGATTCAGGTCGCGGTTCATCTGCGAGAGCTCTTCGGCGAACGCGATCTGGCCTTCAATACGGTTGCCATAAATAAGGATCATCGGCCGCGGGTCGCGCTCGGCGCGCAACTGGCGGAGCATACTCATGACCGGGGCGATGCCGACCCCGCCCGCGATGAACACGATCCCCTTGCCACCGCGCCGGTGCAGCGTGAAATTGCCGTGGGGACCGTCGAGAAACGCCGGCGTGCCAACCGCCGATTTGCCTATCTCACGGGTGAAGTCGCCCACCTCCTTGATCGTGAACTCGATGGCCGGCAGTTCCGATGGGCTGGAGCTGATGGAGAAGGGATGTTCCGTCAGCCCGAACGGTGTGTTGCACAACTTTACCCACGCGAACTGCCCTGCATCGAACGCAAAGCGTGCGCCGCCCGCAGGCTCGAGCTTCAATGTCCAGGTGCGATCGGCACAACGCTCTATGGTCCGGAGGCGGTACTCGTGCCGGAGCTGGCGCAACGGCCGCACGATGTGGATCCAGGCGAGCGCCGCTAGTGCGACGCACACCGCGATCACCCAAAACGCCGCGGAGTACCGCGACGCGCTGTAGCGCCCCGCCTCCAGCGTGTGGTGCAGGCCGAAAAGCGCGATGAAGGCCGCTCCCACGCCGTGACTGAGGCGCCACATTTCGTAGCGCATGCCCGCCTTGTCGCGAAACAGCGCCAGCGCGAACACCGCGGTCAGGAGGCCCCAGGCGAGATAACCGCTGACCGCCGACCATGGAGTGAGCCCGAGCGCAGCGGCGCCGCTCAAATCCCACGGCCGCCTCGCGGTCATCGGTAGCGTGTAAAGAAACGGGTGGATCAACACGAACACGGTCAACACGCGGGCGATGAGCTGATGGAAGCGCATCATCAGGTCGATGCCCACCGGGTCCGACACGACGCGGAACCGTCCTGACGTGATGAATTCCATCAGCAGCATGACGAACCCGGCCATGGCAAGTCCGGAGGAAAACTCGTCCAGAAACGGGCGGTTCTTGAGTCCCTGCACGTACGCGAGCACAACCGGCGTAAGTGCCGCCGCCACATAGAGCGCCAACAGGCCGACGATCTTGAGGCGCCGAATCCCGGTCGCCGTACGCGGGGGCGTTCCGGCGCTTTGCTGCGCGGCAATATCCATTCCGTTTTTTTGACTGTTGCTGTTTCCCGCGTCTGGCGCGCCCTTCGCGCGCGGCCGTGCACCCCGCACTCGTGATCGCTGACGCCTACCTTACCAGCGTCACCGTTACGGCAGCCAGATGCACCACCTTGGTCGCGACCGACCTCAGCACGAGATTTCCCACCGCCCCCATGCCGCGCGGGCCCATGAAGATCTCGTCACATACGATTTTCAACATGCGTCAGGTTGCAAACAGGCGGCGCACTGTTATCGGCAAAACGGTTCAGCTTGCAGAGCCTCGCCCTTGCCCGCGCAGCGTCTCCATGAAGGACGCGAGCAGATCCATCGGCACCGGGAACACGATGGTCGAGCTCTTGTCGCCGGCGATACTGCTCAAAGTTTGCAAATAACGCAATTGCATCGCCTGTGGCTGCTGCGCCAGCATCTGCGCCGCCTGCAGCAGCTTCTCCGCGGCCTGTAGCTCGCCCTCGGCATGGATCACCTTGGCGCGCCGTGTGCGCTCGGCTTCGGCCTGCTGCGCGATCGCCCGCACCATCGAGACATCGATGTCGACGTGCTTGATCTCCACGTTGGACACCTTGATGCCCCAGGCATCGGTTTGCGCGTCGAGGATCTTCTGGATGTCGAGGTTGAGCTTGTCGCGCTCGGCGAGCAATTCGTCGAGCTCGTGCTTGCCGAGCACCGCGCGCAAGGTGGTCTGCGCGAGCTGGCTGGTCGCCTCGAGAAAGTTTTCCACCTGGATGATCGCCTTCTGCGGGCCCATCACCCGAAAATACACCACCGCGTTCACCTTCACCGAGACGTTGTCGCGCGTGATCACGTCCTGGCTGGGCACGTCCATCACCACCGTGCGCAGGTCCACGCGCACCATCTGCTGAATGCCGGGCACGATCACGATCAGGCCCGGCCCCTTGACCTTCCAGAAGCGGCCAAGCAGGAACACCACGCCACGTTCGTACTCGCGCAGGATGCGGATGCTTGCCATCGCCAGGGCGATGAGCAGCAGCAGCGCGCCGCCCCAGCCGAAATCCCAGACAAAATCCCAGATCATGATCCTTCTCCTTTGCGTTCAGGTTGTACTACCAGGGTAAGTCCGTCCACTGCGACGATCTTCGCCTTCGCGCCGCGCTTGATGTCCGTGTCGCTGCGCGCCCGCCAGCGCTCGCCGAAGGCCTGCACCCAGCCCTCGCGCTCGAAATCTTCCATCGCCACGGCCGTGGCGCCCACCATGGCCTCGGCACCGGCGACGGTCGGCCGGCGCCGCGCGCGCAGGGCGAAAGCGCCAATGCCCGCCAACACCAAAGCGCTGGCGGCGGCCAGCGGCAGGACGAAGGCGAGCGAGATTTCCATTCCCGGAATGTCGGCGTCGATCAGCATCAGCGAACCCGCGACGAAAGCGGCGATGCCGCCGACACCCAGCACGCCGAAGCCGGGCATGAAGGCCTCCGCTGCCATCAGGGCGATACCCGCCAGCAGGAGCAGGGCGCCGACCGCATTGATCGGCAGCATGGCGAGGCCATAGAGCGCCAGCAGCAGGCTGATGGCGCCGATTACGCCCGCCACCCCGAAGCCGGGCGTGTAGAACTCGAACAGCAGCCCGTAGACCCCGAGCATCAGCAGGATCAGCGCGATGTTGGGATCGGCCACCGCCGCCAGCAATCGCTCCTTCCAGTTGCGCTCCACGGTGACGATCGCGGCGCCTGCGAGCGCGAGCGTGGCTTCGCCTTCGGCCAGCTTGACGCTGCGCCCATCGATCCGCCGCAGGAGATCCGGGAGGTCCGCGGCGACCAGGTCCACGACTTTCAGCTTCGCTGCGTCCTCGGCCGAAAGGCTTTCCGCCTCGCGCACGGCCTTCTCCGCCCACTCGGCGTTGCGGCCGCGAAGCTGGGCGAGGCTCCTCAGGTAGGCCGCGGCATCCTGCACGGCCTTCTTCTCCATGGCACTGCCCGGGAGTGCGCGGCCTTTTCCGTCCTCCGGAGGCTTGCCGGATTCTCCGCCGATGCCGATCGCCACCGGCGTGGCCGCGCCCACGTTGGTGCCCGGCGCCATCGCCGCAATGTGGCTGGCATAGAGAATGTAGGTGCCGGCGCTGGCCGCGCGGGCACCCGAAGGCGCGACGTAGGTGGCGACAGGCACCGGCGACGCCAAGATGCCCTGGATCATCTCGCGCATGGCCGTATCAAGCCCGCCCGGCGTATCGAGCTTGAGCACCAGCAGGTCCGCCTGCTTCTGCTTCGCTTCGTCCAGCGCGCGCAGGAAGTAGGCGGCGCTGGCGGGGCTGATGGCGCCGCGGATCTCGGCCACCACCACCGATTTGCCGAAGGCCGCGCAAGGCAGGAGCAGCAGCGCGGCGAGGAACAGGAGGCGCTTCATGGAGCGATCAGCACATCCGTGGGCGCATTCACCAGCATGTTCGCCGGCACGCTGCCGAGCACCCGCTCGGCGAGCGCCGCTTTCGCGTCGCGCCCCAACGCCAACAGGTCGAACTTGCCGCTGTTCAGCTCGCGCATCAGTGCACGCACGGTGGGCACGGCGACGGCGCGCCGCTTCGCCGAATCGAGCCGGCCGGGCTGGCCCGCGGGGAACGCTTGCGCGAGCCGCTTCCCCGCTTGCTCGCACAGCGCGGCCTTCGCGGCATCGATCGCTTCTCTCAGCGCGCCGGTCAAAAGCATCGGCCCCTCGACCGACTGCACCGCGTGCAATAGGGTGATCGCAACTGAGGGAAAAAGGCGCGCGGCAGCGATCGCGGCACGCTGCGAAGGCGGCGAGAAATCCACGCCCACGAGGCAGCGGGCATATCCTGCCGCCGGTCGGTTGCGCACCACCAACACGGGGCGCGTCGCCATGCGAGCCACGCCAAGCGCGGTGGAACCGAGGTACAGCCGGTCGGCCAGCCGGTGGCTGTGCGGGCCGAGCACGATCAGCGATGCTTGCACGGCATTCGCCGTGGAGGCGATGGCCTCGGACGCGTGCCCCATTGCGACCGCGCCAGAAACGCGGATGCGGTGCTCGCGCTCGAGCCGTTGGGCCAGCGCCCGTATCGCATCCCCAGCGCGCGCGAGCGGCTGATCGGCGAACAGGTTCTGCTTCGGCGTGGCGAGAGACCGCAAATTCTCCCAGCTGCTCTCGTCAAACGCGTAAACGACGGTCAGCTGCGCTTCATGTTCTTGCGCGATCCTCGCGGCGCGCTTTACGGCGGCGCGCGCCGCATCGGAGAAATCGGTCGCCGCGACGATCATCATCGTTCCCATGGCTTATCTTTCACTACCAGCTTGACCGTGTGACGGATATCGGTACTGATCTGGGTCAACCAGCGCGCGGTACGGCCGTTTGGCCTGCATGCATGGCTGGTATCCAGCTGCGCACCGCGCGTAGTTCAATGAAACGCGGGCGGGCGCTGTTACTTCACTAGCGTCACGGGTGTTTCGGCGAGATGCACGACGCCGTAGGTCACCGACCCAAGAACCATGCCCCTGACTTTGCCCAGACCGCGTGTACCCATGACGATTCGGGTACAACGGCGCTCGTGCGCCTCGTTTACGATCGTCTCCACGAGAGGACCCGCAATGATATAAAACTCATACTTAACCCCTGCCCGGTCGAGCAGGCGTCTGGCGCCACGCAGCGCGATTTCTCCCTGCTTCCGGTAGTAGACATTGATCTGCGCCTGCGAGACGAAGCGGCGGACGTTTCCGGACAGGATCCGCGGCTGGACGTTGAGAAAGTGAACGGTGAGCGGCACGCCCGCCTCCTGCAAGGCGCATACGTAAGCCGTCGCGCGAGCGGTGTGCGGGGAGCCGTCCACGGCCAGCAGGACGGGAAGCGTGCCCCGCGCTGCGGGAAGGCGCACCTCGCGGCCCGCGCGCGCGGGGAATGGGAGTGATCGGCAGCCGCGGATCAACGATCATGCGCGAGACGTCCCACGCGCTCTTCACGATCTCCTTCACGAGCCACGGTATGTATCCGAGCGCGCGCCAGCTCAGGTGAACCGGATGGCCTTCCCGATCGATGAGGTCCATGCGGCGGCCGAGCCAAGCGATCGCCATGGCCGAGATGGCGCCCATCGTGACGAGAAACGCGGTGAAATAGCCGGACAGCAGCAGCCAGAAGACAAACAGGGTGATCGCCGAACTGAACGCGTACGCCGAATTCTTCATCGCCTTCGACCTTGGGGTAAGCGTATGCCGTGCCGGGTGGATTCTCGTCGTCGTGGGCGACCCGGCGCTCCCGGCATTCTAATGATGGCGACAGATCGAAACAAACACGCGACTCGCAATGCGGTGGCGCGACTGCCACGAGTATGACGGAAACGGAAGAATGACGGTTGCGAGCGGACGACCCCGCCGAAAAAAGCGTCGCGCGCGGATTCCCGACCGCGCCCGCTCAGCCGCGCCAGACGAGCACCAGATAGACGAGGTACGCCGCGATCAGCAACGCACCTTCCACGCGGTTGACGATCAGCCCGCGCCACATGACGGGCAGGCTCAGCGCCGCGAGTGCGACCGCGCCCCACAGCTCCGTCAACTGCATGCCGGCCGTGCCAATGGGGGCAAACACAGCCGCGAGGCCGAGTACGCCCAGCAAATTGAAGATATTGGAGCCAACGATGTTGCCGACGGCAATGTCGCTCTCGCGCCTCACGACCGCCACCAGGCACGTGATCAGTTCCGGCAACGTGGTTCCCGCGGCGACCAGCGTCGCGAGGATCATGATTGGCACGTCGAAACGGATGAGCTGCAGCTGCGCGTGCAGCGGCCGCACGATCGCCGTCAGACCGAGTATGAGTCCGATGTTAAGGCTGTTCGCGCCGAGCACGTTGCCAGCGAAATGCCGTCGCGTCCGGCCAGCGCGGCGCCCGTGACGACGAACAATTCCGGCGAGCTGGTGCCGCCGGCCACAACCGTGAGCCCCACGACCAGCGGGCTCAGGCCCCGGCGCCGGGCCAGCCCCGCTGCGCCCTTGATCAGCGCGGTGGCACCGGCGAACAGCGCGAGCAGTCCGCCGACGATCATCGCGAGGGAGAGGGTCATATCAGGTCTTCGATCGATTGCCGCAGCGCACCGACCGTCACATCGATCCTCCAGAGCACGGCGGCGGCGAGACGCCGTGCGCGGATCAGAGGCCGTGCAACACCATCAACCGCCGGGCTGGCGCTTGCCGATCAGATCGAGAAAGGATGAGAGCAGATCCATCGGCACCGGGAAGACGATGGTGGAACTCTTGTCGCCGGCAATGCTGCCGAGCGTCTGCAAGTATCGCAACTGCATCGCCTGCGGCTGCTGCGCGAGCATCTGAGCCGCCTGCAGGAGCTTCTCGGCCGCCTGCAGTTCGCCCTCGGCGTGGATCACTTTGGCGCGCCGCGTGCGCTCGGCCTCCGCCTGCTGCGCGATCGCCCGCACCATCGAGACATCGATGTCGACGTGCTTGATCTCCACGTTGGACACCTTGATGCCCCACGCGTCGGTCTGCGCGTCGATGATCTTCTGGATGTCGAGGTTCAACTTGTCGCGCTCGGCGAGCAGCTCGTCGAGCTCGTGCTTG
>Ga0209109_10002495_pt1 | contig 10095 bp, 9 predicted proteins | sample Rifsed10ft2_FD_184004 | JGI IMG/M metagenome (GOLD analysis project Ga0209109, IMG submission 184004) | Soil microbial communities from Rifle, Colorado, USA - sediment 10ft 2 (version 2) | ecosystem: Environmental > Terrestrial > Deep subsurface > Rock core/Sediment | place: Rifle, Colorado... | reverse complement strand
CCCCGCGCACCAGCATGACCGACTCCGGGCGGGTCTTGTGCAATTCATTTTGCAGGGCGTGCGCGGCCTTTTCCGAGGTGTGATAATGAATGACGAGCTGCATTCCCTGGGCATGCAGCATCCGCGCAATGGTAGCACCGATGCGGTGTGCGCCGCCCGTGATCAGCGCTACCTTGCCTTCAAGTAAGTTGTCCGGCATAAAGTCCAGTATAGTTCTTCTCAGTCTCACGATACCGGTTGCGCGTCCCAACGCCAAGAGTTGCCTTCATGAATTCAGAAAACAACGGCCACATGCCTGTTTCGGGTCCGCTCGAACTGCCGCCACCGACACCCGAGGAACAAGCACACTGCGAGAAAGTACAACAACGGATCCGTGATGCAATAATCGAATCGGGAGGCGATATTTCCTTCGCGCGCTTCATGGAACTGGCACTTTACGCGCCCGGGCTTGGTTATTACACGTCCGGAAAACGAAAATTCGGTAACAAGGGTGACTTTATCACCGCGCCGGAACTGGGATCGCTGTTTGCGCGTTGTCTCGCTCGCCCATGTCTTTCTATACTCGAGGAAACAGCAGGTGGGGACATCCTTGAAATTGGCGCCGGCAGCGGGGCATTGGCAGGCGATTTGCTGCTCGAGCTCGAAACACTGAAATGCCTTCCGAAGCATTATCTCATTCTCGAACTCAGCAACGAACTGCGCGAGCGCCAATCCAGAACACTGGAGCAGAAAATTCCGCATCTGCTGCCTCGCGTTCGCTGGCTGAAGACCCTGCCCGGCGATTTTCGCGGCGTGATGCTGGCAAACGAATTGCTCGATGCGATGCCGGTGGAGCGGTTTAATGTGCGCGCAGCGGGCATCAACCAGTTGTTTGTCGCCTGGGAAAATGACCATTTTGCTTGGAGGGAAAAACCGGCCGATGAATCAATCCGGAATCATATCGCACCACTGGGCTTGCCGACAGGGTACCTGTCGGAAATCAATCTGCCGGCCGAGGGATGGGTGCGCAGTGCGGCCGATATACTCAAGCAAGGGGTATTGATACTCATTGATTATGGTTTCCCGCGCGCGGAGTTCTATCATCCGCAGCGGATCGAAGGAACACTCATGTGTCACTATCGTCATCGCGCACACGACGATCCCCTGATACTCGTTGGCCTGCAGGATATCACCGCGCATGTGGACTTCACGGCGGTGGCCGAGGCGGGAACCGGGGCCGGCCTGTCGTTGCTCGGCTACACTTCGCAGGCGGCGTTTCTGATAGGTTGCGGCCTGGATCAGTTGGCGTCGGGTTCCGATCCCGAAGACACCCGCAGGCATCTCGAACTAACGCAACAGATCAAGAAACTTACCCTGCCCCATGAGATGGGAGAACTGTACAAGGTCATTGCCTTGGGACAGGGTGTTGCCAAACCGGTGAGGGGATTTGAATTCCAGGACCGGAGTGGACGATTGTAATGAACGGCGGGAAGCGGTCTTAGATTAAGGAGCGGCCTTGGCGTTTTTCCCGCTGAAATGACCGCGGTTATACGTTTCAATCCACTGCAGGCGGCACGGCCCTTGCGCCCGGTGATCGGTGAAGGAACCGTTTCGATCACCTGCCCGTCCTGCTTGTTCTCCGGCGCGATAGGCCTCGTCCATCACCAGCTGGCGTCGCTTGTCGCCAACCTCGAACCCCGCCCGGTAATCATTCGGACAAGTGTCCTGGTCCTCTTTTCGGACGCCGATACAGTAACCGAATGCATTGTCCGGATAACACTGACTCGCATCCTCGAATCCTTTCGTGAAATGGTTGGATTTCGCTCCGGTTGTGTTGTTTCCCTGAGGCAAACCGCTCGTGGCGGTACTCGCGGAGCCCGGTCCCGGGATGAGCGAAGCCAACAAATCGCGATGTTGTTCTTCCTGCCGCTGCGCCTGTTCCGCCGCACGGCGTTGCGCCTCCTCTGCCGTGCGTCGGGCCTCCGCTTCACGCCGTGCTTTTTGTTGCGGATCTTCCTGCGACATGCTGAGCAGACCCTGCACCAGCATCTGCGTTCCGATCTGGGCCATCCCCAGTGCGAGATCATTGTTGGCATTGCCGGTGCTTGGCATTGTGAACGGCATCGACGGGCTGGCGGAGGAACCGGATGAGGAATTACCACCCCAGTTCGGTCCCGGCCGGCATCCGCCGCCAGAACTATTCTGATAAGGCGTTCCGCCGCAACTGCGGCACCAGCTGGAGTAGCTGCTCCACCAACTGCCGCTCACGCGGCCGCCCGGCGGCATCGGCGGACTCGAGCAATTCGCGGCGAAAACCTGGGCCTGGACGAACACCCCTAGCATAACAGCAAGTACCGCCGCTCCCGACACCAAACGACAACGGCGAAGCGTGATCATGGGAGGAATTCCTGCGACATCGACAAGGAGCCTGTCCGTTTCCACCGACGCATCCAAAAAAGGATCATCAGGCTCACGAGCGCGAGCATCGTCCAAGGATATTCGACGGCATACACGAATGGCAGCAACATCACCCGGGTGAAGATCCGCAGGCCTTCGTGTTGCCGGATTACGTCAGCGATAGGAGGCGAGAGGGAATAATACGCGCGAACGAACTGACGGCCCAGGGCGTTGGTAAGCAAATGCCGGTCGCGAAAATCGCGCAACGACTGTACATGCGGATGCAGGTACGAGCCGTAAGCGGCCGTGGCGATAAAGCAATCGCCACCACGTGCACGCCCCGTCGCCGATAGACTGTTCAGCTGGGATTGATTTCTTGCCGCTGTCCGGTTCGATTCCCACTCATAAATCTTGTCCTGAGCGGCACGGGCGTTGTTTGCGTTCGGCACCAGTTCCAGGTAACGCTGCATGTGTTTGATTGCCTGTTCGTAATAGCCCTGATTCGCGAGGATATGGGCGCGGTTGTAAAACGCCTCCGGCCACCCCGGATTCGATTGAATCAGCTGCCCGTACGATTCGATCGCCTCGCGGTAGCGCTTCGCCTGCAGGTGGGTATTCGCTTGCACCAGATAACGTCTGCCTTCTTCCGTCAGCGCGGGCTTGTCCGGCTTGACGCGATACAAACGCGCATACTCGTGAAATGTCGAATCGGCGGCCTGCTGATTGCCGGATTGAAGCGACCGGACATAGGCATCCCCGTAAAGTTTGAAGGCTTCATCCTGCTTGCCTTGTCGCTCAAGTTCTTTACCCTTGACGACCAAATCCTGCTGGATTTTCGCGGCCTGGATTTCCTGTTGCTTGAAATAAACGCTCAGCACACCGAACGAGGCCACGCTCATTTCATTCACTTCATAATTGAGTTTAATCGCTTGCACTTCCTTGATTTCCGCTGTAGCCCCCGGGATATCTCCCGATTTGTAGCGTTCCAGCGCCTGTTTGACCTTGAGGAAAACACTCTGATGTGGCGTGAAAGCAGAACGGCCGGCGAGCAGACCTGCCGCGGTATTTAGATCGGCGATAGCGCCGTCGGCATCGTTCATTATCGTTTTACCCACCGCGCGATCGCCGTAGGCCATGGCCTGGTATAGATACGCAACCATGCCGGTCAGACCGGCATGGGGATGCTCAATGGCTTTCTGGTAGTCGGCCATGGCGCCTGCCGCATCTTTCAAAAATGCCTTGGACGTTCCGCGCAGACCGTAATCCCGACTGTGAGATGACATGCTTAAATCTATCGCCAGCGCCTTGTCGAGGTCGGCCAGCGCGCCGCGGAACTCCGACCGTTGCATGCGGTTCAGTGCCCGCGATCGATAGGCCGCCACCAGGTCCATCCCCCGGGAATCCATTTCTTCCAGACGGCCGATAATCCGGCCGTAGGATTCCTCGGCTGCGGCCGGATTAGTTGCAGTTGCGGGATCGGCGGAAACGGCTCGAAGCTCGGAAGTCACACTGGCACACCCGGTGATGCCGATCACCGCTGCCAGAATCATCCATAGCAACGAACAAAAACTACCTCGATGGGAAAAACGGGAATACAAGAGCAATGAACACCGATGCGTTTTCACCTGCATAACGATCAGACCCCCCGGGCTGATTTATTCTTGCCTGTTAGCTTGGAGTCAGCCGGGCGAACAGGCAGCTCGCGCCAAGGCTGAGGAGACGGCATGAATAAGTATAGCCCCCGCCCCGTGGCCCGCCAGTTGCCAAATCCGGAACGACAGGCTCGTGCTAAGTATCCGTTCCGAAAGGTATCGCCCGTTCTTTGCCTGATTCGATGAGTGCCCCTAACAGTTTCTAAGGTAACCGGGCGCAATTGAATAACCGGTGCCTGACCGGCACAATGACTTCGTCAAGAAAATAAAACCAAGGTCAACACATTGGTCAAGTCCATTGTCACGGATATCGAGGGCACGACATCTTCGTTGTCCTTCGTTAAGGATGTGCTGTTCCCGTACGCACGCGCACGCATGGGAGAATTTATTCGCCGGCATGCCAAAGACCCGGCCGTGCAACGCGTACTCGATGAGGTGCGCCGGATCAGCGGCAAGAAACTGACCGATGCCGAAGTCATCGACCAGCTTACCCGTTGGATCGACGAGGACAGAAAAATCACACCGCTCAAGAATCTCCAGGGAATGATCTGGGAAGACGGTTACCGCCAGGGAGACTTCAAAGGGCATGTGTATCACGATGCCGTGCGCCAACTGCGAAACTGGCGGCGCCAGGGTATTTCGATTTACGTCTTTTCTTCCGGCTCGGTCCAGGCCCAGAAACTGCTGTTCACCCACACGGAATACGGCGACCTGACCCCGCTTTTTTCCGGCTATTTCGACACCACCATCGGCAACAAGCGCGAGGCCGGTTCATACCGGAAAATCGCTGAAGCCATCGGTACGAAACCCGATGAAATCCTGTTTTTGTCAGATATCATAGAAGAACTTGACGCCGCACGCGCCGCCGGAATGCAAGTAATCGGACTCGTGCGGGAGGGTGTTCCCGATCTCCGCAGCGCCTACCGACAGGTGAGAAATTTCGACGAAATTGAAATCTAGACTGGAATCGCCCAGAGGTCGTGTTCGCCGGCGCGGGTGACACGGACCTCGCAGAAATCGCCTGGCTCCAAGTTCTTTGCGCCTTCGATAGATACCATTCCATCGATCTCGGGCGCATCGGCGCTGGAACGGGCCGCCACCGTGTTGGCTTCGGTGCTGTCCACCAATACAGTCAGGGTTTTCCCGACTTTGCGTAGCAACTTGTCCGTGGAGATTCTTGCCTGTACTTCCATGAAGCGCGCCTGGCGTTCCTGTTTGATCTCCTCCGGTACGGCATCGGGCAAGGTATTGGCCGCGGCACCCGCCACCGGTGAGTAGGCAAAACAACCCACGCGGTCGAGCTGTGCGGCGCGCAGAAAATCGAGCAGTTCATTGAACTCCTCCTCCGTCTCACCGGGAAAGCCGACGATAAATGTCGAGCGCAGCGTGACTTCCGGGCAGACCTCGCGCCAGCGTTCGATCCGTGCGAGATTGTCTTCCGCACTGGCCGGGCGTTTCATCAGTTTCAGGATGCGCGGGTTCGCGTGCTGGAACGGCACGTCGAGATAGGGAAGAATTTTTCCGTCGGTCATGAGCGGGATGATCTCATCCACATGCGGGTAGGGATAAACGTAATGCAGCCGCACCCACACGCCCAGCTCGCCCAGTGCCTGGGCGAGCTCGACCATGCGTGTCCTGACCGGCCGTCCCTGCCAGAACCCGACACGGTATTTCACGTCCACGCCATAGGCGCTCGTATCCTGCGAGATCACCAGGAGCTCTTTCACGCCCGCCTGCACCAGGTTCTCCGCCTCCTGCATCACCTCCCCGATGTCACGACTCACGAGATCGCCGCGCATCGAGGGAATGATGCAAAAGCTGCAGCGGTGATTGCAGCCTTCGGCGATCTTGAGATAGGCATAGTGTCGTGGCGTGAGCTTGATGCCGTGTGCGGGCACGAGGTCGGTGTAAGGATCATGCGGTTTCGGGAGATACCGATGCACCGCCTGCATGACGTCGTCGAGCGCATGCGGGCCGGTAACGGCGAGCACCCGCGGATGGGTTTGTTTGACGATTTCGCCCTTGGCGCCAAGACAACCGGTGACGATGACGCGGCCGTTTTCCTCCAGCGCCTCGCCGATGGCATCGAGCGACTCCTCGACGGCGTCATCGATGAAACCACAGGTGTTGATGACCACGAGATCCGCGCCCGCGTAATCGGGTGAAATCGCATAACCTTCGGCACGCAGTTGCGTCAGGATGCGCTCGGAATCCACCAGCGCCTTGGGACAACCGAGGCTGACGAAACCGACGCGGGGAACCGGATTGTCTCCAACCGACCCGGCCGATGGGAATTGGACGGCTTTGGTCATGCGGATTATTCCACCTTGAGGTAGGCGAATCCCTGGCGTTGCAGCTGCACGATTTGCACCACGCCCGAATGTACAATTTTCACGCCCGGCATGAGCTTTTTCTCGTCAAGCCCGATCTGTTCGCGGGTAATGCCGCAAACTTCAAGCTTTACGCCTTGCAGGTCACGCAAAGTGGCGAGCCGCGCCTGAAGATCCGACCGACGTTGCTTCAGGGCCTCGTCTTCGACGAACGGCGTGCCGGCCAGTTTATCGCCGGTGACGAAGCGGATGCCCCAGGAAACGAATACGATGCGGATATCGTAATCGACGAGTTCGCTTTGATAAGTCGAAACCATGTTGTGAATGTTGGTTAACATGGCGCTGAACCGGCGCGGATCGGAAAAATCGGCGTGATACACCACCTTGATCACGTTATCCTGCGGCTTTCCCGCCGTCTGGCTGGCCGACGCCACGTTCCCTGCACTTGCAGTCAATAACAGAAGTGCCGAAAGAAACATCCGCGTCAGCGGATGGCTGTGTTGCTCATTCATGAGGCACCTTCCTGGATACAAACCTGAAGATTGAATTGAGTTACGCAGCGCCGTATCCAGCCACTTCAATAACGAATAGAGATTTCCTTTGGATCCGGCGCAACGAGGTCACCGTGACGTCAATACTGTATTCTGACACAGATCGGCTCAAACGGTGTTGTGCGGGGTCTGTAACACCTGACGGACAGCCGCGATGCGCGCATCCCGGAGACGCGCGGCGATATCCGGACCGTTACCGCCTGCGGCGGCAATGGCAGCGCTGTTCACGGCGCGCGCGGCGCTGAAAACCCGGCGAAAAAGCTCGGCCTGCGGATAGGGTCGGTTTTCCAGTCCGCTACGGCCGCGGAAATCCGCCTCGCATGCGCAGATGAACATCTCGACACGCGCCGGGCGCCGGAAGGCATCGATCGCCTCGAGCGTGTCGACCACCGTCGCCGGTCGGAGTTCAGCGATGCGGTGGCAGTGCGGGTGATACTGTGCCGCAATCAACGCCAGATCACGGTATTCATTCGGAACCCGGAACCGCTGGCAGAATTTTTTGATCAGTTCGACACCGCGTGTTTCATGACCTTTGTGCCGCGGCCATTCATCCCTCGGCGTCGCGCCCTTGCCCAGATCGTGCATGAGCGCCGCGAAGCGCACGCGGGTGTCGGTTGACAGTCGCGCCGCCGCCTCCAGCACCAGCAGCGCATGCACGCCGGTATCCACTTCCGGATGATATTGCGCCGGTTGCGGGACACCGAACAGCGCGTCGATCTCCGGGAACAGGCGCGCGAGCGCGCCACAGTCGCGCAATACTTCGATAAAGCGCGATGGCCGGTCTTCGCCGAGTGCGCGCTCGAGTTCCACCCAGACGCGCTCCGCCACCAGATGATCCACTTCACCGCTCTTGACGATTTTTCGCATGAGCTCGTTGGTTTCGGGCGCCACGCGAAACCCGCGTCCGGCGAACCGCGCGGCGAACCGGGCGACGCGCAGGATCCGAAGCGGATCCTCGGAGAACGCGGGCGAGACGTGGCGCAACACGCCACGGCGCAAATCCTCCGTACCCCCGAACGGATCGATGATCCGCCCCTGGTCGTCCTCGGCGATGGCATTGATTGTGAGATCGCGCCGGCGCAAATCGTCTTCCAGCGTCACATCCGGCGCGCTGTAGACCTTGAATCCCTTGTAGCCATGGCCTGATTTGCGCTCGGTGCGCGCCAGCGCGTATTCCTCCTTGGTTTCCGGATGCAGAAACACGGGGAAGTCCGCGCCCACGGACTTGAAGCCTTGCGCCACCATTGCTTCCGGGGTGCCGCCCACGACCACGTAGTCACGGTCCTGGACCGGCAGGCCCAGAAGCTTGTCGCGCACCGCCCCGCCCACGAGGTAGATTTTCATCCCGTCATGCTAATGTGTGGATACCACCAACGCCAAGTAGCGAATTTCGTGACACGTCTATATCGCCTATTCTTTGCGCTGCCGTGCCTGGCGGTCCTCATGGGTTGTGCCAGCCCGCTTTATTACCTACAAGCCATACAGGGGCAGGCCGATATCTTTGCCAAAAGCCGCCCCGTGGAAGACTGGCTTGCGGACCCGGCCACGCCGCCGGAAGCCAAGCGCCACCTGGTGCTCGCGCAGCAGCTCAGGGAGTTCGCGAGCCGCGAACTTCTGCTTCCGGACAATCAGAGTTACCGCGCCTACGCCGACCTGGAGCGACCGTATGTGCTCTGGAACGTTTTCGCCGTCCCGGAATTGATGCTGAAAGCGAAACAATGGTGCTTCGTAGTGGCCGGGTGCGTGCCGTATCGGGGTTATTTTGTAAAAAATAACGCGGATAAATTTGCCGCCACCCTGAAACAGAAGGGATACGACGTGTACGTCGGCGGCGTGAAGGCCTATTCCACATTGGGGTGGTTCGACGATCCCCTGCTCAATACCTTTATCCATCGCGGTGAGGCCGAACTCGCGGGCCTGTTATTTCACGAACTGGCGCACCAGAAACTATACGTGAAGGGGGACAGCAGTTTTAACGAGTCATTCGCCACGGCCGTGGAGATCGAGGGCGTCAAGCGCTGGTTTCAGCGGAACGGGGCAATCGAAGCGGCGGTAACTTATATCGAAAAAATCCAGCGGCGCGATGAATTCGCCACGCTGGTTGAAACGTACCGCACACGCCTGTCGGAAATCTATCAATCGAATTCAAGCGCTGCGGAGAAGCGCGCCGCCAAGGCGCAGACCTTCGCGGATTTGCGGCGCGATTATGGTTCGCTGAAGACAAAGTGGGGTGGATACGCGGCGTTCGACAGTTGGTTTGCCCAGGACCTGAATAACGCGCATCTCGCTGCCATCGGAGTGTACAACCAGTATGTCACCGCGTTTCAGGCGCTGTTCCGGGAACACGGGGGGGACTTCACCGCCTTCTATCGTGCCGTCGAGGAATTGGCGCGCCTTCCGCAAGCGGACCGCCACGCAGCACTGACCATACTTTCCACACCGAAATCCTGAACGTCGACTGAAACCCGGCGGCGTTTCAGGGGAGCACTTCGCCGCGCGCGGGATAATCATTTTTGATGATGAAATCAATGGCGCTCAGCATTTCTTTGAAGACGGGGCGTGCAAAGGGCATGGTTTGTATCTGCGACCAATATAAGGTGCCGTCTGCGCGAATCAAGAAAATGCCCGGTTCGCTGAACTGGGCCGGTTCCTCAATACCGGCGGAAGTCTTGCCACGGCTGGAGGAGATAAAAAGCCCCCATCGGCGCGCGACATCGAGACCCATGGCATAGCCGAGCGTCAGATTTTTCAGTCCCCAGGTTTCTTTGGCCTGCTGTGCGCGTTCTTTTACGTCATTGCTGATCGCCACCACGTTCACGCCGCGTTGCGCGATTTCGTCAATCAGTCCGTCCAGCTCACCGATATATTTGCGGCATATCGGACAGTGCAGGCCGCGATAAAAAACCAGGAGCGTGAACCGCTCGGGTTTTTGCGCACTCAGGACCCACTGGGCACCGGCAAGGGTTGCTACTGAAAGTTCGGGAACCGGCTGCCGGGGATAGAGTCTGGTCATTGTCATCTCCGCGAAAGTTATGCCGCAAGAATTTTTTAATGATTATGCGAGAATAAGCCTGCCATGTCTCGATTGGAAGCCGTGGCGCGGATTCTGGCATTCATGCGGCGAACCGGATGATGGCGAATATCCCCAACATGGTGAAGGCAATCGCCAGCTTGGCCGCCACTCCC
>Ga0209109_10002494_pt1 | contig 10096 bp, 5 predicted proteins | sample Rifsed10ft2_FD_184004 | JGI IMG/M metagenome (GOLD analysis project Ga0209109, IMG submission 184004) | Soil microbial communities from Rifle, Colorado, USA - sediment 10ft 2 (version 2) | ecosystem: Environmental > Terrestrial > Deep subsurface > Rock core/Sediment | place: Rifle, Colorado... | reverse complement strand
GGGATTAAATCCTTAAAGTAGGGATTATCCTCATTTAAAAACTTGTGATCAAAATCCTTTAGAACTTCACTTATAATCGGTTTCAAATCATAAATGTTTATAATCATACCTGTATCAGGATCAACTGTTCCATCAACGGTAACCTCAAGGACATAATTATGCCCGTGACCGTATGGGCTTATGCACTTGCCAAATATAGCCTTATTTGCCTCTTCATTCCATTTGGGATTCCAATACCGATGAGATGCAGAAAATTCTACCCTTTTTGTTAGAAGGGTTTTATAACCCATATATTTCTCCTTTTTTTTCCCTTTAGCCTATGTAACGATCAAAAAATACTAACTTTAACTAGCAAATTCTCTTTTCTTTCCATTTTTTTCCAGAATAGAGACACTACTTTCCTATCCTAGATAATAGCTTATTATAATATCATAGGTAGATAAATGTGACCAATCCATATTGACTTTTCTTAGAATACAAACTCGGTCAGTAGAAGGGCCAATTTTTTTGGCACAATTTGAAGCACAAGCTATTATATAAATATCAAACTACCTTAAATGACGCCAGGACGATTAATGTCACATATGTTTAAATCTAGAAAAGTACCCACCATTTTTATATATAAATTTTAATCTAATTTTTGTAAGGTTTCCTATTTCTTAAACTCTGCGGTACTATTTTATTCGATGAAAACTAGCTCTGAAGAGATTCTTGAAAAATTTCTAAGGTATCTAGAAAAAGAACGAAAAAGGGTTTGGATTTCAAATGGCATCGTAGAATTTGCCTTTGTCTCATTTGCCTCTTTAGGACTTGCTTCGCTATTAGCCCATATCTATTCAAATAATATTTATTTTTCAGTACTCAAGGTTTTCATCATCCTGGCTCTATGCTATGGGTTTGTGAAGTTTATCGTTTCTCCGATATTAAAAAGAGAAGAGAAAGCCAAGCTCGCTATAGAACTTGAGAAAATATCCCCTGGTCTCGGAGAGGATACTCTAAACGCATTACTCCTATTATCAGATTTAACCACGAATGATAAAGAACTAGGTGTATCAAAATTTCTCACAGAAGCCCATGTTAACGAAGTTACCTCCAAACTCGAATCAATAGATTTATCCCCTGCTATACCCAGTGAGAAAATAAAAACTTACTGGAGGCCCCTTGCCGCTATCCTTGCTTTATCCACAACTATGTTGATACTTGCACCAAAAGGGTTTCAGAGCTTATTATTCAGCGCTAATGTCCTACCACCCTCAGAGCCAAATCTCCTTGAGCTTGCAGATATCGAAGTCGAGCATACATACCCAGCTTATACAAAACTATCCTCCCAAGTCGTGAAGGGAAGTACAGGAGATGTAAAGGCTATAAAAGGAACTCATGTGACCTTTAAGGCAATCCCGATTAAAAAATTGGTTAAGGGAGAGCTTGTCATCGAAAATGGCCTTGTGACTTCTGTCAGTTCAGACGGAGAAAGAATCAATGGTGAGTTTACAATTCTTTCAAATGGAAGTTTTTTTATTCAAGACAAGAATGGGGAACAGAGATCAAGGATCTTTAAAATTACTGCTGAAAATGATAAAAATCCGAAAGTCTCTATTGACTCTCCAAGTGATAAGGTCATAGAGATTGAGGATGAAGAAAATCTAGATATTTTGTATAAGGCCGAGGACGATTTCGGACTTAAGAAACTACTCTTAACATTTAAAACAAAGAGGGGCGAGTCAAGTAGGTCCATTGGGCAAATAAAAGAAGAACCAAAATCCCTAGAAGGCAAATTCACATGGGATTTTAGCGGGGTTGAATCAGAACCTGAAGAGATTATAGAGGCTATGATCCAGGCTTACGACAATGACACAGTCTCAGGACCTAAGGTCGGTGTTTCAAACGTAATAAAAATAAAGCTAAATGATCCAAGGAAAAGGCACAAGAATATACTAGTATCGGTAGAGAATTTGCTTGATCAGTTCTTAGATACCCTTGCAGATGAGATTGAGAACCGCCCTTGGGATAATAAAAATATAAACAGAACAAAAGTCATTCAGGATGGAATATCTAGCAAGATCGAAAAGGTCATTGATACTTTAAACGAAATACTAGAAAGGATTAAAGATGACGACTTTTCGAATTATACATACTTCTTGGGGCTTTCAAATATGAAAATAGGAACAGAGGATTTACTCAATGAACGACGTGATTTGCTCACATCATTGTCGTTAAGTGACATTTCCCGACTGACGGGCTTAATAACAAAAGAAATTAGCGAATTCGAAGATAGCATACTGTTTCTCGATTCCTTACTCAAGGGAGATAAACTAAGGGATTCGCTTCTTTACGGAAGGGAAACACTTAGTAAATATAAAGAGCTTTCAGAACTTCTTAAGAATCTTAAACAGAATGAGAATGAAGAAACCAGAAAAGAAGTAGAAAAAAAGATAGAAGAGATACGAGGTCTAATATCACAGTTGACTAAAACGCTTGGTTCAATCAATTTAGATATTCCCGATGGATATCTCAATCCCGATGCGTTTAATTCCTTGGATTTAGAAGGAAAACTAGATGAGATTATGAACCTTATTAAGGAGGGTCAGATAGATAAAGCCCTGGAGATGCTTGCTAGCTTAGGAGAAAACCTTCAAGAGATGGTAGCTTCTCTTGAAAGCGGGTTTCAGTCATATAGCTCTGCTTCACTTTCAAAAGAGATGACGGAGCTAAATAATATTATTTCAAATATAGAGGGCTTAGAAGAGGGTGAAAAATCGCTAAAAGAAAAAACAGAAAAACTTAAAAGCTCTCTTCTAAAAGACCCATCTAGTAAGGGAAACCTAAATAAATTTGTAGAGAGAGAAAAGAAGAAAATAGAAACGCTAAAAAATCTTCTCATAGAAACTCGCTCTAAGCTCTTTCCCAATTTTGAAAAGAACGAACTTGTAGAAGGCTCCATATTAGTTGACAGAATCCTTTATGAAATCGATGAATTAAAGCACTGGCTTGAGTCATTTGAGTTTAACGAAGCCTTACTTCAGGCAAAGGACGTAGAGGAGCAAACGATTGGACTAAGAAACCTTAGTGATTTAAGATTAGGTAAAATCGCAAGCGCCTCACTTGAAGTTGAAAACTCAGCGGAGCTAGCTAGAGAAATCCGAGAGGATCTTGAGGAGCTTAGTAGACAAGGTGGGAAAAAAGAAATAATGCGTGACCTAGTGCAAAAACAAGATTCAATCAAGAAAGACACTTCGAAATTGATTGGCAAAATCTCTGGCTTATCCGAAGAGAAATTAATATTGCCCCCTAAGATCGGTGAAAAGCTTCTAGAGTCAAAAGGATTTATGCAAGGAGCTTCTAACAATCTCAAGGACATAGAGATATCTAAAGCGTTATCGAATCAAGATGAGGCAATAAAAGCCCTTAAACAAGCAAGAGAAGAAGCAAAGGGTCTTCTCGAAAAATACCAACTAAGTGCAAAAGGGATGGGAATCCCTGCTCCATTCCTCATGGGTCGGGAAGAATTTAAAGAGGGGATTCATGGGGTTGACACAAGCTACGTAGAGATACCATCAGCTGAAGAGTTTAAAGAAGGTAGGGAATTTAAAGAAAGTCTTTTGAAATCCCTAAAAGAAGGATCACCTGAGGGTTTCAGTGAACTTAATAAGAATTATTATGAGAGGATAATAAAGTGAGAATTCTTGTTTTTTTAATGTTCATTTTTTCCATTTTGTGTCTGCATAATTTTGTGATAGCAGTAGACTCATCATCCTTGTTAGTTAAAAACGGTGAATCACATCTCGATAAATGGCAGGTAATAGAAGCTTCTCAACTTTCTGATAAAGCTTTAGAACTTGCCAAAAACAACTCAGATAAAGGCATCGCCTCTTACTTAAAATCAAGAGTCGAGTTTTATAAAGGTAACTACACCCTGGCAGTTAAATACGGAAAGGAAGCAAATACACTTCTTCCTAATGACAAAGAAATAAGTGAGTTTTTAGATTACATTTCAAAAGTCGCCAATACCGGGGAAAAGTTTGATGAGGTTAGAACAACTCATTTCATAATAAGGTACTCGCACCAAAGGGATTCAATACTTCCTGTTTATGCAGAAAAGGCTCTTGAAAAGGCATACTATGAAATTGGGAAGGATTTAGGAATATATCCCAGTGAAACAGTAATTGTTGAGGTCTTTCCTGACCCAGATAGCTTTGCTATTGCCTCAACGTTATCTGAAAAGGAAATCGCAACTACAGGGGTTGTTGGTGTTTGTAAATTCAATCGCATAATGGTTATATCGCCAAGGCTTCTGCCTCAGGGTTATTTGTGGCTCGATGCTCTAGCACATGAATACACCCATTATCTAATATTCCGCAAAACTGAGAATAAAGCTCCTGTATGGCTTCACGAGGGCATTGCAAAATTTCAAGAGAAGAGATGGAAAGAGAAAAAGGGAACATTTATTAATCCATTCTACGAAACTCTGATTGCAAGAGCACTCAAAGAAAACAGCCTTGTGCCAATAGAGAAGATGCATCCGTCCTTTGGAAAGTTAAGTAGCGCTTATGAGGCACAGCTTGCATTTGCCCAGGTTGGAACTATTGTAGATTTTCTTGTAAATAAATGGGGTGATAATTCACTACTCGATTTATTGGAATACCTAAGAATTAAAGATAATCATGAAGCTGCAATTAGAAATGTAACTGGGATGAATTTCGCTGAGTTCTATAATTCATGGAAAAAGGACTTAAGATCAAGAAATCTCAAAGAAAGAATTCCTAGGGTAAAAGTGAGCGAATTAAGATTTGAAAAAGATGGAGTAAAATCCAAAGAACAAAGTAACGATCTAAAAGATTTAGAAAGCATTCGGGCTAGAGAATTTACAAGAATAGGCGATATGTTGAAATCTAGAGGAAGGTTAAAAGCCGCTATTTATGAATACGATCAGGCATCAAAAGTTGATCCAATTTCACCAATTATTGTGAATCGCCTGGCCTCAACTCACGGGGCGCTTGGAGAATATAGTAAAGCCGAAGAGTCTCTATCGAACTCAATCGAGTTCTACCCAGAGTTTGTAGATACATACATTAATCTTGGTAGAATTTATCTACAAAAAGGAAATTTCAAAAAAGCTGAAGAGGCTTACAACACAGCAATTTCTATAAACCCCTTTGACCCTGAAATACATCAGTCTCTTATAACCATTTATGAAAAGCTCGGCTTGCCTGATCTGGTAGAATCCGAGAAAAAGGTTTTAAATATACTAGCTAAGGAGGAGTAAGCATTCAAGCACGGATTGACACAGTTACAGGATACAGAATACATGATGCAAGGTGCAGATATAGAAAACTACAATGTAAAACTTTATTCATCATGCATCATGAATCGTGCATCGTTTTACTAGTGGCTAAAAGTGAGGATATAAAATGAGTAGATATGCATATGATAATGAAGAAGACGTCGATAAGGTAAAAGACCTTGCTAGAGTAAAGAAAGAAATCCTCGAAGAAATCGGCAAAGTGATAATCGGACAGGAAAGCGTTATAGAACTCTTAATCATCTCCCTTATGTCTTCAGGTCATTCACTATTCGTAGGAGTTCCTGGTCTTGCAAAAACGCTTCTTGTAAGCACACTTTCAGAGGTTTTAAACATGAAATTCAGTAGAGTCCAGTTCACTCCTGACTTGATGCCATCCGATATCACCGGTTCAGAGGTATTAGAAGAGGATAGAACAACGGGTAAGAAGTTTTTTAGGTTTATACCAGGACCTATTTTTTGTAACATCCTTCTTGCAGACGAGATAAATAGGGCATCTCCAAAAACTCAGGCCGCACTTCTTCAAGCCATGCAGGAAAGAAAAATTACAGTAGCGGGAGAAACCTATAGATTAGAACCTCCTTTTTTAGTTTTTGCTACCCAAAACCCAATCGAACAGGAAGGGACCTACCCTTTACCTGAAGCAGAGCTTGATAGATTCATGTTTCAGATTGATGTGGATTATCCATCCCTTGATGAAGAGGTAGAGATTGTGAGAACCACTACGGGGGCTTATACTCCCGAGCTTAAAAGGGTGCTTGACATTTCAAAAATTATTGAATTTCAGAACCTAGTCCATCGAGTTCCAGTCTCCGAGTACGTTGCAGCTCATGCGGTAAAGATAGCAAGGGCTACAAGACCGGACGAAAGTGCACATGAGTCTGTTAAAAAATGGGTTTCCTGGGGCGTCGGACCAAGAGCCTCACAGTTTTTGATCTTGGGTAGTAAAGCAAAAGCGGTTCTTGAGGGTAGATTTACACCAACGACAGATGATGTAAGATTTCTCGCTCCATCAATTCTTAAGCACAGAATAGTGCTTAATTTCCGTGCAGAATCAGAAGGTATTAAACCGATGGAAGTTATTCAGGAGATTTTATCTAAAACCGAAGTTGTAGCCCGCGCATCGTGACTCGTTATTCGTGACTCGTTATTCGCTTAGCTGAGCTAGGATGAGGTCGAATCACAAAACCCGAATCACGATCCACAAGTGCAATATGTTCCTCAAACTTGGTTTTTAAAAGCTCTCTAACAGTCGGCTCCATTCTCGATAGAAAAGGTTTTGGATAAATTCCCATTACAAAGAACATTATTGCTATTGGAAGAAGAACCATAATCTCCCTTAGACTAAGGTCTTTTAGAGCCTTATTCTCAGGTTTATCGAGAGGTCCAAACATCACTCGTTGATAAGCCCAAAGCATGTAGACAGCGCTAAGTATCATTCCAGTAGCGCCGAGAGCAGAGTATATATAATTCAACCTAAATGCTCCAAGGAGTACCAAGAACTCCCCGACAAAACCATTCAAGATTGGGAGACCAATAGAAGATAGGGTTGAAATCATAAAAAAGGCCGCAAAAATAGGCATCACTCTCGATATGCCGCCAAACTCAGCAATGAGTTTCGTATGCCGCCTATCGTATATCATCCCTACTATGAGAAAGAGTGCTCCGGTAGAAAGTCCGTGATTAAGCATCTGATAGATTCCACCCTCTATGCCCTGGATGTTAAGTACAAAAATACCAAGCATCACAAGACCGAGATGGCTTACGCTTGAATAGGCAACGAGCTTTTTTAGGTCATCTTGCGCAAAAGCGACCATTGCCCCGTAGATTATCCCTATAATCGCAATGACAGAAAGAATAGGTAATAGATCGAGCGTTGCCTCCGGAAAAAGTGGAAGCGAGAAACGAAGAAAACCATAGGTTCCCATTTTTAGGAGTACGCCTGCAAGGATTACACTTCCTGCAGTCGGAGCTTCAACGTGAGCATCTGGAAGCCATGTGTGTAGTGGAAACATAGGAACCTTTATAGCAAATGCAATCGAGAATGCAAGGAAGAGAAGCCCCTGAGGGCTTGTTATGCCAAAGTATGGAATACTTAGTTTGTAGAAGTCAAGAATATTCATCGTCGGAGTGCCAAAATGATCAATATGGTAAAAATAGAGATAAAGGATTCCAACGAGCATAAGCGCGCTTCCAAAGGCTGTATAGATAAAGAACTTTATAGCGGCATAAATCCTTCTCTCCGCCCCCCAAATGCCAATTATAAAATACATCGGAATTAATACAGCCTCCCAGAATATAAAGAAAAGAATCATATCAAGTGCCGCAAAAGTTCCAATTAGCGCAGTTTCAAGAATGAGCATAAGAATGAGAAATTCTCTCAAACCCTTGTGTATTGAATGCCAGGAGCTAAGAATTGTAAGGGGCATAATAAACGTTGTAAGAAGCACAAGAAAAAGGCTTATGCCGTCTATACCTAAGTGATAACTTATCCCAAGACTTTGTATCCAAGGAGTTTCAACCTCAAACTGCATTCCAGCAAATCCAGTTTTAAAGTTAATATAAAGTGGAATCGAGATAAGAAACTCAACGATAGCGACAATTAGCGCTCCAATTTTTATAGACTCTTCTGATTCTCGGTAAAGAATGGATAAGGCGATAATTAAAGGAACTCCTAAAAGAGGGAAAAATGTAACGAACGTTAGGTCTCCACTAAATAATGAGTCCAAATTTTAAAAACCTCCCAGTAATCTATGTCTAGCCGCATAAGCTTCCATAAAAGTCATTGCTGAGCACATTCACTTCGTTTAGCGTAAACTCTTTAAAGCAATTCTACTATTTCTGTCATTGCGAACGAAGTGAAGCAATCTGCTTGGGATTCCTCACTACGTTCGGAATGACATTTCTTATCAGATTGCTTCGTCACAGAGTCTATCCTGAGCGCTGTCGAAGGACTCCTCGCATATCCACCCGATCGCATTGCGGAATAGGACAATTTAAAAAAATCGTGGCTCTAAATATACAATAGAGCCCCTTGGTTCTCAAGAAAAGGAGTTATGACCATTACCTTCAGAATTGTTGCATCTCAGAAAGTTTTACTCTTATATTTAAAGCGTAATTATTTAAGCAAAGTAAGATAGTGGATTATAACAGCAATAATTATTGTTACTTAATATTTAGCAATATGCAGTTTTAATAACATAATTAAAGGCTAGCTCATTTGATATAGTTTTGCTCAATAATCTTCTCTGCAATTTCTTGCCCCATAATTTGATAACCTTTAGTATTGTGGTGAGCGTCAACTGGCCAATAAAATTCATGAGCATTTTTTTGATTTATTTGATTTTTATTCGAGTATATTTTAAGCAAGTCTAAGACTTCGATTTTGTTATCTCGTAAAATTGCATTAAGTTCCTCTGGGTCATAACTTCCTATATCTACTTCATATTTTTGAGGGTGCAAAACAATAAGCAAATTAAAATTATATTCAATGGCGAGCTGTTTAAATTTATTAATAATCTTCACAATTTCACCTAGAGCGTTAAATTGCTTTCGCTTGTATTCCCCTTCTCTTATGAGAACTGAGTTGTACTGCAATAACTTGTGAATAACAAGTCTAAAAACAAAACTTGTAGCATACAATTTTTCCCATACAGGTGGAGTATTATATTTCACCGTTCCGTCATTTTTAAACCTTTCAATTCCACCCCGAGTTATTATATCAACAATATCTGTGGTATTGAGAGCTATAATAATGATATCTGGTCTGTATATCAATAATTTTTCTTTTAGCAAAATATATTCAAATATGATGTCGCTTCCTGAAACGCCACAGTTAAAAGTTGTAATTAACTTTTTAGGATACTTCTTTGAAAAAATCCTTTCAACGTTTTTTACCCAGGTCATGTCATCCGTTGTCCCAACACTTTCTGTGAAGGAATCTCCAAGAGCAATAATTCTTAATTCATTGTCATCCTTTTCCATTTTAAGTTCTACGTCGGGCAAGCCAATAGAGTTCGTTTTTCTTGAATGTAGAAATTCAGGCTTTTGATGTGAAAATTCGATATTTGGATGCATGATATAAAACCAACCCAGTTCATGAGCCTCGTACAGAGATTTATAAGGAAAACCATTTTTCTCTAAATAAGTTTTAAGTTTATCAGTTCCAAAGCGAAGAAAATAATCAGCTATTAAAAGGGATATACACATGGAAGATATAGAGAGAATTAATTTTCGAACAATAGAATCATTCATTTTGAATATATACTTAAACGAGAGTAATAAAGAAATAGAAATTAAGGTAAGAAATGTATAAAAAACAATTGTAGTTATAGAATTGAAATAATTAATTTTCCACAATGATAACAAAAGCATTAATGATATTATTGATAAGGTCCAACAAATAAATATTTTTCTCATTGCCGGGCTATTTATCATCCAATTTCAATATGAAGACTTAGCGTACAACCAAAATTAAGATTCTATGTCCAAAAACTGAAAATGAATGTGTGCGATAGCACTTTGAGCAGTTATGTATAGCATTATGAAATAGGACAATTAAAAAATCGCCGGATTAAATATACGATAAAAGCTCCTGTGTTCTCAAGAAAATAATGAAGTGTGGTCGCTCCAATTGACGTTGCCTTAGACTTATCAAATGAGCGAGCGTCGTAATGCCTGCTGTTAGGCGGTGCGTTGAACTTTCAGCTATTTCAATACCTCTATTTGGCTCGGATCATTTAAGATAATCTCCGGTTTTCCCTTGTATTCTTTGATGTAACCGGTCACGCGGATCCT
>Ga0209109_10002491_pt1 | contig 10100 bp, 8 predicted proteins | sample Rifsed10ft2_FD_184004 | JGI IMG/M metagenome (GOLD analysis project Ga0209109, IMG submission 184004) | Soil microbial communities from Rifle, Colorado, USA - sediment 10ft 2 (version 2) | ecosystem: Environmental > Terrestrial > Deep subsurface > Rock core/Sediment | place: Rifle, Colorado... | reverse complement strand
CGGAGGCGCCTACACGGAAACCTCGCCCGCCGTGATCGCCAACTCCGTGTACTTCTCGGTCGGTCCCTATCGGTGTCCGAACGCGGTCATCGACGGCTATGCGGTCCGCACCAACAACCCACCGTCGGGCGCTATGCGGGGGTTCGGGGCCGTACAAACTTGTTTCGCCTATGAAGCCCAGATGGACAGGCTGGCGGCCGAGATCGGCATCCACCCCCTGGAGCTGAGGCTCCGCAACGCGCTGGGACCCGGGGATCAACTGCCTACCAGCGGCCAACGAATCACCGAACCGTTGCCGACTGCCGAGGTCATCCGATCGATCATGGCGTTGCCGGACCCCGATCCGAACGTCGTCGATGAGCCACTCCATCTCCCGGGCGGAACCGGCCTCACCACGCCACCCGGCCGTGTCGTCCGCGGGGTCGGGTACGCGGTCGGTCTCAAGAACCTGGGGTTTGCAGAGGCGTTCGACGATTTCGCCGAAGCCCGGGTGGTGCTCACTCCCCTGGGTGTGGAGGTGCATACCGCCGCCATCGAGGTCGGGCAGGGCATGGTGACCGTTGTCCAGCAAGTCGCCCGGTCGGTGCTCGGCATCGAGCAGGTCGCCGTTCTCTTCGACGACACTTCCAAGATCGGCTCGGCCGGTTCGACGTCTGCTTCCCGGCAGACCCAGATGGCAGGCGGCGCCGTGTTCCGGGCTGCTTCCACCGTCCGGCAGGCCGCGCTCGGGCGGGTCGGAGGCGACGATCTGAACGCACAGGGTGTGTGGAGGGAAGGGAGCCTGGTCGCCACCTTGGCGGAAGTGTGTGCGGCCGGACCGGTCGAGGAGACGGTTCGCTTCCGGCATCCCGACACAGAACAGCCGGACGAGAACGGTCAGGGCAACCTCCATGCGGATTTCAGCGTGGCCGCGCACCGGGCCGTCGTCGACGTCGATCCCGAGCTGGGTCTCGTTCGGGTTGTCAGCATCGAAACGGCCCAGGACGTTGGCACTGCGCTCAATCCTCAATCGGTGGTCGGCCAGATAGAGGGCGGCATCATGCAGGGGGTGGGACTGGCGATCATGGAGGAACTGATCTTCGATCGAGGGATCGTGCGCAACCCCAACTTCACCGACTATCTGCTGCCGACCTTCCTCGACGCTCCGCCGGTTACGTCGATCCTCATCGAGGAACCCGGCAGCTGGGGTCCGTTCGGTGCCAAAGGGTTCGCCGAACTGCCGGCCATCAGTTCCGTCCCGGCCGTCGCGGCAGCCATCCGGGCGGCCACCGGCAAAGCCCTGACGAGGGTGCCGGTGCGTCCAGAGGACATTGCCCTCGGGGGGTCCGGCCACGGCTAGCCCTGAATGAGCGAGCGCGAGGCCTGGTTGTGCTCTTCGAGCAGGGCCTCGAGTTCGAATGCGACGGGCCTGCCATCGGTAATGACCGGCGACCCATGCACGTAGGTGTGGCGGGCGGGTACGGGAGCGCACAGCATCAGAGCGGCGACCGGATCATGCTGGGCACCTGCGAACTCGATCCGGTTGAGATCGAAGGCCGCGAAATCGGCCACCTTGCCGGGCTGGAGCGACCCTATGTCGTCGCGACCGAGCACCGCCGCGCCGCCCAGGGTGGCCATCTCCAGCGCCGTGCGGGCACTCATCTGCGGCCGAGCCTCACCATCGAGCAAACCCGGTGAGGCAGCGACCCGTGCCAGCAGCATCGCCTGGCGGGCTTCGCCGAGTAGATGTCCACCGTCGTTGCTGGCCGATCCATCCACACCGAGTCCGATCGCCACTCCGGCCGCCAGGTAGTCGGAGACGGGAGCGATACCCGAGCCGAGCCGCATATTCGAGGAAGGACAATGCGCCACGCCACTGCCCGACCGGGCCATCCATGCGACACCACCCCGTCCCGGGTGAACGACATGGGCGAACCACACGTCCTTCCCCACCCAGTCGAGGTCCTCCGCGTACTGGAGGGGTGGACTGCCGAACTCCCGTATGCAGAATCCTTCCTCATCCTTGGTTTCGGCAAGATGCGTGTGCAGACGGACGCCGTGCCGGCGGGCCAGAGCCGCGCTTTCGCGCATCACCTCCGGGGTCACCGAGAAGGGCGAGCAGGGAGCTAGAACGATCCGTGTCAGCGCCCCCGGCTCCGGGTCGTGGTGAGCGTTGATGAGGCGCTCCGATTCGGTCAGGATGGCGTCGGCGGTCTCAACGACGGAATCGGGCGGCAACCCCCCGTCGCTTTGGCCCAGGCTCATCGAACCGTGCGCGGCGTGGAATCGCATGCCCAGCTCCCGGGCCGGCTCGATTTCGTCTTCGAGTTTCGAGCCGTTCGGAAACAGGTAGAGATGATCGGAAGAGGTCGTGCAACCGGACATGGCCAGTTCGATGAGGGCCGTTTTCGTTGCAACCCGGATGTCTTCGGGCGTCATGCGAGCCCAGATCGGATACAGCGCGGTCAGCCACTCGAAAAGGGGAGCGTTCTGGGCGATCACCCTGGTTAGGGTCTGATAGAAGTGGTGGTGGGTGTTGACCAGGCCGGGCACGACGATCTGACCGCTCAGATCGAGGATCTGGTCGGCGGAGGTGGGCAGCGTCCCGGACCGCCCAACCTGTTCGATCCATCCATCGCGGGCGAAGAGCCCACCACCGGGGATCTCCTCCCGTCGGTCGTTCATGGTCACCAACATCGTCGCGTTCCGTGCCAGGAGGGTCGCCACCGGTATGCCTCCGTTTCTTGCTCCCGAAGGCAAAACTAGTGCCCGGCCGCGGCGGGCGGGCCCTTTGGTCCACTCCAAGGGACCAATGCCCTGCGGAGTTCCGTGCCGCGCCATAGAGTTGGGGAACACCGCCGTGAGGAAGTGGGGATGGAAGCGTTCATACGCGGGCTGCCCAAGGCCGAACTTCATGTGCACATCGAAGGGACGCTCGAACCGGAGATGATGTTCGAGATGGCCCGACGCAACCAGGTACCCCTCCGGTTCAGCACGGTCGAGGGGGTAAGAGCGGCCTACGAGTTCTCCGACCTGCAGTCTTTTCTCGACCTCTACTACGAAGGCGCCGGGGTGGTGCGCACCGAGGAGGATTTCTTTGATCTGACCTGCGCCTATCTGGAGAGAGCCGCCCGGGACGCCGTTCGCCGGGCCGAGATCTTCTTCGACCCGCAAACCCACACTGCGCGCGGGATCCCTTTCGAGACCGTCATAACCGGCATCACCCGGGGGCTCGAGGTGGGTCGTGCCCAACTGGGTGTCTCGAGTGGCTTGATCATGTGTTTCCTTCGCCACCTGGGCGCCGAGGCCGCCCATGAGACCCTCGAAGAGGCGCGGCAGTTTCGGGAGCTGTTACTGGCCGTCGGCCTCGATTCTTCGGAGGTCGGTAACCCACCCGATCAATTCGAATCCGTATTCGCCCAGGCTCGACGTGCGGGATTGCTGGTGGTCGCTCACGCAGGTGAGGAAGGGCCGCCCGACTACATCTGGAAGGCGCTCGACATCCTGCATGCCCGCCGAATTGACCACGGGGTACGTGCCGAAGAGGACCCCGACCTGGTGCTCCGGCTGGCCGAAGAGCGTATCCCGCTCACCATGTGCCCGTTGTCCAACGTCAAACTTCGGGTGTTCCCGTCACTGGCCGACCACAATCTGAAGAGGCTGCTGCGTCGAGGTCTCGTCGTGACCATCAACTCGGACGACCCGGCCTACTTCGGTGGGTATATCGCAGAAAACTACGTGGCAGCGGCCGACGCCCTGGGACTCAGCCGCGATGATCTCGTCGTGCTGGCCCGGAACTCATTCGAAGGCGCCTTTCTGCGCGTCGAGGAGCGCCGTGGGTTCCTGGCCGAGCTCGACCGGTACGTAAAGGCGTTCGCCTGACGTGATTCGGTGTACGGAGGGCTCAATCAATCACCACACCATCCCGCCAGGGACAACGTCCCCGGTCATCACATCTAGGCGCGTTCTTCTCCGATCAGCAGACCCTCTCCGGTCACGATGGAGGGGAGTCTTTGCAGGCGCCGAACCGCAGCAACGCGACCCAGGTGAAAAACCTCGATCAGGGTGCGTCGTTTCCGTTCGTGCTTGCCCCGTTTGGAATCTTGCATGTCGCTGGTCTCCTATCCGCCTTCCTCCCATGTCGGCAGGGAGCCGGTTCGATCTGGAGGATGGTTTGGGTGGAACCCAAAAGGACTAGTCCGTAGGCCGGCCCGCTCCGATCAAGGCCATGCTCACCGCTATGCGACCCCTCCCTTTGCTCACCGGTGCGTGTGCATGTTGAGGTGACGGTCGAGCAGGTTCCACACGTCCGGTCTGGCCAGCATGTTGCGCAGCGAGGCAAGGGTCCGCACAAAGGTAGGGACGGCCGCGGCCGGTTCCATCGGGTTGGGCCTCATGGCCTCGAGCACCATCGGGGAGGGCCGCAGCACCAGGATGTCGGTGTCGGGCCAGGCGGCGCCGATGGTTTGCAGCTCATCGTTGAGGGCGGTGCGGCCGACGCGGTCGAAAAGCCCCTCGTAGAAGTGCGCGCCTTCCCGGGGCTCGTCGGCTGCCATGGGAGCCAGCACGAGCACCAGGTCGAGAGGGTCCGCGTTGCCGAGGAGAAGGTCGGCGTGGGTGCCGGAGACGACCCCGCCGTCGACGTAATACCGTTTGTCGATCTCGTAGGGGCTGAAGATGACCGGTACCGCCGACGAGGCGGCCACTGCGTCTTTGAGTGCCACGTCGGGTGCATCCTCGGTCCCGAAGGCCACCCGGACGCCGCCGGCGATGTCGTAGGCGACGATCACTGTGGCACGGTCGGGCCAACTGTTCGCCATCTCACCCGTTTGCTCTTCAACCCAATCGGCGATCCCACCGGCGTGATGGAGGGCCGGGGTACCCAGCAGCATCGTGACCCCGGGCTTGCGCAACCCGGGCAGCAAGCCGCGATGGACCCAACGGACCACCCCACCCGGGCGCTGACGTTGGTAGATCTGGTTGCGAATGCGTTCGGCAACTTGCTCTCGTCCCTCATGGGGTCTGACGATCGAGTCGATGCTGAGGTCGCCGGCTCGAACGGTTGAAGCGACGAAGGACCCCGCCGACGTCCCAACGATCACCTCCGCGTCGTTCGGGTGCCAACCGGTGGCCATGTTGATGGCGAGGAGGGCGGCGAGGTGATAGGAAGCTCCGGTGATGCCTCCACCGCCGAGGACCAGACCAACTCTGCTCACGGCCGGACAGGTTACCTCCTCGACCGGCTCTAGGGTTGCTCCATGAACGTCCGGCCCGTTCGCCACCCTGATGACCTGGACGATCTCCGTCGCCTGTTCGAACAGTGTCGGATTGCCGACGGCCATGCGCCGATCGGTGAGCACAAGTACGTCGACCTGATGGCCGGCACCTCCGAAGCTTCGATGGGGCGCGTCTTCTTCGTCGAGGACCAACTCATCGCCTATGTGCACCTGGGGCGGCGCCGCAAGGACTCCGGTTGGGTGCTCGAGACGGCGATTCAGCCTGGCTACCGGCGGCCGGGGTTCATCCGCAGTGTGCTGCAATCGGCCATTGATCTGGTGGCGGACAAGGACGAGGGCCCGATCCGCGTGTGGGTGTACCATCCGGCGGTCGCCGAGACCGTCAAAGACCTCGGATTCCACGAGGAACGGCAGTTGCTGCAGATGCGCTTGCCGCTTCCTCCCCGGCAAACAGCGACTGTACCGGCCGGCATGCGCCTGGCACCCTTCAGAGTGGGGAGAGACGAGGAACGCTGGATCGAGGTCAACAACCGGGCTTTTGCCGGGCATCCGGAGAACGGGGGGTGGACACCGGAAATCCTGGCAGATCGGATCCGTCGGGAGTGGTTCGACGCCGACGGCTTCTTGATGGCCTGGCAGGGGAGCAACCTGGCCGGGTTCTGTTGGACCAAGGTCCACCCCGGAGCCCTGGGCGAGATTTATGTGATCGCGGTCGACCCGGATTTCCAGGGAAGGTCGCTGGGACCGTGGTTGACACTCGAAGGGCTCTGGAATCTGTACCGGCGCCGCCAGGCAACTACCGCCATGCTCTACGTAGATGCAGCCAACGGGCCGGCAGTCGGTATGTACGAGCGGCTCGGATTCGAGTTAGATCATGTCGACGGGTCGTTTGTCCGGGCTCTGTGAGCCGGTCGGGTAGGTAGGGGGGAGCCGAACACGCGTGCACACGACGGGCAGGCGCGGTCGGTCTCGCGGGTAGGCGACTGACACCATGGACAGGGAAGGTCACCCGCTTCGAGGTAGCCGTCCTGCCAACCACTGCTATCGAACACGAAGGCGCTGCCCTGAGCGCGGAAGCGCCGCGACGCGAAGAACACCAGAGCGGTGATGATCGACGCGACAGTAACGAGTTCCAACACGGGAGTTCCTCCATCTCGTCCGTGGGCGCAGACTAGAACGGTGCGCGCGGATAGCGAAGGATTTCGCGACCTCAGTGCGAAAGCACTCTCCGCAGCTCGTCGACCATGTAGCTCAACGAGTCGAGGCGGCCGTCTCGGGTCTCCGCCTCGCGAAGCAGAATCATCCCGGCGTGATAGGCAATCCAGGCGTCGAGGTCGGCCTCCGACAGGACCGCTCCGTAACCCTCTGCCAGAGCCGCGGCCGCACCGGGGCCGGCCTCAACGCGCAGGAGCCACGTCGCCAGACTGAAATCCCACTCGGGCGGTGCCAGGGTGGCCCATTCCCAATCGATGAGGGTGACCGCTCCTGTTTCGTCGACGAGGAAACTCTCCGGGCGCGGATTGGTATGAGCAGCCCTCGGTTCGCCGCACGGAGGTGGATCTACGCGGAGGGCTTTGCCGAGCAACTCGGGCGGTATCTGCAACCGGCGGCGGTAGCGCCCGAGGCGCTCAAATGTCGATCGGAAATCTGAGGCCAGCCACTCGGCGTCCATCCCGCCGGCCAGGTTCGAGAGCAGCTCCGGATTGGCCCGATGGACCGCATGGAGGACCTGCCCCGCCCGGCGGGCGGCCCCGGGACTCTCGGGCAGGTTGGCCAGCGACCAGGTGCCCGGGTCGTCGAACCTGATCCAGCTCATGTCCTCTTCCGAGCCGCGCTCGACGACCTGGGGGACGCCTTCGATCCCCTGCAGAGCCTCCAGGGCTCGCCGCTCGCGGCGTTCGTGCGATGCTGAGGAGTACACCTTGACGAGTGAGACATTTCCGTCACTGGTCCAGATGCGGAACACCCGGTTCGCTTCACGGGTGACCTCTTGGACCCGTCCGCCGCCGGCCAGACGTTTTGCGATGTCGGCAGGTTGCATTACTGCTCCCCGGATCGATAAATGATCGTACGGTTGATATTCGGCATCAGTACGCTACCCGCAAAGACTACGGGAGAGAGTCAACGTGTCCATAGAAATCGTATTCCCCGATGGTTCCGGACAGTCATTTCCAGACGGAACCACCGGGCTACAGGTCGCTTCAAGCATCGGTTCAAGGCTCGCCAAAGCGGCGGTGGCCGTCAAGCTCGACGGTTCCTGGCTCGATGTGGTGACGCCGCTGCCGGGTGGTGGGCATCTGGAGATCGTCACCGACCGAAGCGAAGAGGGTCGGGGCGTGCTGCGCCATTCCTCCGCACACGTCCTCGCCCAGGCGGTGCTGAGCATTTTCGAAGGAGCCTTGTTTGCGATCGGCCCTCCCATCGAAGACGGCTTCTACTACGACTTCGACATCGGGCGACCTTTCACCCCGGCCGACCTCGAGAGGATCGAGGAGAAGATGGCCGAGATCATTGCAGCCGATCAGCCCTTCGTTCGGAGCGAGATGTCGAAAGCCGAAGCCCTGGAGGCTTTTTCCGGTCAGCCGTTCAAGACGGAGATCATCGAATCCGTCGATGAGAGCGAAGTCGAGGCCGGTCAGGTGGTGAGCGTTTACAGCAACAACGGGTTTCACGACCTGTGCCGCGGTCCCCATGTGCCTTCGACCGGCCGGTTGTCAGCGGTCAAGCTGCTGCGGAGCGCCGGTGCCTACTGGCGGGGCGACGAGAACCGTCCCCAACTGCAACGTATCTACGGCACCGCCTGGGAGGACAAGAAGGCTCTCGGTGAGTATCTGCATCGGCTCGAGGAGGCGGAACGGCGGGACCACCGCAAACTGGGTGCCGAACTGGACCTGTTCTCTTTCCCGCCGGAGCTGGGGAGCGGGTTGGCCGTGTGGCACCCCAAAGGCGGTCTCATGCGGATGATCATCGAGGACTACAGCCGCCGTACCCACCTCAGTCACGGCTACCAGATCGTTGCCACCCCACACGTAGCCAAGGCCAAGCTGTGGGAGACCTCAGGGCATCTCGACTTCTATGCCGATGCCATGTACCCGGAGATGGAGCTCGACCACGGTGACGGCTACTACGTCAAGCCGATGAACTGCCCATTTCACGTGCTGATCTTCAAGAGTCGCAGCCGTTCCTACCGGGAGCTTCCGCTGCGCCTCTTCGAACTGGGCACGGTCTACCGGTACGAGCGGTCCGGGGTTGTGCACGGCCTGCTGCGCGCGCGCGGGTTCACTCAGGATGACAGCCACATCTTCTGCAGCCGCGCCCAACTCGGTGGTGAACTGCAGAACCTGCTCGACTTCACGCTGATGGTCATCCGGGACTTCGGATTCACCGAATTCGAAGCCGAGTTGTCCACCCGGCCCGACAAGTACGTCGGCGAGGTCGACCTGTGGGATCAGGCCACCACGGAGCTGGCCGACGCGCTGGCAAACGCCGGACTCGACTACGCAGTTGCCGAGGGAGAGGGCGCCTTCTACGGGCCCAAGATCGACGTGCATGTCAAAGACGCCATCGGGCGGAAGTGGCAGCTCTCGACCATCCAGGTCGACTTCTCGCATCCCAAACTCTTCGATCTCGAATATGCCACCGCCGATAACACCCGGGAGCGACCGGTCATGGTCCACCGAGCATTGTTCGGTTCCGTTGAGCGCTTCTTCGGCATCCTGGTTGAGCATTACGCCGGAGCTTTTCCCATGTGGTTGGCGCCGGTTCAGGCGACGATCGTCCCCGTGGCCGACCGGCATCTCGACTACGCGGCGGAGGTCGGCGGCATGTTGCGTGAAGCAGGATTGCGCGTGGAGGTGGACGAGACCGGCGAAACGGTCGGCGAAAAGATCCGCAGGGCGCTCACCGACAAGCATCCGTCGGTGCTGGTCGTAGGCGACCGGGACGCGGAGGATCACACCGTTGGGCTCCGGCTCTACGGTGAGGAATCAGAGCAAAGGGGTCTCGGGTTGAAGGAAGCCGTGGCGTTGCTGGTCGACGCGGCGCGCCCGCCAAGATGAATCGGCAATCGGTCTAAACTGGGGACCCCGGTTGGCAGCGCCTTCCCTGCCTCAATGTGAATCTCATTAGGGAGAACCCGTGAAAGCTCTGGTCCACTTTCTGTCCGGCGCCGCCCAGCGCGCCCCGATCTTCATCGTGGTCGTCGTGGTAATCGCCACGTCGCTTTTCGGGGCGCTGAACTCACAGATGGTCCGGGAAACCGGTCAGGCGGGGTTCGCTCCGGACACTCCGGAGATCCAGGCTTCCGAGCGGATCGGTGACCTCTTCGCCAGCGGCGCTTCCGAAGAGGTGCTTCAGGTCGTCGTCAAGGGGGAAGACGTGATCTCCGCGGCGGGTCTCAGCGCCGTGCGGGAGATCAACCGGGTGGTGGCCGAGAGCAGAGCCGGCGCCTACTTGTCCGCACAACCCGAACGACCGGCGGTGGTCAGCTTCCTGGACGGCGTCCTGGGGTCTGTCGCCCAGCAGGGAATCCCCACCGACGCTCTCACGGATGCCGACGTGAAGCGGCTCTACCAGGAAGCCGTCGCATCCGCACCGGCCGAGCAGGCAGGTTTTCTGACCCAGCTGGCCTCACAGAACTCCGATCTCACCGTTCCCTCCGCCCCGGCCGGTCTGGCCATCATCTTCCTGGACGCCTCCCGGTTCAGCGAAGAGGACGAGTCATTCAACGAGCTGGTCGATCTGGAAACCGAGCTGGACCAGGCATTACGTGACATCGGAGCCGGGGCGGACATCAGCGTCGAGCCGTTCAGCTTTGCTCTGCTCTTCGGAGGGGATACCGATTTCCTGGCTGAAGTCGGGTTTGTCCGGGACGTTCAACCCGAC
>Ga0209109_10002488_pt1 | contig 10103 bp, 16 predicted proteins | sample Rifsed10ft2_FD_184004 | JGI IMG/M metagenome (GOLD analysis project Ga0209109, IMG submission 184004) | Soil microbial communities from Rifle, Colorado, USA - sediment 10ft 2 (version 2) | ecosystem: Environmental > Terrestrial > Deep subsurface > Rock core/Sediment | place: Rifle, Colorado... | reverse complement strand
ACGAAGCGCTCGTCACCAAAGCGGAAGCCGATTACTCGGTCGTCAAGGAAAAGTGCGATGACCATGCCGGCAACGTCAAGGACGTCTGCCTGAAGCAAGCGAAGGCCGCGGAGATTGCCGCCAAGGCAGACGCTAAATCGCAGATGAAGATCTCGGAGGCGAACAAGAAAGCCAATGAGGAATCTGCCCAAGTGCGCAAAGAGGCAAATGATGAATCTGCCGACGCACGTCGGAATGCCGCCACGGAAAAACGTAACGCCGATTACTCGGTAGCGAAGGAAAAGTGTGACGCCCTCGCAGGCGGCGCCAAGGACAGTTGTATGAACGAAGCGAAAGCGCTCTACAACAAGATTTAATCAGTAATCCGCCAGGCGTCAGGCAGTTTACCTGTCGCCTAGCGGAGTGAGTGACGTGCAACTCGCCTCCGGAACTCTGCAGATCGGTGGGATCGGTGGCATGACTCCGCGCCGCGACTGCCCTGCTACAGAGGCGAATTTTCCAGTGAATCTGATGTTTGACAACGAGGTGTTCCCAATGAAAGCCATACATATATTTTCAGTCAGTGCGATTGTCACCACGTTAATACTCGGTGGTTGCAGCACTATGACGCCGCAACAGAAGGATACGGCGATCGGCGCCGCTGTCGGAGGCGTTGCAGGTAGCGTTCTCACGGGCGGCAGTACCGCCGGAACTATCGGCGGCGCAGCGGTCGGCGGCGTCGTGGGCCACGAGACCAGCAAAGACAAGAAGTAACGGGTGCGGGGAGGCATTTTGCCTCCCGTTCCCGCGGCTGGAATAAGGAAGACCGCCCTCTCGCGCATTCCGAGGGGGCCCGTGCAGCAGTGATGTGTCGGCTTCAGCTGTCGAGAGCCCCGCCACATCCATCGCAACATCTCAAGGAGTAACCCATGGAGCCATTGTCGCTGAAAAACTTATCGAAGAAGCAGCCATTGCTATCCGATATTCAGACCCTGCGTAAGCAGGCGCGCCAGCACATCGAAGAGGGCGCCGTCACCTCGGGCTATGCCGCCGACCGTGAAACCGTGCTCAAGCTGCTGAACGAAGCGCTGGCGACCGAGATCGTCTGCGTGCTGCGCTACAAGCGCCACTACTTCATGGCCACCGGCATCCATGCCGAGCCGGTGGCGGCCGAGTTTCTCGCGCATGCCAACGAAGAACTGCAGCACGCCGACCGCATCGCCGAGCGAATCGTGCAGCTGCGCGGCGAGCCGAATTTCTCTCCCGACGGTCTGTCGCTGCGCAGCCACGCCGAATACGTCGAGGGCGATTCACTCAAGGAGATGATCAAGGAAGACCTGGTCGCCGAACGGATCGCGATCGAGAGCTATCGCGAGATGGTTGCGTATATCGCCGAAAAGGATCCGACCACGCGCCGCGTCCTCGAGGAGATCCTCGCCGGCGAGGAGGAACATGCCGACGATCTGGTGTCACTCCTCGAGGGGTTGAAAGACTGATGTTTTCTGCGGCCCGGCGTCGCAGGTCCGAGATCGCTTTTGTATCCCGCTCCCCTGGGGGAGCCGCTACACACTTTGGCTATTGCCAGGAGTAATTCCCAATGATATTCGAAACCAAAAAACCGCCCACTTATCCGTTTGTCCTGGCGCCGCTGCCCTTCGCTTACGACGCGCTAGAGCCCTACATCGACGCGGCGACCATGCAGATCCATCACGACAAACATCACCAGGCATACATCACCCACCTGAATGCGGCGCTCAAGGGTTATCCCGAATTGCATGACTTCAGCATCGAAGAACTGCTGCGGCGGCATAACGAGGTGCCGGCACCGATCCGGCAGACGGTGCACGACCAGGGCGGCGGTCACCTCCATCATCAGTTTTTCTGGAAAATCCTGAAGCCCGGCGTAGCCGGGACCAGTCCCACCGGCGCGCTGGCGCAAGCGATCGATCGCGACTTCGGCTCTTTCGATGCATTCAAGGCCAGGTTTGTCGAGACCGGCGCAAAGCATTTCGCCTCCGGCTGGGTGATCCTGGCGGTGAATCCGGCGGATGGAAAGCTTGAAGTGCTTTCCCGCCCCGACCACGACAGCGTCCTGCTGGAAAAAAAGACCGCCCTCCTCATCAACGATCTATGGGAACACGCCTATTACCTCAAATACCAGAGTGGACGCGTCGACTACCTCAATGCTTTCTGGAACGTCGTCAACTGGGAGTATGTGGGTCAGCGGCTGGCAAGCGCGCTTGCCGACAAGGGGCGGCTCTGGCCGGTGACTCAGAAATTCAGCCACTCTGTACGTTAGCGCACTGAAAGTTTTGAGGAGAGAGGGATAATCGTTGTAACGATGGATGGCCCTTGGAATTATTAATGAGGCTTTTCCAAGTTTCGAAGCGACGTGGAAAATTTCACAACGCGGATCCCCGTCTCTTTTCAGCCTGACATCGGTATCAGCGTTACTCTGGGCAGCTCAGCCCGAAAGGAAGTCAATATGAATACGCAAGTCAATAAACCTCCGCACCTGCTTATGTGGATCGCAGGTATCGCCGTGATCCTGTTCAGTGTCGCCGGCATCGCGGCCTTCATGGGTTTGACCTCGACCTCGAAAGATGATCCTAGCAACAACGCAACGCTCGCCAAGCCCTCGACATACTCATCGAACCCCTTCAAGTCGAAATGCGCCGATTGCGGTCAGATCGAGTCGGTACGGGAGATCGTCACGCGCGGCGAAGGAACCGGTCTCGGCGTCGTCGGTGGGGCCGTCGTGGGCGGCGCTATTGGTAATCAGGTCGGCGCCGGCCGTGGCAAGGACCTCGCGACGGTGGCCGGTGCGGTGGGCGGTGCGGTAGCCGGCAACGAGATCGAGAAACGGGCGAAATCGACCAAGAGCTATGCAATCACCGTCCGCCTGGATGACGGGTCGAGCCGCGTGATCTACGAAGCCAGCCCGCCGATGTGGCGGCCTGGCGACCAAGTCAAAGTCACCAACGGCACGATCCAGTCAGACAGATGAAATCGGCGCTGGTGCGCAATGAAACGCAGTAGTGTTTGTTAGGCGGCACCGCTGTCCGCATTGAACACAGCGTCCATGTAAAGCGAAGGAGAATTACTACTATGTTATACACGCTTGCTGTTGTTTTGGCCGTCCTGTGGCTCCTCGGACTTGTCTCATCCTACACCATGGGTGGTTTTATTCATGTTCTGCTGGTGCTCGCCATCGTGGTTATCTTGATTAACGTCATCAGTGGAAGAAGAGCCCTGTAAACCTTGTCTTGGGTCAAGGCGGAAATATCAATTTAAGGAAACGATTGACCAGTGCCGTTTCCCGCAGTCTTTATCCTGAACGGAGAGATTTCATGCTGAAGCTGAGTATATTGATCGGTATTCCGTCGGTAATCGCTTACCTGGGATCGATTCACTCTCAGCACCTAGAAAATATTTTATATATTTTCGTGCTGTCCGCAGCGGCGCTATTGGTTGCGATTCTGTCGCAGATCAACGAAAAGTCCAGGCCGTAGCGATTATTTTTTTAAGGAGTTTTCCGATGGACAAAACAATCTCACTCGCCATTCTTGCCGGGGGTATCCTGTTGTTAATCTTCGGAGTCAACGCATCGAATTCAGTCAGCTCCGATATTTCCCGAGTTTTCACCGACGCGCCTACCGACAAGGCAATTTGGATGCTGGTCGGCGGTGTTGCCGTGACGATTATCGGGCTGGTGGGACTGGTGCGTGGTTCGAGGAATTGAGAAGATTGGGTTGACCATGTTGTTCTGAGGTGCATCACGTCCACCGGACACCAGGTCGGCAGAGATGTTCACGTCCAAAGCCGACAATACGCCCGGAGAAACCAACCCGGTCGGCAATGCGGTTGAAGCTGACATTAGAATCTTCGAGTTCAGGAAGATACCAATTTGTCGCATACCTGCGCCAGTCTACCGCGAACCTCCTGCTCAATCTCGCCGTTCGCGAGATTGCCGTTCAGCTGCAGCACTGCAACCGGATTCATGATGCCGACGGTAATATGTCCGTCCGCTTCTTCGCGCACGAATATGTTGTAGGGCAGCAGCATGACGATGCTCGGATCGGAGGTCTGCGCCCGGTGCGCGAGCGACGGGTTGCTGGGGACGATGATGCGATAGGACCGCTTCTCAGCGCCAGGATTTTTCATCATCGTTTTTTTCACGTCGGTATTTGTCGATACACCAAAGCCTTCTGACTGCAAAGCCTCGATCGCGCATGCTACCTTCTTGTCAAAAATGGAAGTGACTTGCGTCATGAGAGGATCCTACGTCGCCAAATCTGCGCCATCCGCCATAACCCGAAACCACTGATCGCGAAAGTCAATAAGCGCCAAGGACGTGACACAATAGTGATGACAATGGGTAGTAGCAAAGCCTCAGGGTGGCTTTTGAGGTATTGAATTCCGTATCGGACTCTGTCAATCGCACGCGAGAGTCGCCGCAACGTAGCGCTATTTTGCGTGATCGCGGCGCGTTCAATAGCGATTTGCGCGACGAGATCGTTGCGTTGCCTCACCAACGCTAAAACTGTCGGATTGGTCATGGTGAATTCAACTGCTGGCGGTCTTTGTAGAGCTCGGCCAGGCTCGCTTCGAACAAACGCGGCCTCGATTTTAACCTGGCGCGAACCACACTCCCGAAAATCCCGGTACCCGCCAGAAACAACGCGGCGAGGAGCGCCACGGCGTGCAACCGATAGGGTGTGTCCCAATAGGCCGCGATGACGAATAGCACCGCGAGGACGAGCGTCATAAAAGTAAAAAACAGCGCCAATATCGCGCCGAATAAAAGCGCAGTCAGTCTGAATTTTTCCTCGGCAAACTCGGTTGCAAAAAGTTCCAATCGGGTATGCAGATGGGAGACCAGGCTCGCGGCCAGGTTTTTAACGGAACCGAACAGTCCCGCTGGCGGCGCGTCGGTGGACTGGATGTCACGATTCACAAGATTCACAAGCTAATATCCAGTGAAGCATCAACGTTTCGCGACCAAAAAGCCGATTAATAGGCCGACACCGGCGGCGATGCCCGCGGCGGTCCACGGATTGCCCTTCACGTAATCGTCGGTTGCCGTCGCGGCCTGCTTGGCTCTGTCCACGACGAGTTGCTCGGCATCCGCCAGACTGGTCTTGGCGGTACTTAACCTTTCCGCGAACTTTGCCCGTGCTACGTTGAATCCTTCGCCGGTTACTTTCGCCGTTGCTTGCAGTAAATCATCGGCATCGGTGACGATTGCTTTGAAATCGTCGACCATTTTGCCTTTGGTCCGATTGAATTCGCCCACTGTCTGTTCGCTCATCGTTGCCTCCTGTTGTCATTCGATAACCGCTCGTTATGGCAATTATCCCCTTGCCCCCAAGACGTTCAGTGCGCTGTCGCACATAAGGCAGGCAAAAAGGGAGGCACTATTTCCAAAGAAGACCATAACTGCAATGCATTCGGCTATGTGAGTTCTTAGTCATGTGCGCCACCGTACCGACCAATCGAGTATCAGCGCACACAATATGAATTGTCAGTAGACCCGGATCACCGGGTGAAAGTGATTGACCGCTATTCTTGAAATCTTTCGCTGACTGAATATTGATCGTAAACACTACAATCGGGTTTCTATGCGCATGAGTCAGTTTGAGCCATACATTCAGGAGAACTGTCATGAAACGTACTTTTATTAATTCCGCTGCGATCGCAGCCATGATTTCCACGGTGGCATCGATAACCATTGCGGCGGACAAGGATTGGGATCAAAGCAATCTGCCGTCGCTGCGGCAAGTCTATGGCTCACAACTCATGGGGCAGCAGGAGCTCGATGATTATCGTGCCCAGATGAGCGCCGCCAAAACCGGCCAGGAGCGCGATTTCGTCCGCCAGGCACATTACAAGCAGATGAAAGAACGCGCCAAACAACAGGGTGTGACCCTGTCGGATGAATCGCCAGCGCATGGAATGGCGCCGGGCTTGGGTTTCGGCAGCGGTATGGGTAGCCCAGGCAGTGACATGAGCCCCGGCGGTGGCATGGGTGGCTCCGGCGGTGGTGTCGGGCCTGGCAGCAGGCGAATGAATTAGCTGGTGTTCCGAAAAGTGTGCGGAATCGTTTCACACCATCGTAAACATAATGCTTAATGATTAAAGGGGTAAGCGCTGGGGAAACTGGCGCTGCCCCCTTTAATGCCGCCAGTTTATTTCTTCATGGCATCCTTGGTTTTTTCAACGGACTCGTCGATTTTTTCACCGGCCTTTTCCATGGGCCCCTGGGGATTGACCGCGTCCTGGATTTTCTCAACGGTGGTTTTCTTTTCGCAAGCGAAAAGTCCGGTCGCGAGCAACAGACTGACGGACAAAATACACAGCTTTTTCAACATAGACATGAGCATACTCCTTTAGCGTAGATTAAAGTTCCCGGCGCCGAACAGCCCGAGCAGTCCGATAATAATCAGATAAATCGCCACGATGTAGTTCAACAGGCGCGGCACAGCCAGAATGAGTATGCCGGCGATAAGTGAAATCAATGGGGCGATGCTTAAAGTAATGTTCATATGGGCTCCGATCAAGCGTGTTTATGAAGTGATGGTCGCGGCTTGGTCGGATCAGGTTATTCATCCCATCTTCTTCACATTGAAATTGCGTGAGTGCAAATCCAACTCTCACGGAGACCCTGCCATTGCCGCTGAAGAGAAAATACGCCGAGTACCCTGTCGGCGCTGTGCGTTATCGCACGTAGAACGGTAGATCTCAGACGATTGCGAATGGGTGTCTGGAGTGGTTCCATGACACTTAGCGAAAGCGGCGCGTGTGTTACACGCGCGGTTCGTCAGAATCTGAGCCACTATCATTTGTTAGGTATGGAGTGGCTCTTCTCAAGACAGGCACGTCATGTTGGGCTTATTGGATTCCATAGCATTATCGAAGTTAACCTTTTCCGTGTTGAGTACGAGGCAATTGTGCTTCGTGTCCACGGTCAATGTGTTCCACGGTACGGCGAAAGGCTTGTCGCCCTTACCTAGGAAGCCACCATATGACAACATCGCGTACACCACTTTGCCGTTACGCAGGTCCAATATAATTTCCTTGATGTCACCCAAATCTTCGCCTCTTTGATTACAGACGCGGTTTCCTATGAGGGTACTGGCGCCCATTCGTTCCTGGTTGGGTCGGTGCCATACGTCAGATCCACGTGCATCGCTGTTGTTGCCTTTTTTCACGTCATTCACTTAGGAATCTCGAACTTCGTTAGTCATGTTTATCTCCTGCCAAGAATAATTGCGTGTGAATAATTCACTACTCCAATAGACCCATCTTCCTGCCACTGCCCGGTGCGGAATGGATATCTCAAACTACCCATCGCCGTAATGCCGATATTCAGTCAGCGTATGGAGACGAGAATGATGTCAGCCACTTTTCTGGACGTCATCTCCGAAATCGCCATAGCCTCGAATGTCATCCTCGATATCGTTATAGCTCTGGATATTGTCATTGAAATCACCATAAATGGGCTGGATTCGATTTCCGATTTTTTGCACCCGCCCTTTTCCCAATAGCTTATCGTGGAAGACCTTGCCGCTGATTTCCCTGATCTTGTCTTTTGTTTGTTTGATTCGGCCTTTGAATTGATTCTTGTGCATGATTGCCTCCAGAGAATGAAATTCGATAATTTTCCCAGACGACATAAGCGCTGATTTGGATCGCTTAACAAATCACAGCATGTGTGTGGCAGCGTATTTAATCTGTGCGGTAGCGCACATGGCTTCGATTTCTCAACTCCCGCGATGGAAAGAAACCCGCGCAGCGGGTGCCTGGCAGGTTGCAAACGATAATAAATCGGTTCCATGGTCCCGTTCGCAGGTAAAGGTTGGGAGTTTGAATCTCGTGGCACAACGTATGGCGCGCCCCAAGGGGTCCCCACCAGTGGCCTTGTGTGCGCTACAGTACAGATTGATCTGGGTGGTGCGATTAAAGTTGTCTCGAGGTTTTACCGCGACGCACAAATGGCTAGACGCGAAGTTCAGTTTTGTAAGGTCGAGAGGTAGAGAAAATGCCCTGCCAACTTGTGGTCCAGCCGCGGACATGGCGCACGCTCCCTTTGCGTCGCTTTTCCGCGGCAATCGGGCGCATGGCGGTGGTCGTGTACAGCCTGCTCGCTCTCGCCGCCTGCGCGAGCCTCCCCGACGCCGCGCGCGAGCTGGAAATGCCTCATGCACAGGCAGTGGAATTCGATAACGCGCGCGGCCCTGTCTCGGCAAGCAAGAGTGCCGCCATCCTCGAAGAACTCAAGAGCAAATCCGGCGACATCGACATACTGCAGAAGCATCTGGCCTTGGAACAGGCGATTAACGCTGACAGTCCGCTGGTGCTGGGCAACAGGCTGGTCCTGTTGCAAGACGGGCCGGCGACCTACCAGGCCATGTTCGTGGCCATCCGCCAAGCCAAAGATCACATCAACCTGGAAACCTACATCTTCGGAGACGACGATATTGGAGAGCAGTTCGCGGATCTGCTGCTGGAAAGACAGGCCGCTGGGGTCCAGGTTAACCTGATTTACGACAGCGTCGGCTGCCTGAATACGCCAAAGGTTTTTTTCGAGCGTCTGAGCGCCGGCGGCATCCAGGTGCTTGAGTACAATCCGGTCAACCCGTTAACCGGAAATAAAAAGCAATGGCTGCTAAATAACCGCGACCACCGCAAGTTACTGGTGGTCGACGGCCACGTCGCTTTCATTGGTGGCATCAACATCAGCGAATCATATTCCAGCAGCCCATCCACCAAATCGCCCAGGAAAAAAGGGGTGGATACCGTGGGTTGGCGTGACACCCACCTTCAAATCGAAGGGCCGGTGGTGGCGGAGTTCCAGAGGCTGTTCATGGACACCTGGACCAAACAAAAGGGTCAGCCGCTGGCTCAGAAAAACTACTTCCCCAAACTTAGTAACCAAGGCGACGAAATCGTGCGCGCCATCGGCAGCGCCTCCGCCGACCCCCACAGCTTGATATATCTCACGCTGCTATCGGCGATCGCAAATGCGGAACAGCGTGTGTATCTCACGAACGCCTATTTTGTCCCCGATCCGCAATTGCTCAAATCTTTGACCGACGCGGCGCAGCGCGGCATCGACGTAAGTCTGATTTTGCCGAGCCATACCGATTCCTGGGCGGTGTTCCATGCCGGGCGCTCGCATTACACCAATCTGCTCCGCGCCGGCGTCAAGATATACGAGCGGCGCGGAGCAGTAATGCATTCCAAGACCGCCTCTATTGATGGCGTCTGGTCAACCATCGGGTCAACCAATCTGGATTGGCGCAGCTTTCTGCACAACGACGAACTCAACGCGGCAATTCTGGGCCGCGACTTTGCCAGGCAAATGGACGCCTTGTTTGCCAAAGATCTTACGGAGTCCGATGCCATTGACCTTGATCACTGGGAGCACCGGTCGATGATGCTCCGATTGAAAGAGTGGCTGGCGCGACTCGCAGAATACTGGCTGTAGTGAGGATTGGCAGAAGTGGCTGATGGATAGATAGGGAACTGGCCCCTATTTTTCCTTTCTCGTCATTCATGAACGTGTTTACACCACCGGATGGGTGCAACGGGTTTATTTGCACCGTTTAGTTTAACACGCGGTCGCGAACATTGTTGACGGCCGCATAGCACCGGCACGACGCGCGCTCCAGGCCCTTGCGGTCAAGAATGGTGATATGGCCGCGGCTGTAGCGGATCAGCTTTTTTTTCTGCAGTAGCCCGGCGGCCTTGGTGACACCGACGCGACGTACCCCGAGCATGTGGGCGAGAAATTCCTGCGTGAGCAGGAACGTGTTTGACTGCATCCTGTCGTGAGTCATCAACAGCCAACGGGCGAGACGCTTGTCCAACTGATGGTGGCGGTTGCAGGCGGCCGTTTGCGAAACTTGGGCCATGAACGCATAGAGATAGTAGTTGAGCTCGCGTTGCAGTGCAGGGTTGCGCTTGATTTCGGCACGAAATGACGCCGCCTTCATTCGAATCGCGGTGCCTGAACCTTGTACCAGCATGCGCACGGGTGAAATGCCGATTCCCAAAAAGAGCCCCATCCCCGCCATGCCTTCACTGCCGACCAGCCCGACCTCCACGCTCGCATGCCCGTC
>Ga0209109_10002486_pt1 | contig 10105 bp, 9 predicted proteins | sample Rifsed10ft2_FD_184004 | JGI IMG/M metagenome (GOLD analysis project Ga0209109, IMG submission 184004) | Soil microbial communities from Rifle, Colorado, USA - sediment 10ft 2 (version 2) | ecosystem: Environmental > Terrestrial > Deep subsurface > Rock core/Sediment | place: Rifle, Colorado... | reverse complement strand
CCGACGTCGTCGTGCATCTCGGGCTGCGTTGGAATTGGTAATGCCGCTTCGTGTGGGGCTCCTGTTGTGTCATTGTGTGCTCGTGCTCGCCGCTTGCGATGCCTCACGCGAAACGGACACGTCACCCGCGGTGGTCGAAGATCCACGCGCCCCGGACCTCGCGCGCGGTGAGCTCTTGAGCCTTGCTTGTCAGGCGTGCCACACACTCGACGCGGGCGGCGCGCATTCGATTGGACCGAATCTGCACGGGATCTTCGGCCGCCAGGCCGGCACGGTGCCGGGCTTCGAGTACTCGGCGGCATTGCGCGCCACGGATCTCGTTTGGACACCCACGGCCGTCGAAGCCTGGCTCGCCGACCCATCGGGCTTCATCGTCGGCAATAACATGGCGTTCACGGGTTATCAATCCGAGCGCGACCGCCGCGACCTCGTGGCCTTTCTCGTGCGCGCCACGACCGTCGTCGAGCCGTAATCGCCGACGCGGCGTCGACGTTTTTTACAGTTGCCCGTTGCTCGCCGTTCTTGCATGCTCCGCGGTGGGAAGAAGAAAAGTCGCAAGGGAGTGCCTTTGAGCGATCAAGCCTATCGAGGGAATGTGCGCAGCATCGGGGACGGAGTTCTCGTGTCCGACCGCCGCATGAGCTACGACCGTCGCAACCTCACCTGGCGAACATTCGTACAGGGCGGGCTCACACCGCGGCGTCGCGGCGCGCGCCGTGACACCGAGCATCACGGCTTGGTCGATTGGCACGAGACGCACTTGTTGTTCCTCTCCGTCGCGATTTTGCTCTTGAGCGTGGTCGACGCCTTGCTCACTGTGACGCTCATGAGACACGGGGCCGAGGAGGCTAATCCGTTTCTGGCGTTCCTGATCGGCGAGCATCCGCGCCTGTTCGCGGTTGCAAAAATGGCCCTTACAGGCGCCGGCGTGCTCGTGCTCGTCGTGCTCGCTCGCGCACGAGTTTTTCGCGTGATCAAAGTCAGCGCGATCATGCACTGGTGCCTGCTTGGGTACGTTGCGCTGATCACGTACGAGTGGTGGCTGCTTCGGCAGACTTTGTGAGCTCGCGCGCCCGCGTTTAGCGCCGTTTTGCTACACTACTCAGGCTCTTTAGTCGGTCCGTAAAACGTCGTGCGCCCGTTCGCGGCGTCAGGGCCGAACGGCGGCCATGACGACCCAACTCGAGAAGCTCTACCGATCGACTCCGCTGCAAGGGGCCAACGCCGCGTATGTGGAGGCCCTCTATGAGGCGTATCTCGATGCCCCGGCCAGTGTCCCGGCCGTCTGGCGCCGTTTTTTCGACACGCTCGGCGCCGAACGCGGTGAGACCGCCCACGGGCCGATCGTCAAATCCATCGCCGAGCGCGCGCGCAGAGCGAAGCCCGCCGTTGCGACGGTCCTCGACGGCGCACCGGTTGCACGCGACGCGAGCGCGAAACAGGCGTCGGTTTCGCGGCTGATTCAAGCGTATGGTTTGCGCGGCCATCAAATCGCCGATCTCGACCCTCTCGGTCTATGGGAGCGGCACACGCCGGCGGTGCTGAAGCTCGAGTTTCTCGGACTCGATGACGCGGACCTCGACCGCGAGTTCTACACCGGCGGCTTGGCAGGCACCGGCCATGAGCGCATGCGGCTGCGCGATATCATTGCGCTGCTCAAGCGCGTCTATTGCGGCAAGCTCGCCGCCGAATTCGCGCACATCTCCCGCGCCCGCGAGCGACTGTGGCTCCGCGAGCGTTTCGAGCGCAGCATGGTGGACTGGGCGATCTCGGCAGACGAGCAACGCACCATTCTCAATAGCTTGACGCGCGCCGACGGCATCGAGCGCTATCTCAACACCAAGTACGTAGGGCAGAAGCGCTTCTCGCTCGAGGGCGGCGAGACCCTGATTCCGATGCTCGACGACTTGATCCAGCGGGCCGGCGCCGTCGGCGTGCAGGACCTCGTGATCGGCATGGCGCACCGCGGCCGACTCAACGTGCTCGTGAACGTGCTCGGTAAGTCGCCGCAGGAATTGTTCTCGGAGTTCGAAGGCTCCTACGATCTCGCGCGCCTGCGCGGCTCCGGCGACGTCAAATACCACATGGGGTTCTCGGCGGACATCCGTACTCCGGGGGGTGCCGTTCACGTCATGCTCGCTTTCAACCCTTCGCACCTCGAAATCGTCAATCCCGTCGTCGAAGGCTCGGTGCGCGCGCGCCAAGATCGGCGCGGAGACACCGAAGGCAATCAAGTGGTGCCGGTGCTCATTCACGGTGACGCGGCGATGTCGGGGCAGGGCATCGTCGCGGAGACGTTGCAGTTGTCACAGACGCGTGCGTTTTACACCGGCGGCACGATCCACATCATCATCAACAACCAAATCGGCTTTACGACAAGCGACCCGCGCGACCTGCGCTCGACGGTCTATTGCTCCGACGTCGCCAAGATGATCGAGGCTCCGGTTTTCCACGTGAACGGCGACTATCCCGAAGCCGCCGTGTCCGCGATTCGGCTCGCGCTCGAGTATCGCCAAAGCTTTCACAAAGACGTCGTCATCGATCTCGTTTGCTATCGGCGTCTCGGCCACAACGAGGCCGACGAGCCGGCCGCGACGCAGCCGCTCATGTACCAGGCGATCCGCAAGCACCCGACGGCGCGCAGTCTCTACGGCAAGAAGCTCGCCGATGGCGGCGTCGCCGACGTGCGCGCGCAGGAGCAGCTCGCGGATGACTACCGGCGCTGTCTCGACGAAGGCCGCAATCCCAATCCGGCCGCGCTCGGCATGATCGGGAATCAGTACACGGTCGATTGGAGCCAGTACCGCGATGCTTCGCTCAGCGACCGCGTCGACACGAGCGTGCCGGACGAGGAGGTGCGCCGGCTCGCGGCGCTCGTGAATGCGATTCCCGCAGGCATCCGGCTGCATCCGCGCGTGCAACGCATCGTCGAGGAGCGGCGCAAGATGGCGGACGGGGAACTGCCGATCGATTGGGGATTCGCGGAATGTCTCGCGTACGCGTCCCTTCTTGCGGAGAAGTTTCACGTGCGACTCATCGGGCAAGACACGCGGCGCGGCACGTTTTTTCATCGTCACGCCGCGTTTCACGACATCGAGAGCGGCGACGTGGTCGTGCCGCTTGCGCACGTCTCAACAGATCCACGTGCATTCACCGTTGCCGACTCTCTGCTGTCCGAGGAAGCGGTGCTCGGATTCGAGTACGGCTACAGCACGACCACGCCGAATTGCCTGGTCGTTTGGGAAGCGCAGTTCGGCGATTTCGCGAACGGCGCCCAGGTCGTCATCGATCAATTCATCAGCTCCGGCGAGGCGAAATGGGGGCGGCTATCGGGTCTCACGCTGTTCTTGCCGCACGGCTACGAAGGTCAGGGACCGGAGCATTCGTCGGCGCGGCTGGAGCGCTTTCTGCAACTGTGCGCCGAGCACAATATGCAGGTCGCGGTACCGTCGACACCGGCGCAAATGTTTCACCTGTTGCGCAGGCAGATGATCCGCTCCATGCGCAAGCCGCTCATCGTCATGACGCCGAAGAGCTTGCTGCGCAATCCGGCTTCGACGTCATCGATCGGGGATCTCACGGCGAGCGCGTTCCGGCCGCTCATCGGCGAGACGGAGCCGCTGCCCGCGCCACGCGTGCGGCGCATCGTGTTCTGCAGCGGCAAGGTCTATTTCGACGTCATCGAAGCGCGTCGCGCCGCCGAGATCGATGACGTCGCAGTCGTGCGCGTCGAGGAGCTTTATCCGTTCCCAATCGACGAATACGCCAGTACGATTGCCAAGTATCCCGATGCGACCGAGATCATTTGGTGCCAAGAAGAGCCGCAGAATCAGGGTGCCTGGTATCAGATTCGTCATCGCTTGCAAGAGCCGCTGACGTCGCGGCACGAGCTCTTTTATGCGGGGCGTCCGGGCGCCGCGGCACCGGCTTCCGGAATTCACGCGTTGCACGTGCGGCAGCAGCAGGCGTTCGTGGCGGCCGCGTTGGCAGCCGAAGGGCATGCCCGCGGCGGCTCGCCACCGGCAGGGAGTCCGGCGCCAAGGAAGGATAGGGCTGTTTGAACATCGAAGTAAAAGTCCCCCAGCTGCCGGAATCCGTGGCCGACGCCACGTTGATCGCGTGGCACCACAAGGCGGGCGAGACGGTGCGCCGCGACGAGAATCTCGTCGATCTCGAGACCGACAAGGTCGTGCTCGAAGTGCCCGCGCCGACGGACGGCGTGCTTCTCGAGATCAAGAAACCCGATGGCGCGACGGTCACGAGCGGCGAGGTGCTTGCGGTCTTGCAGCCCGGCAAGGCCGCGGACGCCAAAGCCGAATCCGCCGCGCCGGTCGCCAAGGCGCCGGCCCCGGCGCCGGCCCCCGCCCCGGCGTCGGCCCCCGCGGCCGCGCCGCCCGAGGCCCAAGTGCGGCCGCGCGTGGCGGCGCAAGCCGCGACCGATGCCGAGGGGCCGCACAGGATGGGCCCCGCCGTTCGCAATCTCATCGAGGAGCACGATATCGATCCGGCCGATATCCCGGGCACGGGCCGGGAAGGGCGCATCACGAAGACGGACGTGCTCGACTATCTCGCGCGGCACCGCGAGACGAACTTGGGGCGCGACAGCGAGAGTCCGGTCGCGCCGGCCGCCGCGCGCGCCGCCGCTGCGCGGACCGAAAGGCGCGTCGCGATGACACGCTTGCGTGCGCGAATCGCCGAACGACTCGTCGAAGCGCAGCAGACGGCGGCCATGCTGACGACGTTCAACGAAGTCGACATGGGCGAGGTGATGGCGCTCCGCGCCAGATATCAGGAGCAGTTTCAATCGCGCTATGAGATCAAGCTCGGCTTCATGTCGTTTTTCGTGCGCGCTTCGATAGAAGCGCTGCGCCGTTTCCCCGCCCTCAATGCATCCGTCGACGGCAGGGACATCATCTATCACGAATACTTCGATATCGGCGTGGCGGTATCGACGGATCGCGGTTTGCTCGTGCCGGTGCTCCGCGATGCGCAAGACATGAGCTTCGCCGAGATCGAAAAGACCATTCGCGATTTCGGCGCGCGCGCCCGGAGCGGCGAGATAGGCATGGAAGAGCTTACGGGCGGCACGTTTACGATCACGAACGGCGGAATTTTCGGCTCGCTGATGTCCACGCCGATACTCAACCCGCCGCAGTGCGGCATCCTAGGGATGCACAAAATTCAAGATCGCGCCGTGGTCGTCGACGGCGAGATCAAGATTCGCCCGATGATGTACCTCGCGCTCACGTACGATCACCGCCTCGTGGACGGGCGTGAGGCGGTGCAGTTTCTCGTGCACCTCAAAGAACAATTGGAAGATCCGGCCAGGCTGATTTTGCAGATCTGAAGGACATGACCGACAGGAGCTTCGATGTCGTCGTCATCGGCGGCGGCCCGGCCGGCTATCCGGCCGCGATACGAGCGACGCAGCTCGGCCTTTCGGCCGCCTGCATCGACGATTTCAAGAACGCCGACGGCACGGCGCCGTTCGGCGGTACGTGCTTGAATGTGGGCTGCATCCCATCGAAAGCACTGCTCGAGAGCACGGAGCTCTATCATCGCGCCGCGTCGGAATTCTCCGCGCACGGCATCGAGGTCGGAAACCTCGGCTTCAACCTGGGCAAAATGCAGGAGCGCAAGCGCGGCATCGTCAAACAGCTGACCACCGGGATCGGCGCCCTCTTCAAGGCCGCGGGCGTGACGCCGTTCAAGGGCCACGGCCGGCTGTTGCCGGGGGGCCGAGTCGAAATCACGATGCTCGACGGCGGCAAGGAAACCGTGACCGCGAAGCACGTCGTGCTTGCGACGGGATCCGCGCCGATCGAGCTGCCCGTCACCAAGTTCGACGGCAAGCACATTTTCGACTCGACGGGCGCGCTCGAGATCGATCGTGTGCCGAAACGGCTAGGTGTCATCGGCGCGGGCGCCATCGGTCTCGAGCTCGGCAGCGTTTGGCGCCGGCTCGGCGCGGAGGTCGTGTTGCTCGAGGCGCTCGACACGTTTTTGCCGATGGCCGACAAGCAGATCGCCGACGAGGCCTTAAAGCAGCTCAAGCGACAAGGGCTCGACGTTCGGCTCGGCGCGAAGGTCACGGGCGCCAAAGTGCAAGGCGACACGGTCGAAGTCGCTTACGAGGCCGGCGGCGCCACCGAGCATATCGAGGTCGACAAGCTCATCGTCTGTGTCGGCAGGCGCCCGGTCACGCAAGCGCTGCTGGCCGATGACACCGGGGTTACGCTCGACGAGCGCGGATTCATCGAAGTCGACGAGCACTGCCAGACTACCGCCGCCAACGTTTGGGCCGTCGGGGACGTCGTTCGCGGCCCGATGCTCGCGCACAAGGGCACCGAGGAAGGCGTCATGGTCGCGGAGCGGATTGCGGGCCGCGTCGCCGAAGTGCGCTACGGCGCCATCCCGTCGGTCATTTATACGGCGCCCGAGATCGCCTGGGTCGGCAAGAACGAGGCCGAAGTCAAAGCCAGCGGACGTCCATACAAGGTCGGGACGTTTCCGTTCGCTCCCAACGGCCGTGCCAAGGCCATACAACAAACCGCCGGTCTCGTGAAAATCGTCGCCGATCGGGAATACGACGAGATCTTAGGCGTCCACATCATCGGCGCCCTCGCCGGCGAGCTCATCGCCGAAGCCGTATTGGCCATGGAGTTCGAAGCTTCGGCCGAAGACTTGCAGCGCACGGTGCACGCGCACCCGACGCTGACCGAAGTCATCCACGAAGCGGCACTCGCCGTCGACAAGCGCACGATCCACGGCATCAACCGGTAGGAGCGGCGTCCCGCCGCGATAACGAATCGCGAGCAAAGCTCGCTCCTACAATGGCTCGAATCCCGCTATTATAGGCTTCGCCATCGGAGACACGGGAATTTCCGTCGATTTGGAGCGGCCCTGGGAAGCCGGCTGGATCGCACATCTATTTCACTCGAGTATGCCGGGAGTGGGCACATGGCCGGCCACAGTAAATGGGCCAATATCCGCTTCAAGAAAGGCGCGCAGGACGCCAAGCGCGGCAAGGTCTTCACGAAGCTGATTCGTGAGATCACGATCGCTGCGCGCACGGGCGGCGCCGACCCCGGCGCGAATCCCCGCCTGCGCCTGGCTATCCAGAAAGCCAAGGCGCAGAGCATGCCGAGGGACAACATCGACCGTGCGCTCAAGAAGGGCGCTGGCGAGCTCGAAGGCGTGAACTACGAGGAAGTGCGTTACGAAGGCTACGGCCCGGGCGGCGTGGCCGTGCTCGTCGATTGCCTCACGGACAATCGCCACCGGACCGCCGGCGAGGTGCGGCACGCATTTTCGAAGCACGGCGGCAACTTGGGCGCCGACGGCTCGGTGAGCTATTTGTTCTCGAAGGCCGGATTGGCGACTTATCCTGCGGGCAGCGACGAGGACAAGATCATGGACGCCGCGATCGAGAGCGGCGCGAGCGACGTCGTCGTCGGCGACGACGGCAGCATCGAGATCATTTGCGAGCCCGAAGATTTCGAGCCCGTCACCGAGGCAATGGCAGCGCGCGGATTGGCGCCCGAGCACGCCGAAGTCACGATGCGCGCGACGATGCGCCTCCCAGTCGATTCGGCCACGGCGGAGACGCTGCTCAAGCTCCTCGAAGTGCTCGATGACCTCGACGACGTGCAGCACGTGTACTCTAACGCCGAGATTCCAGAGGAAATACTGCAGGAGTGAGCTTGACCCCGGTAACGCAGAGCCGAGTATCCGGTGCGTCCGTGCGCATACTCGGTATCGATCCGGGTTCGCAGATCACGGGGTTCGGGATCGTCGATGTGCAGGGCTCGGTCACGAAGCCTGTCGAATGGGGCGGCATCAAGACCTCGGGAGATCATTGCGCGCGGCTGCGTGAGATATATGTCGGTGTCATCGCCATCGTGAGCGAGTATCGGCCCACGGAAATCGCCATCGAGCGTGTTTTCATCCATCGCAACGCCGACAGCGCGCTCAAGCTGGGCCAAGCCAGGGCCGCGGCATTGTGCGCGACTTTCGGGGCCGACATCCCGGTGTTCGAGTATGCGGCCCGGCACATCAAGAAAGCAGTGGTTGGGGCGGGATCCGCCGAGAAGGACCAGGTGCAGCATATGGTCAAGATGATTTTGGGGATTCGCGACGAGCTCACGCCTGACGCGGCGGATGCGCTCGCGGCCGCGATTTGCCACGCGCACGAGCGCGGCACGCGCATATTGATCGACCGCGTGGCGGGCAGGCCATGATCGGCTTTCTCAAGGGCAAGCTCGTCGCGAAGCGTCCGCCGTGGCTCACGCTCGACGTCGGCGGTGTCGGCTACGAGCTCGAGGCGCCGATGTCGACCTTTTACCATTTGCCGGAGATCGGCTCTTCTCTCACGCTCGTCACGCACATGCACATCCGCGAGGACGCGCATGTGTTGTACGGATTCTCGAGCGAGCCGGAACGCCTATTGTTCCGAAGTCTGCTCAAGGTTTCGAACGTCGGGCCGCGCATCGCGCTCGGTATTCTGTCCGGCATGAGCGTCGCGGGATTCCACCGGTGCATACGCGAGAAAGACCTCGTGAGCTTGACGCGGGTGCCGGGCGTCGGCCGCAAGACCGCGGAGCGGCTGCTGCTGGAGATGGCCGACAAGCTGCCGGAACTGTCGGGGGAGCTCGCGGCAAGCAATGGCGCCGTGGGCACCGAAGCCGAGGCGCAGGGCGCCCTGCTCGCGCTCGGCTACAAGTCGAGCGAGATTTCGCGCATGCTCAAGAATCTCGATCCGGCGAAGCTCACGACCGAAGAGCTGATCCGTGAGGCTCTGCGCCAGGCGCATCCAGGATGACGATGCACGACGACGAAGCCCGCATAGTCGCACGCGAGAGCGTCGAGGAAGACGAGGTCTTCGACCGGACCGTGCGGCCGCGGCGCCTCGACGACTACATTGGCCAGCCGCGCGTCAAAGCGCAGATGCAGATCTTCATTACGGCGGCGCGGCAACGCAAAGAAGCGCTCGACCATACTTTATTGTTCGGTCCGCCCGGCCTCGGCAAGACGACGCTGGCGCACATCATTGCGAACGAGCTCGGCGTCAATCTGCGCCAGACCTCGGGGCCCGTGCTGGAGCGGCCCGGCGATCTCGCCGCGATTCTCGCGAACCTCGAGCCCAACGACGTGCTGTTCGTCGACGAGATTCATCGTCTCAGCACGGTCGTCGAGGAAGTGCTGTACCCCGCGCTCGAGGATTTCCAGCTCGATATCATGCTCGGCGAAGGCCCGAGCGCGCGCTCCATCAAGATCGACTTGCCGAAATTCACGCTCGTCGGCGCCACGACCCGCGCGGGGCTTTTGACGTCGCCGCTGCGTGACCGCTTCGGCATCACGCAGCATCTCGAGTTTTACGGCCACGACGACTTGATGCGCATCGCGCGGCGCACGGCGGGCATTCTCGACTTGCCGATCGACGAGCTCGGCGCGCGCGAGATTGCGGGGCGCGCGCGCGGCACGCCGCGGGTCGTGAACCGGTTGTTGCGTCGCGTGCGCGACTACGCGCAAGTTCGGGCCGACGGTCGCGTGAATCAAGCCGTCGCCCGAGCGGCGATGGATCTGCTCGAGGTCGATCCGCACGGCTTCGATGTAATGGATCGGAGGCTCCTGATGGCCGTCATCGAGAAGTTCGACGGCGGTCCCGTCGGCATCGAGAGCCTCGCGGCGGCGGTCGGCGAGGAGCGCGGTACGCTCGAGGACATGGTCGAGCCGTACCTGATCCAAGAAGGCTATCTGCAACGCACGGCGCGCGGGCGCATGGCGACGCGGGCCGCTTACCAGCATTTCGGCATTGCGATACCGGCCGCGCGCGATCGGCAGGAGACTGTGGGGCTCTTCGACTGAGATGCAGGAATTCGCATGGCCGGTGAGAGTCTATCTCGAGGACACGGATGCGCAGGGCGTCGTCTACAACGCAAGCTACTTTCGCTTCATGGAGCGCGCACGCACGGAGTGGTTGCGGCAACGCGGGATCGACCACGCTGAAGCGCGCGAGCGGCATGGGGTGTTGTTCGTGCTGACGGGCATCGAGGCGCGCTTTCTCGCGCCGGCGCGGCTCGGCGACATGCTGGCCGTATCGGCG
>Ga0209109_10002484_pt1 | contig 10111 bp, 7 predicted proteins | sample Rifsed10ft2_FD_184004 | JGI IMG/M metagenome (GOLD analysis project Ga0209109, IMG submission 184004) | Soil microbial communities from Rifle, Colorado, USA - sediment 10ft 2 (version 2) | ecosystem: Environmental > Terrestrial > Deep subsurface > Rock core/Sediment | place: Rifle, Colorado... | reverse complement strand
CCTCGAAATCGACCTGCTCCACAAGCCCATCGGCAAGCAGGACCAGTACATTGCCTCTTTCGGCGGCCTCACCGTGCTCGAAATTGCCCGCGAAGGCACTGTGACAGTCTCTCGCGCCAATGTTTCAGACTCCACACTCGACGATCTTCAGCGCAATCTCCTGATCTTCTACACCGGCACAGACCGCTCCAGCCTCCATATCCTTTCCGAGCAGAGCCGCGGCGCCGCCCAACCCGCCAGCCCGGTCGTAGAGAGCCTCCACGCCATCAAGGAAATGGGCTACCGCATCCGCGAGTTCATCGAAGAGGGCGATCTCACCAGTTTCGGCCTCTTGCTCGACCAGCACTGGCAGCACAAGAAAAAACTCTCCTCGCGAGTCACCAGTCCGCACCTCGATGCCCTCTACCAGTTGGCCAAAGAAAACGGCGCCCTCGGCGGCAAGATCTCGGGCGCAGGTGGCGGCGGCTTCTTTGTCTTCTACACCGAACGCGACCACCAGAAGCTGCGCAACTCTCTCCGCGCGGCCGGTCTGCGCGAGATGCGCTATCGCTTCGATTTCGAAGGCACCAAAGCTCTTGTGAATCTCATGGACGGCACCTTTCACGGCAACGGCGAACGGAGCATGGCTTGGCACGCGTAGCCCTGATCGGACTCTGGCACCTGGGCACAGTTGCCGCGGCAGGGCTGGCCCGGCTGGGTCATACCGTGCACGCCACCGACCCTGACTCTGACACCGTGCGCCGGCTCCAGCACCATGAACCTCCCCTCTACGAGCCTGGCCTCGCGGAAGCCCTCTCTCTCCAGGCAGCGGCCGGCCGGCTCCTCTTCGACGCCGACGCTCGCTTAGTGTTCTCCCGCGCAGAGTACATCTTCATTACGTTTGACACGCCGGTGGACGAGAACGACCAGTGCGACCTCTCCCCAATCTTCACAGCGTTTGACACGGTCGCCCTCAACGCCAGTGGTCCGGTCACCATCGTCCTGATGAGTCAGGTTCCCGTCGGCACCTGCCGCACTCTCGACGCGCAGCTTCGTGCCCGCGCCCCGCATCTGGACTTTCACCTCGTCTATCACCCGGAAAACCTCCGCCTGGGTGAGGCACAAAGAACCTTTCTCCTTCCGGATTTTCTGGTCGTCGGCGCGGAGCTGCCCACAGCGGCCGATCGCCTCATCTCCCTCTACACCGGCGTGGATACATCGGTCCTCCGCATGACCTGGGAAAGCGCGGAAATGTCCAAACACGCCTTGAACACCTTCCTGGCCACTTCCATCAGCTTTGCCAACGAAATAGCCGACCTGGCCGAAGTGGCTGCCGCCGATGTGCGTGATGTTGTGCGTGTGCTGCGCGCCGACCGTCGCATCGGCCCCCGCGCTTTCCTCAGCCCCGGCCCGGGCTTCAGCGGCGGCACGCTTGGACGCGACCTCCAGGCGCTGCGCAACCTGGCCCGCCGCCGCGGCCTGTCCACTCCGCAGCTCGACGCCACGCTGGCCGTCAATCAGGGGCGACTCGTGCGCGTGGTCAATCAGATCGCGCAAGCATGCGCAGGACTGCGCGGCAGACGCGTTGCCCTGCTCGGTCTCACTTACAAGCCCGGAACCGACACGCTGCGCCGCTCCCATGCCCTGACCCTCGCAACTCTGCTCCGCGACCAGGGTGCCGAGGTTGCTGCCTTCGATCCGCGCATCACTTCTCCTCGACCCGAAACACGAGATCTCTTCCTCGCGGCAAGCGCGCAGCAGGCCGTTTCCGATGCGGATGCCACCATTCTTTGCACACCCTGGCCGGAGTTCCAACAGCTCGATCTCGCTGCCTTGCGGCGTGATGCCCGCCGCCCCTGGCTCTTCGATTGCCACAATTTTCTCGACGATGCGGCTGCGCGCCGCGCTGGCTGGGACTACTGGGGAGTGGGTATCCCCCGCTCGGCCATCCGCGCCGAACGCAAAGGGGCCGGTGGATGACTTTCCGAGGTCAGGTCGTGTTGGTTACCGGTGCGGGCCGCGGAGTCGGCCGGTCGATTGCCTGCGCCTTTGCCCGCGCCGGCGCCAGTCTCGCTCTGGTTGCGCGCTCCCAACCGGAAATCGAACAGGTGGCGCGTGAAATTTCTGCCTCCGGAGTGAACTGTCTGCCGCAGCCGGCCGACGTCTCCGATCGCTCTGCCGTCGACCGCGCCGTCCAGGCCGTGCTCGCTCGCTTTGGCCGGATCGATGTCCTGGTCAATGCCGCCGGTATCTACGGCCCCATCGGCCCGCTGGTCGAAAACAATATGGACGACTGGGTCCGCGCGCTGGAGATCAATCTGCTCGGCACCGTCTACTGCCTGCGCGCTGTCCTTCCGCACATGCTCGCGCACGGCAATGGTGTGGTCATCAATCTCTCCGGAGGTGGCGCAGTCTCACCCTTCCCGCGATTCAGCGCCTACAGCACTTCAAAAGCAGCTGTTGTCCGGCTCACCGAAACCGTCGCCGAGGAAGTTTCCGATCGCGGCGTGCGCATCAATGCGATCGCTCCCGGTGCCGTGAATACGTTCCTGCTCGATCAGGTCCTGGCCGCCGGGGAAGCTGCCGGCCCAGAGTTTTATGCCAGGTCGCTTGAACAGAAGCACACCGGCGGCACCTCTCCGGAAATTGCCGCCGAACTGGCTCTGTTCCTCGCCTCGCCTGCGGCCGCCGGGATCACTGGACGATTGATCAGCGCCGTCTGGGACGACTGGAAATCCCTGCCCGGGCGCGTGCAGGAGCTCGACCGCTCTGCGTTATTCACCCTCCGCCGCATTGACGGGAGAAACTTCGCTGAGGTGCGCTCCACCTCGGCCTGAGAGAAGGAAGGGCCTTCGTGCTTCGAATTGGAATCGTAGGTGCCGGACGGATTGGCGCGCGACGCGCTCGCGAGATCGCCAGACATTCCGGCTGCCGGTTGGTCGCCGTGGCCGATCCGGACCCTGCGCGCGCTCAACTGCTGGCGCAAACCTTTTCCTGTCGCGCCACAGCCGATGGGCGCGCCGTAGCCGCCGCTTCCGACGTTGACGCTATCGTCGTCGCCACGCCGCATCACCTTCTTGCTCCGATCACTCTTTCGGCTCTTGAATCGCGCAAGCATGTCCTCTGCGAAAAGCCCCTGGCCATGACCCCCGACGAAGCCATCCGCCTGGTCCTTGCCGCTGACCGCTCCCGCGTCACCCTGAAGACCGGTTTCAATCACCGTCACCACCCCGCCATTTGGACCGCCCATGAAAAACTGTGCGCCGGCGCGATTGGCAGCCCCCTCTGGATTCGCTGCCGCTATGGCCATGGCGGCCGCCCCGGCTATGAAAAGGAATGGCGCGCTGACCCTGCGCAGAGCGGCGGCGGCGAGCTACTCGACCAGGGCATCCACGCCCTGGATCTCTTCCGCTGGTTCCTCGGTGAGTTCAGCGAGGTGACTGCCGTTCTCACCCGGTCCTTCTGGCCCATACCTGTTGAAGACAATGCCTTCTGCCTGCTCCGCACGCCCTCCGGGCAGGTGGCAAGCCTGCACGCCAGTTGGACTCAATGGCGAAACCTCTTCTCCTTCGAAATCCATGGTGACCAGGGCTATCTGCTCATCGACGGCCTGGGTGGCAACTACGGCCCCGAGCGGCTCACCATCGGCTATCGCTCGCCAGACTTCTCCGCTCCCCGCGAAGAGCACGTTCAGTTTGCTTCCGACGATGGTTCGTGGTCTCGCGAGTGGCAGGAGTTCGTCTCCGCCATCGAGGAACACCGCCGGCCGATGGCCGATGGCGAAGATGGCTGGCAGGCGCTTCGGCTGGCCCATGCGGCCTACGAATCCGCGCGCCTCGGAACGCCCGTCCGGCTCGATGAGGAGGAGCTATGCAGAACCAGGACTATATCGGCGGCTTTCTGAACGGCATTCAGCAGATCGCTTCGACCATTGACCGCGCGGCCATCGATCATTCGATCGAGATCCTCTACGGAGCCTGGGAGCGCGGCAGCACCGTCTTCACCTGCGGTAATGGCGGATCGGCGGGCACAGCCACCCATCTCGCCGCCGATCTCTTCAAGTGCACCCTCGTCGAGGGCCAGCCGCGCCTCCGCGCCCTCAGCCTGGTGGACAACATCCCGCTGGTCAGCGCGCTGGTCAACGACAACGGCTGGGACCAGGTTTATCTCGAACAGCTCAGAACGCTCTTCAGGCCCGGCGATGTCTTGCTCGCCATCAGCGTACACGGCGGCAGCGGGCGCGACCAGGCCGGCCAGTGGTCTCAGAACCTCCTCCGCGCCATGCAGTTCGCCCGCGAAAGCGGCGGCCACGCCATCGGTTTCAGCGGCTTCGACGGTGGCGCGATGAAGCAACTCGCCGATGTCTGCATCGTCGTCCCCTTCGAGACCACGCCGCACGTCGAGTCTTTTCACGTCGTCCTCCACCACCTGGTCACTTTTTGCCTGGCCGATCGTATCCGCCAGGCCGCCCAGCGCAGGAGGGCCCATGCGGCCAGCCGTGTTTCTTGATCGCGACGGCGTCCTCAACCGCTTGGTCCCCTGCGGGCCTCAGAGCCTGCTCGCAGCCCCGCGTGCAGCCACGGATTTCGTCTTCCTGCCGGATGTGCGTCTTGCGGTCGACCGGCTGCGACGCAGCAATTTCCTCATCGTAGTGGTCACCAATCAACCGGAAATCGCTCGCGGCCGCCTGGCACCAAGCGAACTCGAACGGATGCATCACATCCTCCGTGCGCACGTGTCTGTGGACGCCATCTACACCTGTCCACACGACGACGCCGACGGTTGCGACTGCCGCAAGCCTCTCCCCGGGCTGCTTCACCGTGCCGCGCGCGACTGGTCCATCGCCCTCGCAGATTCCTTTCTCGTGGGCGATTCCTGGCGCGATATCGCAGCCGGACGCGCCGCCGGCTGCCGTACTGTTCTCCTCACTCCCACAAGAAGAGTCAAGGGCCTCCCAAAGGCGGATTACTTGTTCCCACATCTTCCTGCAGCAGCCGTGGCGATTGGAAGCGGGCTGCGAAGACACTCTGTTCACTCTACCGATCGTGAGGCTACGTACCAGCGGTCATTTCGCATTGCTCGAGGATAACGCATGGCTGCCAACCCTCACGCAACGGCCCGCGCAGCCGGTACCGTCAGTGTTCTGGCTCTGCTGAGCCCTCTGGCTGGCTTGGCTGTCGAACTCGCTCTGGCTTGGCGTTTCGGCGCCTCGGACACCGTGGATGCCTTCCGGATCGGTGCGCTTCTGCTGCTGTTCGGCCAGCAGTTGTTTGTCCAGCAGATCTTGCCCCACGCGCTGGTCCCGGTCTTCTCCGAATACCGCGCCCTTGGCCAGGAGCAACAGGGCTGGCGGGTCGCGCAGTCCCTGGCCAACCTTCTGGTGTACCCAGCTGCGCTTGTGGCCCTGCTCTTTGTCCTTCACCCCCGGCCACTGATCGAGCTTCTTGCTCCCGGACTCACCGGCGAGGCACGGGCAGCGGCAACCCTCTTCCTTCGTTGTTTTCTTCCAGCCTGCGCGCTGATGGTTTGGAGTGGGGTGGCCACGGGAGTCCTCTACGCCTACCGGATCTTCTGGCTACCCCCGGCAGTGCAGTTAGCAGGCAATATCGTTATGGTTGTGCTCATCCTTGCCCTGGGACGCACTCTTGGCCCCTCGAGTTTGATCCTCGGGGTCTGGCTGGCAACGCTCCTCGGTTTGGCCCTCTACCTCGCCCAGCTTGCCCCTCTCATGCGGCAGGCGGGCGCACGCTTCACCTGGAGCTTCGAGTGGAAACACCCCGGCGTCCGCAAGGCTCTTGGGCTGGCCTTGCCGCTGCTGGGCACGTTCCTGCTCTCGCAATGGATCGCTGTGGTGGTCAATCGCGCTGTATCGGTTCTTCCACCGGGCAATCTGGCGACGTTTGGCTATGCCTGGAAACTGGGCCAGCTTGCTTTTTTGGCCCCCTTGTCCCTGGCGATAGTGTTGTTTCCCCGCTTTGCCGATGCTCGGGTCTCGTCTTCAGAAGCGGAGTTTCGCGACCTCTGCACCCGCGCCCTGCGTATGGCCCTGTTCGTCACCGTACCGCCCACCTGCCTCGTCTACGCACTACGCTCTCCTCTGGTGGCGCTGCTGTTTGAGCGGGGAGCCTTTAATGCGGAAGCCACTCAGGCCGTCTCGCAGCTTTTTGGCCTGACGTTGCTGGGCACCCCGGCAGCAGTGATCGCCGTCTACTTGGACAAAATCTTCTATGCGCGGCAGCAGATGTGGGTCCCCACCTGGGCCCGCGGGATCAGTGCAGTGCTCCTGGCGGCTCTAGCTCCGCCTTTCGCGGCCCGTTTGGAAGCTGAAGGGGTGGCTCTGTTGTTATCAGCGCTGTCTTGCTTGACGGTAGCGGTGCTCTTCTCGGTCCTGGCCTACCGCGCACGAGTGTTCTGTTTTCGTAAGTTGGCTTCCTTTGCGGCCTATGTGCTTGCGCTTGCTGTTGCAACCACCTGGCTCGGAGTTCACGCAGGCTTGGTCCTGGGCCGCGTAGCCAAACTCCCGAGCTTCCCGCTCGAGCTGACAACGGCGGCGGGCCTGGCCGTGGGTGCCTTGCTGTTCTTTGCTGTGTCGCTGGGGTTCGAGGTTCCTGAGGCGCGGGAGTGCAGCCGCTATCTCCGATGGCGTACTGCCACAATGTTCCGGCGGCACGATGCGGCCCGTGGCTAGGCAGCGTCCGGTTTGGCTCAACGGGGGCACACGATGAGGATTTGCATCTACTCCCACTATTTTTGGCCGAGCATCGGCGGGATTGAGACCGTCAGTGAGCTCCTGGCGGCGCATCTGCATCGAGCGGGTGTGCAGGTCACCGTTGTGACCCAAACGCCGCATACCCAATGCGACACCCACCCCTACCGAGTGGTTCGGCGGCCGACCTTGCTTCAGCTTCGCCAAGTGATGGCTGCCTGCGACGTGGTGCACTGCAACGGCATGAGCGTGCGGGGCTTGCTTTCGGCTTGGAGCTGCGGAGTGCCGGCGATTATCACCCATCAGACCTTCAATTCTGCGCTGCCCCGATCCTTCGGAGAGCTCCACGCAATGGTCATGCGGGAGGGTCTCAGCCGCCCGCCGCATGCCGCCGCAAGTTCCCTTCTCATGCGTCGGGCGGAGACAAACGTTTGTACCAGCCGGTTCATCTGCGAGCGTCTGCGCCCGCCTCGAGCGGTCGTGATCTATAGCCCGATCAGCCGGATCTTTCGACCCTTGCCGGACGCCCAGCGTACAGACCGGTTCGCTTTTGTGGGCCGGCTCGTGCCCGACAAAGGGTGTCACATCTTGCTGCGTGCGCTGGCCAACTGTACACACCGCAACTACCAGTTTGGCCTGGACGTGTACGGCGACGGCCCGGAAAGGCACAGCCTCGAGTTGCTTGCGCGGGAAAGCCTTCCCCCGGGAGCGGTGACTTTCCACGGCAGCGCGACGTGCGAAGCGCTCGTCCAGGCCTACAACCGTAGTTTGGCTGTGGTGGTGCCCTCGGTGTGGGACGAGCCCTTGGGCCTCGTCGCGCTCGAGGCGATGGCCTGCGGCCGGGCGGTGATTGCCGCGGAGGTTGGGGGGCTGCCGGAGACCGTCGGCGGCAGGGGTTTGCTTTTCCCGCGCGGTAACGCCGGGGCTCTTGCCGACTGCCTGATCCGGGCTGCCGAGGACTCCGGATCTCGGCGGCAGCGCGAGGCCGATGGAGAACTTTTCGGCCGAAGCTTCACCATTGACGTCATCGGCGAACAATATGTACAGCTTTTCCGTAAAGCCCTGGAAACAAGAGCCAACGGAGACAGCCGTGCCAACAGACCGCGAGCAGCTTGCTACCCGGACCCGTCAGCGAACAAGTCCACTCTGGCGCCGCCGGCTCCCCAGCTGAGGAACGGTCGGCCGGGCGTTCTCGTCGCGCACCCCGGAACCCAGCACTCTTACCAGACCGCGCGTGTCCTTCAGGAACATCAGCTCCTGATGTCCTTCCTCACTGGCTTTTACTACAAGCTCGACGGCAGCTTGGCTCGGACACTGCAACTCCTCCCCAGCACTCTCCGCCAAACACTGGAAAGAGAACTCCTTCGGCGGTATATGCCGGGGCTCTCCTCCGCCCATGTGCAGACGCATCCCGCAGCGGAGTTGATCTATTTGGCAACCGCCCGCATTCCAGCGCTCCGCGGCCTCTCGGAAGGCCTACTGCACTGGCGCAACGAGCGTTTTGACCTGTGGGTCGCCCAGACCTTGACCCGCCAGCGCCCCTCCGCAGTCATTTGTTTTGACACTTGCGCCGCGCGCGCCTTTGAAACAGCACGGTCCCTCGGCATTCGCTGCGTGCTCGACCAGAGCGTCGGCCACGTTTGCGCGGGCGCGGAGATCTACCAGCAGGAGGCAGATCTCCATCCCGATTTCGCTGATAGCCTCCCCAACTGCGTGCCCGATGCGTTGATCGATCGCTGCACACTGGAGGCGTTGCTCGCCGACCGCATTCTTGTCGCCTCCGACTATGTCCGCCAGACTCTTCTTTCCGTTGGCGTGGACCCCTCGCGGATCCAGTTCGTTCCCTACGGGGTTGATACCGACCGCTTCCACCCGGCGACCCGGCGGGATGAAAAAATCTTTCGCGTCCTCTTCGTCGGCCAGCTCAGCCAGCGCAAGGGCATCAAGTATCTCCTCGAGGCCTGGAAGGGCCTTCGCATGCCGAACGCAGAGCTTATCCTCGCCGGCACTCTCATCGGCTCGGGCAAAGGGCTGGCCCCATATGCCGGCTGCTTCCGCCACGTCTCCGCCGTACCCCATGCGGAGGTACACCGCCTCTTTGCGGAGGCAGACGTCTTCGTCTACCCCTCACTCCTTGAGGGTTCCGCCCTGGCCATTTACGAAGCTCTTGCCTGCGGCTTGCCCGTCATCACCACCCCTAACAGCGGCTCCGTCGTCCGCGATGGCCGGGAAGGATTTGTGGTCCCCATTCGGGATGTCGAAGGGCTGCAGGAAAGAATCCTGCTCCTCCATTCAAACCACGAGCTTCGGCAGGAAATGTCCCTTCGCGCCCGCTCGCGGGCCGAGGAGTTCACTTGGGCTGCCTATCGGCGTCGGCTGGTCGCGGCCATCCTGGACCTCCTGACGGCAGAATCCGGGGAGCAGAGCCCATGACGCTTCAACGGTATGCTCGGCTGCCGACCCTGCTCCTTTCGCCTCCACGTCTTGCCAGCGGTGCTCTTTTCCTCGCCTTGGCCCTGTTTGGCCTCGCTGGCTGCTGGATGATCCTGGGCGGGCGCGGGCATCTGGCAATCGCCGCCCTCCCCCTGTCGGCTCTCCTTCTGATGATCCTCGTTCGATGGCAGCGCGGCGTCTATGCGCTTCTGGCTTATCTTCCGATCACCGGTGTCGTCACCCTCCGCTTGTTACCTTGGCAAGGCTGGCAACTGCTGCATCCGGTTCTCTATAAAGACTTGTTCTTCGTCCTGCCCGCATACTTCGGTTATCTGGCTTCGCTCGTCCTGCGACGCGAGCGTCTCCCGCGTTTGCCTTCCTCAGTCACCCTTAGCCTGTTGGCGCTCAGCCTCATCGTCTTGGCACAGGCGGCCAACCCGGGCGTTCCCAACCTCCTGACGGCCTTGATCGGCGTCAAGGTTTGGCTCTTCTACATTCCGCTGTACCTGCTCGCCTACTCCTTGGTCACTTCCACCCGCAGCCTTTGGGTCCTGTTCCGCCTCCTGGTTGTGTTGGCTATTCTTCCCTGTGCCTTCGGCATTGCCGAATATGTACTCGCGCAGTCGCTGGGCTATGCCGCTACGATGGACGCCTTCTACGGTGCTGCCGCAGCCCAGGCCACGCAGGGGTACACCTCTTTCCAGATCGGAGGCGGGATTGTGTCGCGCATCCCTTCCACTTTTACCTTTGTCACCCAGTATTTCGGCTTCACCTTAGCCATGCTCGTCCCTAGTTACGTCGTCTGGCGGTCCGATCCCACACTCCGGTGGCGAAAGCTCGCCCGCTGGATCATGGTCCTAGTCACTGTGGCCTCCTTCTTGTCCGGCGCACGTAGCGCATTCATCTTTGTGCCCCTGCTGCTCGGCTTGATGTTTGGTCTCGACCGCGGTTTCTCCGGTGTGTTGCGCGCCGGACTCTATGTCAGCGTTGCCC
>Ga0209109_10002483_pt1 | contig 10114 bp, 10 predicted proteins | sample Rifsed10ft2_FD_184004 | JGI IMG/M metagenome (GOLD analysis project Ga0209109, IMG submission 184004) | Soil microbial communities from Rifle, Colorado, USA - sediment 10ft 2 (version 2) | ecosystem: Environmental > Terrestrial > Deep subsurface > Rock core/Sediment | place: Rifle, Colorado... | reverse complement strand
CGGCTGCGACGGCCAATGCCGGCCTGGTACGGATGATCCGGGGCTCGGCGTCACTCGAGGACCTCTTTCTCGCTCGCGAGGTGATGCCATGACCGATCAGGTCATCTACGACCGTGGCTATCGGACCTACGACGGGCCACGACTCGGCCCGGCCGGGGCTCGCAGGGCGGTCTTCAAGGACGGGGTGCGCAGGGTTCTCGGACTGGGACGCAAAGCCCGGGAGAAGATCTTCCCTTGGAGCCTGATCGGAATCGCGGTGATTGCCGCGGCGATCTTCATCGGCATTCACTGGGCCATCGGCAACATCGAAGAGAGTCTCCGCGAGGGAGCCCCGACCTACGGTGGCCTGTTCGATTTCTACTCGGCCATCTCCCTCCTGTTCATAGCCCTCGCCGGCCCCCAGCTCCTGATCCCGGACCGGACCAAGGGTGTCCTCTCCGTGTACTTCTCACGCCCGCTCACAGTCGACGGTTATCTCACATCGAAGATGGGGGCCTTCGCGACGGTGGTCGGCGCCATCTACATCGTCCCCCAGCTTCTGCTCCATCTCGGGCTGTCGTTGATATCGGACGACGGGTTCCTCCCTTACCTGGGCGACAACCTCGACATCCTCTGGAAAGTGCCGGTCACCACCCTGGCTTTCATCGCTCTCCACGGATCCGTTGTCTTCATCCTGTCCTCGGTGATCGACCGGACCGGGATCGCCGCTGCCTCGTTCCTCGGCATCCTCGTCGCCGGTGGCGGCGTCGCCGGGAGAGTGGCCGAGGCCACGTTCCCCGGTGCCCGATACGCCTCGCTGCTTGCCCTCGACCAACACCCCAGGATCATCCGCGACTACCTCTTCGAGGACACCGTGTCATACCCGGCCGAGATCGCCGGCTTCGAGGTCTGGGTCTCGGTAGTGGTGATCGTCACGCTCGTGATCATCGGTGCGTGGTTCATCCGCTGGCGTTACCGGAAGCTCGCATGACCGACACCATCGTCGTCGCCGAGATGTCCAAGTGGTTCGGGCTCAAAGTCGCAGTCAGCGAGGTGACCATCGGCTTCAGGCCGGGCGTCACCGGTCTCCTCGGGCCCAACGGGGCGGGCAAGACCACCCTCCTCCGGATCATCACCGGCCTGCAACGCCCGTCCCAGGGCAACATCCGGATCCTGGGAGTGGACCCCCGCGCCGATCCGGTCATTTACCGGAAGATCGCGCTGGTTCCCGAGGACGAGACCGTCTACGACCGCCTCACCGGGCGCCAGTTCGTCGAGCTGGCGGCGCGCCTGGCCAAGGTCGACAATCCGAAGAGCCGAGTGGACGCGGTAATCGAAACGGTTGGTCTCTCCGATGCCGCCGGGCGCGCCCTGGGCGGGTTCTCCAAGGGCATGAAGCAAAGGGCCAAGGTGGCACAGGCACTCGTCTCCAACCCCGAGGTCCTGTTGCTCGACGAGCCGCTGAACGGAACCGATCCGGTGCAACGAGCCCACCTCATCGACCTGTTTCGACAGCTCGGTGACGAGGGGAAGACAGTGATCGTCTCCTCCCATGTCCTCGCCGAAATGGAGAGGATGACCGATCGGGTGGTGGCGATGGTCGATGGCCGACTCGCCGCGGTGGGCGACGTGGCCACGATTCGAGCCGCCATGACCGACAAGCCGAGGCGGGTCTTCGTCGAGGCCAGCGATCCCCGACGATTGGCGTCTTGTCTGATCGTGACCCCAGGAGTGGTTGGCGTGGCCATCGACGGCGGGACCGTCCACGTCGAGACCTCTGATGCCGGAGACCTGGCGCGACAGCTCCCGGTCATCGCTTTGGAGAACGGAATCCGGCTCGCAAGGGTGGAGCCGGTGGACGAGTCGCTGGAGTCGGTGTTCCGTTACCTGGTCGAGGGTCGTTGATGACTCTGGCGATCCATCTCTACCGGAGGATGATGCGCCGGGGACGGGTCATCGCCCTGGTCGCCCTTTCCTCGGTCCCGGGTCTCGTCTATTGGCTGGGCGTCTTCGATGCCGACAGCGGCGAAGCAGCAGGTCTCTATTCCGAAATCGTGTCTGCGGTGGGGTACACGTTTGTGATCGCCGCCCTCATTCTCACCGCCGCCACGCTTCGAGAAGAGAAAGACGCCGGCACCCTCCCCTACATCTACATGCGCCCGATCTCACGACCCTGGTTCGCCGCTCAGTCGATCATCGCCGGATCGGTGGCGGCGATCGTGATCGGCATTGGCGGTTGGTTGGCCACCGTGCTGGCTTCGATCGCCGTCGGAAACGGGCTTGGGCCAACCCTTCCCGCGCTTTCGCTGTTTGTGGCGGCGGCCATCGGGTATGCCGCAGTGTTCGTCCCTCTCGGCTATCTGGCGCCCCGTTCCCTGCTGATCGGGCTCGGCTACATCATCGTTTGGGAGACCATCCTGGCCAACGTCGTAACCGGACTGGCCCAGTTCTCGATCTGGCGCATCGCCCTGTCGATCTACGCCGGGCTCGAGGACGATTTCGGCCGGGTGGCGAGCGACACCCTGGGCCCGGTCACCCCGGGCGTGGGAGGTGGGGTCGCCAAGCTGGCGGCGGTGGTGTTGATCGGGCTTGGTGCCCTCACCTGGACCCTGCGCCGGCGCGACGCTCTATAGGCCTCCCGTAATTGGGTTGCACAGGTCCGCATGTGACACCTGTGCCTCCCAATTACGAAACAGAGGGTCAATACTGGTCGTCGGGGCGGCGTTGTCTCGAGGGCTGGACCCGTGGCGGCTCACCAGGCATCTTCGGATAGTGAGGCGGCCAGGGGGCATCGCCGATCCCGTTCTCCTCGTCCCTGGCCATCCACTCCAACAGGGTGTCGATCCGTCCCGCCGCCTCGTCGATGCCGTCGGTGAGGTCGCCGACCTTGGCGTACCGATCCCGGAACCGGTCAAGCGGGAAGTCCTCGATGGCGACGTCGCCCAACTCGTCCCAGGTGATCGGCGCCGAGATGAACCCGGTCGGTCTCACCCCATAGGCCGATGACACCGACTTGTCCCTGGCGTTCTGGTTGTAGTCGATGAAGACGCCTTGCCGTTCCTCCTTCCACCACTTGGTGGTCACCTCGCCCGGCATTCGCCGCTCCAACTCCCGGGCGAAGGCGAGCACCGCTCTCCTGGTCTGGAAGAAATCCCAGAGCGGTTCGATACGCACATAGACATGTATCCCGCGACTCCCCGAAGTCTTGGGCCAACCGACCAGCCCAATCTCCTCGAGTAGCTCGTGAGCCGCGGCCGCCGCATGACGGACCTGGTCGAAGGTGACCCCGGGACCCGGGTCGAAGTCGAAACGCAGCTCATCTGGATGGTCGGTGTCCTCGGCCCGGACCGGCCACGGGTGGAAATCGAGACAACCCAATTGGGCGAGCCGGACCACATCAGCCTCGACCCGGGGCACATTCATCCGACCCGGTCGCTGCGATGGGAACCGGATCTGCACCGACTCGAAGGGTGAGTTGTTCGCCGCTCTCTTGTGATAGATCGGGTCTTCGTCGACCGTGCCCATGTAACGCTTGAGCATGGTTGGCCGGCCCCTGATCCCGCGGATGGCGCCTTCGGCGACCACTACGAAGTGCTCGATCACGTCGAGCTTGGTCCAGCCCTGCCGGGGGAAGATCACCCGGTCCGGGCTGGAGACTCGAACGTCCTCCCCACCGACGTTCACAGTGGTGTGGTCGCTCATGGGCTACCTAAGGTAAGCGGGACCGATCCCGAGTGGAGGGAAAAGGATGACCGATCCGGTGAAGGACCCCACGCCTGAGCAGTCGGCGGCCTGGCATCGCACCTTCGCCCCGCGAGCCTTCAACCACACCTGGGATCTCCTCGACCTCGACACGCGGACCACCGACGAGGACGAGGACATGCTCGCCTCGACTTTCGCCCAACGATTTCACTGGTATCACGTGGGAGACCCCAGGAGCAGGGCCATCGCCGATTGGCAGGTCTCCCGGGTGGCCGTGGTGCTCGGTTATGCCGAGCTGGCTCAGAGATTCGGCGAGCGATCGCTAGCCGTCTGCGAGGAGAACGACCTCGATGCCTTCGTGAGGGGTTTTGCCCATGAGGCGATCGCCCGGGCCGCCGCCGAGGTCGATGACGTGGACACCTATACCGAGCATCTCGAGCTGGCGAAGGCCCTGCTGCCAGAGATCGAGGACACCGAAGAACGGGACGTCCTGGCCGCCGATCTCGCCGAGATGTCAGAGGCGTAGCAGCAGGCCGCTACTTGTAGAACGGCAACCGCCGGAAGAGGGCAACCAGTCGCTCAACCAGGCGTCGATAGGTCTCGTAGGAGAGGCCGAAGGCCGGGGCGTAAGCCGGGATCAGCCGCTGTACCGCCACCGTCTGCGGCTCGGTGAACTTGAGCAAACCCTCGCTCCCGTGGCGGCGACCCAAACCCGACTGCTTGAACCCGCCCATCGGAGCGTCGTGCGAGGCCCAGGTGGCGACGTATCCGTCGTTGATGGCGACGCTCCCGGCGTGGAGCCTGATGGCGATGGCCTCAGCCTGGCGGGTGTCAGCTGACCAGACGCTGAAACTCAACCCGAGATCGGAGTCGTTGGAGAGCCGGACCGCCTCGTCGGCGGAGGAAACCGGGTGGATGACAACCACCGGCCCGAAGGTCTCTCCTCGGCACAGGGACATAGTCTGGTCTACCTCGGTGAGGATGGTCGGCGAGTAGAAGAGCGGGCCCACATCGGGGCGAGGTTTGCCCCCGGTGAGCAGAATCGCCCCCTTGGCCAGGGCATCTTCGACATGGAACTCGACAGCGGCCAGGTGCTGGTGAGTGATCAACGAGCTGACCAGGGGCCCGAACTCGAACCCGGCCGAGACCTCCAAATGCTCGGTGTGCTCGACGAAGCGCCGGGTGAACTCGTCCAGGATGGGCCGCTCCACATAAATCCGCTCCATGTGGACGCACATCTGGCCGGCGTGCCCAAAGGTGGCCCTCGCCAGCTCGGGGATCGTTCGATCCAGGTCGGCATCGGCCAGGACGATGGCTGCGTTCTTGCCCCCAAGCTCCATCGAGGCGCCGACGAGTCTTCGCCCCGCCTGCTCGGCGACCTTGCTCCCGACCGCGCTCGACCCGGTGAACATCACGTAGTCGACGGCATCGATCAAGGCGGGACCACAGATCTCACCGAGCCCGGTCACCACCTGGATGACGCCGTCGGGGACACCGGCTCGGTCGAGGAGCCTCACCGCGGCCAGAAGCGAGAACGGTGTCTTCTCATCAGGTTTGAGCACGACGGAATTGCCGGCGACGAGAGCTGCCAGAGCATCACCGATCGACAGGTTGAAAGGGAAGTTCCACGGTGAGATGAACCCACACACCCCCTTGGGATGGCGGTACTCGTGAGTCTTGGTGAATAGGGGCATCGCCCCCTGGCGGCGCCTTCTCCTGGTCAGCCTCGGCGCCATGTTGGCGTAATAACGGGCGGTTCCCGCCACGTCGACAGCCTCCTCCCAAGCTCCGGCCCGCACCTTTCCTGCCTCGAGCTGGATGATGTCCACCACCATGTCGACTTCCTTCAACAGGAGGTCGTGGAAGGCGAGCAGGATCCGGGCCCGCCGCCTGACGCCCAATCCGGCCCAGGCCGGCTGCGCCTGACGAGCCCGCTCCACCGCAACCGCGACATCCTCGGGCGTTGCCTGCGGGATTCGCCCGATCACCTCGAGATTGAAGGGAGAGTCGACCTCGATCATCTCGCGACCCGTCACGGGGACGTCGACGCGGGCCTCGAGGTCACGAAGCAGCGCCGCGCCGACCCGTGGGGTGACCTGCTGGTCGCGAACGGCCATCCTGGAACGGTACCCGACCTTGCCGCCGGCTACCGGCTGAGCCGTTCTTCGAGGAACTCGGCGGCGCTCCGCCAGGCCGTTTCGAAGGCGCCTGGGTCGAACGTGTCACCGTCCGGTTCGCCGAATCCATGTCTGGTGCCCGGATGGCGGATGACCTCGACATCGAGCTCCTCCAAGCGCATCGTCGCCTCCATGAATGCCGCCTCGTCGTCGGTGATGAACTCGTCCTCCTCGGCGAGGTGGATCAGGTAGGCGGCCTTGGCCCCGGCAAAGTCGATCTGCTGGCTCCCGTAGAACGACACCACGGCCCCGACCATCGCGGATAGGCGGACCGAGGCCCAGAGAGCGAGGGAGCCGCCCATCCCGAACCCAACCATGCCGATCGGGCCCTCGGTCGATCTCTGATACAGGAGCTTGGCCGAGGAGAGGACGAGGGAGGCAAGACGGTTGGGGTCTGCCTTTCCAAGATGATCGAGGGCATCCTGTTCCGATCCGGGCAGCTCGCCGAAGTTGATGTCGGGAGCGAGAACCGTGAAACCATGGTCGGCGAGCTCGTCGGCCAGGCCCTTGACAGACGAGGTGAGACCCCAAAAGGAATGGAGCAGCAGGACACCTGGCCCGGGGCCCTTGTCTCCCTGGATGAAATAGGCGAGATCGCGAGCCACTGCGAGGAAACTACCGGTCCTACGCTTTCAATATGACCTCCTCGGTCGCCCCATTTCGCGTCGGCTCCTTCCGCACGCTGTGGATCGCATCGGTCTTCTCCGCGGTCGGCAGCTTCATCCAGACAGTCGCCGGCTCCTGGCTGATGTTCGAGTTGACCCGGTCCAACACCTGGGTCGGCCTCATGGTTGCCTCGAGCACCCTGCCCCTTCTCTTCTTCGCACTCGCCGCCGGGGCCCTCGCCGACATGTTCGACCGGACCAAGCTCATGCTCACCGCCCAGATCATCATGGGGGCATCGGCGCTGGCAATGGCGATCTTCACCGCCGCCGACTCGATGACCCCCGGCCTCCTCCTCGGCCTCGGTCTGGTACTCGGGACCGGCGCCGCCCTCAACCTCCCCACCTGGCAGGCCGTGCTCCCCGACCTGGTCCCGAGAGTGATGATCCCCTCGGCGGTGGCATTGCAGTCGGCAGGCTTCAACGTGGCTCGTGCCGTCGGGCCCGCGATCGGAGGAGCGTTGATCGTGGCCTTCGGCCCCGCACTCGGGTTCGGGATCAACGCCGTGACGTACGCCGCCGTGGTCGTTGCGCTGCTACTGGTGGGCAAGACCCTCACCACCCCGGAACGGAACACCGCGTCGTTGGTCACAGCGATCAGCCTCGGGGTTCGCTACGCCCGGTTCACACCGCTGTTCCGCAGGCTCCTCCTCCTGGTGTCGTTGTTCGCCGCCACCTCGGCGGTGGTCCAATCCGTGCTCCCCGGTCACAACGAGACCCTGGGCGGCGACGCCGGGTCCCTTGGCCTCCTTTTGGGGGCGATGGGCGCCGGCGCCCTGGTGGGGGCATTCGTCAGGCAGCGCTTCGTGGGAAGGCTCGGGCGGCGGGCCCCGATGACGACCATCACCCTGTTCGGGCTCTCCGGGATCGGAGTCGGGCTCGCTCCCAATATCGCCTGGGCCTGGTTCTTCATGTTCGTCTCCGGCGCCTTTTGGGTGCTCACGCTGACCAATCTCAACGCGACCGCCCAGCTGATGGCGCCAGAGTGGATCCGGGGTCGGGCGATGTCGCTTTACAGCCTCGCCTTCGGTGGCATCCTTCCCCTCGGTTCGATTGTCGGCGGGATCGTCGCCGACGCCGTCGGCACCGGGGCGGCGATGGTCGTGATGTCGATCGGGACGGTGGCGCTGGGCGTGGCTGCCCCCGCCTTCAAGATCCCGAGTCTGGACGAGGTGGAATCGCCCGAGTTCTCCGCTGAGCGCCAACCCCCGATTCACGACGAGACGATGGAGGGTGGGCCGGTGATCGTCCTCAACACCTGGACGATCGACGATGGCGACTTTGTCGAGTTCACCGAGCTGATGAACGAGATCCGCATGGTCCGATTGAGGACCGGCGCTTATCGCTGGAGTCTCTTCCGCAACGCCTCGGCTCCCACCCGGCTCACCGAGTTGTTCGCCATCGGGTCGTGGGAGGAGCATCTTGCACAGCACCGGCGAATCGACGACGCCTCTGCGGCCTTGATCGCCCGAGCTCGGGCCTTCGATCGGGCCGATGGGCCGGTCACGCGCCATCTGATTGCCATCGACGTGGAGGACCCGCCGAATTTCGACCAGTTGTTGCTCACCCACGAGCGGATGCACCAGACCGACGGGTCGATACCGACCATGGTCGATCAGGAGGATTGAACGAACGCGGATTCTCTCCGAAACTTCTTCCAATCCGAGGCGTTTGTCGACCAGAGCACATCGGTGACTATCTGGCCGATACCCACCACCAGCAGCACCCAAATCACCCAGGACGGGACGGCTGCCGCCAGAGCCGCCCCGATCAGGGCAAAGGGGACGATCTTGGTGACGACTGCCCCGGAGGCATGCATCCAGGCTCGAGATCGGGCGGGTGCCCGAAGGTAACTGGCGTAGTCCAACTTGACACCTGGCTGCGGCCTTCGAAACGTGCCTATGAACCAGCGAGTGAACCGGATTCGGAACAAGGCGCCAACCAGGAGATGACCGAGACTGTGGGTTGTCACCAGGATCGCCCCGAATCCGAGCAAGAAGGCAATCGCCGCCCCGGTCCCCCCGAGGGAGTAGGACCAGCCGACGAGCGCCAGGCCGAGAAGAGTGCCCCCGATCATCACCAGGTTCCCGATCCAGAGGGGCACGGTCATCAGCGCCCAGTTCCGGAAAGCGGTCGAATCGATGACACCGATGCGGTCGGCGTGCACTTCGATCAGGACCGGGTCGGCTTTCACCGCGGCAACAGCTCTCCAGAACCCCGTAGGGCCGAGCGGCTCACCGGCCTTGACCGCCTCCTCTGCGGTGCGCAGGGTTTCGGTGATCTCCGCGTCGTCCACTACCCATATCTAAGTACGGTGCGACGGCTGCAACCGAATCGTTGCCGTAGGTGTTCTGATGACGATGGATGAGCTGACAACCGCGCTCGCCGGGGACCTGGACCGGGCCTTCCCGGAGCTGGTCAAAGAGCTGGGCCCACGGCTCTATTGGGGATTGCGACGCATGTGTGGCGACCACCAGGAGGCCGAGGATCTGACCCAGGAGACCTTCATCAGGGCTTATCGGGCTCTCGGTGACTTCGACCGGCAGCGGTTCCAAGACCTGCGGCTGGCTCCCTGGGTGTGGACCATTGCCCTCAATCTGGGTCGGAACCACCTGCGCGACCGCGCGCGGCGACCGATGCTCGTGGAGATGCACGACCACGGCCGGGACGACCCCGACCTGCCGGATCAACGAGCCTGGGATGCCCGATTGTCCGCCCTCAGCCGGAATCAGAGGACGGCGGTCGTCTTACGCCACGTGGTGGGACTGGGGATCGGTGAGATCTCCGAGTCGACCGGCCGGCCTGAAGGGACGGTCAAGGCAGACATCCATCGCGGATTGGACCGTTTGCGCGAGATGATGGAGCAAGACAAATGAACATCGAACAACAACTTCAGGACTTGACCGGGCCAATGCCAGACGGCATCAGCGAGGGGGTGGCCCTTGGGACCGGGATCGCCGACGGTTACGACTTCTACGAGTCGCCGGTTGGCGAGGTCGTGGTCACGTTCAACCCCAAGGGAGTCTCGTCCCTGAGTCTGGCCTCATATGACTTCGAGGGCTACTTCGCCCATCGATACGGCCGGAGGCTGATCCGGGCCGAGGCGCCTTCTGCCTGGGCCGGGCACATCCCGGCGGCGATCGAGGCGGGGACCCCGGGAAGGCTCCCGGTCGACCTGAGCTCGGTGACTGCCTTCCAGACCAGGATCCTGCGGATCGCAGCCACGATTCCCAAAGGCGAGGTCCGGCCATACGGCTGGCTGGCCCGCGAGGCCGATCGCCCGGGTGCCGCCCGCGCCGTGGGCTCGACAATGGCTCGCAACCCGATTCCCCTGATCATCCCCTGTCATCGGGTTGTCCGGTCGGACGGCACAATAGGCGCCTACTCGTTGGGTGGCCCCCACATCAAGTGGGAGCTGCTCACCTACGAGGGCGCCGACCCGGTCCATCTCGAGGACCTCGCCGAGCACCAGGTCCGGGTCCAGGGCAATGTCTCCACCCACATCTTCTGTCATCCGACGTGTCGCGCCATCAGGCGCTCCAAGCCCGAGAACGTCGTCGACTTCAAGTCGGGGCGAGCAGCCGAGCAGGCCGG
>Ga0209109_10002481_pt1 | contig 10115 bp, 6 predicted proteins | sample Rifsed10ft2_FD_184004 | JGI IMG/M metagenome (GOLD analysis project Ga0209109, IMG submission 184004) | Soil microbial communities from Rifle, Colorado, USA - sediment 10ft 2 (version 2) | ecosystem: Environmental > Terrestrial > Deep subsurface > Rock core/Sediment | place: Rifle, Colorado... | reverse complement strand
GGGGGGCCAAAGGCCCCCCGCCTCCTTCAGTTCCTCCACCCCCTCTCCGACATGCTCCGCCTTGTCAAAGGCACGCTCGCTGCGGAGAGGGGGCAGGGGGAGAGGTGGAAGGGATTTGCCTCAGCAACGTGGCTATTCTGACAGGGTCAAGCTGTAGCGATACACCCCCGGCTGCCAGGTGTGGCGGGTCGTCCCGGTGATCACGAGCACCGCCTCGCCTTCGAGGTCGACCGGCGTCTCCGCCCGGCCGTTGCCGTCGAAGGTCAGATAGGTCACCTGCGGCTCGCCGCCGAACTCGATCAGCGCCGCCCGGAAGGTTTGCGGCAGCTGGTTGTAGAGCCGGACAAAGCCGTCGGCCTCCCAGCCCCCGTCGCCGGCTTCGAAATCCTCGTCGTACCCGACGGCATCCAGCCGGACATCGTCCACCAGGAGCCCCTCGCCGTTGACGGCGGCGTCGGTGACGTACTCGAAGCGCACCAGGATCTCCTGGCCGCCGAAGGCCGAGAGATCGACGCGCTCCTGGATCCATTCAGCCGGCAAGCCTCCGCCGCTCATCCCGTTGTACGCCCAGCCATACGAGTTGCCGGAGGGATCCTCGGTCGTGCCGCTGGGCGTCTCTAAGATCGCCCAGCTTTCTCCGCCGTCGTCCGAGACCTCCAGGTAGACGTAGTCATAGTCTTCTTCCAGGTCGTGCCACATCCAATACTCGAGCGCCGCCGGCCCGGAGACTCCCGAAAGGTCGAAGGCGCGCGTCAGCGTCATGTTGGAGGTATCGCCGCGGTTGGTCCAGAAAGCGAAGTCGCCGGAGTGCGCCTCCGCCGGCAGGATCGGGACCAACGTCGACCCTTCGAGCGTCAGGTCATAGCGCCCGCGGCACGTCAGCTGGATGTAATCCACGCCGTACTGGTTGACGGATCGTACCTGATCGCGGACGGGGCAATCCGCCACCGTCTCGGCGTAGGCCGGCTCGGGCGGGTTGGGGTAGGAGATGTAGCCGTAGCGACCGTCGTCCAGGGAGGAATCCTGGAGCAGCATCGCCAGGGCCCAATCCACGAAAACATCGTCGGCCGAAACCGACTCGCCGGTCGAGGCGTCCTCGAAGCCCAGCTCGGCCAGCACCCGGTCGATGGAGTCGAACCCGTTGGCCTGATCGGCAACGATCGCCTGGGTCGCCTCCGATCCGAAGCGGTCCAGGAAGTAGGCCAGCACCAGGAAGGCCTGCCCGTAGTGGCCAATCGTGTCCTCGTTCGCACCCGGCCAGTGCAGCAGGGCTTGGTCCGGCTCGTCGGCGTAGGCGAAGTCGAAGCCGCCGATATCGAAGTCATTGAGATGCTCGGCCAGCACCGAGAAGCCTTCGTTCATCCAGGTATCTTCGTTCTGGTCGCGGTACCAGTGGATCATGTGCTGGAACTCGTGTGCCAGGACACCGGCGGTGTAGGGATCGCCCAGATCGACATTGCCGGCCATCAGGTAGAACATCTCGTGGCTGTTCGAGTACTCGTGCGCCAGCGGGGAGTACTCGTCGACCGAAGAGTAGTAGCCCGCCAGGTTGACCCCCAGGCCGTCGGCCAGAAGGATGTACAGGTGCTCGTCCCCATCGACGCCCGGCGTCCATTCGCTGCCGAAGAACTCACGGTTGGTGGGATAGGTCTTCGTCTCGAATTCGTCGACCAGGGCCTCCAACTCGGCGGAGTCGTACTCGACCCCTTGCTCCACCCAGAAATAGACGTGGTCGGTGGCGTAGACCATTTCGGCGTCGACCTGAAAGCTCTCCTGCGTGTCGGTGTCGATGGCCCAGAAAGTGCGCACCGTCCCGACGGAAACGGGCGCAGCGACCTCCGCCATCACCTGCGGGATCCCGGCCTGACCGCCGAGTCGCTCGGCCAGGGCGATCGGATCGGCGATCGGTACGACTTCCGATCGAAGCTCATCGTGGATGGCTTGCGCCTCGGGCGATACCGCCTCGACCGACCACGACGAGCCTTCGACGCCCGGCGTCGGGCGAGTCGTCGGCGGCGGCAAGGTCGGGTCGACCGAGATGTTCGCCGTCGTGAGGTAGACGGAAGCGCCCGTTACCACCAAGACCAGGCACAAGCAGCAAATGAGGGCCAGGACGACGGCGACGACGATCCAGATCACGGTCCGGTCCTGCGATGTCGACATGGGGTCTCCGGGTGCAAGTCGGGCGATTATAGCCGGGCCAGGCGGCGGCTCAGGCTAAGGTTTGCTGAGAACTTCGGGGCGCGCGGCGGTGGGCGGAGCCGGGCGAAGTCAGTCGCCGTCGGCCTCGGGGACAACCGCCACCGCCTCGATCTCGACCGAGGCCCCGCCGGGCAGGCCGCCGACCTGAATGGTCGAGCGGGCCGGCGGGTCCTGGGGAAAGAACTCGGCGTAGACGGCATTCATCGCTCCAAACTGTCCGAGGTCGACGAGGAAGACGGTCGTCTTGAGGACCTGGGCCAGCGAGGTCCCACCGGCGCGCAGGGTGCCGCCGAGGTTGGTCAACGCCTGCCGCGTTTCCGCCACCACGCCCCCCGCCACGAGTTTCCCCGTGGCCGGGTCGTTTCCGATCGTGCCGGAGGTGAAGACCCAGCGCCCGCTGCGCACACCATGGGAATACGGGCCGAGAGGCTTGGGCGCGCTCTCGGGCACGAGCAGTTCACGTAGTGTCGAGTCCATCGGCGATGCTCCGGGGATGGCCAGAGGGATTGTACGTCGGCGCGCGATGATCGTCAAAGTCGTCGACGGGGCAGCCGCAGCAAGGATGTTATTGCGAGCCGTCCCGAGCTCTTCGGCTGGCGTCCTGAGCCTGTCGAAGGACGCCAGTCTGGATCCTGATTCTGCCTGGAGGCCGGCGCTCTTCGACAAGCTCAGCGCGCCTGCGTAATGGCGCCCTCCGGTCCTACGTGACGATATTAACCAGTCGCCCCTCAACGTATACGACTTGTCGCGGGGCCTTCCCTCCCAGGTGGCGCTGGACGGTCTCCGACGCCAGAGCGCGGCGGCGCGCCTCGTCCTCGCCGATCCCCGCCGGGACAGCGATCCGATCGCGGACCTTGCCGTTCACCTGGATCACCAGGGTGATCTCGTCCGTGGCGAGCGCCGCCGGGTCGAAGGCCGGCCACGGCTGTTGATGGACGGAGTAGGGCCGGCCCAGCCTGGCCCACAGTTCCTCCCCCAGGTGCGGCGCCACCGGCGCCAGCAGCAGGACCAGCGTCTCGACCGACTGGCGGAACCCGGGCGTGCCCGCCAGGCCGGCCTGGCGCGCCTCGGCGACCGCATGGGTCAACTCCATCAGCGCCGAGACGACGGTGTTGAACTCGAATCGCTCCATGTCGTCCGAGACCTGGCGGATGGCGGCGTGGGTGCGGCGCCGCAGCGCGGCCGCCGCCGACGGATCGGCCGTTCCCCCTTCCTCGGCGGAGGACTCCAGCACCAGACTCCACAGCCGATGGAGCCAGCGCACGACGCCCTGGATATTCTCGTCGCTCCACGGCCCCCCTTCCGCCCAGCGGTACCCGAACATCAGGTAGGCGCGTACGACGTCGGCGCCGTAGCGCGCCACCTGCACATCGGGATCGATGACGTTGCCGCGCGACTTGCTCATGCGCGCCCCGTCCGGCCCCAGGATGTGCCCCTGATTGCGCAGCTGGAGCATCGGCTCCCCGCCTTCGGTGATGCCCATGTCGCGCAGCGCCTTATGGAAGAAGCGCGTGTAGATCAGGTGCATCGTGGCGTGCTCGGCCCCGCCGGTGTAGCTGTCGACCGGCATCCAATAGTCGTACTGACGCGGGTCGAACGGGGCCTGGTCGTACTGCGGGCTGAGGTAGCGCAGGTGGTACCACGACGAGCACATGAAGGTGTCCATCGTGTCGGTGTCGCGTTCGGCCGGCTTGCCGCAGCGCGGACAGGTCGTCTGCTTCCAGGTCGCATGCAGCTTGAGCGGGCTCTCGCCGGTCGGCCGCCACTCGACATCGTCCGGCAGCAGGACCGGCAGCGAGGATTCGGGCACGGCCACTTGACCGTGGTCGGGACAATGGACGATCGGGATCGGCGCGCCCCAGTAGCGCTGGCGCGAGATCAGCCAATCCCTCAGCCGATAGTTGACCGCAGGCTCGCCGACGCCCTTCTGCTCGAGAAAGGCGATAGTGGCCGGAACGGCGCGCTCGGCGGGGGTTCCGTCCAGCGGGCCGGAGTTGACCATCGTACCGTAAGCGGGCACGGCTGCGGCCATGGTCTTCCCGTCGAGCGGCGGCCCACCGGCCGGCTGGATGACCGGGCGGATCTCCAGCTCGAACTTGCGGGCGAACTCGAAGTCGCGCTGATCGTGGGCCGGCACGGCCATGATCGCCCCCGTCCCGTAGGTCAGCAGGACGTAGTCGGCGATCCAGATCGGGATGCGCTCGCCGTTGACCGGGTTGACGGCGTATCCCCCGGTGAAGACGCCGGTCTTCTCTTTGCCGGTGGCCTCGCGCTGGATTTCGGACTGGCGCAGCGCTTGCTGAATGTAGGCCTCGACCAGGGGCCGCTGCTGCGGCGTGGTCAGGCGGCCGACCAGCGGATGCTCGGGCGCCAGCACCATGAAGGTCGCGCCCCACAGCGTGTCCGGCCGGGTGGTGAAAACCTCGATCGGATCCCCCGGTTCGGTGACGAAGCGCACGCGCGCCCCCTGGCTGCGGCCGATCCAGTTGGTTTGCGCCGTGCGCACCGGCTCGGGCCAGTCGATCGAAGAGAAATCGAGCAGTTCATCGGCATACTTCGTGATGCGGAAGAACCACTGCTCCAGGTCCTTCTTAATCACGGGGGTATGGCAGCGCTCGCACACCCGCTCTTCGCCGATGACCTGCTCGCGCGCCAGCGTCGTATTGTCCTTGGGGCACCAGTCGACGGGGGCCATCTTCTTGTAGGCCAGACCGTGCTCGAACATCTTCAGGAAGAACCATTGGGTCCAGCGATAGAACTCAGGGTCGGCCGAGATCGTCTGGCGCGGCCAGTCCCACGACGCCCCCATCGACCGCAGTTGCCGGCGCATGTTGTCGATGTTGCGATAGGTCCACTGTTTGGGATGGATGCCGCGGTCGATGGCGGCGTTCTCGGCCGGCAGGCCGAAGGCGTCGAAGCCGATGGGGAAGGTCACGTTGAAGCCCCGCATCCGCAGGTAGCGGGCGCGGGCGTCGGAAGGGGTCATGGCGAACCAGTGTCCGATGTGCATGTCGCCGGAGGTGTAGGGCAACATGGTCAGGAAGTAGAACTTCGGCCTGGCCGGATCGATCTGCGCCGCATACAGCCGGTCGGATTCCCAGCGCTGCTGCCAACGCGGTTCGATCTCTCCCGGGTTGTAGCGCTCGATCGGCGCACGCACCATCGGCGTTGCGGGCGATTTCGCCATCGGTTCCTCCTGCCAGTGCGGCCAATGTCCGGCCGACGAAAAAGCCCCCCGCCCGAACAGGGACGGAGGGGCTCCGTGGTACCACCCTGCTTTCCCTTCGACTTCGCTTCGGCTCGGCCGAAGCTCCACTCCGGGCTTCGCCCCGTGCGAAAGTCGAAGGGCTCTTATCCGCGTTACCGGGCGGAGCCCGCCGCCGGCTAGGGCTTCGTCTCACCGGCAGGGCCTGTCCTTCGACTTCGCTCAGGATCCCAGAAGCGCGAGGCAAACCGAGCGCGGTCGAGGGACGACAGGCGAGTTCGGTCTTTCCGCTTCGGCCGCGTCACCGGACCATCGGTCTGAGCCATGGCGAAGACCGACGCGAAGTCGAAGGGCGCTCCTCGGGCGCCTCGCCGGGCTCCCACGATCCCCGGCTCGCTGGAGGATGGCCTACTACTCCTGCCCTGGCCTATGTTTGGGTAGTCGCAGGCTTTAGCCTGCGCCGCACGGGCCCGGGCCAAAGCCCGGGGCTACCACTTCCAAGTTTGGGTAGTCGCAGGCTTTGGCCTGCGCCGCACGGGCCCGGGCTAAAGCCCGGGGCTACCATTTCCAAGTTTGGGTAGTCGCAGGCTTTGGCCTGCGCCGCACGGGCCCGGGCCAAAGCCCGGGGCTACCATTTCCAAGTGGACCCAGTGGGATTCGAACCCACGACCTTCTCAATGCCATTGAGACGCGCTCCCAACTGCGCTATGGGCCCGCGGTCCATCGATTCCATCAGTATACCGCGCCAGAATCCGTACGACAAGACGCCGACCCTGAATCCATTGGGAGAATCAGGAACAGGATCCACCCCCACCCTGCCCCGGAAACACGACGTGGGCAGGCCGAGTTCGGCCTGCCCACGAGTTCGCTCGTTTGCTCGCTGCGATCAGCGGCGGCGCATCGATTCCAGCCAGCGCTCGACCTCGCGGGCGGCGATGTCGCGGCTGCCCAGCCCGAAGGCCAGCGCCGCAGCCACCGCGATCGCCCCAAGGACGAGGCCGAAGGCCAGGTTGACGATGTCTTCGGCGATGCCCAGCTGTCGCAGCGCCAGCGAGCCCCCAAAGACGACGATGGCGATGCGGGCGGCCGGCGCCAGGATGCGCGCCTGGGACCCGCTGGTGCTGCGGATGACGCGGTCGGCCAGCGAGGCCAGGTACAGGGACACGCCGAAGATGACCAGCGCCACCAGCACCTGCCCGGCGATCGCCAGGAACTGCGACGCCAGACCAGCCAGCATGGTGAAGCCGATCATCTCGGCCGCCTGGATGACGGCCACGATCATGATGGCCACGGTCGTCAGGTAGCCGACGACCTGCGACGGGCTCTGCCCGTCGGCGCTCATCTCGGGCCCCAAGCCGATCCAGCTCAGGACTTTGTTGAAGCCGATCCCGGTCAGGGCGTTGCTGACGAAATTGCCGACAACCCGGGCCACGGCGTAGGCGATCCCCAGCAGCACGAAGGCGAAAAAGATCGCCGGGATGGCGGTGAAGACGACCGCCAGCATCTGCGACATCGGCGCGGTGATCGCCTCGATCGCCAGAGCGTTCAGTGCGGCGGTGACGACCGGGATCAGGATCAGGATGTAGACGATCGTGCCGATGACGCTGGAGAGCCTCACGCCGCCCAGACCGCCGGTGACGCCGATGGTGTCGCCGAAGTGGTCGACTCCAGTACCGGTCAGCAAGTTGACCACGATCTGGCGCACGATGCGAGCCGCCACCCAGCCGATGAGCAGGATCAGGGCGGCGCCCAGCAGGTTGGGCAGAACTCCCAGGATCTGGTTGACCATGCTCTCCACCGGCCCCAGCAAGCCCTGGAGGTTGAGGGCGCCCAGGATGGCCGGCAAGAACAGCACGAACACCAGCCAGTAGGCCACGTTCCCGAGCGTGGCGGCCAGCGAGGCGTGGCCGGGGGTGTCGATGTCGGCCTGCGAGGTGAGCCTCTCCTCGAGCCGGGTCGCCGCCAGGAGGCGGGTGATGATGAAACGCACGGCGCTGGCGATGATCCAGGCCACCAGCAGCAGCAGGCCCGCCCCCAGCAGCACCGGCAGGAAGGCCAGGATCTGGTCGAGCAGCGTGTTGATGGGCGCTGCCGCCACCGAGAGGTTGAGCGTCTGCAGGAACGCCACCAGCACGAACAGCATGATCAGCCAGAACACGGCGCTGGCGACCCAGGCCGTCATGCGCATGGGCGGCCCGTCGCCGAGGGCGCCGTACAGCCGTTCATCGACGCGGGCGCGGCGCAGAATGGCCCGCACGATGGCCGAGGCGATCCAGGCCACCAGCCAGCCGCCGACGAGGATGCCGATGGCCGCCAGGGCCGTCGGCAAGGACTGGATCAGGTTCGCCAGCAGATCTTGGATGAGTTGGTCCACATTTCCCTCCTTAAGGACTGCGGATTACGGATTCGACTCCCTGCCCAGCCGACCTACGAGAGGCTCGGAGCAGGGTCGCGGCCGCGGGCGCGACTGCGAGACGCGTCCCGACCATCGCCGGTACGACAACCGATCGGCGGGCTTGGGCCGTCCACGCCGCGCCACAGGCGAACGCCCCACAGGGCTCAACTGCCGCGCTGAACCGTCCCTGGGTCAGGGACGTCCCGCCGTCGCAGGTCGATCCGATCGACCGGACACGGGATGGCTTGGGCAGCCTTGAACGGCGGGTCGGGTCGGACGTCCCCCACTCCCGGTGTGCCGCGCCTCGGCTGTCGTAGGTGGACCTGGCGGGATTCGAACCCGCGACCTCTTCAGTGCGATTGAAGCGCGCTCCCAGCTGCGCTACAGGCCCGCTTGTGAATTCTTATCTTACCATGCGCGCCGGGCCGGGCCTCGAACGCGGACTACTGCCCTTCCTCGCCGTTCAACCACAGCTGCACTTCCAGCTTCCCCTCCGGCGTCTCCTCGTCCAGACGGTAATGGCGGTCCACCCTTTCGCCGTTTCCCAGGTCGAGCACGTCGAAGACGACATCTTCCAGAAGCAGACTCACCTCCCAGTCGATGACCAGGTCGACCGGGTCGCCGCACAACGAGTGCCGCTGAACCTCGTCGATCAGGATCGGCAGTTCCGATTCGATCGTGTACGGGCCGTCACCGGCTCCGCTGGCGACGATGTCGAGCTCGATCGGCGCCGCCGTGCTGTAGCCGAAGCTGCAACCGCCCGCCTCATAAATCCCGGCGAGGGTGAACTCGCCGCTGGCCGTCCCGCGCAGCTCCCCTTCCTCCGAAGTCTTCACGTCCACGGTCAGGGAGGCAAACCCGGTTCGCTCGTGCCCACCTTCGACGACCATGGCTTCCTGATGCGTGTTTCCCTGGATGCAGCGGGGCAGCTCCCCGTCGCCGTCGGGGAAGGCGTTCTGGAGAATGTTGTTGACCGTGTAGGCGTCGATCCACGGCACATTGTCGCTCATCAGCGCGGTCTCGCGGCCGGGCACCGGCCGGCTGCGGCGAAACCAACCGCCCTCGATGTATTCGTCCGGCGCGCCGAACAGATGCCCAGCCTCGTGGGCATAGATCGTGCGATGGTAGCGATCGGCCTCGATGTCATTGAAGGGCGACCACTCCCCGCCGACGTCGCCGCCGTAGGTGTCGAGGCTATCGACATAGTCGCGGAAGTACTGCCCTCGGCGCATCCGTCGGATCTTGATCTGGTGCCAGCCTTCCGTTCCCGAGCCCTGGCGTACCCGGACCTCGGCCTCGAACTCCACGGGAATACCACAATAGGTCTGTTGGTTGGCCGGATCCTGCCAGACGCTGTTGATCTCGCCTTCAATCACAGCCGCCAGCGCCTGCGTCGCCTGGGGACCGGAAATCTCGACGAAAGTCTTGAGGCGGATGACGTTGCCATCGTAGGTCGCCCGCGTTTCCGATGGAGGCCCTCCGAGGGCGACCTCGGGAATGAGCGCGGCGGCCAACAGGATAAGGGCCAGTCCCACCGCGAGTCGGCGACCGGTCTTCATGGCGGGGCCGTCCACTGCGATCCGTCCCAAGTGAGTGAGCCGCCGTTTTGCTCCCACCAGTCGCGCCAAGCCGCGGCCGACGCTTGGTGTTGGTCCTCGGCACCGGCCGCGATCCCGAAGTCGATCCCGGTGTAGTGGGCCAGCACGCTGTCGGCAAAGGTCCAGATCGGCAGCGGAGGATCGCTGAAAGGCAGCATCTCATCGGAGTCCATTGCCTCGATCAGGACCGGAAGGCTCCCCGGCTCACCGAGGCCGATCAGCGCTCCGGCGGCAATCGTCCGCAGGGAAACCTCGGGGTCGTCCAACACCGGCCGAAGAGCGGCGAGGCTGTCCTGGTCGACGGCAAGGCCGAGCGCGTAGACCGCTGCGAAGCGTGTCTCCGGGTCCGCGGCGCTAAGCGCCACCTGAGCCTGGGCGATGACGCCTGCCGGGTCGAGCTCGATGGCGTCGTGCAACGCCCGGAAGGAGGTTTCGGAGGCGTCGAAAGCGGCCACCACGGACTCGGAAGTTGGCGTGACCGCGACCGAAGTCGCCTCGGTCCCCGGCGTCGCCCCTCGCCCGGGCGTCAACAAGCTGCAGGCAATCAACCCGGTCACCACGACCGCCGTGACCCAGGCAAAGGACCCGGGCCAAACGTGCCGCCGGTTTCCCTCCGGAGGCCCCTGAGGAGTCTTCCGATCAGCGCGTCGTTCGGACGCCGACGGCACGGTCGCCTACGCTCCCTCCTCCGGGGCAGCCACTCACTGGCAGGGGG
>Ga0209109_10002477_pt1 | contig 10123 bp, 12 predicted proteins | sample Rifsed10ft2_FD_184004 | JGI IMG/M metagenome (GOLD analysis project Ga0209109, IMG submission 184004) | Soil microbial communities from Rifle, Colorado, USA - sediment 10ft 2 (version 2) | ecosystem: Environmental > Terrestrial > Deep subsurface > Rock core/Sediment | place: Rifle, Colorado... | reverse complement strand
AAGTTTGGAAATTTTGCTGTAGCATAGTTGTATGCGTAATTTGCCAGTTGCTTATTGATTTCAGCAATTTTTTGCTTTTTTCCAAAAATAAATTGAATTGATTCAAAGAGCTGCTTTGATGACATGTGTAATAGCCCAAGAGAAAGTGAAACGCCTAATACGTTAAACATCCTAATCATGCCTTTTAGTTTTGGATTGTTGGTATCTTCAGCCAGACCCCCAAGTATTCCTCGAAATGATACTGGGTACAGATTTACACCATTTTCTTTTACCGAATCTAAAAGTCCAGAAACTGTATAGCTTTTCTTTTTGGTATCAAGATACTTGTGAAGTCGTGATTTAAAATCTGAGTCAAGGGTATGAACGTCTTTTGTTTCAATATTTTCCATATCTGAATCATAAATGATTGCACCGCCAGAGACTAGCTCATCTGCGTGCCTGAAAATTGTCTCTGCGTCAAATGCAACCATTATGGTCACATCGTTAACATTAGATCGAATTTTCTTGTCAGATACTCTAACTGTAAAATAGCTGTGTTCACCTTTTATGTTTGAATAAAATTCCCTTTTTCCAAAAACTTGGTAACCTGCTCTTGCACATACATGTGAAAAAATGTTTGCTGCTGTTTCTACTCCGCTACCTTGTGGGCCACCAATCTGCCAGCTAATGTCAACATTTACCACATGAATTGTCGTCTATTACTGGATATTAATAATGTGGTTTTAGAAAAATCTAACCGCCTGTTGCTGCATCAAATAATGCACATTCACATTTGTCTCGTTCGCCACAGTATGGGCATACACATACACACTTTTCAATTGAGTTTCCACACTCTACACAGATGGCAAATTCCTCATCTGAGATGTGCTTTGAACCCATTACTTTTCATATAACAAAATATTATAAATGGTTTAAGGAAGAGATTCCAAAATTTAGTGTTGTATTATGAAAAAAAAAGTTTTGCTTACCCGTAAATTGCATGATTTTGCACTCTTGGATTTGAAAAAATATTATGATATTGAAATTCATCAAGGAAAAATTCCAATGCCAAAAAAAACTTTGCTTAAAAAAATCAGAAACAAAGATGGATTGATTTGCTTTCCCTATGATAGTATAGATAAAGATGTGTTATCTGCTGCAAAGAATCTCAAGACAATTAGCACTTACAGCGTTGGGTATGATCATATAGATGTAAAGTACGCAAAAAAACAAGGCATCAGTATTGGGTATACACCTGAGGTGTTAACTGACGCTACTGCAGATCTTACCTTTGCATTAATTCTTGATTTATTGCGTCGAGTAACTGAGGGAGACAGAATAATTCGAAGGCAAAGGTGGACACAGATTTACGGCGCATATGACTATGTTGGTACTGACATATCTGGAAAAATACTTGGGATTTTGGGTTTTGGCAGAATAGGCATTGCTGTAGCAAAGCGTGTCAGAGCGTTTGGAATGAACATAATTTATCACAACAGGCACAGGTTATCAAAAAACACTGAAAAATCTCTAGGCGTAAAATATGTTACATTTGATCAGTTGTTTAAAAAAAGCGATGTTGTTTCACTTCATGTTCCATATACAAAAGAAACACACGAGTTAGTTGATATAAAATTATTTAAGAAAATGAAAAAAACTTCGTTTATTATCAATACAGCACGCGGAAAAATAATTAAAGAAAATGATTTGATTTATGCACTAAAAAAGAAAATAATTGCAGGAGCTGCACTTGATGTTTTTAGAAACGAACCAATTGGTTTGAATAATCCATTAACAAAAATGCAAAATGTGGTTTTATCTCCTCATATTGGAAGCTCAACAGCAGAAACAAGGAAAAAAATGGCCGAGATTACTGTAATAAATCTAAAACTAGGAATTATTGGAAAAAAGCCACTTTATTCTGTAAATTAGTGTGTCATTATTACTTCTTGTTCGCCATATTTTTTAAATAAATTATCAAATAATGATTTTCTTTTTTGATTCAATTTTTTATCCTCATCATACATTTTTGTAAAAAATGCCGCCAATACGCGTTCATCATTTTTATCAAAAAACATTACACTATAGCTTGTCCTTTCTGTTTTTTCTTCTATAACGAACCTTGCTTTTGAGATATTATCAGCGTTAATGTGCATATGGCATGGGCCTTTATCATCACCTATTGTTATCCAATTATCTTTTTGTCTAATTGGTAGGAAATTATTTCTTATCTCGCTTACTGCGCCCTGATTTTTTACTACAAATAAGATATCATCTATCTTGAGTATATCATCTAAAATTTGTTTAAGCATTATAGTAACTCTGTGTTATGTAAGATAAATCAATTAATTTACAGTTGAATTAGTTTGTCTGGATCTGAGCGTATGCATTCAGTGCCAACTGCTTTTATGCTGGTAAATTTGACTTTGCCTTTTGGAATTTTGTTTTCATTTTGAAGAATGTTCAATTTCTGAGATATGGTATCTTTGTGTCTTTGACATGTTACTCCTAACATGTATTCATCATTTCCTGTGCCTACAGAAATGATAAATTCTGGAGGATTTACACAATTTTTTCCTTTTTCTTTAACTGAGCAATAATTTGGGAGCATGTTATCTCTGTAGTTAAGATCGTGTAATTTCTACAAAAATATGATCTTTGTTAGTATGTGGAATTACCTTCATTACCTTTTGTTCAATTAAATCGATTACTACTTCAATTTTATCTGTATCAAGATTGTCTATCAGATTCACTTCTATGCCTACTATGACATCTTCTGGACTTAGATGCATTGTTCTCATGGAGACTATTCTGTTTACCTCAGAAATTTCTTTGATCATGTTTACGATGTTTTTGTACTGTCGTCTTGTAACTGATTCACCTATCAACAGTCCACGATTTTCACTAGCCAAAAAGAATGCAAATGCCATTAGTATACATCCAATGAAAATTGAGCTTATCGCATCATATACTGTATTTCCTGTGATGTCAGTAAGAAAAATTCCAAGAGCCGCAATGGCAATGCCTGCTAAAGCCGCTGAATCTTCGACTATTACCGTTAATATTGTAGTATCCTTACTCTCTCTAAATTCTAAAATTAATTGTTTGAAAGTTACTTTATCTCCTTTGTGTTCTATTGACTTTGTAAACTGCTTGTATGCAATTCTTAAGGCATTTGCTTCAAATATAACAGCTATACCCAGAACAATATAGTTGATTGTAGGATCTTCAAAATGATGGTCTTTGTTAATTAATGATGAAATACCTTGTTCTAATGCTAGCACACCAGATATTCCAAAAATCATTGTAGCTACAATAAATGACCAAAAAAATTGTGACTTGCCATAACCAAATTGATGTAAATGGCTTGCTGGTTTTGCACTAGCCTTTATTCCTATTAACAATAGAATTTGGTTTATTGTGTCTGATGCAGAGTGATAAGCCTCTGCCCACATTGAAACACTTCCTGACATGAGAGCAGCTATAAACTTTGTTATAGCAATGCCAAGGTTGCCAAATAACGCCGCATAAACTGCTTTTTTCGAGCCTGTAGCCAATTTAATTTGTATTGTATTTCTTAATTTTAATCCATATTAATGATGTTGAAAAATTTGTTTAAATAGTAATTGTATCAAAATCCCAAATTGATTTCTTTGGTTTTGGTGTGTAATCTAAAAATCCTCTTTCTTGCAATTTTTTTACAATAATTGCAGAGTAAGCTGGAGCTCCAGTAGCACCAGGTGAGTTATAATTTATTATATGATAGGAGTTTTTGTCTTCTAGCTCCATTACGTCTGCCAAAAATTTTCCTTTTGGCGTTATGACGGGAGAACGTATACCAGCTATGCCACGTCTTGAAAAATGTTCTGGACGAATTTTTGGAATAAATTTTTGCACGCGCTTAATCATGGCATTTTTTGAAATCGAGCTTAGCCATTCCTTTGATACTAGTGATAAAAATTCTGGATCTGTCAATAGTTTTAGTGCATTTCCAGTTACTATTTCCTTTAATTTTGATAATGATGTTGTAACATCGCCCAAATATCCTGAATAAGTTTCTGGGCTTGGAACCGGTACTGCGTTAGGACCAACCTCAGATTGGCCATTTGCTTTCTTTATCCAGTGAGGATCAAGAAAGGGATATCCCTTAAATTCTGCCACAGTGTAAATCGTTGTTTTAACCAAGTCGCTGTATTTCTCATCAGCAATCCAGTATTCCCCACGAAAATGAAGATCAGAATAGTCTGTTGCCAAGCCACACTTTTGTGCAATATCAAGCGAATTTCCTCCTGCGCAATTAATTAGTAGTTTAGAAGAAATTTGAGAATCATCAAATTGTATTGTACAGTCGTCATTTTTTTCAATAGCATTTACATTTTTTCCAAAAAGGAATTTTGTGCCATTTCTTTCAGACTCTATTTTTAATTCTTTTGTAAACAAACCAAAATCTGTTGATACTTCTCTTTTACAATAAATTCCAGAATAACATTGTACGTTAGGTTCTTTTTTTGATATATCCTTGCTTTCTAATAGTTCCAGATCGCCGTCTGGGATTCCGTTTCTTTCTCCCCATTTCATATATTCTTCAAGGCTTTTGTGTTGTTTTTCATCAAAACCGATTTCAAAAACGCCTGTATTTTTCCATATTATGTTTCTGGCTTCAGCAAGTTTTTTCCACATTTCATATGACAGAATAGCAGATTTTGCTAAAACCTTCTTTGTGTCGGGATTGAGGTAAAATGGAGAATGAACCACGCCTGTATTACGGCTGCTTGCATGCATTGCAACGTCTTGTTCTTTTTCGATAACACAAATTTTCAAATCATATAATGTAGAAATCCAATATGAGATGGTTGTACCAAGTATTCCTCCCCCAATTATTGCTACATCAAATTTTGTCAATAGTAGTGTCTTGTTTTCAAGTCATTAAATGATTTTGAATCAATGATTCGGCTTATTTGTTTCGTTTATACGCAATTATGAAACTTAGGCCTCCGCATATTACTCCTATACCAAGAAGACCAACAAATGCGCCTATTGGTTCTATGAAAGAATCCATTACTGCAGGATCCTGTGTTCCCAATGTGCCTTCAGTAAATAGTGATAGTACACCAGATCCGGCCAAACCTGCAAATATCATATACAGCATTGCCCCTGCACCTCCTACATTCATTCCTATTAGATGAATCCAAGCAAGAACTTTCAAGCCTCCCGAAAATTTTTGCTGTAAATTGATTTCAAGATGATTATAAAATAGTGCAGTTACAGCTATGGCTACAACTATAATTAAATAAAATATTATTCCAATAAAGAACCATTTGGCAGGCCCCTCAAATGAAAGAGAAAGATACTGCATGATGTTTACGTCAGTAAAAGTGATTTGAAATCCGACTACCATAAATGCCAACGCAGTTATTATTCCGCCCTGGATTATAGCTGCAATTATGAATTTGTCTACCCATCTAATCTTATTCTCTGCCATGAATCTAAAAAGCAAAATAGCAATGTATAAACAGTATTATTTTTCAAAATTTTCTTTTAATATCAAAAAATGGCGAAAAGTCATTATATCTTTGGATCTGATTTAGACTCAAAATATATCGTAAAAACTTAAAATTTACCCCCAATTGATGTAATTATATTGTCTGAAAAGCCACAGGATTTACCCAAAAATAAACTGGGATTAACAGTCGCAGAAGCAGCAGAATTGGCAGAAGCGGCGGCAAAAGCAGCTGCAGCAAAAGCAGCGGTGGCAAAGGCAGCTGCAGAAGCAGAGGCAGAAAAGGAATATGAAGCAGCTGCAGGAGAAGTTGTGTCAGCAGAAGCAAACAAGACGCTTATTGATAAACGTGGACAAGAGCGAATATTTAGACGGGAAATGGGAGAACCTGAATTTTTCCGTTATAAGAAAGATCTAGTTCCAACAATGCCTATACTCACAGAAGATGATATTAAAGAAATTTCAAGAAGAGTTGAAATCCCAACAGATCAGATTCCGCCATACAAGCCAGAACATATACTCAGTCCTGAATTAGGCGGGATGTCTAATTATGAAGCTGGAATAAGTGATCTTAGAGAGGAAAATGAGCAAAAACTTGAACAATTAAGAAACGATCCTGATGCAACTATACAAGAAATTCAAAGAGTGAAAGAAGATTTGAAAACACTAGACTATTTGTATCAAAACTATTACATTGGCATGAATGTTTTTCGTACAGCAAAAGGTGGAAGAGACAAACTTCGGGAATAAATGGCGATATTATGAGTAAAAATGATTTTAATCTAGTCAATGTAAGAGTTACTTTCAAAAATCTTCCAATTCACAAGTTAGAAAAATTTGCGTTCAAAGATATCACAGCTGCATGTGAATCTTTTAAGAAAATTTCTGGCGTTTCAGAATGTGTAATAGTTCAGACTCATAGCAGGGTTGAAGTATTTACGATAAATAATCTGGAAAAAGGCGAAGTACCAGATGTTAGAAGAAGTGAAGGAAAAAATCTGGTCATACATCAAATCAAAGAAACGTGGGTATCACTAACACAACTAGAACAATATGATCTTGATCATCTTGATCAGATCCTTGAAGTGTATATGGATACTGATGTTTACTCGCATCTATTAAGACTAGCATCTGGCTTGGAATCAATAGTTGTAGGAGACGAAAAAATCCTTGATGACATAAAAACATCGATTTCAGGTGCAAAGCTAGCTAAAGTATCTGGTAGAATATTGAATAAATTGTTTGATAGCACTATACGAATTGCAACTCGTATTAGAGATTCTACTGGAATTAGTAAAGGCATAATATCAATTGGCGACATTGCTGTCAAAACTGCAGAAGAATATGCAGGTTTAGATGGCAAGAAACATGTTCTGCTTATAGGCACTGGTGAAACAGCAACCATGGTTGCTAAATCGCTTAATAAAAAAGGCTATGCGTTTGATGTTTCCAGTATGACCATTGAACGAGCTACTGGTTTTTCTAAGATGCTTGGTGGAAAACCAATAAAATTTGAAGATTTTATAGCAGGGTTCGATAAATTTGACATAATCTTTGTTGCAACTACAGCAGATTATTTCATAATTACTTATGATAAAATAAGAATAGTTGCTGGAAATAAAAAGAAAGGTACGATGATTTTGGATATATCAGATCCCAGAGCAGTTGATGAGAATGTCTCTACGCTTCCTGGAACTAAATTAATGTTTAGAGATCAAATTGCTGAGGCGGAGGAAAGAAATCTATTAGCTAGGAAGGATCTAGTTCGCACTGTAGAAAAAATGATTAGTAAAGAAGTTCCAATTCTTGAAGCAACGATGAAACGACTTGAACCAGAACCCTTGGTTAAGGATGTATTTGCAAGTGTAGACTCGTTAAGAAGAAAAGAATTAGAAAAAGCATTACAAATGCTGGGAGAAACTGATGAGAGTAAAATCAAAATTCTTGATGAGTTGACAAAGGCTGTTGTAGAAAACATTGTTGCAATACCTACAACTAATTCAAAAAAGACATCAGAAAAAGATAATCAATAACTGTTTGAAAGATAGAGCATAGCTAAAGATACCTTACACTACTCGTTCGTAAAACCAATGAAATGAGATATATAATACAATTTTTTCTCGTTAAGCGTGTCTCGATTCGTATGTAAAGATTATGGTTTTGAGTGCGATTTTGTTGCAGAAGGAGATGATGTCTCAAAGGTAATCGATGAATACAGTAAGCATTCTGCGGAGGTACATGGAATTGAATATTCCAAAGAAGCCTTAATGCAATTCATAATAAGAAAAGGCTAAAAATCCAAATTTATTATCAAAAAAATTTAATGATTAACCGTATGATTCGTATTTTACTTCAAAGCTTCCATCTTTACGTTTATCATGCATGGTTACAAAACCTTTTGGAGCCATATAGTCCATTACACCATCAATTGTTCCCTGCCATCCACAAATGTAGAACATTGTGTTCTCTTTTGTAATTTTTTCTCCAACAAGTTTTTCTAAAGACGACATTTCTCCGTTACTTGATTTTAGGAAACTTTCAACTCTGCCTGTTTGACCTTTCCATGATCTGTTAAACCATTCTTCTGGTCTGCTTATGCTAGCTCTATATGTAAAATTCCACTTGTCTTTTCCTCTGTCAAGACTTTCTGTTTCTAAATCAGTAAAGAGTCCTTTGTAACTTAATTCGTCCACATAACTGGAGCCGTGTAAAACAACAATCTCTCTTTTGTCTCCAACCACATGAAGATGTCGTGCAAAGCTTACAAAGGGTGCAATGCCAGTACCGCCTCCAATGCAGACAATTCTTCGCTCGTCTTTACTGCCATCTGGCAATCTTTGATTAATTGTTAAAGCATTTCCCGTTGGTTTTGTCAAATATACCTGCTCTCCTTCACTTGCATAGAATAACTGGGTTGTAACACGACCAGGCAAAGGTTTTCGAACCCATCTAACTACAAATTCAAAATACTTTTTGTTTTCAGGATGTGAAGCAATTGAATATGCTCTGCGAACAATCTTATAATTTTCAGCTACTACTGGAATACCGATGGTAAGAAATTGACCTGACTCATAATCTGGCATAATACCATTATTTGGGGCTATACGGAAAATCATAAGATCTTCTTTGAGAAAATGAGTATAAGTAAGAGTTGATTTACCCTCGTCTACCATGCTTGAATAATTTGTTCTTCAATGGTTAAATATCTTATGATGTTTTATCGTGAAAATATTTTCTAAATCAAGATCTTTTAAAATAGGTTAAACTAATTCGTAAACTCATGATGATCACAGTCTAGAATTTTTGTTGATGTTTATGAAAAAAATTTTGCAAGTTATTGTAAAAGTTCAGGCGCCGGGAGAGAGATTTGAACTCTCGAACCCTTGCGAGTACGCGCTTTATGGTTTGTATTAATTTCCAGGCGCGCGCCCTACCAGGCTAGGCGATCCCGGCATAATTTCGCCAATTTTAATTCGGAAAAGCTGATTATATAATACGTTATTTGGTGGAAATATTCTATATAACAAACCTGATGAGTTTATTGATTGTCAGTAAAAATGATTTTCCCCCGATTTGTTTGGGAAGATATGCTGTGATCACGTAAAAGTTAAGAACTAATTCTTACCTAGAAATCTATGAAAACTATTGTACTTTTAACCATATTATTATTGAGTGGGTCGCTCGTGTTCAATACAGCGTTTTCCCTTGACATCGATGTGGATGAGGATGATATTGACATAGATTTGGATTCAAAGGGCATTGACATAGATGTGGGTTCGGGTGGTGGCTGTCTAATCGCAACTGCAACATATGGTTCTGAGCTTGCACCCCAAGTTCAGTTCTTGCGAGAAATAAGAGATGATACCGTGTTATCAACTGCATCAGGTGCATCATTCATGACTGCATTTAACACGTTTTACTATTTGTTCTCACCAACTATAGCAGACTGGGAAAGACAAAACCCAGTATTCAAAGAATTTGTTAAACTAACAATCACTCCATTGCTGTCATCGCTATCATTGCTACAGTATGTTGACATTGACTCAGAAGCTGAGATGCTAGGTTATGGAATTGGAATCATTCTACTAAACATTGGAATGTACTTTGTTGCACCAGCACTAATAGTATTCAAGCTCAAGGATAAAAAATATCTCCTTAAATAAAAAAACCTGTGACAAACTGTAAATATCATTTTGATATATGTGAGTGAAAAGATTGGTTGGAGTGTTTAGTTTTCCAAAGCGTCATCTAAGAAAGCTTGTACAAAACGGTGATTATCTAGAGGCAATAGAATTTGGAAAAAATCTTGAAAAAAAACATTCTGATGATGCTGATTTGTTGTTTATGATTGCAAGCATTTACTATCTTAACGGCGATGCAAAAAACACATTATCATATCTTGATAAAACCTTGGTAGTAAGCCCAAATGATACGGAAGCTCTTCTTATGAAGGCAAACCTGCATCTATACCTAAAAGAAAAAGAACAAGCACTTGATTGTTGTGAGAGACTGCGTAAAATTGATCCACAAAACAAGGAAATAGATGAAATACTAGACAAGCTAGAAAAATTATAGGCAATTCAACAGCTAGTTGGAATCTGAACTTGGATTAACTAGGTAAACCTCATCAAGCAACCAATTACA
>Ga0209109_10002475_pt1 | contig 10128 bp, 11 predicted proteins | sample Rifsed10ft2_FD_184004 | JGI IMG/M metagenome (GOLD analysis project Ga0209109, IMG submission 184004) | Soil microbial communities from Rifle, Colorado, USA - sediment 10ft 2 (version 2) | ecosystem: Environmental > Terrestrial > Deep subsurface > Rock core/Sediment | place: Rifle, Colorado... | reverse complement strand
ACGACTTCATCCCGGAGTGCACGGTGGCGGGCGCGGCCACGTTCCTCGAATACGCCGCCGACGCCGAGGTGCAGTTGTTCGTTTAGGAGCTGTGGGAAAGGAAGGAAACAAGGGAACGGAAGGAACTTCCTTGAGTTTCTTGAGTTCCTACTGTTCCCTCTGTTCCCTGCATTCCTGGTAACCGGAGGGCGAATCGTGGAAGACGATACCAAGAAGATTCTCTACGTGCAAACGCACGGCGTGGATATGCCCGAACGCTCGGCCACGCCGTTCTACCTCGCGGCGGCCGGCGCGGCCATGGACGCCGAGGTCGGCATCTACTTCACGATGAACGGCCCTACCCTGCTCCAGAAGGGTGTGCCGGAGAAATTGATCGTCCCCAAGAAGGGCGGCGGCGGGCGAGAACTGGCCTACTTTATCAAGCAGGCGCAAGACATCGGCGTTAAACTATATGTCTGCCAGCCCTCGCTCGACCTGCATAGTCTGAAACTCGAAGATTTGATTGAGGGTGTGGAGATGATCGGCGGCGCGGCCTTCAACGATATGGCGCTCAACGCCGATGCCGTTATAGCGTTTTAGCCTATCGCGTATCGCAGATCGCTTATCGCCGTGTGTGGATGACGATACGCGATACGCCATAAGCGATAAGCGAACGGAGACAACATGGGTCTTTTTGCCGACAAATACCCCGACGTTGCTTACGAAGAAAAACTCCGCCTGTGGGACGCAGTGAAAGCGGACGTGCGCTTCCCCTCGGTGCTGTACGGCTGTTACGAGTGCGGCATCTGTGTGGCGGCCTGCCCCTCGGCGCGGTTCTACGACTTCTCGCCGCGCAAGATCGCGCAGGCGGCGGGGCGCGAAGATGTCGAACTCATCTTCGAGCAGATGAACGACGACGTGTGGAACTGCTCACAGTGTTTCTCCTGCAACCGCTGCCCGCGCCAGAACTCACCCGGCGGTCTCATTACCATCATGCGCGAAGTAGCAGTGCGGAATGGCCTCAAATCCGCCAAGCAGGCGCTCGAGGGCTACTCGCGCATCATCTACAAGATCATGGGCACGGGCACGCAGGTCTCGCCCGACATGCTTCAACCCGATGCCTTCCCCGACTGGGGGCCGCAGGTGCGCGAGGTGTCCGCCGACCTGGAACTCTGGCGGCGCGCCCTTCCCCCCGAAACCCATCACACCGTCTCCACCGGCTGGCAGGTGGACGACAAGACCATCATCGAACTGTATCTCATTTGGCATCACACGGGCGTGATGGATATGATCGCCGAGGTGGACGAGGGCCTGCACATGATATTGAACGATGTGATGGAAGAGAAGTTGGAAGAGGCGGGCTACGAAATGTAGAACTACAAACTTCAAAATCCAAACTCCAAAGTTGGGGGTTGCATTTTGGAGTTTGAGATTTGAAGTTTGAAGTTTCGTGACGGAGAGGCACAGATGACAGCCACAGCCGGTTTTATTCCTTACGATGCGGTGAATACCAAGTCCTCGCGCAAGTTCGAGCGCCAGGCGGAATACGCGCCGGAGGATTTCCACAAGCACGTCTTCGAGCTGGAAGCCGAGGGCGAATGGATCGTCCAGCGCGTGCCGGACCCGTACGTTGAGGTGATGACCAAGTTCGGGCGCAAGAAGAAAATCCCGCTCGAACTCACGTGGCATCACAAGTCGTGCGGGCAGTGCGGTCACATCCCCGGTTACTCGACCTCGATCTTCTGGCTCAACCGCAAGCTGAATTTCAAATACCTCGACCCGACCGACCAGACCTCCTGCACGGCCTGGAATTATTACGCCTCGGCCACCTCGAATGCGGCGGCGCAGGCGAGCGTGGCCATGCGCAACTTCGCGGCGGCCTACGAGACGGGCTACTATCCCATCATCCACTGCGGCACATCCTACGGCCACTACAAAGAAGTGCGCGAGGAGATGATGCATCACGCCGAACTCCGGCATCAAGTCCGCGACGTGCTGAAGAAGCTCGGCAAGCCAATGGTGATGCCGGAGGAGATCGTCCACTACTCCGAGTGGGTGCACGCCGTCCGCGACCGCATCGCCGCCCAGCAGAAGCGCAGTTTCGCAAACATCTCGGTCGCCGTTCACCCGGCCTGCCATTACTACAAACTGGTGCAGGAAGATGCGATCTACGACCCGGACATTTACGGCGGCCAGCGCACGGCCACCGTCTCGGCGCTCATCGTGGCCCTCGGCGCGGAGGTGCGCGATTACTCGACGTGGTTCGATTGTTGTGGCTTTGGCTTCCGGCACATTCTTGTCCAGCGCGACTTCACCCGCTCGTTCGCCACGCGGCGCAAGATTCAGGTGATGAAAGAAGAAGCCAACCCGGACGTGGTGATCACGCACGACACCGGCTGTGTGACCACGCTCGACAAGAGCCAGTTCGTGGGACAGGCGCACGGGCTGAACGTCGGCGTGCCGGTGATGTCCGACGCGCAGTTTGCGGCGCTGGCGATGGGCGCACACCCCTACCGCGTTTGCCAGCTCCACTGGCATTCAACCGAATACCGCCCCCTGCTCGAAAAGATGGGCATTGACCACGAGGCCGCGTGGGCGGAATTTCAGGAAGACCTGAAGACGCTGAAGAGCGGCGAGAAAGAATATCTCACATGGGAAGACGTGGGGTAAACTCCAAATTCAAAATCTCAAACTCCAAAATTCAAACTTCAAAGCGGTTGGGGGGTTGAAGTTTGGAGTTGAATTTTCCCGGAGGGACTATGGCACCAGACAGCATTCTTATCATCGGCGGCGGCCCGGCGGGACTGGAGGCGGCGCGGCTCGTCGGCGACCTCGGCGCGAAGGCGGTGGTGGTCGAAAAGCGCGACCACCTCGGCGGCACGCCCATCGCCGAGAACTACGCGGCCCTCACGCACGGCTTCCGCGACGCGGAAGAGGCGGTGGACGAGATGATCCGGGGCGTCACCCACAACCCCAACGTGGAAGTCCGTCTCGGTTCAGAGGTCGTCGCCTCCGAGGGCGGCGCAGGCGATTTCAAGGTCACCATCGCCAAGGGGGGCAATGGCGCGAGCGAGGTCGTCAACGCCGGGGCCGTCATCGTCGCCACCGGGTTCCAGCACTTCGACCCCGGGCGCGAGACGCAGATGTACGGCTACTACGAGTACGACGACGTGATCACGCTCGCCGACGCCGAGGCGATGCTCAAGCATCACAAGTTCGTCAAGCCCTCCAACGGGCAGGCGCCGGAGCGGGTGTGCTTCATCCAGTGCGTCGGCTCGCGCGACCGGCAGATCGGGAACGAATACTGCTCGAAGGTGTGCTGCGGCATCTCGTCGAAGCAGGCCATTGAGATCCGCCAGCAGTTGCCGAACAGCAAGGTTTTCATCTTCTACATTGACATGCGCATGTACGGCTACTGGGAGAACGAGATCTACTGGCCGGCGCAGGAGAAGTATCACGTCCAGTACGTCAAGGGCATCATCACCGAGATCATCCGCAAGGGCGACCGCCTGCTGGTGCGCGGCGAGGACACGACCATGGGCCGCCCGATGGAAGTCCCGATGGATGTGGTGGTGCTGGCCGTGGGCATGGAGCCGAGCCGGGGCACGAAGGACGTGGCCAAGGTCTTCGGGATCAAGCAGAACAAATACAATTTCATTGACGTGCCGCACGAGGCGCTCGACCCGACGGCCACCTCAGTCCCGGGCGTCTTCGTCGCAGGCGCGGCCGCGGGGCCGAAAGACCTCGACGACTCCATCGGGATGGCCGGGGCAGCGGCGGCCAAGGCCGTGGCGATGGTGAGGAAACTCGCGCGCGTGAGCGCGTAACTCCAAACTTCAAAAATCAAACTTCAAACGCCCGACCTCCATTTGAAGTTTGGAGTTTTTCCCGAGCGGGGAGCGATATGTCTCAACGCAAAGATGTGCCTTTCGACATCCGCGAGCGGACATTTCTTTTCGGGGTTCGGGTGGTCAAGTTTATTCGCAAGTTGCCGAGAGATGTGGCAGGCGTCGAAGTAGCAAGGCAACTGCTCCGGTCAGGCACATCCGTTGGGGCAAATGTCGAAGAATCCGATGGCGCGGAGTCAACGGCGGACAAGATTCACAAACTCAAAGTCGCCCGTAAAGAAGCCAAAGAAAGCCGTTTCTGGCTTCGGACAATCAAAGAAGCAGAATTGCTGGCCTCTGATGATCTTGATGGGCTTCTGACTGAATGTTTAGAGTTGGTCAAAATCCTGAGTAGCATCATCAATAACCTTGGCAAGTCGGGTGAGTAGTTCTGGCAACTATCCTTTTTGAAGTTTGGGATTTGGAGTTTGAAGTTTGACCGGCCAGGTCGTTGACACCGAAACCGCCCAAGAGTTCATGACCCAGGCTCTCGAAAAAGTCGAGCGGGCTGAACTGGGCGATATCGTCGCCGAACTGGAACAAAAGAGCGCGCGGTTCAAGGCGCTTCTCACGCCCGAGGCCGCCGCCGCGCTCGACCGCCAGCACCTGCGCGGCCTCCTGCGCTCCATCTTCGCCACGCGCCGCAAGGCCGACGCCATCCTCGACGTGATGGGTGCGGAGGGATTGCGGGAGGCTATCCGTGAGTTGCTCTACGGCCCGGCGCAGACGCAGGAGCGTTTCCAGTTTTTCGTGGACTCGCTGTCCGGCTACTGGGGCGATGTGCGGCTGGCGCGGAAACCTCTGCCCGGCAAAGAGGAGGCCGACCTCCCCGAAAACATTCTGTGCGACCTGGCCTCCGAACTGCTCCACTTCACCCGCCCGGACGACCGCTGGCTGTGGACGCGCTGGATGTGGGATCCGCGCGTGGGGACGGGCGCGCTCCCGCTCGTGACGATGGAGGAGTACGACCTGCACGGGCAGAACGCGGGCGAGACGTACATGAAAGTCGGCGTGGCGGTCGCGTTCGTGAGAGCGACGGGCGAGGCCGCCGGGTTCGCGAAGTTCGGCATGGGCAACAGCCCGTTTGGGATTGACGTCTTCCTCGCGTGCGTATACGCGGTCTACATGTACACCACGCTGAGAATCAGAATGACGCAGGAATTCAACAAAGTCGTGCCGCAACTGCCGGAGTTGTCGCGCAGATTGCTGGGCGTTTGGAAAATGGGGTTGTAACTTCAAACTCCAAATTTCAAATCTCAATATCTGGAGCCTGGAGTTTTCCGGAGGAAATATGGCTGTCGGATTGGATAAAGTTAAACCCGAAGCGATCACCGAAGAAAAGCATCTCGTCGTCGAGGGCATGGACATTTCCGGTCACTGGAACCGGATGTTCGAGCAGAGAGTGATCTGGGATTACGACGTTGATAACTTAGCAAAGGTCACGAACCTGCCCGGCGGCGAGTCGTTGGAGTTCTGCTACGGTTGCGGCAAGTGCACCGCCGTCTGCCCAATAGATATTGTCGGCGACTACTCGCCGCGCAAGATTCACCGCAAGACGCAGTCCGGCATTGACCTGTTCACCTCGCCTGATCTGTGGCTGTGCACGACCTGCATGAACTGTCTGCGCGTCTGCCCCAAAGAAGTGAACATGATCCAGATCATGCCGGCCGTGCGCGAGCAGGCGGTGCTCGAAGGGACGACCGTGCCGCCCGAATTGCAGAAGGCGTTCGAGGACACGTCGAAGCACGGCAACCCGCTCGGCCAGCCCCAGCGCAAGCGCGCAGACTGGGCCAGGAAGGCGGGCGTGCCCGTGCCGATCCTGAAAGACCTCAAGCGCCCGGTGGACATCCTGTGGTACGTCGGCTCGTACCCCTCGTATCACCCGCGCGGGATTGACGCCGCCTGCGCCGCCGCCCGCCTCTTCAACGCGCTCGGCCTTGACTTCGGCATCCTCGGGGTCGAAGAGAAAGACGACGGCGACTCGCAGCGCCTCGCAGGCGAGAAGGGCCTGTTCGAAATGCTGGCCGAGTACAACATCGCCACGTTCGGCAAGTACGAGTTCAACCGCATGGTCGTGACCGGCCCGCACGAGTTCAACGCCTTCAAGAACGAGTACCCGAAGTACGGCGCGGACTTCAAGGTCGTGCATTACACGCGCTTCCTCGTCGAGCACCTCGACAAATTGAAGCCGATGCTGAAGAAGCCGCTCAATCTGAAAGTGACCTTCCACGACCCGTGTTACCTCGGTCGGCACAATGGCGAGTACGACGCGCCGCGCGAACTCCTGCGCGCCATCCCCGGCGTCGAGCTGGTGGAGATGGGCCGCTGCCGTGAGAACGGCTACTGCTGCGGCGGCGGGGGCGGCGGCATGTGGCTGGACTCGTTCTCGAAAGAACACACCCAGATGCGCCTGTCCGAGCGCCGCGTGCGCGAGGCTGCCGAATACGGCGCAGAGGTTCTCGCGGTGTGCTGCCCCTTCGAGGTCTCGCGCTTCGAGGATGCGGCGAAGAGCACCGGGAATGACAAGCTGATGGTGCGGGACATCCTTGAATTGCTCGACGAATCCATGCGAGGGTAATGACAAACTCCAAGCTTCAAAGCGGCGCTCGCCTCGGCGTTTGAAGTTTGGGTTTTGGAATTTGAATTTTGAACTTGGGAGTTGCGATGAACATCGTCGTCCCGATCAAACAAATCCCCAATCTCACCGACGAACTTGAAATCAACAGTGAGGGCACCCACCTCGACCACGACGCGCTCCAGTACGTGCTCAACGAATTCGACGAGCACGCGCTTGAAGAGGCCGTGCTGACGAAGGAGAGCGCGGGCGGCACGGTGACGGTCATCGGCGTGGACACGACCGGCGAACTCAACGAGGCGCTCCACACGGCCTTGGCCAAAGGCGCGGACAAGGCCGTCAAGATCACGGGCGATTTTCCGCGCGGCACCGCCTCGCACACACAGGCCAAACTCCTCGCCGACGCGATCAAAGGCCTGTCGCCCGACCTCGTCTTCACCGGCGTGCAGGCCGCCGACGACCGCGACGGGCAGATCGGCCCGATGATCGCCGCGCATCTCGGCCTCCCCTATGTGGGCGTGGTCACCGGCGTGACGGTGAAAGAAGGCAAGGCGGCCGTCCACAAAGAATATGCGGGCGGCGTGATGGCCGAGTTCGAAGTCTCGCTCCCCACCGTTATCGGCGTGCAGGCCGCGCACCAGCCGCCACGCTACGCCCCGGTCAGCAAAATCCGCCAGATCGCCAAGGCGACGAAGATCGAAGAAATCGCCGGGGGCGAGGCCGTGGGGGCAGGCTCCTCTGTCCGCCGCATGTTCAAGCCGGAATCCGCCGGGCATGCCGAGATGTGGGAAGGCAGCCCTGAGGAAGTGGCGGAGAAGATCGTGGCGTTGATTAAAGAGAAGGGGCTTTTGAAAGGCTGACGGCCTATCGCTTATCGCCTATCGCCTATCGCTTATCGCCTATCGCTTATCGCAGACACACGATATGCGATAAGCCATAAGCGATACGCGATCCGCGATACGCACAGGACACTATGAGCAACGACATTCTCATCCTCGCAGAACACCTCAACGGCAAACTCGCCGACATCACTTTTGAAATGGTGGGCAAGGCCAAACAACTCGCCGCCGCGTTCGGCGGCAAGGCTGTGGCGGTGCTATTGGGCAGCCGCGCGAAGGCGCTGGCCGAGTCCATCGGCGCGGAGGCAGTGCTGTACGTGGACGATCCCGCGCTAGCCGAGTTCAACCCCGAAGCCTACCGCCTCGTCCTGGCGGCGTTGATTAAAGAGCGCAACCCGCGACTGATGATGATGGGCAACACCTCGATGGGGATGGATCTCGGGGCCGGGCTGTCGGTGACGACCGGGCTTCCACTGATTGCGTACGTCAACGGCCTCGCCGCCGACGGCGGGACGCTCGTGGCAACTTCGCAAATCTACGGCGGCAAGATTCAGGCCGAGGCCGTGCCCGACGGTGAAGCCTGCATTGTCGCATGCCTCGCAGGCGCATTCCCCGCCGAGGTGGGCAAAGGCTCCGCGCCGGTCGAGCAGATTGCGTCCCCCGCTCCGCTCGGCGATTTGAAAGTGAAGTTCGTCAAACTCATCCAGCCCCAGGGCGGCGACGTGGACATCACGCAGCAGCCGATTCTCGTATCCATCGGGCGCGGCATCGGCGGGCAGGAGAACATCGCACTGGCGCAGGAAGTCGCCGACGCGCTGGGGTGCGCGGTGTCGGCCTCGCGCCCTCTCACCGATGCGGGCTGGCTGCCGAAGACGCGGCAGGTGGGCAAGTCCGGTCTCACCGTGAAGCCCAAAGTGTATCTCGCCCTCGGCATCTCCGGCGCGCCCGAGCACCTCGAGGGCATGCGCGGCGCGGAGACGATCATCGCCGTGAACACCGACCCGAAAGCGCCCATCTTCGACGTGGCCCACTACGGCGCGACGTGCGACATGCTGGATTTGCTCCCGGCGCTGACTGAGAAAGTGAAAGGGTGACTTCCAACTTCAAAGCACAAAACGCCCTTGTGCTGTCTTTGAGGTTTGTCCTTTGGAGTTTGAAGTTTGATGTTTCATGACTGAGGCTTCCAAGTCCTATCTGATCGTGATCAACGACGGGTCATACGGCAGCGAGCGCCCGTACAACGCTCTGCGGCTGGCGCTGAATCTGGTCAAGCGAACCGGCGTCCGCATGCGCGTGTTCCTCGTCGGCGATGGGGTCCAGTGCACCGTCGCCGGGCAGAAGACCCCTGAGGGTTATTACAACATCGAGCGCATGGTAAAGTCGCTGGCGCAACGCGGCGAGGTGGCCACTTGAGGGACGTGCGCTGAGGCTCGCGGGATCGGGCCTGAGAAATTGATTAAGGGCGTGCAATCCGGCAACATGGAGTTGCTCGGCGAGTGGACGGTGGCCGCCGATCAGGTGCTCGTCTTTTGACGCCTGGAGATGATGCGATGGCCGGCAAAACGATTCTGATTTTGGGCGGCGGGGTGGGCGGGCTGATCGCCGCCAACGAACTGCGGCGGCTATTACCGGATCCGCATCGCATCGTCCTCGTAGAGAAGAACGCCCGCCACGCCTTTGCGCCCTCATTCCTGTGGCTGATGACCGGCGACCGGAAGCCGGAGCAGATTACGCAGGATGTGCGCCAACTGGTGCGGCCCGGCGTCGAAGTCGTCGTGGCCGAGGCGCAGTCCATTGACCTTGCGAACCGCCAGGTGCAGACGAGCGCGCCGGGTACGGGCGGGTTTGAAACCCACCCCTACGACTACCTGATCGTCACGCTCGGCGCGGAACTCGCGCCCGAGGTGATGCCCGGATTGGCCGAGGCCGCGCACACGTACTACTCGCTGGAAGGCGCAGCCAAGTTGCGCGACGCGTTGCAAACGTTCGGCGGCGGGACGGTGGCGGTGGTGATCAGCGCCCTGCCCTACAAATGCCCCGGCGCGCCGCACGAGGGCGCAATGCTCATCGCCGACTTTTTCAGGCGGCGCGGCCTGCGCGACAAAGTGGACGTGCATCTGTTCACCCCGGAGCCGCAGCCCATGCCGGTGGCCGGGCCGGTGCTCGGCGATGCGGTCAAACAGATGTTGGCCCGGCAGGCTGTCGCCTTTCATCCGCTGCACAAGATGACGGGCGTGAACGCCGGGGCGCGCGAGCTGAACTTCGAGAGCAAAGACCCTTTCAAATTCGATCTGCTCGTCGCCATCCCGCCGCATCGCGGGCCGCGCGTCGTGCGCGAGGCCGGGCTGACGAATGAGGCGGGATGGATTCCGGTTGATCGCGCGACGCTCCGCACGAAACACGAAAACGTCTTCGCGCTGGGCGACGTCACGGTCATCCCCATCCCCGGACGGTGGAAGCCGGACGTGCCGTTGATCCTGCCGAAAGCGGGCGTGTTCGCGCACGGGCAGGCAGAGATTGTAGCCCGCCGCCTCGCCGCCGAGATCGGGGGCGCAGGCACGCGCGGCGATTTCACGGGCGTGGGCTATTGCATGCTCGAGGCTGGGGAGAGCCTGGCCGGGTTCGCGTATGGAAACTTTTTCGCCGAGCCGTCGCCGCAAGTCGAACTGCGGCAACTCGGCCAGGCGTGGCATGTGGGCAAGGTGTTGTTTGAGAAGTGGTGGCTGGCTCCCTATGGATTGAGGCGCGAGGCTTTGCATCTGGCCCTGCAGATTGGCAGCAAAGGATTGGGCATCCCGGCGATGATCTAAGCCTCACCCCCCACCCCGGCCCCCCCTCTCCTGTGCTT
>Ga0209109_10002474_pt1 | contig 10128 bp, 2 predicted proteins | sample Rifsed10ft2_FD_184004 | JGI IMG/M metagenome (GOLD analysis project Ga0209109, IMG submission 184004) | Soil microbial communities from Rifle, Colorado, USA - sediment 10ft 2 (version 2) | ecosystem: Environmental > Terrestrial > Deep subsurface > Rock core/Sediment | place: Rifle, Colorado... | reverse complement strand
TATTGAAGATCGCTGCCGCTGTTGGCAAAGGGCGAGTTCGCCCTACTCCGGGAGAGTCTGGAGCCTGCGCTGCAACTGTCCGGCCAACCGGTCCAACGGGGCACCATGGCCCACGAGCATGCGGTGTGCATGATGCTGGTAGATGCCGCGACGATGGCCGGGGATGCGGCCGGTCTGCGCCAGTACGCGCCCAGACTGGAGCAGCTGGCCTTGCGCGATGATCACCGGCTCTACCTCGCCATCGCCCACCGGGGCTGGGGGGTGGCACACCGGCTGGCCGGGGAATACCCGGAGGCGGAGGCGCGGTTGAAGCGGGCGCTGGAGCTGTTCCAAGGCATGCAAGCCGGCTGGCAGCTCGGGCGGACGCTGGGCGAACTGGCGGAATTGGATCTGGCGCGGTCCGACAGCGGGGCAGCGCTTGGTCACTACAACCAGGCGCTGGAGGCCTTCGAGGCGCTGGCCGCAGCCCCCGACGCGGAGCGTACCAGGCAGGCGCTGGCGGCGATCCGCTAGCCCTCCGGAGGCGGCCCGTCGGCTGGCCCCGGTGAGTCGCCATTCTCGGTCTTGTCCCTCAATCCCATAAGGACGCGCACCCTGTGCTTGACCAGCTCCAACTCCAGCGGGATCGCTAGCTCGGCCAGCTCCCGCCCATCCAGTTCCACCTTGCGCACGCCCTGCGCTAGGCCGTCCGGGTTCTCCACTTCAATCTCATACAGCGCTTGCCCATGGCGTAACTGCAGGCTGAACCGGTCCCATGAAGGTGGGATGACGGGATCGATCGTCAATCGGTCCCCGCGCATCTTCACTCCCAGGACTTCCTCGATCCAGGCCCGGTACATCCAGGCCGCAGAGCCCGTGTACCAGGTCCAACCCCCCTGGCCTTCCCGCCCCGCCAGTCGGTAGACGTCCGCCGCAACGGCGTAGGGCTCGACGCCGTAGCGCCACACCTCCTCTGCATTCCTGGCGTGCTCGATCGGATTGAGCATCCTCAGCAGGCGCACGGCGCGATCCCCGTCGCCGCTGCGCGCAAAGGCCATGGCCAGCCAGAGCGCGGCATGGGTGTATTGGCCGCCGTTCTCCCGCACTCCCGGAGGGTAGCCCTGGATGTAGCCGGGCGAGGGGGTGGCCCTCTCAAAAGGCGGCTTGAACAGCAGGACCAGCTTCTGGTTCTCGAGCACCAGATGCTTCCAGGCCGATTCGAGAGCCGTTCTCGCTCGTTCACGGTCGCCGGCTCCGCACAACCAGGCCCAGGATTGGGGGAGGGAATCGATCTTCGCTTCCTGGCTGGCGGCCGAGCCGATGGGAGTGCCGTCGTCAAAGGTCGCCCGCCAGTACCACTCCCCATCCCAGGCCTGGCGTTCCACCCGGGCGGTCAGCTCGCTTCCCCGCGCCCGGTACTCTCGCATGAGCTCGGTCTCTCCCATCCGGCCGGCCAATTCCGCCATGCCGGACAGCACCTCCACCAGAAACCAGGCCAACCACACGCTCTCGCCTTTGCCCTCCACGCCCACCCGGTTCATGGCGTCGTTCCAGTCCCCGGTTCCGATCAGGGCCAGCCCGTGCGGCCCGGTCGTCAGCCCGCGCTCGACCGCCCGGCGGCAGTGCTCGAAAAGCGAGGCCTGCTCCGTGGTGACTGCCGGCTCCAAGAAGAGCTCAAGTTGGTCGTCCTCCAGAAGCGGCGCCCGCACGAAGGGGATGTTCTCCTGCAGGATGCCGGCATCGCCGGTCACCCGGACATACTGGGCGACCGCGTAGGGCAACCAGAGCAGGTCGTCCGAGACTCGGGTCCGTGTCCCTGCATCGGCGGGCGGGTGCCACCAGTGCAGCACGTCACCCTCGGCGAATTGGTGCCTGGCCGCCAGCAGAATATGCTCTCTGGCCAGTTCGGGCGCGGCCTGCAGCAGGGCCAGCACATCCTGCAGTTGGTCGCGGAAACCGAACGCTCCGCCGGACTGGTAGAACCCCGATCGTCCCCAGATCCGGCAGCTCAGCGTCTGGTACAGCAGCCACCGGTTGAGCAGCAAATTCGCCGAGGGCTCCGGGGTCTGCACCTGAATCGTCCCGAGCCTCCGATTCCACCAGGACTGTGTTTGGCCGAGCGCAGCCTCCACATTGAGCGTCTCCCGATACCGGTGGACCAGCTGCTGGGCCTGTTTGAGCGAGCTTGCCTGACCCAACATGCAGGTCAGCTGCGCTTCCTCACCCGGATCCAGCTCCACCCGGACTTGCAGCGCGGCGCAAGGATCCAGGCCGGCGCCCATCCGTCCGGATAGCCCGGCCCGCTGCATGGCTGCCGGGTTCCTCAGGCCGCCAAGGCGGCCCAGGAATTCGGTCCGGTCTCCACTGAATGACTGCGCCGTCGGACTCATGGCGGCAAATGCGACCCGATCCGGGTAGTCCGGATGGTACCCGTTGGTGGCGAGCAGCGCGCCGAATTCCTCGTCCCATTCCGTCACCGTATGCAGCTGGGAAGCCTCATGGCCCTCGCCCAACGTCCAGGCCAGGTAGTAGGTGACTGATAGGCGGCGGCGCCGGCGGGAGTCATTGCGCAGCCGAAGCAGCTGCAGTTTCACCGGCGCGCCCCCGGCCTCATCCATGGGGACGAATACGGTGAGGGTCTGCTCGATGGCATGACTGTTGTGCTCGAAAACCGTGTAGCCGGCGCCATGCCGGGCGCGGTAGGCACCCCGCTCTCGAATCGGCCGGGCGGTCGGAGTCCAGAAAGCGCCGGTCTCCTGATCGCGGATGTAGATGGCTTCCGAGGGCGGATCCAGCACCGGATCGTTCGACCAATCCGTCAGCCGATTGCGCTGGCTATTGCCATACCAGGTGGGTCCGGATCCGGACTCGCTGACCAGCGCGCCGAAGCTGGGATTGGCAAATACGTTCACCCAGGGGGCCGGCGCGTGGGTGCCGGGCCCGAGGTAAATGGCGTACTCCCGACCATCCGAGGTGAATCCCCCCAGGCTGTTGAAGTAAGGCAGCTCCATGAACGGGAGCGGTGCGGAGGGTTCTTCGGCAATCGTCTTGGTCCTGATTCGATCGGGGTATACGGGCGTCTCCGGATGCGTGGCAAGCTGCTGCGAGAGTGGCCCACGGGCGGCGATCAACGAGACGTGGGCGGCCGCCAGAAACAGGGCCAGATCCTGGCCGGGCATCTGGTCGGTGCTGAGCAGGAATACGCCTCCCGGCTGATCCACCGCGGTGAACATGGCCCGGGCCTGGATCAGCCCCTCCAGCTGCTCCCGGAGAGGTTGGTCGTAGCTGCTGGATTCTTCATTCAGGATGACCAGGTCCGCCATCAGCCCGTGCTGCCGCCAATACGCATGCGCCTGCAGCAGCTGGCGCACCAGGCTGATGTCGCGGGCCTCACCGATGGTGACCAGTGCGATGGGGAGATCCCCTGACACCCCGTAGGGCCACAACCCCACCTGGCCCCTCTGGTTTCCCCGCAGCCGATCCGCCGGCGGCCGCAGACTCGGGTTCGGATACAAGAGGTGGCTGGCGAGCTGCTGGAACCGGCGCGCTTCATCGGGCTGAATCCGCAGCAGCCGCAGCTCCAGTTGCGCGGCTGCCCAGGCGAGCTCCATGGCCTGGTCGATGGCGGCCGGGTGGCTGTATTTCTCCAGCAGCGCCAGCACCCGCTCGCGGCTCTCCCCCGCCGCCAGGACCAGCGACAACTGCATGCGCTCTAGAGGCCTCAGCCGCACGCTTCTGCGCAGGCTGAAGATCGGATCCAGCACGTAGCCCTGGCTGTTGGTGAGCCGATCGCCGATGCGCAGTGGCCGCTCCATGCTTCCGCCTCGACCGATGAAGTGGCGCCGGTCGGTCTCGAATTCGAAGCGTTGCTCGGAATCCTGGTCGAGGGTCAGGCGATGCCCGGCGAAGATGGCAGGCTCGTCCGGACTGCGGGGTCGGCGGCTGGCCAGGAGCGCTTCCAGTTCGCCGAGCGCCTCAGTCTGGATGAACAGTTTGCTGAAGGCCGGGTGCTGCCGGTCGGTGCGGTGGGGCGCCAGCGCCAGTTCCACATAGCTGGTGAGTTCCAGGTTGCGGACCCGGGGGGAGTGATTCACCAGGCTGATGCGGCGGATCTCCACATCGTCCTCCGGGGAGACGATGATCTCGCTGGTGGTCTCCATGTTGCCGTCCTTGCGTCGAAGCACTGCCCGTTCCAAAGTGAAACTGGCAGAGTAGTCTTTCACCTGGGCGCGCACCGGATGGTAAGCGCTGGACCACAGCCGGTCCGAATCGGTGTCCCGGATGTAGCAGAAGGTGCCCCAGGCATCCCGGGTGGTGTCCGACCGCCAGCGAGTGATCTGGAACTCCCTCCACTGGCTGTAGCCCCCTCCGGCGTTGGTCACCATCAGGCTGTAGGTGCCATTGGACAGCAGCTGGGTCTTCGGGGTGGGGGTGTTGGGTGTGTCGAATCGGGATTCCGAGGGCGCCGCCTCCGCGGCGCCAATGCGGAAGGAGGCCCGTTCGCGGGTGGAAATCTGATGGATGGGCGGCGCGATCGGGATTCGCTCGAAGAGCAGCGGCTCGGCCGACCGCACTCGAGGATCTGCATGAAAGCGCCGCTGCATCGGGCCATCGTTGATGAAGTTGTCCAGTGCCAGCAGGGCCATGCCTTGATGGTGCGCCATGTAGGCCCGGACGATGACGCCTCGCTCTCCTTCCCGCAGGGGCGGGGCGCTGTAATCGATGGCCTCGAAATACCCATAGTCACCGAGCAGCCCGCTGCGGGTCAGCTGCTTGAGGTTCTCGACCGCAGGTCGAGGCGCCAGACTCACCGCCAGCAGTGTGGCGTAGGGAGCCACGACCAGGTCCTCTTCCAGACCTCGCTTCAATCCCAACTCGGGCACGCCGAAGGCGCGGTATTGGTAGGTCTTGTTCAGGTCCAAATCACCAAAGGCGGACTCGGAGACCCCCCAGGGAACACCCCGGCGCCGGCCATAGTCAATCTGAACTGCCACCGCCTCCTGGCAGGCTTTCTCGAGTAGCGAGTTGGAGTAGGTTCGCTGCAGGAGCAAGGGCATCAGGTATTCGAACATCGTCCCGGTCCAGCTCAGCAGGGCCCGCCGCCTCCCGATGGAGGTATACGGCCGGCTCATCGACAGCCAATGCTCGACCGGGACGTCGCCTCGGGCGATGGCCACGAAGCTCCCCAGGCGCGCTTCGCTGGCCAGCAGGTCATAGTAGGCGCTGTCCAATCGACCTTCGGAGACGTTGAATCCGACCGCGAAGAGCCGGCGTTGGGGTTCATAAAGGAAGGCCATGTTGATGTCATCCGCGAAGCGCCGGACGTCTCCGATGAGCCCCTGCACGGCCGCCAGCATTTCACCCGCTAACCACTGGGAGTCCTGGAAGGCCTGCATCAAACGCTCCAGCCAACCCTGGAGCAGCGGATCGGCGGGGTGGGAGTCCTCCATGGCACGCCGGAGTCTGGTGATGCTTCCGGCACGCCCTCCCGCCAGAGCGGCCAGCGAGGGTACCTGGTGCAGCTCGGCCTGTGTGGCCAGCGTGACCTCCGGTCCGAGCGAGGCCAGCTCCGCCTCCGTCTTCTCGCCCAGGATCTCGACCCAGCGCAGATAGCGATCGACGGTACGCAGCCAGGCGGCAGTCTGGCGCTCGGCCTGCCGCGCCCACTCCGTGGAAGGAGCATCCGGGCCGGCCCGCTCCAGCACCCGCTCGCTGAGGGCCGCGGTGCGCCCGCTGAGCTCGCGCAGCCACCGAATGCTGTCCAGCGCGCGGTCGGGGACTCCCTCTCGGTGTGACAGCAGCTCGCGGGCCCAGGCGGGCTGCAGCTCCTCCAGGTCTTCCTTGCGGAGGCTCTCCGCCAGAATCCCCAAAGCGTCGCGCAGGCCTGCCAGAGACCTCCCATCCAGCAGGGGAGCGTGAGCAAGCTCCGTCAGGCCCTGCTCCAGGCCCCACAGGGCGGCGAGCAGGTTGCCGCTGTCGACCGAAGAGACGTAGCGCGGCTCCAACGGCTGCAAAGTCCGCAAGTCGTACCAGTTCAGCAGGTGACCTTCGTAGCGCGGCAGGGAACCCAATGTCTGCATGGTCCGGCTCAGCCGCTCGATCACCTGGTCCCCGTTCAGGTAGCCGAAATCACAGGCTGCCAGGGCGCTGAGCGCCCACATCCCGATGTTGGTGGGGCTGGTTCGCAGGGCGAGTTGATCCCGGTGAGAGACCTGATAGTTGTCGGGAGGCAGCCAGGAGGTCTCTTCGCCGACGAATTCGTCGAAGAAGCGCCAGGTCCGCCGTGCAACCAGCCGCAGCAGCCTGCGCTCGCTGCCCGAAAGTTGGTCCGCCTTCGGCGCCGGGCGCGGCCGGCTGCTCAGCTCCCACCCGATCAACGGTGTGAGGGCCCACAAACCAAGCCAGGGCGCCGCGAAGGGGAGGCTTTCCGGCCTGGCCAGGTAGACCAACCCGCCCAACCCCAGGCTCAGCCCGGTCACCAGGCTCAGCTTGCGTACAAATGCGGCCAGGTTCCCCGCCGCATCCCACTGGGCCATCTGGGCCGGGTTCCACTCCAGCAGCTTGCGTTTGGACACCCAGCGCCGCCACCAGACTGTGACGATTGCCTCTACGGACAACCAGGCCTGGTGGGCGAGCAGGGCGGCTTCCACCAGCCCCCGCAGCAGATCATGCCTGACCTGCCTCAGGGACAAGCCCCACAAGGAATGCGGAGTGGTCGCCCAGGTGAAGGGCTGCGCCAGCGGCCGGAATAGAACCGTGGCGGCGACCAGGGCGGAGGAGGCCAGGGCTGCCTGCGGCCCTGCCAGCCAGGAGGCCAGCAGCAGGCCAAGGCTGGCCGCCGGAATCAGGCTTCGCCGCAGATTGTCGAAGATCTTCCAGCGGTTGAGCACCGACAGGGGATTGGGGCCGCGGGTTCCGTCCGGCAGTGGCACGCGTGGCAGGATCCAATCGGCTATCTGCCAGTCTCCGCGAATCCAGCGGTGCTGCCGGAGGGCGTAGGTGGCGTAGTCGGAAGGGAATTCATCGAAGAGCTCGATGTCGCTCGCCAACCCGACCCGGAGATGGGCGCCCTCGATCAGGTCGTGGCTGAGCAGCCGCTGCTCCGGAAAGCGGCCCGAGAGCATCCGGCTGAAGGCGCGCGGATCGTAGATCCCCTTTCCATGGTAGGAGCCCTCCCCGGAAAGATCCTGATAGACCTCCGATACGGCCCTGGTGTAGGGATCGATCCCGACCGGATCGGTGAACAGACGACTGAAGGCCGTGGAGGTCGCGCTGGGAAGTGTGGGGCTGACCCGGGGCTGAATGATGGCATAGCTCCCGGCTGCGATCCGCCCCCGCGGGTCGAAGCGCGGCTGGTTGAGCGGATGCGCCAGGGTCTCAATCATGCGGCGGGCGCTGTCCCGTGGGAGCCCGGTGTCGCTATCCACGGTGATTACGAAGCGCACGTCGGCCAGCCGGTCAGCCTGGCCCACATACACCAGCTGGGGGGCCTCCGGGGCCCGGGCGCCCGCGATGAGCTGGTTCAACTCTTCCAGCTTGCCCCGCTTGCGCTCCCAGCCGATGTACCTGGCCTCCGAGTCGGTCCAGGTTCGACCCCGGTGGAACAGAAAGAACCGGTCGGTTGCGTGGCGCTGGTTGAGCGCCTGGATGCACTCGACCGCGGTCTGCAGCAGCGCTGCATCTCCAGGCAGGGTTGGCTGGTCGGCATCGCTGAAATCGGTGAACAGGCCGAACAGCAAATTGGATTCGGGATTGGCCAGGTAGCGGATTTCGAGCCGTTCCGCTTCCTCCTGGACCGTGCGCTGGTCGGTCATCAGGATCGGAGCCACCACCAGCGTGCGGAAGGCGTCGGGGATGCCTGTCTTCTGGAAGTCCATCTTGGGCAATGTGCGAGGCGGCAGCAGCCGGGTCACCAGGTAGTTCACGATCTCCTGGGCGATCTGAGTGCTGGGCCCCAGCAACAGGATTCCCAGGCAGACACCCAGCCAGCCCGCCAGGCTGCGGCCTGCCAGGCGGACCCACAGCGCCAGGCTGGATGCCGCAACGAGGGCGACCGCCGAGAGGTAGAGGGGGGTGTGATACCGATAGATCCACTGCCGCATCCGGAATCCGTACGGCTCACGGCAATTCAAGGCCGCCCTGAGCTCCGGCCTGCCTGCGCCGACCAGGTAATGACCGACGTGCCGCCCGACTTCCGGCTCGGCTCCCATTGGGGGTGGGCGGGAAGCCAGCCGGACGGCGATCCGGGCTATCTGCAGTTCATCGACCCCGGAGGCACGCGAGAGCTGTTCGACCGCCCGGCGGTAGGAATCGCGGGTTTCGAAATCCATGGAGCCGGGCGCCCAGGCAGGCTCCAGGCGCAGAATGCGTTCGACCCGGCTTTGCGCCTCAAAGACCTCCCTCCAATCCAGCAGGGCCAGCTGCCGCAGGCTGGTGATGGCATTGCCGATCGAGACCTGAGCGCTGCCCTGGCGGCTCTGCTCTCTCAAGTTGACTTCGCTGAGCGGTCTCCGCAGCGTGCGTTCCAGCCAGCTCTGTGCGGGCACCAAGGCAGACACCTCGTCGTAGAGGTGCCCGATGATCTGAGCCGCGAAGTAGGGGGCTGGGTCCGGCACGTTTTCGGCCAACTCCGCCAGCACGGCGAATAGTTGGTTGGGGTCCCTCCTGGCCGTGGCCAGCAGCCGGTTTCCCCAGAAGTCCGCCAACTGGCGTTGGCGCAGCTCCGCCATGGCCTGCAGCGCCATGACGTGGATTCGCTCGATGAGCACCACTCGCAGCATCATCGGGAGGGCCCAGAGCTCGGCGATGGTCAGCGGCTGGACATCTTGATAGCTCTCGAGGAACTCGAGGATGCTCTGGCGCTCCAGGCGCATCTGTGCGTGGGCAGCCAGTTCACTGGCCAAACCGTACACGCGGGGACGGCCTCGGTCGGGACCGTTCGCCAGGGTCGGAAGTAGGCGGTAGAAGCGGTCGGGGAGGTTGGTCTGTATATCCAGGGCATGACTTTCGACCAGATACTCGTTGTCCAGCAGCCATTCCGAGGCCCCGCCGACAGTCTGTTCGAGGTGCACCGCGTCCTGCAGTCCCTCGACGATGGTGTGGATCGAGCTCCTGGCCGCGTCCAGCCTATCCAGCAGGGCAGGATCCCCGGGCCCGGCCGGCCCGGTTTCGTGCTCCGAAGCCAGCGTGGCCGCATGCTGCTGCATCTGGGTGGCCGGCAGCGGCAGGCGCGCAAAGTCAAGCTGTCCTTCGGGGAGTTCACGCTCCGGGTGCAGCACGAACAGCGCCGGCTGCGTCTCACCGGCGCCGCGCAGGATGGGTACCGCCCAGCGCAGCCGGGCCAGCGGGCCCTGCAAGACCACCAACGTTTCCTCGGCAACCAGCCATCGGGAGTGTTTCTGCAGCAGCTTCCGGTCGACGCTGGGCTCGAGGCGCCTGGCCAGAAGCCAGCCAACCAGCGTGCCGAAGCCGCTGCTCAGAATCGGGATGAGGGGGGCGAGCCACGCGCTTCGCTCGTCGGTCGGCAGACTGCTCGGACGGAAGTTGAGGGCGGCGGTGGTCCCGCCCAGCAGCAGGCCGCAGAGCAAGATGAAGGCCACTCGCGTCCGCCTGGGGGGATCGATCAGTCGGACCTTCCCTTCGGCGGGGCGGTGCAGCAGGGCCAGACGCAGGTAACCCTTCCGGCGCAGCGCCTGAAGCGCCGACCTGGCGTCCTCCCTCCTTGCGTAGTAGCCGAGCAGCAGTCCTGCCCTTAGCACGCGATTCAGTCGGCCGACCTCCGGTACGTGGATGAAGGCGAGCTCGCGCCCCCATGATACCCGGACTGCCGGAGGCGGGTACCCCCTCAGGGGCAGTATAATGGCCGGCTTGTCCAGCCAGGCCCTGTTCCAGAAGATACCGGGAATCCCAGATGCTCGATGCCGTCCTGAACGAAGATCTGACTACCCTGAACCGTATCGCCGAGACCCTCAACCGCGCCACGGACATGGGGGGCGCGTTGAATTCGGCCCTGGCGCAGCTGGTTCAACTGATGGGGCTCGAGAGCGGTTGGATCACACGGGTCAAGCCCTCTTCGCCGAATGACGCCGGCAGGGAGGGGTTCTCCTTGGCGGCTCACTACAACCTGCCTCCCGGGCTTGCCCCCGGTCT
>Ga0209109_10002468_pt1 | contig 10139 bp, 11 predicted proteins | sample Rifsed10ft2_FD_184004 | JGI IMG/M metagenome (GOLD analysis project Ga0209109, IMG submission 184004) | Soil microbial communities from Rifle, Colorado, USA - sediment 10ft 2 (version 2) | ecosystem: Environmental > Terrestrial > Deep subsurface > Rock core/Sediment | place: Rifle, Colorado... | reverse complement strand
GCCGAAGTTGACGCCGTGGTAGCCGCGCTCGCGTCCGATCAGGCGCTGGCGCGTGCCCTGGCCGCAGGCGCGGTGATTTCCGCACAGTCTCAGGGGAAGCCAGCAGCCGTTTCAAGCGAGACGGCGGAGTCCGCCAGAGGGCTGGCCCTGTTCAACGAACGCTGCGCCATCTGCCATTACGACCAGAGCGCGGCGCAAAAGATGGGGCCGGGTCTGAAGGGCCTTTACGCGCGCGGCAAATTTGCCGACGGCAAGAAAGTGGACGACATGAGCATGGCCGGCTGGATTGAAAAGGGCGGCAAGGACATGCCGGGCCTCAAGGACGTCCTCAAGCCCGCCGACATTCGCGCACTGATCAGTTATTTGAAAACGCTTTAGCGCCGGCTGGTTCGCTCCGGCCGCGGCGCCTTGTGCCGTTTTTCCGGCTCCGCGGCGAGAGATTCGTCGACGAGCGCCAGGGCCTGATCGGTGGTGATCGATCTCGCGCCGAGCGCCGTGAGCTCATCGAGGGCCTTGCGCCCGTCGGCGGGGTTGAGAGTTTCGATGGCGTCGCTCACCAGCGCCACTCGCCGTCTGCGTTCCAACAGGCCCTTGGCTGCCAGCCGCACGCAGTATTCGGTGACTACTCCAAACACGATGAACTCGGCATCGGGATTGGTGAAGCTTCCCAGCCGCTGCAATATGATTTCGGTGTTGGGATTATCGAAAACATCGAGCGTCTGCTTCTCCACGATGACCTGCTGCACTTTGGAGAGATGGCGCGGCACTTTCACGCTGGGCCGATTGGGAATCGTGAAGAACGTTTGGGCCAGCGTTTCCGGCAAAATGGCGGCGCCCGGGGTGCCGCGGAGACAGTGCGGAGGCCACTGCTTGAACTCTTCGTCGTCTGGTGCGTGCACGCAGGCGTCGGATACCAGAAACACGCGGCCCTGGCGCGCCGCATCGGTCAGGCGCTGCATGTTGGGCAGGAGCTTTTCGGCGCCGGGCACGTACAGTTTTCCGCCGGGGCGCATGAAGTCGGCCTGCGTATCCACTTCCCAGAAAATTACCTGGCGAGAGACCAAGGCTATCTCTTTTCAGTGCGGGCTGCAAGTACAGCCCGCACCCGTTCAGACGGGCGACACGCGCGCGATGCGTTCCCGCACGCGCGCCAGCAGCTTCTCGAGACCTGCGCTGTGGCGAACGGGGTAGGGCGAGGCGGCGGGCGCCAAGGCCCGCAACGGCGCGGGCAGCCGCTCGATCTGTTCGCGGCAGCGCGCCTGTGCTTCCGTGAGCGGGGCGGCGGGCGCCAGGCGCCGCCCGTCCCGCATGACCGGCGAAAGCAGCGGCTGGCCGGGCCCGGGGGGCTCATCCTCGAGGGCGATGACGTCACCGGCGTAGCGTCCGGCTGCATCCGTGGCGCGATACACCTGCTTGCGGCCGGGGTAGGTCACCTTGGCGGCGCTGAGCTTGGCGGCTTCACGCATCACGCCGTCGCGTTCGACCTCGGCCAGTTTGTAGAGGACATTGAGCGACGGGGCGTCGGAGGAGGTCGAGAGCGACGTCCCCACGCCGAAGGTATCAATGCGCGCGCCGGCCGCCAGGAGCGAGGTGATGCGGTCTTCGTCCAGATCGCCGGAAGCGAAAATCTCGACGTCGCCCCAGCCGGCCTCATCGAGGCGGCGGCGCGTCCAAATGCTGTCCGCCGCCAGATCGCCGCTGTCCAGGCGCACGCCGCGCGGCCTGCGGCCCATGGCGATCAGTTTTTCGACGGCGTTGCGCACATCATAGGTGTCCAGCAACAGCACCGAGTGGCGCGGGAACAGATCCAGGAACAGGGCGAAGGCTTCTTCTTCGGTTTCGTGGGCCATGATCCAGGAATGGGCCTGTGTGCCGTAGGTGGGGATTCCGAACAAGCAGCCGGCCTCGACATTGGAGCTGCCGCGGCAGCCCCCGATGAATGCGGCGCGGGCCGCCAGAACGCCGGACTCGATTCCATGCGCCCGGCGCGCCCCGAATTCGACGACGGGACGCCCGGCCGCCGCTTCCACGGCGCGCGCCGCCTTGGAGGCGACCATGGTCTGGAAACTCACCGTGGCCAGCAGCGCGGTCTCAACGATTTGCGCTTCGGCAATGGGCGCGGTTACCCGCAGCAACGGTTCGCCGGAAAAGCACAGCGTGCCCTCCGGCATGGCCCAGGCCTCTCCGGAAAAGCGGAACGCAGCCAGGTAATCGAAGAAGGGAGCTCCGATACCGGCAAACACGGGATGCTCCCGCAGGTAGGAAATGTCCGCCGGGCTGAATCGCACCTGCTCCAGAAATTCCAGCGCCTGATCGAGTCCCGCGGCCACCAGGAAATTTCGCCGCGCCGGCAGGCTGCGCGTAAACAGCTCAAAGGTGGCGCGGCCTTGGAACCGGGTTTGCACGTACCCGGCCGCCATGGTCAGTTCATACAGATCCGTCAAAAGGCCAGAGGGTGCTGGAGGCATGGGCATGGTGTACCGAAGCGATTATGCCACTCGGCGGGAGAAACGCGCTAGCCGGGCAGGAGGCGCGGGTCCATCGGAAAACATGACCCGGTTGCCGCCGCTGGCGTGCCGAATGCCGCCGGCATCAAAACGAAAGCTTGAATGAAATCCCCATGCACAGGACGATCCACTGGGGTGAAAACGGGAAACCCTCGCCTCCGGACGCGCCGGGGGCGAGGGTCTTCCAGGCTAACTTTCCTCATCTGAGAAGAGCGCAAGAAACCGGACGCTAGAGGATCCGGGAACGATCAGCCCAGGATGGCATCCTTGAACGCCTTGCCCGCTCGCAAACGCACCACGGTCCGGGCCTTGATCTTGATGGCCTCGCCGGTCTGAGGGTTACGGCCCATGCGCGCCTTGCGATGCGCCTTGACCGCGCGCCCCAGGTTGGGGATCACGAATTTTCCTGCGCCGCCCTTGCATTCCTTCACCGCCAGCTTGAAAAGTTCGTCAAAAAACTGCGCGGCGCCTTTTTTGGTCGTGCCGCACTTGTCGGCGATGTAACCCACAATCTTGGACTTGCTCATGGGTTTTGCCATAATCGTTTTGGTTCTCCTTCTCTCGCTAGATTGGTGCGAGTCGCCGGGGCAGTTTCCGCACAGGCACCGGGCCGCGCACGGGCGACACTATAAAGACACCGCACCGCGCAAGGCAAGTAAAAATATTCAAAAGGCGCAGAAATATGCGGGTTTCGAGATCCCGCGCGAGCGGAGCAGTTGCGGCGGCGGGCGGCTCTGCCCATGCCGGAACCGAAATCGAACCGCGCGGGCTGCGCTGGCAAGCTTAGCCGTAGCCGCCGACGAAGGCGATCAAGCGGCCCAGAGCGATGACCGAAAACCACAGGAACACGGAAATCGTCGCTATCATCTTGGCGGCTGCGGGAGCATCTTCGCCCGGTGCCACGGCTGCGACCTCGCGGTGGATTGGCGTCACGTAAAAAATGAGTGCGTTGATGCCTAGCAGCAAGAGGGCGCCCAACTTCAGGTAAAAGGCGATGTTGCCGACGTAATCGGTGGCGAAGCCTATAATGAAACAAATGCCCGTGATGAGGCTGACGCCGAATCCAGCTAGCGCCCAGGGCAGTACGAGCTGGTGGAGTGAGCCGAGCGGCAGTTGCTTGGCCACGCCCAGCATGCGCAAGTCGAGAAGTAACACCGTACCGAGCAAGAGCATCAGCCCGACGAAATGGAAGGCCTCCAAGGTAGGCCACACCCCGCGATAATGCATGACGGGGTGAAGCGTAGTGGTTTCCAACCATTTCGCAAAGGATAGTATGAAGTCGTCCATGATGCCCCCCTAAGCTCCAAAGATGAGATGCCGATACGTGTATTCCATAAATTTGCCCGCAAAGTTGGCTCCAAACCAACAGAGGATCGACACCGCCGCCAGGTTCTTAGCGTTTGCCGCCATGGGCCCCTGGGCTGGGTTCACATGGCCAAAGACGCGGTTCCTGATTAACTGGAGGCACACCATGGCGGCTGCAACGAACCCCATCTTCACATAAAAAACTGGATCTGTGAACGCCTTGGTCGGGTACGTAATCAAGAGCACTGTACCGGTTAGCGCATTCACCCAGAATCCCAGCCACATGACCTTGAAGAACCGCTCCAGCGGCGCCAGAGGAATTTGGGGCGCCACGCCGAGGAGGCGCAGATCAATCGCCACACTGGTACCGGCTAGCAATGCCTGGCCGAAGGCGTGGAGGGTGAGAACGGTCGGGTATGCCAGCAAGGAGGGCGAGGCACGCAGCCACGTGCTGAGACCGCTCTGTTCGATGGTATTCAAGAATTCAGGTATGACCAAAGTTACCTCCTCGATTCTTGTCGAGTGTCGTCAGGCCGGTGCCTGAACCGAAAAAGCCAGGCGCAGCATCGCACAGTCAACACATTCTTGCAAGTCCAATGTACCGCCTGAACCGCGCGAAATGGTCTCACTGAGATGTGCATTCATCAGTGACAGGAATCACATATCATGGTTGACGGCTATCACAGCCCAGGCGGTGCCGCGCAATGAGGAATGTCCTTTTTGCGACGGACTTCTTCTTTGCCGCCGAGTCAGCGGACGGCCAGCCGTTTCAGGGGCACATCCCGCCAGAAGCGAAACTCCGGTACCAGTCGAATTTCACGGCGGCTGGTGCTGCCGAAGAGAATCGACCTGTGGTCGCTCACGAACTTGCAGCAGCGGCTGGTGAAAACGGGCGGACGCCTGTTCAAGCACGATCGGGAAGTCAAAATGGAAATTCCGGTTTACAGCGCAGGAAACAACGGCGTATATTGTGTCGCGAGTGATTCGCGGCACCGGCGGTGATTTTTAGTCACCGGCAATAGAAACCCGGCATTAGAAAGAGGCTTTGCGATGAAATCCGTGCTGATTGCCATCGGAGTGGTGGCGCTGGCGGTTGTCTTTATCTACAGCCGGCTCAATACCTGAGGTTGTCCGGGATGGCGTTGACCGTTCTGTCGGAGCCGTCTTCGTCGTAGCCGCCCACGATTAGGGTGTTGCCGCCGGCGTTCTGACCTACGCTGTAGCCGAACAGGTCGCCTCCATCCGCGCTCGAGGCTTTGCTATAGGCGTGATGCGTATCACCGCTGGACGGCTCCCCTGCCGGGCGCGGTGCGATGGCCGCAACCCTGCGGCGTTTCGCGCGTCTCCGCGCGATTACCATTGCGGGAAGCAGTTGGATTCGCCGGTGGTAGCTGCTATCCTGTGCGCTTTGCTTTCGCAGGAGGAACCCGGATGACTTCGTGGCAATCGCTCGAAACCCGCTTTGCCGATGCTTTGCACATGGCTCGCCGGCCGGTGTCGGTGACGTTTCTAGACGCCGTGCCTGCCGGGATCGGACCAATGGACGGTTCGCAGCCCTCCGGCTGCAGCTTCTGGCGGCTGGCGGCGGCTGGCCGGGTCTTCTACACCGTTCCGGCGGACCATTTCAATTGTGCTGTAGGCGCTTACACGCACAATATCCCGCTCTCGCCCGAGCGCGAAAAAGAGACCGAGCAGACGCTGCAGTTGATGTTCGGAGTCGGCTACCTCCTCCCGGAGGAAGTTCCGGGAATCCCGCGCCTGCGGAAGACTCCGGCGGCGACGGTGTATGCGCCGCTGGGGGCCGCGCCGCTGGCGCCCAGCGTGGTGCTTTTTGCCTGCCGCCCTTCGGCGGCCATGTTGCTGAACGAGGCCGCCATGCGCGCCGGGTCGGGCGGCGCACTGCCGCCTCTGGGACGGCCGGCCTGTATGGCATTGCCCGCGTCGCTCGAGAAGGGCACGGTGTCGAGCCTGGGCTGCATCGGCAACAGGGTGTACACGGGATTGGGAGAAGATGAGCTGTATGTCGCAGTCCCGGGCGCCGATTTGGAGAAGGTTGCCGCGGCGCTTGCGACCATCGTCTCCGCCAATCAAGCCCTCGAGGAGTACGCCCGCGGCCGGCGGGCACAGCTCGCTACGGCGTAGACGCTTGAGGATGTGCCGCCCTACGGGGCTCGGTAGATATGATCTCGGCGCTGTCCCACCGCTGCCCCTTCGACTTCGCTCAGGGCAAGCGCGGTGGGCTACGCTGTTTTGTCCCTGGCGGGACTGGAACCCCACGCACTTCGCGCCCTTAGCATACTTGGCGGCCCAGCCCCCAGATTCGACGGTGGGCGGACAGGAGCTGTCCCGAGAGACTGGAATACCGAAGAACTACCTCTCCAAGATCCTCCTGGTGCTCGGCAACGCAGGAATCGTCGAAGCAGTACGCGGGAACGCCGGCGGCTACCGTCTTAGCTCCGCGCCCGAGAAGGTTCAGCTGGTCCGTGTCGTCGAACTTTTTGAGCGCCACGTGGCCAAACGCACTTGTCTTCTCAGCTTGTGCCGAGTCTGCTCGGACGAAGATCCCTGCACGGCGCACCATGCCTGGCGACCCGCGAAGGCGGCCTACTTTGGTTTTCTGGAGACCATACCCTAGTCGATATCTCCTCGGAAGCCAAGCCTCGCCGACGGGCGACCGCCGTGGGGCGGACACGCGGCAGAGCCGTGAGACGCCTCGGCTAGCCGACTCGACGCAGACGCGTGACTCCAGTCACAGACCCAAACGCAAGCGAGTTGCAGAATAGGGTCTGGGAGGTGCCAAACATGACAGCTCAGACCGCGCAGCCTGGCCCGCGCGTGCACGCGATTGCCGCTGACAAGCAGCCAGGACACTGGCTGCTGGCGAGCCTCGGGAAGCGAGTGCTCCGGCCTGGAGGCCTGGAGTTGACGCATCGGATGCTTGACGCGCTCGCGCCTGGCAGTGCTGATGATGTGGTGGAGTTTGCTCCCGGGCTTGGCGCCACCGCTCGACTGGCCTTGGGCAGGAAGCCTCGCAGCTACATTGCGATCGAACGGGATGTCGTAGCGGCGCGGCGTCTGGCGGCGACTCTGGGCGCGCCTGAGGCCCGTTGTGTTGAGGGAAACGCGGAAGCAACGGGTCTTCCGTCAAGGTCGGCCAGCATCGTCTATGGCGAAGCGATGCTCACGATGCAAAGCAACCCCCAGAAACTTCGCATCCTGCGAGAGGCTCACCGGCTTCTGAGGCCAGGAGGGCGCTACGGAATCCATGAGCTGTGCCTGTGTCCGGATGAGATAGAGACGGCACGACGCAAAGAGATCGAGCGGGAACTATCCCGCAATATTCACGTTGGAGTCGCGCCGCTGACGGTGGCCGAATGGAGAGCGCTGCTCCAGACAGCGGGCTTCGAAGTGACCTGGGAGAGCCAGGCTCCCATGCACTTGCTGGAGCCGATGCGGTTACTCCAGGATGAGGGCCCTCTGGGTGTTCTGCGGATCGCATTCAACCTCCTGCGCAAGCCGGCCGCGCGGCGGCGCGTGCTCGAAATGCGGCGCATCTTTCGCCGTTTCAAACCGAACATGGCCGCCGTATCTTTCGTGTGCACGAAAACGGAGTCATGAGAATGGAACAACAGTACATTTATCTCAGAGACGTTCGGGAAGTTCAGGTCCAGGGGAACAGTATCCTCAGCAAGACGATCCAGAACGATGAGCGATCCAAGGTGGTCCAGTTCTGTTTCGCGCCCGGACAGGAGCTGAGCGCGCATACCGCGCCCTTTCCAGCCACCCTCTACTTCGCCAAGGGGGAAGCGACGCTGAAGTTAGGAACAGACCAGCAAGAGGCTGGTGAAGGGACGTTTGTGTATATGACTCCGAACCTCGAGCATGGAATCCATGCCAAGACAGAAGTCGTCATGCTGCTGACGATGCTGAAGAACCCGCCGGTGAGGTGAAGCTGTGATTACCGTCGTCACCACAAAAGTGAAAGCGGACGGCATGGTGAAGGTGCTGGATTTCGGCTTGGCGAAAACCATGTCGGACGAGCCCACGGAGCCGACATGAGCAACTCGCCCACTCTGAGCATGGCGGCGACGATCCAGAGCGTGATTCTGGGCACGGCGGCGTACATGCCGCCGGAGCGAACAAGCGGCGACCGCCACGCAGATCAATATCGTGCTGACCTGGTTCGAGGAGTTGCAGCGCCGCGCGCCGGTGGCTTCGCGCTGACTGTGACTTCGGTTACCACGCACAGGGTAGCCGTTGCAATACTAATTGACGAAGCGGCTTGACGCACCCGGCGCGCGCACTTACACTATAACCAAGCAAAACCAAATCAAATCGCGCCGATAGCCTCCAGTTCTGAGTTCGCAACAGGTCGCAGGGGGCACGCGCGAAGGGAAGTGGATTCATGACACTTGGCGCAATCCATCTGAAACGCGGCGACCGGATTCCGGTGGCCAAGGCCATCCCCATGGTGGCTGTGCATTTGGCCTGCCTGGCTGCATTTTTTATGGGTTTCCGCTGGTCGTATCTGATTGTCTGTTTGGCGCTCTACTATGTGCGCATGTTTTTCGTGACGGCCGGCTACCACCGCTATTTTTCGCACCGCTCGTTCAAGACCAGCCGCGCGTTCCAATTTGTGATGGCGCTGATCGCCACCAGCTCCACGCAGAAGGGCGTGCTGTGGTGGGCCGCCCATCACCGGCACCATCACAAGTACTCGGATACCGACCAGGACCTGCATTCGCCGACGCTGCGCGGCTTCATGTGGTCGCACATCGGCTGGATTTTGGCCGATCGCTACGACGCCACGCGCACCGAGCTGATCGGCGACTTCCACAAGTTTGCCGAACTGCGCTGGCTGAACAAATACCACCTGGTGCCGCCGGTGGTTCTGGGCGTCGCGACATATCTGATCGGCGGGTGGCCGCTGCTGGTCTGGGGATACTGCATCAGCACGGTGCTGCTGTGGCACAGCTCTTTCACGATTAATTCGCTCACGCACATCTTCGGGAAGCGCCGCTACGCGACCTCCGATTCCAGCCGCAACAGCGCCATCCTGGCCCTGGTGACCATGGGCGAGGGTTGGCACAACAACCATCACCACTACATGGCTTCGACCCGCCAGGGCTTTTTCTGGTGGGAGATTGACATCACCTACTACATCTTGAAAGTGCTCTCCTGGTTCCGGATCGTCTGGGACCTGCGCGAGCCTCCTCCGCACATTCTGCGGCCCGCCGAATCCGGCGACTGAAACTCCAGCCAAGACTCCAGGCAATCCAGATTGACGCCGACGCCCGGCAGGCGTATCGTTCTGCGCGAGAGCTACGGAGATTCCTCCGCGAGGGGTCCACAGCTCACCGCACAGAGACGGACGCGGGGCGGGTTCATCATATTTTTTCGAAACGAAATTTACGAATTGGGAGGAGTTGAATGCGTAAGCGCGTATGGGTGTTGGTGACGTTTGCGGTTGCGGTGGCGGCAATTTTTCTGCTGAGCAACCGGCTGATGACCGTTTCCGGACAGGGCCGGCCCGGCGCCGGTTTTGCCGCCGTCGCGGGACAGAAGGGCGGCCAGGATGAGTTTGGGCCGTACGAGCCTGTGGCCGGCTGGCCCAAGAGTGTTTCCACGATTCCCGGCAACGAGAAATGGACTTCGGGAGCCGGGCAGAGCGTCTTCGCCGATAATCCGAACCGCGTCTTTGTGCTCTACCGGGGTGAGTTGCCCAATATTCCCAGGCCGCAAGCGGAAGTGTACCCCGAAGCCGGACCGGCTCTTTCCTTCCCGGTGGCGCAAGTGCCCTGGCGCAATGCCTCGGTAGGCCCGGTGTCTGCTTTGCCGGGCGCGCTGGAAGGCAACGATACCGATCGCGGGCAAGAGGGCCTGGACCACAAGTGGGAAAATTGCCTGGTGGTGGTGGATGCCAACGGCAACATCATCGAGCGCTGGACGCAGTGGGATAAGACATTCCGGCGGCCTCATTTTGTGGCCATCAACCCCTACGACGCGCAGAAGAACGTGTGGCTGGTGGACGATTACCGGCACGCCATCTTCAAGTTCTCGCCGGACGGCAAGCAGCTCCTGCAAACCATCGGCGAGGTCAACAAGAGCGGAAACGATAGCGGCCACTTCTCCCGGCCGACGTTCCTGGCTTGGCTGCCCGACGGCAGCATGTTTGTCTCGGACGGGTACGCCAACACGCGCGTCGCCAAGTTCGACAAGGACGGCAAGTTCTTGCTGACCTGGGGTGAGCCCAGCACCGCGACCCAGAAAAGCCCGAACTACTTCAACAATGTGCACGGGATCGGTGTGGATCCCCAGACCCGGCGC
>Ga0209109_10002467_pt1 | contig 10145 bp, 7 predicted proteins | sample Rifsed10ft2_FD_184004 | JGI IMG/M metagenome (GOLD analysis project Ga0209109, IMG submission 184004) | Soil microbial communities from Rifle, Colorado, USA - sediment 10ft 2 (version 2) | ecosystem: Environmental > Terrestrial > Deep subsurface > Rock core/Sediment | place: Rifle, Colorado... | reverse complement strand
GTCGGCTACGCTCTGGGCCACCTGCCGGCCAGCCTGGTGGCGCCGACGATGGTCGGCCAACCCGTGATGACGGCCCTGCTGGCGATTCCACTGCTGGGGGAGACCCTGATGCCGGTCCAATGGATCGGGGGCGCGGCGGTGCTGCTCGGCATCGTCCTGGTCCATCGATCGCGTCGGAGCGCCCTGCCCGTCGGTACCCCGGGGTTGTAGCCCGGTCCGTTGGAGTCGATACCGTAGCCCCGGGCTTTAGCCCGGGTCCGTCGGAGTCGATCTCGTAGCCCCGGGCTTTAGCCCGGGTCCGATCCTCCAGGACGCAGGCTAAAGCTACCGACGCGCGCAAAATGGGGTCTATGCAACAGCCCCGGGCTCTAGCCAGGTCAATCCCTCCAGGACGCAGGCTAAAGCCTGCGACTACCCGGGGAGGTCGTGGCGCGCCGGTTCCGGCAGCGACATTCCGGTGGGGGAAGCGCGGTAAATCGGGATCCGCAGGAGATGTACCGTGACCGCAGTGGCGATGAGCAGCAGCGCTCCCCGCGCCCACCAGGCCGACAGGGCGAATACGACCGAGAGCAGGACCGCCACCCACAGCGCGAACAGGGTAAGCACTTTTTCACGCAGCGGAAGTCCGCGGCCGGCCCGGTAATTCGTCAGGTAAGCCCCGAACCAGCGGTTCGAGTGCAGCCAGGCGTCGAAGCGGGGCGAGCTGCGTCCGAAGAGGAAGGCCGCCACGAGGAGAAAAGGGGTCGTCGGCAGAATCGGCACGAAGATGCCGATCACGGCCAGCCCAACGGCGAGGAAACCAAGAGCGATCAGCACATAGCGAATGGGCCGGTTGAGCATGAGATGCATTCTAATCGGAGTCCTACCCCCACCCTACCCTCCCCCTCAAAGGGGGGGTTGCCTCCTCCCCTGCAAGGGGGAGGAAAGGACCTCTCGCCCCGGCGGGCCGGGGCTCTCGGCCCGAACGGGGTGGGGGTCGCGCGCACCACATCGTCCTCCCCATCCGCGCTGGTAGAATCCCCTGATGGACCTCTTCGAGCACGCGCTGCGCGAGCGGCTTCGCCGCGAGGCGCCCCTGGCGGCGCGCATGCGGCCTCGCACCCTCGAGGAGTTCATCGGCCAGGACGAGATCATCGGCGAGGGCCGCCTGCTGCGGCGGGCGATCGAGACCGATCGGCTGTTCTCCTCGATCTTGCTGTGGGGCCCGCCGGGATCCGGCAAGACGACGCTGGCCAGCATCATCGCCCATCGCACCCAGGCCCACTTCGAATCGATCTCGGCCGTGCTGGCCGGCATCGCCGAGCTGCGGCGGGTGATCGCCGACGCCCGCGAGCGGCGCAGCCTGCACGGCACACGCACGACTCTGTTCGTGGATGAAGTCCATCGCTGGAACAAGGCCCAACAGGACGCCCTGCTGCCTCACGTCGAAGACGGCACGCTGACGTTCGTCGGCGCCACGACGGAGAACCCGTATTTCGAAGTCATCGGCGCCCTGGTCTCGCGCTCGCGCGTCTTCCAGCTGCGTCCCTTGAGCGACGACGATGTCCGCCGCATCCTGGCGGCGGCGCTGGCCGACGCCGAGCGCGGCTTCGGCAGCCGCGCCATCCGCCTCGAGGACGAGGCGCTCGACCATCTGGTGCGCGTCGCCGGCGGGGACGCGCGCAACGCCCTCAACGCTCTCGAGCTGGCGGTCGAGTCGACTCCGGCGGCGGCCGACGGAGGGCTGACGATCACGCTCGACGTCGCCCAGGAGTCGATCCAGCGCCGGGCCGTGCTCTACGACAAGGACGGCGACTCCCACTACGACACGATCTCGGCCTTCATCAAGTCGGTGCGCGGTTCGGACCCCGACGCGGCGCTGTATTGGCTGGCGAAGATGCTCTATGCCGGCGAGTCCCCGCGCTTCATCCTGCGGCGGCTGCTGATCCTGGCCGGCGAGGACATCGGCCTGGGCGATCCGTTGGGGCTCGTCGTGGCCTCGGCGGCGGCGCAGGCGTTCGAATACGTCGGGCTGCCGGAAGGCGTCTACCCGATCGTCGAGGCCACGCTGTATCTGGCGACGGCGCCCAAGTCCAACAGCGCCGGTGCCTACTTCAAGGCGTTTCAAACGGTCGAGGGGCGCGGCGAAGTCGGGGTTCCGTCGCACTTGCAGGACGCCAACCGCGACGCCGCCCTCGGCCATGGGCGCGGCTACGTCTACCCCCATGACCACGCCGGGCATCACATCGGACAGCAGTACCTGCCGCCTGGACTTCTCGGGACCACCTTCTACGCGCCGTCCGATCAGGGCTACGAGGCCCAGGTCGCCGATCGGCTGGAGCGCTGGCGCGCCGCCCAACGGCTGGCGTTGGGGATCGAGTCGACCGTCGCCGTCCCCGATCTGTCGCTCGAGCAGATCGAGGCCATCAAACGCCACCACACGGCCCGAGGCACATGACCACTTTCCTTCTCGTTCGCCACGGCGAGAACGACTGGGTCGGGCGCCGACTGCCCGGCTGGACGCCGGGGATTCACCTCAACGCCCGCGGCCGGGCGCAGGCGGAAGCCCTGGCCGGACTGCTGCGTCCCATCCGGCTGGCGGCCGTCTGCTCCAGCCCTCTCGAACGCGCGTTGGAGACCGCCCGCCCGCTGGCGCGGTCGAAAGGGGTGACGATCCAGCGCACGCGTGGACTGGCCGAGATGCAGGTCGGCGACTGGCAGGGGCAATCCTTGCGCCGCCTGAGCCGCAACAAGCTGTGGCCGATCATCCAGCACACGCCGTCGCTGGCCCGCTTCCCGGGCGGCGAGTCGTTTCCCGAGGCCCAGGCGCGCATCGTCGCCGCGCTCGAGGCGCTGCGCCGCAAGTACGCCTCGCCGCGGGCGGTCGTCGCCTGTTTCAGTCACGGCGACATGATCAAGATGGCCGTCGCCCACTACCTGGGGCTGCCGCTCGACATGTTCCAGCGCCTGGCCGCCGACCCGGCGTCGATCACGGCCCTGCACATTGGCGACGGCCGCGCCTTCCTGCTGCGCTCGAACGACACGCGCGCCACCGAGGCCGCCGAGCGCGGATGATATACTTCGACTCATCCCCATCGTTGTCAGGATGCCCCACAGGGGCGCCCCCTTCGGGGTCCCCTACGGGATGCGAAGCGCAATACGAAGCGCGACGAAGACGCGACAAAGCGCGATGCCCGGCCTGGAATTCGACCTGAATCCGGTCTCCCGCATTACGGCCGGCGCCATTGGACCGCCGGGCCAGCGGGTCTTCTACCTGCAGGGTCGCCACGAATCGACGCTGCTGACCCTCGTCGTCGAGAAGATGCAGATCCAGTCGCTGGCCTCCGGCCTGGAGCAGTTCCTGCTGGAGCTGGCGCAGCAGTACCCGGATCTGCCGCAGCCCGAGCCCGACTACCGCGAGTCGGATATGGACCTCGAGCAGCCGATCGATCCGGCCTTCCGCGTCGGTCAGCTCGGCCTCGGCTTCGACCGTCCCAGCGACCGGGTGGTCGTCGTGGCGCACGAGCTGGTGTCGGAGGGCCAGGACCCGGAAGAGGCCGCCGTCGCCCGCCTCTGGTGCAGCCGCGCGCAGTTGCGCACGTTGGGCCGGTGGGGCATCGAACTGGCCGGCCGCGGCCGCCCGATCTGCGGCAATTGCGGCGAACCGATCGACCCGCGCGGCCACTTCTGCCCGCGCAGCAACGGGCACAAACCCTGACCGCGCCCGCCGCAGGCGCCACACCCACCGCCACCCCCCTGCCGGACGCGACGGTCCTCACGATTCTGGCCGAAGGCCAGATCACGGTCGAAGGCCAGTTCCTGTGGGGGTCCAACTACACCTTCCTGGCGAGGGTCGGCCACGCCTCGGGTGAGATCCTGGCGGTCTACAAGCCACAGCGCGGCGAGCGACCGTTGTGGGACTTCCCCGATGGGACCCTGGCGGCCCGCGAGGTTGCGGCCTGGCTGACGTCCGAGCAGCTCGGTTGGCGGCTCGTCCCGCCGACGGTGCTGCGATCGGAGGGCCCGCTGGGGCCGGGCTCGCTGCAGCGCTACCTCGACCTGGACCCGGAGCACCACTACTTCACCTTCGACGAATCCGAGAAGCAGCAGTTGCGGCCGGCCGCCCTCTTCGATGTGCTGATCAACAACGCCGACCGCAAGGGAGGCCACATCCTGATCGATCGGGATCGCCACGTTTGGCTGATCGATCACGGCGTGTGTTTCCACCGCGAGGACAAGCTGCGCACGGTGGTGTGGGATTTCGCCGGCGAACGGGTGTCCGTCGATCTGCTGGAGGCGGTCGACCGCCTCGGCCGCGGGCTCGCCGCCGGCGTCGCCGTGCGCTCCCTTTTCGAGCCGGTGCTGGCGTCCGAGGAGGTGGAGGCTTTGCAAGCGCGCGCCGCCCGGATCGTCGAGGCGGGATCTTTCCCCCTTCCCGGCGAGGGCCGCCCGTATCCATGGCCGTTGGTGTAGCAGGTCCTTAAGACGGGGCTGGTCACGTCCGTCCCCCACCCCTGCCCTCGCGCAGCAGCCCGTAGCGAAGCGGAGGGCCTCCCCCGGCAAGGACGAGCTGCGATGTCGGGGATCTAGGCCGGGGGAGGGGTGAGGGCGAAGGTGTCTTTCCGCAGTCTACGTGTGGTCAGTCATCAAAGGACGGAGGTCAGATCGGGCCGGGCAATCGACCGGCAGGGCTCCTGCCGGCGTTTTCGCCACTGACCACTCACCACCGACCCCTGACCACTATAATTGCGCCTTCGGCGGCATTGTCGCCCGAGGAGGGCTGACGTGGAACCATCGCACGCGTCCGAACCTTCGACCCGGACATGGGACGGCCTGTTCGGGGGCCGGCTGCGTTTCGACGTCCTGCTGGCGGTCTTCGCCGGCATCGTCCTGCTGACCGTCCTGACGCGTTTCGCCAGCCTGGGCACGCGGGTCATGAGCCACGATGAGACGACCCACGTCTACTTCTCGTGGCAGCTCGAGCAAGGGCGCGGCTACAGCCACGACCCGCTCTCGCATGGACCGCTGCAGTTCCACCTGCTGGCCCTGGCCTACTTCCTCTTCGGCGACACGGACGCCACGGCTCGCCTGTGGGCGGCCCTGGCCGGCGTCGGCGCCGTCCTGCTCGTCTGGCCCGTCCGGCGTTGGATCGGTCGGCTGAGCGCCGTCGTGACCGCCGCCCTGATCTTCGCCTCCCCCTTCATGCTCTATTACGCCCGCTACGCGCGCAACGAGGCCTTCGTCGTCGTCGAGGCGCTGCTGATGTTCTGGGCCGTTTTTTCGTACCTGGAGCGAAGGCGGGCGTCGTCGCTCTATTTGTTGGCCGCCTCGCTGGCGCTTCACTTCTCCACCAAGGAGACTTCCTTCATCTACGCCGCCCAGATGTTGGTGATTCTGGCGGTTTTCTTTCTATGGGAGGCGCTGCACAAGGATTGGGAAGGCTCCCGCCGCAAGATCGTCTTCCTGGTCGGGATCGCCGCCGCCTCCGTCGGTTGGGGCACCGCACTGCTGGTCTTCCTGCGCGACCGCACCGCAGCCCGCGAGGCGGCGACGCTCGTCGTATCGCCGCTCGTGGGGATCGGGGTGGTGCTGGGCGTCGCCGGTCTGGTGCTGGCGGCGGTGGCGCTGGTGCTGAGCTTTGGACGCCGGCTGCGCAGCGATTTCCCGGCCTTCGATCTCCTGATCGTCTCCGTCACCCTGGTCCTGCCGCATCTGGCTTCGCTCCCCGCCGCCGCCCTCGGTTGGGATCCGCTGGCGTATTCCAACCCGGCCGAATGGGGCCGCACCCTGGCCCTGGTCATCGCGCTGGTGGTCGTCTCCGTAGGGATTGGGCTGCTGTGGAACTGGAGACGCTGGCTTATCGTCGGCGGCCTTTTCGCCGCAATCTACGTTCCCCTGTACACCACTCTGTTCACCAATCCGCAGGGCCTGGCCACCGGCCTGGTCGGCTCGCTCGGCTACTGGTTGGTGCAGCAGGGCGTGCAGCGCGCCAACCAGCCGCTCTACTACTACGCGCTGATCGAGCTCCCGATCTACGAGTACCTGGTCGGCCTGGGCGCCTTGATCGCCGCCGGAATGGGAATCGCCGCCCTGATTCGCGGGCCGCGCCCGGGCGAGGCGCCGGTGAATCGGGTGGAGCGCATCTACGACATCGCGTGGCTCTACCCGCTGTTCTTCGGCTATTGGTCGATCAGCGCGCTGGTCCTGTACACCTTTGCCGGCGAACGCATGCCATGGTTGACGGTGCATATCGCCCTGCCGATGATCTTGCTCTCCGGCTGGGTTTTCGGCCGCTTCCTCGGGAAAGTCGAGTGGGGCCGATTCGGCCAAGGGCGCACCTGGGCGCTGCTGGCGCTGGTGGGCCTGAGCCTGCTGGCGGCGCTGGGCTTCGTCGGCTCGCTGCTCGGACCGCCGCCGCCGTTCAGCGGGATGGAGCTCGAAAACCTGCGGGCGACCACCGGTACCCTGGCGGCGCTCCTGGTCGCCGTGGGAGCAGGGTTCGGCGCGGTCAAGCTCGCCACGGGCTGGACCGGAGGCGGCCTGGCGCGGCTGGCGGGCGTCGCGGCACTGGGGCTGCTCTTCCTGCTCACGCTGCGCGCCAGTCTGCGGGCGTCCTTCGTCAACTACGACGACGCCACCGAGTTGCTGGTGTACGCCCACTCGGCCGGCGGTCCCAAGTTGGCGCTGTCGCAGATCGAGGAATTGTCCCGCCGCCTCACCGGCGGGCTCGATCTCGACCTGGCCTACGACAACGAGACGACCTACCCCTTCTGGTGGTATCTGCGCAATTACCCCAACGCCCATTACTTCGCCGAGACGCCGTCGCGCGACATCCTGAACGATCCGGTCGTCCTGGCCGGCCAGGGCAACTACGCCAAGGTCGAGGCCATCCTGCGCGATCGCTATTATGCCTTCGAGTACAACCGCGTCTGGTGGCCGATGCAGGACTACTTCGACCTGACCGGCGAACGCGTCCGCAACGCCCTGACTTCGCCCGAGATGCGGCGGGCGCTGTGGGATATCTGGTTCGATCGCGACTACACACGCTACGCCGAGGCGACCCAACGCGACTTCAGCCTGCGCAATTGGAACCCGGCCGAGAAGCTCAAGCTCTACGTGCGCAAAGATGTCGCCTCGCAGGTGTGGGACTACGGCATCGCGCCGGCCGTTCTCGAGTCGATCTCGCTCGTCGATCCTTACGCCGAGAAGACCATCGTCCTGGGGGCCGACGCCGTGCTCGGCCAGACCGGCAGCGGCGAGGGCCAGCTGAGTCTGCCGCGCGGCGTGGCGCACGCGCCCGACGGTACCCTTTTCGTCGCCGACACCGGCAACCACCGCATCCAGCATCTGGCGGCGGACGGTTCGGTCTTGGCTACCTGGGGCTCCTTTGCCAGCCTCGATCAGGGGGAAGCCCCCGGCGGAACCTTCAACGAACCGTGGGGGATCGCCGCTGCCCCCGACGGGACGGTGTACGTCGCCGACACCTGGAACCACCGCATCCAGCACTTCTCCGCCGACGGTCGCTTCTTGGAGATGTGGGGGACCTTCGGTCAGGGCGAGACGCAGACGGCCTTTTGGGGCCCGCGCGACGTCGCCGTCGACGCCACTGGGAGGGTGTACGTCTCCGACACGGGGAACAAGCGCATCGCCGTCTTCGACGACGACGGGGATCCCCTGGGCGAGATCGGCGAGCCCGGCGGTGGACCGCTCGAGGGGCAACTGGACGAACCGGTGGGCATCGCCTTGGGCAGTGATGGGCTGGTGTACGTCGCCGACACGTGGAACTCGCGAGTCCAGGTCTTCCGCGAGACGGAGCCGAACATCTGGCAGCCGCTGCAGGAGTGGACCCTCGACGCCTGGTTGACCAACTCGCTGGACAACAAGCCGTATCTCGACATCAGCCCAACCGGGACGGTCTGCGCCAGCGACCCGGATGGTTTCCGCCTGTTGTGCTTCGACGCGGCGGGGACGATCCTGGCCGGATGGGGAACGCCCGGTGCCGAGCTGACGCAGTTCGGTCTGCCGCTGGGCGTGGCCTTCGACTCGGCCTGCGGCCTGTGGGTGGCCGACACCCGCAACGACCGGCTGATGCACTTCACGCTGCCGGATTGTCCGTAGAGTTGCCCATGAAGGCACCAGCCTCCTCACCCCCTTCCCCCCTCTCCGCAGGCGCGGTCGCCCCCAATGAAGTCGAGAAGCGGAGAGGGGGAGGGAAGTTTGAAGGGTGGGGCAGCTTCGCTGCCCCACTCTTCAAAGAGATTCCACCCCCTCCCCCCGGTAGGGCGCGGCGGCCAATCGCATGTGTGGGGGGAGGGGGACAAAGGGGGAGGGGGGCAGGTTGACTCAAGCGACGCGCCTCGCCCTCATCGGCTTCGGCAATGTCGGTCGGGCCTTCGCCCGCCTCCTGCTCACCAAGCGGGACTCCCTCGCACAGGAATTCGGCATCGAATGGCGCGTCGTGGCCATCGCCGCCCGCCGCGCCGGGGCGGCCATCGATTCAAAAGGGATCCCGCTCGACCGTGCCCTGGAGGCCGCCGAGCGCGGGGGTCCGCTCGCCCCACTTTCCGCCCTCCCCGCCCCGACGGCGATGGACGAACTCATCGGCGCCTGTGGCGCCGACATCCTGTTCGAGAACACGCCGGTGAACTACGAGACCGGCCGGCCGGCGATCGACCACCTGCAAACCGGACTCGAAGCCGGGATGCATGCCATCACCGCCAACAAGGGTCCGGTCGTGCACGCCTTTCGCCGGCTGCGCGACCTGGCACGCCGCCAGAACCGGCACTTCTACTTCGAGTCGTCGGTCATGGACGGCGCGCCGATCTTCTCGTTGTGGCGGACGGCTTTGCCCGGCGCTCGCCTGCGGTCGTTCCGCGGCGTCTTGAACAGCACGACCAACCTGCTGCTGACCCTGATGGAGGCCGGCCAGACGTTCGACGAAGCCCTGGGCCAGGCACAAGCCATCGGCGTCGCCGAGACCGATCCCAGCGGTGACATCCTGGGGTGGGATGCGGCGGTGAAAGTGGCGGCGTTGGCGACCGTCCTGATGGATTCCCCACTGCTGCCTCAGGAGGTCGAACGACAGGGCATCGAAGGCATCACGCCGGGCCTCCTGCGCGAAGCCCGCGAACAGGGCCGGCGCTGGAAGCTCGTCTGCCAGGCGGAGGGCGGCGATGGAGTTGTGCGGGCCCGGGTGGCGCCGGAGATGATCGGCCCCGACGATCCGCTGTACGGCGTGATGGGCACGTCGTCCTCGATCACCTTCGTCAGCGATGTGTTGGGCCGCCTGACCCTGACCGAAGAGAATCCGGGGCCGGAGACGACGGCCTACGGCTTGCTGGCCGATTTCGTCAACGCCGTGCGCACGCCGGTGGGTTGAGGCGACTTCCCGCGGCACGCGGGCGACGGCAACGGAACCCGCGGTTCCGTGTACTTCGACGCCTTTCGCGCAGCACCCCGAGCGCAGCGAGGGGCGAATCGCGGCGGCGGACGTATGTCGGCCCGCCGGCGGGGCCCGGACCCGTCACGCGGAGACTGCCTCTTGACTCCCGCCGCTCACCTGTGCTACCGTCGTTCCGTTTGGTGATACCGATGAATGTGGATTTCTCTCGCCCCCTGAATCCCACCCTCGCCATCTCTGTGGCCGGGCTGGGTTTCGACCCTTCTGGGAGTCCGCCTGCTGGCTGAAGCTGGCATCGAACGGCAACCGCCGCGGGCGCCCTCCAGCGCCCGCGGTTTTTTTATCGGCCCCGGCAGCCTATCGGCTCCGGCGGCTTGAACGAGGAGAACGTCATGAAAGACATCGCCATTCGGGCGTCCGGTGTCACCAAATACTTCGGCAAAGCCCGCCCCGCCGCCAAGAGCGGCAACAGCCGGGTGACCGCCGTCAATCAGGTCTCGTTCGACGTCGCTCGCGGCGAGGTCTTCGGCGTGCTGGGGCCGAACGGCTCAGGCAAGTCGACCTTGATTCGCCTGATGGCGACCCTGCTGCTGCCGGATGCCGGCCAGGTGTTGGTCTTCGGGCACGATGCCGTGCGCGAGCCGATGGTCGTGCGGCGCCTGATCAACCGGGTTTCGGTCGAGGCGGCCTTCTTCAAGAAGCTCTCACCGATGGAGAACCTGATCTACGGGGCGCGCCTGTACGGGCTGGACGCCGGCCAGGCCCG
>Ga0209109_10002464_pt1 | contig 10159 bp, 8 predicted proteins | sample Rifsed10ft2_FD_184004 | JGI IMG/M metagenome (GOLD analysis project Ga0209109, IMG submission 184004) | Soil microbial communities from Rifle, Colorado, USA - sediment 10ft 2 (version 2) | ecosystem: Environmental > Terrestrial > Deep subsurface > Rock core/Sediment | place: Rifle, Colorado... | reverse complement strand
CTCCCTGCGTCCTTGCATCGCACCTGCCCATCGCGCCCCGCCGACGAAGCGTCATTCTGAAACGAGCTCTAAGAAGCGTCTATGAGCGTCTCCGAGCCCACAGTCGTCTCTCCCGCTGGCGTCCCTCCTGCGGGCGCGCCGAGCGCCGAGTGGCTGCGCGCGGCGCACCGGGCTCGATTGCTCTCCTGGATCTCTCTCGCCTGGATGGCTGCAGAGGGTGCGATCGGCGTCGTCGCGGGGATCCTCGCCGGCTCGATCGCGCTCGTGGCGTTCGGCCTCGACTCGGCGATCGAGGGGTTCGCAAGCCTCGTGATCGTCTGGCGCTTCACCGGTGGGCGACTCCTCTCGGAGCGCGCGGAGCAGACGGCGCAGAAGCTCGTTGCGATCCAGTTCTTCCTGCTCGCCCCGTTCGTGACGTTCGAAGCGCTCCGCGATCTCCTGGCGCGCGAGCCGGCGGAGACGAGCTGGCTCGGGATCGCCCTCGTCACGACGAGCCTTGTCGGGATGCCTGCCCTCGGGGTCGCGAAGCGCCGTCTCGCGGAGACCCTCGGATCGGTGGCGACGAGGGGAGAGGGGACACAGAACCTCCTGTGCGCGTACCTCGCGGCGGCCGTTCTCGTCGGACTGCTCGGCAACACGCTCTTCGGGCTCTGGTGGCTCGATCCCGTGGCTGCGCTCGTCGTCGCGGGTGTTGCCCTGCGCGAGGGGCTCGAGACCTGGCGCGGCGAAGGCTGCGCCGACTGCTGCTGAGCCGATCGGACCTCACGGGGCGCTATTCGCCACGACCCTGCCGCCCTCGAGGATCGGCGGAGCGTCCTCGCGGCGCGCGACGACGATGCCGGCGCGCCAACCTGGAGCGCGCCCACTCGCCGGGGCGTGAATCGACTCGGCCGGCAGGCCGCAGCGCGCGATCAGCCACGCGATGAGCGAGTTGGAGTTCCACATCTCGCCGGCACCGAGCTCGTCGCGACCCCATACGGCCATGGGAGCTCGAGGGGCGAGATCGAGCGCTCGCCGTGCTACGCCCGGATCGTCCGTCAGGCGCTGCGGGCTTTCGACGGCTTCGCTTATGTCGGGGATCACTCCACCACACCAGCGGCGTACCTCGTATCGGAAGATCCGTAGGCGACCCGCCCAGCGGCTGCCAACTGCACCTTCGGCAACGACGCCACGCCTCCCGCCGTAGCTGTCGGGAACGGGCGCCTGCTCGATCACGAAGCGGCCCTCGGGCACGCGCACCTCGAGCGCAGAGTGGTAGAGGTCGCAAGGCGTCCTCCGCTCGAGCCGCGCTGCCACCGCCTCGAAAACGCGCCCGTTCAGCCGCACCGAGTGGCCCCCCGCGCCGAGCGGGAGCCAGTAGAGGTCGATCCCGGGTTCGTGGTCTCGAGCCATACCCGTCATCGTCTGGCGAATGTCGGGTCGAACCGAGCTCGCCCGCATCGGAGACGAGACCGATCGGGCGTGCGGCGAACTACTCGTTCACGGAGCTCGAATCGGGGGCGAGCGGGACGAGCACGGCTGCCCCTCGAAGCGCGCCGATGCGCAGGCGGTCGAGCGCCTCGTTCGCGTGCTCCAGCGGGTGCACCTCCACTTCGGTGCGCACGGGGATCGTCGGTGCGAGCCCGAGGAACTCGTCGCCGTCCGCGCGGGTCAGGTTCGCGACCGAGCGGACGACTCGCTCGCCCCACAGGAGCTCGTACGGAAACGATGGGATGTCGCTCATGTGGATACCGGCGCAGACGACGACGCCCCCCTTTCGCACAGCGCGTAGCGCCGCCGGGACGAGGCCGCCGACGGGAGCGAAGACGATGACCGCGTCGAGTTCCTCCGGCGGCCGTTCGAGCGCGTCGCCCGCCCAGACCGCGCCGAGCGAGCGCGCGAATTCCTGCCTCTCGTCGTCGCCCGCGCGCGTGCCGGCGAACACCCGCCTCCCTTGCGCCACGGCGACCTGGCAGACGATGTGCGCAGATGCCCCAAAGCCATAGAGCCCGAGGGTCTCACCGTCGCCGGCCAGCTTGAGCGAGCGGTAGCCGATGAGCCCCGCGCAGAGGAGCGGTGCGGCCTGCTCGTCGGGGTATCCCTCCGGAACGGGGAAGCAGAACCGCTCGTCGGCGACCGCGAGCTCGGCGTAGCCGCCGTCGACGTCGTAGCCGGTGAATCGGGCGCGGTCGCAGAGGTTCTCCTGCCCGGCGAGGCAGTAGCGGCAGCTGCCGTCGGTCCAGCCGAGCCACGGTACGCCCACGCGGTCGCCGGCCGCGAACCGCTCGCCGTCGCCCACGATCTCGCCGACGATCTGGTGGCCTAGGACGAGTGGGAGCTTCGGCTCCGCGAGCTCGCCGTCCACGATGTGCAGGTCGGTGCGGCAGACGCCGCACGCACGCACGCGCAACAGGACCTGGCCTGCCTCTGGCTCGGGGTCGGGAAGCTCTGCGAGACGGAGCGGCGTTCCTCCCTGGTCGAGCACCATCGCAAGCATCGTCTGCAAGCTACTAGGCCGTGGAACGCCAGATCGACTACCGGCAACTCGGTGCCGCGGATCTCGCCCGCGTCGGCGAGATCGATCGGACCGAGCAGATCGAGGCCTTGTACGTGCAGCATGGCACCCGGCTCGAGGTGCTGACGGGCGATTGGAGCTCTCCGCCGTGGAGCGATGAAGGGGAGGGCGAGCACTCGGTCGCCGCGCAGAAGGCGTCACTCGAGTCGCTGGTCGAGTCGGGCGCGATCGCACTCGGCGCATTCGACGGCGATCGCCTCGTCGCCGTCGGCGTCGTCGTCCCGCACCGCCGCCCCGGGGTCGCCCAGCTCGCATTCCTGCACGTAAGCGACGGCTACCGACGAAGGGGCATCGGCAGGCACCTTTCCGACGAGCTGGAACGCATCGCCCGTGAGGCCGGCGACACCGCGATGGTCGTCTCCGCGACGCCTTCGGTCAACACCGTGCGCTTCTATCTGAGGCGAGGCTTCGAGCCGATGGCCGAGCCGCTGCCCGAGCTCTACGAGCTCGAGCCCGAGGACGTGCACATGCACAAGCTGCTCTGACCCCGCGCCTCGCCTGTCGCCGACGTCAGAGGATGAGCTCGGCGCGCGCCGTCCCGGCGCGCTCGTGGCGCGCCACGACGCCGATCCGCGAGCCCGCCGGCCCCTCCACGACCCACTCGAGCTTCGCCAGGTCGCTCGTCGAGTGGTCGACCGCCCACCACATGACGTTGCGCCGCTCGACGCGACCGTCGAGCTGGCCCGCCTCCTCGCGCTCCTTCCCGGTGGCGACTCGCGCGCCGTCGGGCAGCTCGAGCTCGACCTCGATCGGACGCACCGCCTTCCGCTCGAGCGCCTTCTGGGTCACGTTCGTCGGGAGCCAGCCTGAGTTCTCGAGCACGAGCCGGAGCCGGAAGGCGCCGTCCCCGACCGCTTCCGACTCGAACGACCGAATCTCGAGCCGCGGCGACACGAGCGCGAGGAAGAGCGCGAAGTCCGCGTGCGGACGCACCTCCGCCTCGAGCCGCGAGAGCGGCGGGTTGAACCAGAAGTAGACGAGGTTCCAGCCGCCGAGCTCGACCGGCCCGAGCTGCGGGTGTTCGAACGGGTACCAGTCGACGTACCCCTCGCCCAGCTCGTCCGCGAGCTTGACGAGCGCGAGCTCGTCCTCCGGCGAATGGTCCCGGATCCAGTCGATGAAGTGGTAGTCGGAGAGCCCGGCTGCCCGCTGCGGGCTCCAGAACTCGGTGACCCAGGCGAACGCGCCCAGGAAGTCGTACACCCAGTCGATGTCGCCGCCCTTGATCACCTGCTTCGGGTCGTACTTGAAGTCGTGGAAGATGGAGATCGCCGGGTAGCCGGTGAGCCGCGTCGCCTCCTCGCCCATGAGCTTGAAGGCGCGCAGGTCCGTCGTCGGGTAGTCGTCGTCCGACCGGCCCGAGTACGGCCTCAGGTGCACGCCCGAGAACGTGTGGTAGCCGACGTAGCTCGTGATGTTCGGGCGGTCCACGATCGCCTGGATGAGCGCACGGGTCTCGGGCTCCGAGCCGGGGTAAGGACCCGCACCGCGCTGCTCTCCCTCGGGTGCCCACTCGGCCGGCCAGTTCCGGTTGAGGTCGAGGCCTTCGAGCGCCGGCGCGATGGGCACGGTCACGCCGTCCCAGTTCTGGATCGTTCCCTCCGGGAAGACGCGGAAGAACTCGCCGTCGAGGTCGTCCGGGCCGCGCGCGACGAGGAGGCGATGATCCTCCGGATGCGGCTTCCAGGCTCCGTTCGGATCGCGCTGCCGCATCATGAGGACGCGGCCGTCGCCGTCCACGTCCTCACGGTGGAGCCCGTCCTGGGGCTCGTCTCGGGGATACGGCCGGACGCTCGAGCGGCGCCAGCGCCCGTCGGTGAGGCCGGCGTCCGCGCCGTCCGGGTTGACCCGGGGCACGACGTAGAAGGCACGGGTGTCGAGCGCCCGCGTCACTCGTTCGTCCTCGCCGTAGCCGTGCAGCAGGCGATCGAGCAGCGAGAGGGCAGCCGTCGTCCCCGTGAACTCCATCGCGTGGATCTGGGCGTGGACGAGGACTGCGGGCTTCTCCTCCGCGCGGCCGGTCTCGAAGTTCGTCACGGTCACGAGCGGGATCTCGCGACCCTCGTAGGACTTCCCGATCGACTCGATGCGGCAGAGGCCGGGGAACTCCGAGACCCAGGCGTCGAGCGTCTCAGTGAGGTCTGCGTAGGTGTAGAAGCGGTCGAAGCGGACTCGTGTGGGCATGGCCGCGACCCTAGTCCATTACGCTCCGGCCGTGCGCGAGCTGGCCGCGTATCGCGAAGAGTTCCCGATCCTCTCGAAGACGACGTACCTCGTCAGCCACTCGCTCGGGGCGATGCCGCGGCAGGCGGCTGTGCGCCTCGAGGAGTTCGCCCGCATGTGGGCCGAGCGCGGGATTCGCGCGTGGGGCGAGGGCTGGTGGGAGTCGCCGTTGCGGGTCGGCGAACAGGTCGGCCGGATCATCGGCGCATCGGCCGGCTCAACCGTGATGCACCAGAACGTGGCGATCGCCGAGGCTGTGGCTCTCTCCTGCTTCCGGCCGGTATCGCGGGACCGGAACCGCGTGGTCTACGAACGGGGCAACTTCCCGTCCGTCCGCTACCTGTACCAGGCACAGCCGGAGCTCGAGGTCGTCGTCTGCGAGTCGGACGAGGAGATCGTCGAGCGGATCGACGAGCGCACGCTCCTCGTCCCGATCAGCCACGTGCTCTTCAAGGCGGGCGAGATCCAGGACGTTGAGGCGATCGTGCGCCGCGCGCACGATGCGGGCGCCCACGTGATCCTCGACTGCTACCAGTCGGCGGGGATCGTCCCTCTCGACGTCACCGGGCTCGGTGTCGACTTCGCGGTCGGCGGCTCGGTCAAGTGGCTCTGCGGCGGGCCGGGGAACGGCTGGCTGTATGTCCGTCCGGACCTCGCCGAGCGGCTGGAGCCGACGCTCACGGGTTGGCAGGCGCACGCGCGGCCGTTCGCGTTCGAGGAGGAGCTCGAGTACGCGGGCGGCGCCGCGCGCTTCCTCACCGGGACTCCGAACCCGGCGGCGCACTACGCCGCGACCGCCGGCTACGACCTCGTAGAGGAGATCGGCGTCGGGCGCATCCGGGAGAACTCGGTGCGCCAGACCCAGCTGCTCATCGACCTCGCCGACGAGGCCGGCTTCGAGGTCGCGAGCCCACGCGACCCCGCGCGGCGTGGTGGGACGGTGGTCCTGCGCGTCCCTGACTTTCCCGCCGTCCACGCCGAGCTCGAGGCCCGCGGGATCCTGTGCGACTTCCGGCCGGACGCGGGTATCCGCCTCGGGCCCCACTTCTACAACTCGGACGACGAGCTCCGCTTCGCGGTCGGGCAGATCGCGGAGATCCTCGAGACGGGCGCCCACACGCGCCATCTCGGCGCGGTTGCGCTGCACTAGGCCGCGTCCGAAACCTCCCCTCCGGGGGTGCTGTCTCCTGCGTGCTGCCAGGCCTCGCGCAGCCGGTCCCGGTACCCCAGCCAGAGAATCGCGGCGACGAGCAAGAGCACTGCCTCGTCGAGCGGGCCAGGTATCGGCAGGAGCCCGAAGGCGGCGGCCCAGCGGAGCGGTCCGGGAATCCGACCGTCGCGAGCCATGAGGCGGACGGCATGAATCGAGCGGGCCAGGAACGCGCGCACCGGCGGCCAGTCTAGGCAGCTAGCCGTCTGCGGCATACGATCCCGCTGCAAATGGCGCTCCAGGCCGGAGAGAAGACTCTTCAGCAGATCGTCTCGACGGTCGCGTCCTCGCTCGAGCTGAAGGAGGTGCTGCGCGCAGTCGTGCGGTTGATGTCCGAAGGGAGCGGCGTCCACGCGTGCTTCGCGTACCTCGTCGAGGACGACGGGGCCCGTCTCGTCCTGCGCGCGGCGTCGCCGCCGTACGAGCGGCAGGTCGGCAAGGTCGCGCTCGAGCGCGGGGAGAGCCTCGCCTGGTGGGCTGCCGAGCACGGCGAGCCCGCGTTCATCCGCGAGAACGCTCTTTCCGATCCGCGGACGAAGTACGTCCCCGAGCTCGAGGAGGAGAAGTTCCAGTCGCTCCTCGCCGTGCCCGTCGTGAGCCGCTCTGGAGACGTCATCGGGGTCATCACGGCACACACGGAGGCGCCGCGCGAGTTCTCCGACGACGAGGTCGACTTCCTCGTCACCTCGGCCTCGCTCGTCGCGGGCGCGATCGAGAACGCGCGCCTGTACGAGGAGGCCCGGCTGCGCGTCGCCGAGCTCGAGCAGCTGTCCGAGCTGGCCGAGGCCATCGCGCGGGCCGACGCGCTCGACGAGCTCCTGTTGACGGTCGTCGCCGGCGCGCGGCCGCTTCTCGCGGCGCGGGCCTGCCACGTCTACCTGCTCGACCCGGGAAGCGAGGAGCTCGAGCGCTGCGCGAGCGATCCGGAGCCGGGAAGTGCGAGGCAGAAGCTCGGCCTTGCCGAGCTCGGGCCGGAGCTCGCCCGCGGCGGACGGAGCACGCGGCTCGCCGTCCCGCTCGTCGCGAACGGTGAGCTCATCGGGCTGCTCGTCGCCGAGGGGAGCGCCCGCGTCGAGCTCGGGCGCGCCGTCGCGAGCCAGGTCGCGGTCGGGATCAAGAAGGTGCAGGTGATCGAGCAGCTCACCGAGAAGAACCTGATCAAGGACTTCTTCGAGGAGCTCGCGGGCGGGCGCCCGCGCGGCGACCTCGAAGGGCGGGCTGCCCGTCTCGGGTGCGACCTCGACCAGCCGCACGTCGTGCTCGTCGCGGAGCCTCCGGACGACGGCTTCGAACGCGCGCTTCGAATGGCCGCGCCCAGGTCGTTGTTCGACCGCCGCGAGGATTCGCTCCGCGCGCTCGTGCGGCTGCCGACCTCCTCGCCCGACGCGGTTCTCGAGCGGATCCGGAAGATCCACGCCGATGTCGAGCGCCCGGTGTCGGTCGGCGTCTCGAGCGTCTGCCGCGGACAGGTTGCCTTCGCCGACGGGTTCGCCGAGGCGCAGCAGGCGCTCCTCGGCACGATCGTGCTCCGGGGCGAGCCCACGGTCCTCTGGTACGAGGAGCTCGGCGCCTACAAGTACCTGCTCCGGGTCGCGGTCGACGGCGGCATCCGCGACGCGACCGTCGACGCCGTTTCACGGCTCGCCGACTACGACAGCCAGCGCGGCGCACAGCTCGTGCAGACGCTCGAGGAGTTCCTCCGCCGGCACGGCTCGATCAGCGCCACCTCGGAGGCGCTGTACGTCCACCCGAACACGCTCCGCCAGCGCCTGCGGCGGATCGCGGAGCTCTCGGGCCTCGACCTGCGCCGCGACGACTGGCTCATGATCGAGATCGCCGTGAAGATGGTGAAGCTCCAGCAGGCTCTGGGAACTGCGAAGCCGGCGTCCGGTGCGGGGTCTGGCTGAAGCCAGACCCCGGCGCGGCAGCCGGTGCCTGGCTTCAGCCAGGCGCCCTCGACTCCCAACGGCGAAACCGAACACATAAACGTCGCGAACGTGTAGGCGGCGCACGTTCATCGCGCGCAAAGCGCGTGGTACGTATTGCCTCCACGTCTAGGGAGGCGCTCTATGGGTGGAACCGCCGTCGATGCGGTCTGGAAGCAGATGCAGGAGCGCGGGGTCGAGTTCGTCTTCGCGCAGTTCGTCGACATGTACGCGCGGCCGAGCGCGAAGCTCGTCCCCGTGAACTCGCGCGAGGACCTCGAGGGCCTCGCCACCGAGGGCGCCGGGTTCGCAGGCTTCGCCGCGGGCGAGATCGGCCAGCTCCCGAGCGATCCAGACATCGCCGCGATCCCGGACTTCGCGAGCTACACGCCCGTCCCGTGGCAGCAGAACCTCGCGCGCTTCGCCTGCGATGTGACCGTCGAGGGCGAGGAGTGGCCGTACTGCCCGCGCACGATCCTGCGGCGCATGCTCGCCCGGGCGCGGGAGAAGGGCTACGAGTTCAAGATGGGGCTCGAGCTCGAGTACTTCCTCGTCAAGCGGCGAGAGGACGGGTCGATCGAGATCGCCGACCCGTACGACACGCTCGAGAAGCCGTGCTACGACATGTCCGGTCTCACCCGCCGGTACGACTTCCTGACGACGGTCTCCCGCTACTGCAACGGCCTCGGCTGGGGCAACTATGCGAACGACCACGAGGACGCGAACGGCCAGTTCGAGCAGAACTTCACGTACGCGGACGCCCTCACGAGCTGCGATCGGGCGATCTTCTTCCGGTACATGGTGCACACGCTCGCCGAGCAGGCGGGGATGATCGCGACCTTCATGCCGAAGCCGTTCTCGGACCTGACCGGCAACGGCTGCCACTTCCACATGTCCCTCTGGGACGGCGACACGAACCTCTTCCTCGACGAGTCCGACCCCCGCGGGCTCGGGCTCTCGGAGCTCGCTTACAAGTTCATCGGCGGTTTGAAGACGCACGCGCGCGCGACGAGCGCGCTCACGGCGCCGACGGTGAACTCGTACAAACGGCTCAAGGTGGGGACGACGACGAGCGGCGCGACCTGGTCTCCCGTCTGGATCTCGTACGGCTACAACAACCGCACGCAGATGCTCCGCATCCCGGGGCCGGGGCGGATCGAGGACAGGACGATCGACGGCTCGTGCAATCCGTACCTCGCGGCCGCGGCCGTGCTCGCCTCGGGCCTCGACGGGATCGAGAACGGCCTCGATGCAGGCGAGCCGAACGCGGACAACCTGTACGCGATCCCGTACGACGAGCTGCGGGCGCGCGGTCTCGAGACCCTGCCGACGAACCTCCTCATGGCGACCACCGAGCTGGCACAGGACGACGTCCTGCGCGACGCGCTCGGGCCCGCCCGCGACGAGGACTACGTCGACTACGTCATCAAGGTCAAGCTCGACGAGTGGAGCCGCTACCACGAGCAGGTCACACCGTGGGAGATCCGGGAGTACCTGACGCGCTTTTGATCCATATGGAGAAAACCTCCATATGGAACGGGCGCAAATCAGAGGGATAACCTGTGCTCACGCCGATCCTCGTGTGTACCTTCTGAACATATGTGCGGGATCGTCGGGCTCTTTGCGAAGTCGCCTGAGGTCGAGGAGCGCCTCGGCGTCCACCTCGCCGCGATGCTCGCGCAGATGTCCGACCGGGGCCCGGACAGCGCCGGCGTCGCGGTCTACCGGGATCCGGCGCCGCCAGGCTCGAGCAAGCTGACCCTCCACTCCGCGGACCCGCGCGAGGATTGGGCCGCGCTCGGTCGCGAGCTCGGGGACACCTTCGGCGGCTCGCCCGAGCCGGACGCCCGCGCGAGCCACGCGGTCGTCGTCGTCGACACCGAGGCGAGCGAGGCGGAGGCATGGGTGCGGGCGAATCGCCCGGATCTCCGCGTCATGAGCGCGGGCAGCGTGATCGAGATCTACAAGGAGACGGGCCTCCCGCACGAGTTCGTCAGGCAGTTCCAGCTCGGCGACTTCGTCGGGACGCACGCGCTCGGCCACACGCGCATGGCGACCGAGAGCCGCGTCACGACCGCGGGCTCGCATCCCTTCTCGACGGGCTTCGACCTGTGCCTCGTCCACAACGGCTCGCTCTCGAACCACAACCGGCTGCGCGAGAACCTTCGCCGCGAGGGCATCGAGTTTCAGACCGAAAACGACACCGAGGTCGCGGCGGGCTACCTCGCCTGGCGGATGCGCGAAGGC
>Ga0209109_10002463_pt1 | contig 10161 bp, 12 predicted proteins | sample Rifsed10ft2_FD_184004 | JGI IMG/M metagenome (GOLD analysis project Ga0209109, IMG submission 184004) | Soil microbial communities from Rifle, Colorado, USA - sediment 10ft 2 (version 2) | ecosystem: Environmental > Terrestrial > Deep subsurface > Rock core/Sediment | place: Rifle, Colorado... | reverse complement strand
CCGCCTTCCTTGTCGCCGCGGCCCATGAAGCGTCCGGCGGCCAGCGCCGCAGCCTCCGTCACGCGCACGAGTTCGAGGGCAAGGTTGCGCTCAGGTCGTTCGCTCATGGTTTATCTCCTGATTGCCTGCAAAATCAGCGCAAAGTAAAATCCCACCGGCACGGCCACCAGCCACGAGTCCATGCGGTCGAGCGCGCCGCCGTGCCCGGCGATGAGGTGGCCGGAGTCTTTCACGCCGATCTGCCGCTTGAGCATGGACACGCCCAGATCGCCGAGCGGGCTGAGCGCGCCGATGAGGGCGCCGAGCAGCGCGCCGGTCTGCCAGGTGAGCGCGCTCTGCGGCCCCGCGCCGATGTGCCAGAACACGGAGAGCACGCCCGAGCTGAGCGCGCCGCCGAGGACGCCGCCCGCGTAGCCTTCCCAAGTTTTCTTCGGGCTGAGGCGCGGCGCCATCTTGTGCTTGCCGAAGCGGCGGCCAATCGAGTATGCGCCGGTATCGGCGAGCCACACGGCGGTCACGGTGGTGATCAGCCACCATATCCCGTCCGGCGGCAGCGCGCGCAGGGCGATGAAGTACGTGCCCAGCCAGCCGAGGTAGAAGATGCCGCCGACGGTGATGGCGAAGTCGGTGCCGGAGGCCGCCGCTCCGCGCTCGTAGTCCACGAGATGCCACGTGAGCGCAGCCAGGACGATCAGGCCGAACAACAGGCCGTGCGGGTTCAACGCGGGGAATTGCTGCGCTGCGACGAGGGCCAGCACGCCGCCGACGACGAGCGGCAGGGCGGGGCGCTGCCCCCCGGTGCGGAACAACTGCGCGTATTCCAGCGCGGCCAGCGTAAAAATGAGCAGGATCCCCAGCAAATAGATCGGCCCGCCGCTCGCGACCACGAACATCGCGACTGGAACTAGGAAGATCGAGACGGCCAGGCGGTCGCTAAACATGGGCGGAGGGTCGGTTCCGTCTCATGGCGAGGCGCAGTTCCCTAGGCCGCCGGGTTCAATTGCGCGGACACCAATCCGAACCGGCGCTCGCGCGAGGCGAAGTGCTCCAGCGCGCGCCGGAATTCCTCTTTGTCGAAATCGGGCCAGTACACGTCGGCGGCGTAATACTCGGCGTACGCGCCCTGCCAGAGGAGAAAGTTGGAGACGCGCAGCTCGCCCGCCGTGCGGATAATGAGATCGGGGTCGGGCTGGCCCGCCGTGTACAGATAGCGGCCGATCAGTTCCTCGGTGATCTGCCCGGCAGTCACGCCGTCGGCGAGCATCTGCTGGAGGGCGTGGACGATCTCGGCGCGCCCGCCGTAATTGAAGGCGACGTTAAGCGTGAGGCGCGTATTGTTCTTGGTCATCTCGATGGCGTCGCGCACCTTCTTCTGCGTGGACGGCGCGATGCCTTCCAGCCGCCCAATGTGCCAGAGGCGCACGCCCTGCTTGTGCAACTCGGCCAGCTCGCGGTCCAGCACCTCGTCGAGGATGAACAGCAGGCCCTTCACTTCCTCCAGCGGGCGGCCCCAGTTCTCGGTCGAGAAGGCGTAGATGGTCAGGTAGGGGATGCCGAACTCGACGCAGGCGGTGATGATCCGGCGGAGGTTTTCGACGCCCGCGCGGTGCCCAGCCAGCCGCGGCAGCCCGCGCGACAAGGCCCAGCGGCCGTTGCCGTCCATGATGATGGCGACGTGGGTGGGGAGTTTTTCCACTAGATTTCCTTGATTTCGGCTTCCTTGCGCTTGCCGTGTTCGTCAACCTTCTCGATGTACTTGTCGGTGAGCTTCTGCAGGTCGGTCTCGCCGCGCCTGAGGTCGTCCTCCGAGATGACCTTCTCTTTCTCGAACTCGCGCAGGTCGTCGTGCGCCGCGCGGCGGATGTTGCGCACGGCCACGCGCGCTTCTTCCAGCCGGTGATGGACGACTTTGATCAGCTCTTTGCGGCGCTCCTCGGTGAGCGGCGGGATGTTCAGCCGGATGAGCTTGCCGTCGTTGCTCGGCGTCAGACCCAGGTCGGAGGCGAGGATGCCGCGCTCGATGTCTTTGAGCGAGCTTGGGTCGAAGGGCTTGATGGTGAGCAGGCGCGGCTCCGGCGCGGAGATGGTGGCGAGTTGTTGCAGCGGGGTGGGGGTCCCGTAGTATTCCACCATCAGCCGCTCGACCAGCGCGGGCGAGGCGCGTCCGGTCCGGATGGTCGCCAGGTTTTGCTCGAGCGCGGTGATCGCCCCTTTCATTCTTTCTTCAGCGTCAGCCAAGGCTTCTTTGACCATAGAGGGTATCCCTGTGCGGAAGAAATTTGGAGAGCTTGAGTGTGCGGGCTAAATTGGAGGCATCGCAACCGAAAAGAGTGCGGTGATTAACTATAGCATACTCGGCATGGGCGAGAGGTCAAGTGGGTCAACGCATGGAACGGATTGAACAGATCTATCCGCTTCATCCGTTGACAAAATCACTTCCCGATGGTCGTCCCTACCGTCTCGCCCATGACGGCGCGGATCAGGTCGTCGGCCTGCCACAGGTTGAGCACGAGGATGGGGAGGCTGTTGTCCATGCACAGGCTGATGGCGGTGGCGTCCAGCACTTTGAGCTGGCGGTTGAGCGCCTCGATATACGGGAGGTAATCGAATTTGCGCGCGTCCGGGTTCTTCTGCGGGTCGTCGTCGTACACCCCGTCCACCTTGGTCGCCTTCACCAGCACGTCGGCGTCAATCTCCATGGCGCGCAGCGCGCCCGCGGTGTCGGTGGTGAAGTACGGGTTGCCCGTCCCGCCCGCGAAGATCACCACGCGCCCCTTTTCGAGGTGGCGGATGGCGCGGCGGCGGATGTACGGCTCGGCGACGGCCCGCATCTCGATCGCGGACAGCGCGCGGGTGACGATGCCCATGCGCTCAAGCGCATCCTGCAGCGCCAGCGCGTTCATCACCGTGCCGATCATCCCAATATAGTCGGCGGTGGCGCGCTCCATGCCGTGCCGGAGGCCCGCGCGCCCGCGCCACAGGTTCCCGCCGCCGATGACGAGCGCGACTTCCACCCCGAGGTCCTTCACCGCTTTCACTTTGTTGGCGACGAAATCGGCCTGCTCTGGGCTGATGCCGTACCCGCCTGGCCCGGCCAGCGCCTCGCCTCCCAGCTTGAGCAGAATGCGGTGGTATTTGGCTGTCATCTCGGTATCCTTTTCTGCGACCAGAATTTTTCACCGCCGAGAACGCGGAGATCGCGGAGAATGAGGAAAGTCTCTCAGCGCCCGGCGGCTGCATGGCTGTTCCCGCTATTCTCTCTGCGGTCAAAGAGCGTTTCAGCCGGCTACAAAAAACCGGGTGACTGACAGTTCTCAGTCACCCGGCAGGTTGATCAGGCGTTTTCTCCCAGTTCCCATCGCGCGAAGCGGCGGATGATGATGTTCTCGCCCACGGTGGCAATCGTCTGCTTGAGCAGGTCCCCGACGGTCAGGGACTCGTCTTTGACGAACGGCTGCTTGAGCAGGCAGGTATCCTGGTAGAACTTCTCGAGGCGGCCCTCGACGATCTTGTCCAGCGCCTTCTCGGGGCGGCCTTCCTGGATGGCCCTGTTGCGCGCGATGGTCTTCTCGCTTTCGAGGACCTCGGCGGGCACGTCGGCTGCGTCCAGCCAGCGCGGGTTCGCGGCGGCGATCTGGAGGGCCAGGTCGTGCGCGAACGCGCGGAACTGCTCGGTGCGGCCCACGAAATCCGTCTCGCAGTTCACCTCCACCATCACGCCCACGCGCCCGCCCCCGTGGCTGTACAACTCGACCACGCCTTCTTTCGCCTCGCGCCCCACCTTCTTCGCGGCGGCGGCCAGCCCCTTTTCGCGCAGGGAGGCCACGGCCTTGTCGAAGTCGCCGTTGTTTTCCAGCAGCGCCTTGCGGCAATCCAGAATCCCCGCGCCGGTCGCCTGGCGGAGTTCTTTGACTTGTTGCGCCGAGATTTCCATTACGCCGCCTCGCCTGTCCCTTCCGTGGGGGTGGGTGTTTCCTCTTCGAATTTCAACTCGCCGGACTCCATCTTGGCCAGCGTGGCCGGGCCGAGCAGGTCTTCGTCTTTCACTTCGGCCTCGCCATAAATCTCGGCGGCCTCGGCCAGCTCCGGCTCTTCTTTGCGCATGGCCTTGCCTTCCAGCACCGCGTCGGCCATTTTGGCCGTGAGCAGCTTGATGGCGCGGATGGCGTCGTCGTTGGCGGGGATCACGTAGTCCACCCCACCCGGGTCGCAGTTGGTGTCCACCAGCGCGATCACCGGGACGTGGAGGATGTTGGACTCATGCACGGCGGTGTCTTCGCGGCGCACATCCACGATGTAGATCAGGTCAGGCAGCTTGCTCATGCCGCGGATGCCGCCCAGCCGGTCCTGCAGCTTGAGCACCTTGCGCCCGATGATGAGCTCCTCCTTCTTGGTCAGGCGCTCGAACTCGCCCGCGGCCTGTCCTTCTTCGAGCCGTTTGAGCTCGTTGATGCTTTCTTTGATCGTCTTCCAGTTCGTGAGCGTCCCGCCCAGCCAGCGCTGGTTGATGTACGGCATCCCGCAGCGCTCGGCCTCTTTCTGGACGGACTCCTGCGCCTGGCGTTTGGTGCCCACGAACAGCAGGGTCCCGCCCGCGGCCACGGTGTCGCGCACCCGGTTGAAGGCCGTATCAATCGCGGCGACGGTCTGCTGCAGGTCAATGATGTGGATGCCGTTGCGCTCGGTGAAGATGTAGGGTTTCATCTTCGGGTTCCACTTGCGGGTGCGGTGCCCGAAGTGGACGCCCGTCTCGAGCAGGGCTTTCATAGAAATGGCGGCCATTGAGGATACTCCTGAGCGTTGTCTGAGCCGCTCGTCAACCCGGTCGGAGCGCCTCGGCCAAGAGGCGCACGCCCGATGCGGTCGGAGCGGCGTGAATAGTCTGCTAGGCCTGCACTGAAGGCTCGCAGCCGGGCGGCATGTTACCACAGACGCCCATTTTTGTGTAGGATTAGGCTACGCTCCGCAAGGCTGTTATGACCGTATTCAACGTTGCCTGGCGCACCCGGCGCGGACGTGCGCCTCATCACGATACGTACGACGTGTTCGGCGAACCGCCCGCAACGCTGGTGTTCGCCCGCCTCGGCGCTGCCCCCGAAGCTTTCTACGACCGCCATCAGGCGCTTGCACACGCCGGAACCGCCCCCCGCATCATCCTGCGGGCCTTGTCTCCCGAAGCCTTTCTGTGTGTGGCTTTGAACGCCTCCGCTCTCATTCTGACCTGCGCGACCGCCGAGGAAGTCCTGCACTACTTCCGCTTTGCGGACGCCACGCTCAAGCCGTTGAGCGACCAGCCGGGGCCGCTCGCATTCGCGCCCGGCGACGCCTACATCGCGCTCAGCCCCGGCGCGCGCCGCATCGCGGACGGCCCAACCGTCGCGCGCTTCCTCCATATGCGCGACGACTTCAACGCGGAGAAACTCGCGGACGCGCTCCTCGATCATCTCATGGAAATGGCCGGTGTGGATGAACTGCTGGAAGACATCACCGCACTGGTCATCGAAGCAAGGTAATTCCCAACTTCAAATCTCCAATCCCCAAACGACCATGACCACTTTTGAGTACCTTAACGACCAGTTGGCCTGCGACTCCGTCCCGCTGGCGCGCCTCGCGCGAGAGTTCGGCACGCCGCTGTACGTCTACTCTGCAACCGCTATCCGCGACAACTACCGCCGCCTCGCCGCCGCCTTTGCGCCCTTGCGGCCCCTCATCTGTTACGCCGTCAAGGCCAACTTCAATCTCTCTCTGCTCGCGCTGCTGAAATCCGAGGGGGCCGGGTTCGACATCGTCTCCGGCGGCGAGCTGCACCGCGCCCTCAAGGTCGGCGCGGACCCGGCGCGCATCGTCTTTGCGGGCGTGGGCAAGACCGAGGCCGAACTGCGCGCGGCGCTCGAGGCAGGGACCGGCTGGTTCAACGTCGAGTCCGCCGACGAACTGGCACGCCTCAACGCGCTCGCCGCCGCGAAGGGGCAACGGGCCACGGTCGCGCTCCGCCTCAACCCAGGCGTTGACCCGGACACGCATCACCACATCCGTACGGGCGGCGCGCGGAGCAAGTTCGGTCTCCCGGTGGCCGGGGCGTTGGCGCTCGTCCGCCAGGCCCCCGACTACCCGGCCCTCGCCCTGCGCGGCGCCCATATCCACATCGGCTCGCAAGTCCCCGACCCCGCGCCCACCCTGCAAGCCATCGAAGTCGCTCTTGATTTCATCTCTCAAGCCAATTCCATCCTATCCGGTAAATCCGTCCCATTTGTTGACCCATCCGCTGCCGCCGTTGACACCCTCGACCTCGGCGGCGGCTTCCCCGTCCCCTACCGCGACGAGGATCGCTTCCCCTCAATTGAAGCGTTTGCCGCGCCCATCGTCGCGCGCCTGCGGCCCCTCACGGATCGGCTCTCGTTCCACATCGAGCCGGGCCGGTATCTGGTCGCCAACGCAGGCGCGCTTGTCGCTACCGTGCAGGCCGTCAAAGACGTGGCGGGCCGCCGCACCCTTGTCGTGGATGCAGGTATGAACGACCTCCTGCGCCCTGCCCTATATGAGGCCTACCATCGGGTTCTTCCACTTCATCCTTCATCCTTCGCCCCTTATCCTTCCGACCTCGTCGGCCCGATCTGTGAATCCTCCGACTTGCTCGCGCGCGACCGCGCCCTCCCGCCGCTGGAGCAGGGGGATGGGCTCGCGCTGATGGATGTCGGGGCGTACGGGTTCAGCATGGCCTCGCAATACAACGCGCGGCCTCGGCCCGCCGAAGTGCTCGTTGAGGGCGACCATTTCCGCCTCATCCGCCGCCGCGAGACGTTTGACGACATGACGGCGCTGGAGGAGTGAACGATGAGCATACACAATGCTCAAGAGGCCTTTGTATTCTGGGTTGTGCAGGGTGAGCTGTGCCTGGGTGCCTGGAGAAATGTTGGCGCTGTGGCGTGTGGGGCTTATAATACTCACGCTTTTACGAGGAGCGCGCGGACATGATTGAACTGAACATCCCCGGCCGGGGCACCTTCCAACTCGAGCATCTGGTGCTGGATGTGAATGGCACGATTGCCAAAGACGGGCGGCTGCTGGACAAAGTGGCCAGGCCGCTGGCGGCGCTCAAAGACCGCCTGACCATTCACCTGGTCACGGCGGACACTTACGGCAAACAGGGTCATATTGATTTGATGCTGGCGATGAAGGCTGTGCGCCTCCAGCCCGGCGACGAAGCCCGGCAGAAGGGGGATTACGTGCGCAGCCTCGGCGCGGAGAAAGTCGTCGCCATCGGGCAGGGCGCGAACGATGCGGAGATGCTCAAAGCCGCCGCCATCGGGATCGCCGTCTTGAGCGAGGAGGGCCTGGCGGTGGAAGCGTTGCTGAACGCGTCCATCGTCATGCACACGATCTATGACGCGCTCAATCTCCTCGAATTCCCCTCGCGGCTGGTGGCCACCCTCCGCCGCTAACTGGCGACGGATTACTGATCACTGGCTCCTGACTTCGCTGTGCCTCGCCTGACCTCGACACAATTCATGCGCGCACTGCCCATCGCGACGCGCGTGCGCCTGCCGCAGAACCTGCGCCGCTTCAAAAGCACGAGCCGCAGCTGGCTATGCCAGCTCTATTACCGCGACCCGCGCCTGCATTTTGAGGTATGGAATCTGGGGGAACGCCGGGGGTTGATCGAAATCGGCCTGCACTTTGAAAGCCAGGACCGCGCCCGGAACCTGGCGCTGCTCGCGGGGTTCTCGCGCCGGATGATGGAAGTGAAGGCAAGCCTCGGCCCACAGTGGGAGGCCGAGCCGTGGGACAAGGGTTGGACGAAAGTGTACGAGACAGTTTCCTACCAGCCGTTCAGCGATGAGGTGCTGGAGTCCATCGCAGCCCGGCTCGCCCGCGCCATCACCGTGCTCCAGCCCATCTGGGATGACCTGTCATAAGTGTCAGCTGGCGGATACCGGAAGGCCGGTGGAACTTGGTGTCCGGGGGATGAAAAGCGCTTTGACAGTTGGGCGCACCAGCGTGATGATCGTGAAAACTCCCAGCACTGTGCCAAACGGCGTGAAGATGCATTCGACCCCCGCCATGGCCAGACAGAACATGTAGTTTTTTCTCGCGGCCAGAAATCTCCCTGCGGCGACGATGAAGCCAGCGAACGTCCACCCGAACAGCATAAGGCTGCCCGCAATTACGGCAAACAGAAGCCCAAACAAAGCCATGGGGCTATCTTCCCGAGGTCCCGTCAGGCTTCCCACCAACATCGCAACGCCGATTGTGAAGTGGAAGATAGGGAAGCAGGCGAATAGAGCCGCGATACCTCCGACGACGTAGTGGAAAATTGAAAGCAGGCGTAGGTACTGTTCGTCTTCGCTCATCGCACTTGTTCGATTTTGGCTGGGCCGCGTTGGACGCGCCGGGAAGCGGCCCGATTGCTCAATCGGTTGAAACCACTTTGGCGCTGCGGACCCCGCTCACACTCTGGCAGACTTCGATCGCGGCGTTGCGCGTTGGCTCGCCGGCGAGCTTGCCCACAAGGGTGACGTGCCCGAAGACGCATATCACCCGGTAGCCGGGCGAGATCGAGCGGGTTCGGGGATCGGTCGCCAGTGCGTGCGCGACGAGCAGGGTGAGCGACCCGTCGTCCAACAGGTGATTGGAGACGCTGGCCACGCCTGGGACCGCGCGGGCGACGCGTTCCACCTCCGCTGCGGTCATCCGCGAGGGCACGATGCCAGTCAGCGCCACCTGACCGTTAGTCACGCTGACGTTCACCTCCGCCGGGGCGGCGCGCAGCGCATCCAGCGCCAAAATCGCGTTTGTGACTTCGGCCTCAATATCCAGATCAGTGTTCTCGGTGGTCGGAAGAGCAGTAGCCTCCATAACGTTGCCTCGCAAAGTTGAGAGAAGTTGTCATCAAATTGAAAGGGCTGTGTAACACTGACACTATACTCCGTCTCGCCGCATTTGTCATGCTAGCCGAGGGAGGGAAAGGGAACGCCTCGCCCCGAAAGCCAACCAACCATCGGCCCGGCGAAAATAGGAATCTTTTTAAGACTGAGTCAGTTGACTCTGAGCGTGGGACTCTTTACAGTGACAGTTGCCTGGAAAAGCCTCGTGCGTGTCGGGGTTGATGACAGTTGACACAGCCGGGTTGCACAAGGCGCTGGACGGCATACTCCGCCCGAGCACTCTTAGCTGAGTGACCATCGGGAATAAATGACGAGTATATCTGCCGGCGACGCGCCTTCAGCAGCAATACGGTTCCCCGTCAACTTCTCAGCAGCATAATAATGGCGAGCTGAGCTACCCCGTTGCTACCCCACGACGAGGCTTTTCTATTGCGCCGAGGTGGACGGGCGAACCATAAGTTAGTTCGCCCGTCGCGCTTAAGTTCCCCGCCGGACGCCTGCCGCAGAACAGGTCAACGCTCAAGTCAAATCCGTTTTTTTGCGTCTACCCGCGCCGTTTTACCAGCCGTCAAGAGCGCGTTCCCCTTCGGTTGGAGCGCCTCCTCGGGCCGCCTGAACTACTGTCGTCTGGCATTGTGTTTCGTCTTCGCCGTCTCTTTGGCACTTAGAGCGGCCTCTATCCAGTTGCGCGCAATATCATGCTGTGCCGTGTAGGCTTCCCAAACGCTTTGGGCCCAGCCCTGCACGAGCCTGGCGTGCTCTTCCACATTGCGGGCTGCCCGCAGGTCAACCACCGTCATTGGCCCGCGATAACTTGGCGCTTCTGGTTTCTTGATCGCGACAGCGCCGTTCAACCATTTCTGGATGGCCGCGTAAATCCTGGGATCGCCACCACGCTCCAGCCCACAACAGAGCCGGGTCAGATGGGCGGCGTAAGACTTGGCAGAGCGACAGTACCGCTCCAGATGTTGCATGCAATAGGCGTCGAAAGCCAGGTCGTGAGTCGCGGCATAATTCGGGTCGCTATAGGCCCGTGCGCCGATTTCGTCCCACAGCGCCTGGCATCCAGCGCGTCCTCCCATGACGGAGGCGCCACAATCCGGGCACCGATCTTCGCTCATGGCTTGTAGAGAGCTCCTGTCGTGATGTAGAACCGGACGAGCGAGTGATCTTTCTTCCTGGATCCACGGGTAAGCCTTGGCGAGTGAATTGAAAAAAAGCCTCCGACTGTGTAAAAATGGGGTTTGCGAGAACGCCATTTCAACAGCCAGGAGGC
>Ga0209109_10002460_pt1 | contig 10166 bp, 10 predicted proteins | sample Rifsed10ft2_FD_184004 | JGI IMG/M metagenome (GOLD analysis project Ga0209109, IMG submission 184004) | Soil microbial communities from Rifle, Colorado, USA - sediment 10ft 2 (version 2) | ecosystem: Environmental > Terrestrial > Deep subsurface > Rock core/Sediment | place: Rifle, Colorado... | reverse complement strand
GCCGGTGATCCTGCCGGTGATGGCGCACCTGCAGATCAACCCGATCTGGTATGGGATCCTGCTCACCATCAACCTGGAGCTCGCCCTGATCACGCCGCCGGTGGGCATGAACCTCTTCACCATCAAGGCGGTCACCAAGGCGCCGATCGGCGAGATTATCCGCGGCTCACTGCCCTACGTGCTGCTGATCTTCCTCTGCCTCGGCATCGTCATTGCCTGGCCGCAGCTCGCGCTGTGGCTGCCGGGCACCATGTTCAAATAGGGACAGACCCCATTTTTCTCATTTGGCGCCCGCGGCGCTTGCGAATGGTGCCTGCTGCGAAGCCTCCGTTGGTCGCTTTCCTGATGTTATCCACAATGTGCGGGTCGAGGTCGTCGTCGAACAGGCCTCGGTACACCGCGATGCCTGGGTAGGCGGGATGCGGTTCGATCAGAGTATCTGGGGTGCCCTCGGCGTTCGCGCGGTAGCTCGACCAGCGATAGTCTCGCGCGTGCCCGACCATTCCAGCGCTCACGGGATTGAGCTCGACGTACCGATAACAGGCCAGGGCATACCGGTCGGAAGTCACCAGGCACGAGCGGAAGCGTCCCTCCCAAAGGCTACCCGTGCGGTTCCGAACCCGGTTCACATGTTGCGTATAGCACTGTGCGAGGTACTTCATCATGAGCGCGCAGCCTTGCTCCACATGCGGTGTCACGAGAAGGTGCACATGGTTTGTCATCAGGCAGTACGCGTGCACAGAGCATGCATGCTGCCGCGCAAAATAGGCCAGCAGCCCGAGGTAGAGGGCATAGTCTCCTTCACCAAAGAAGCACGGGCCACGGTTGTGCCCGCGCTGCCGCACGTGGAGGGCCATGCCGAGGACGACCAAGCGGGCTGTGCGGGCCACAGCCGTGAAACGAGCCGGGCGCCGACCGGTTGACGGCCAAATGAGAAAAATGGGGTCTGTCCCCATTTACAATGCGCCATGCGCAACCCCATGGGCACGGACGGATTCGAGTTCATCGAATACGCCGCGCCCGATCCAAAGGCGATGGGGGCGCTTTTCGAGCGCCTGGGCTTCAAGGCGATCGCGCGCCACCGCCACAAGGACGTGCTGCTCTACCGGCAGGGCGAGATCAACTTCATCGTCAACGCCGAGCCGGACTCATTTGCCCGGCGTTTCGCCCGGCTTCACGGCCCGAGCATCTGCGCCATCGCCTTTCGCGTCGCCGACGCCAAGGCCGCCTACGAGCGCGCGGTCTCGCTTGGCGCCTGGGGCTACGCGGGCATGGCGGGACCGGGTGAGCTCAACATCCCTGCGATCAAGGGCATCGGCGATTCGCTCATCTATCTGATCGACCGCTGGCGCGGCAAGGGCGGCAAGAAGAGCGGCGACATCGGCAACATCGGTTTCTTCGACGTGGACTTCGAGCCGCTCGCGGGCGCGGAGCTCTCGCCCGCCGGCCACGGCCTCGCCTGCATCGACCACCTCACGCACAACGTGCACAAGGGGCGCATGAAGGAATGGGCGGACTTCTACGAGCGCCTGTTCAATTTCCGCGAGATCCGCACCTTCGACATCGAGGGCCAGGTCACCGGCGTGAAATCCAAGGCCATGACCAGCCCCTGCGGCAAGATCCGCATCCCGATCAACGAGGAAGGCACCGAGAAGGCCGGGCAGATCCAGGAGTACCTCGACATGTACCGCGGCGAGGGCATCCAGCACATCGCGCTCGGCTCGACGGACTTGCTGCGCACGGTGGACGCGCTGAAGGCGAAGGGCGTGAAGCTCCTCGACACCAACGACACCTATTACGAGATGGTGGACAAGCGCATCCCGGGGCATGGCGAGAACGTGGCCGAACTGAGAAAGCGGAAAATCCTCATCGACGGCAAGGCCGGGGCGCTGCTGCTGCAGATCTTTTCCGAGAACCAGCTCGGGCCGATCTTCTTCGAGTTCATCCAGCGCAAAGGCGATGAGGGATTCGGCGAGGGCAACTTCAAGGCGCTGTTCGAGTCCATCGAGCTCGACCAGATGCGTCGGGGAGTGCTATGAGCGTCGCCCACCAGACTGGCCGCTGCAGGTCCGGCGACATCGAGCTCTCCTACCGCCACGTAAATCGGGGTCAGGGCCGGATTTTTTCTCGCAAGGGAAATCCGGCCCTGACCCCGATTTTGTTCGTCCACGGGCTTTCCTATTTTTCCTGGGACTGGCTCGAGGCGGCCGCTGCGCTCCAGGGCGACTGTGCGTGCCTGGACATGCGCGGCTTCGGGGATTCCGCCTGGGCGAAGGACTACTCGGTGCCGGCGATGGCGGGCGACCTTGGCGCGGTGATGGACCATCTCGGCTGGCACAAAGCGCTCGTCGTGGGCCACTCGATGGGCGGGCGCAACTCGGCTTACTTTGCGGCGAAGAATCCGCAGCGCGTCTCGGGCCTCGTGCTGGTGGACTATTCGCCCGAGAACGCACCCGCCGGCTCCAAGCGCGTGGCGACGAGCGTCGCCGGCGTGCCGGAGGCCTTCGCCACGATCGAGGAGGCGATGGCCTACTTCAAGGCCGGCCCCGAAAGGCGCGCGCGCTTCGAGGCGTACTTGAAGGTCGTCCCGGGAGGCTATGCCATCAAGCGCGACACGCACTTCCGCGACCAGTTCAGGAAGGCGCTCGCAACCGGCGAGCGCGCGAAGCCCGGCGTGGACATGTGGCAGGTGCTCGGCGAGCTGCGTATGCCGACACTCGTGCTGCGCGGCGCGCGCTCCGACATGTTCGCGCCCGAAACCGCGGAGAAGGTGAAAGCCGCCAATCCGTGCATCCAGCTCGAGGAAGTGGATGGCGGCCACAATCTCGCGGCGGACAACCTGCCCGGCTTTCTCGCCGCGGTGCGCCGTTTCATCGCTTCATTGCAGGAGAAAAACCATGCACACGCGCGGCATTGACCACCTCGCCATCGTCTCGGACGACATGCCCACGGCGCTGGACTTCTACACCCGCGTGATGGGCTTCCAGCTGGTGCACGCGCGCCGCGTGCCCTTCGAGGCCGACCGCTGGCAGCCGCCCTACGACAACCTGCGGCACTACTTCTTCGACATGGGCAACGACTCCCTGTTCGCCGTGTTCGAGTACCCCAAGGGTTTGGCCAAGCAGGTGCGCGACCACGTAGGCGGCATGCAGCACGTCGCCTTCCACGTGCCGCCGGAAAAGTTCGACGCCATGATCGAGCGCGTGAAGGGCTGCGGCGTGCACGTCATCGGCCCGGTGCCGCTCGGCGGGCGCTTCTGGTCGGCGTATTTCCTCGACCCCTTCGGCATCCGCCTGGAGTTCGCCACCGACCGCAGCGGCACGGCGAGGAGCGTCGTCGAATCGGTGCGCCAGACCGAGGCCGAGGCGCGCGCCGAGCTGGAGACGCTGTTCTCGGACCCGAAGGAAGTGGAGAAATGGCTGCGGCACATGCCGCTCAAGGAAAAGGCCCACGCATGACGCCGCCGTTCCGCGCCGACCAGGTCGGCAGCCTGCTGCGCCCCGCCGAACTCGCCGAAGCGCGCAAGCAAGCCAAGGCTGGCGCGATCGGCGCCGCGCAGCTGAAGGAGGTGGAGGACCGCTGCATCCGCGCCGCGATGGCGAAGCAGGAATCCGTGGGGCTGGAAGCGATCACCGACGGCGAGATGCGCCGCGACTACTGGCACCTCGACTTCGTCAAGCAGATCGAGGGCGTGACCTTGAAGCAGGCCGTGGGCATGACCTTCCAGGCCCAGGACGTGCCGCCGATGGCCACCATCACCGGCAAGGTGCGCTTGGGCAAGCCGATCTTCACGGATCACTTCGCCTTCCTCAAGTCGGCGACGAAGAAGACCCCCAAGCTCACCATCCCCGCGCCAGCGGCGCTGCACTTCCGCGGCGGACGCAACGCCATCTCGCGCGAGGTGTATCCGGACCTGAAGGAATTCTGGGCCGACGCGGCGGCGGCGTACCGCCAGGCGATCGCGCACATCGCCAGGGCGGGCTGCACCTACCTGCAGCTCGACGACGTGAGCTTCGCCTACCTGTGCGATCCCAAGGTGCGCGAGAATTTCCGCGCCAACGGCGACGACCCGGCGACGCTGCACCGCACCTACGCGCAGGCCATCAACGGCGCATTGCGGGACCGGCCCGCCGGCATGAGCGTCACCATGCACACCTGCCGCGGCAACTTCCGCAGCGCCTGGTTCGCCTCGGGCGGCTACAGCGACGAGGTGATCGAGGCGATGTTCTCCACCGCGGTGGACGGCTACTTCATGGAGTACGACACCGAGCGCGCGGGCGGCTTCGAGCCGCTGCGCCTGCTGCCCAAGGGCAAGAAGGTGGTGCTGGGGCTGGTGACGACCAAGACCGGGGCGCTCGAATCGAAGGACGCGCTCAAGCGCAAGATCGCCGAGGCGGTCAAGTACGTGCCGCTCGAGAACCTCTGCCTCTCGCCGCAATGCGGCTTCGCCAGCACCCACCACGGCAACGCCCTTAGCGAGGATGAGCAGTGGCGCAAGCTCGCCCTGGTGGTGGAAGTCGCGAAAGAAGTCTGGGGATAAATCGGGGTCAGGGCCGGATTTTCTTCCGCCGGGAAAATTGGGGTCAGGGCCGGATTTCTGTCAACGAAGATTGCGCCGCGTCCGTTCAAGGCTCATGGCCAGACAACCCCGCCCCATCCTGCCGGGTATCGCCGTACACGTCGTCCAGCGCGGCAATGACCGTTCGGACTGCTTTCGACGGGACGGCGACTACATGCTGTACCTGTTGCACCTGCGCGAACTGGCCGACAAGCTCAGCTGTGGCGTACACGCGTATTGCCTGATGACGAACCACGTACACCTCTTGCTGACACCACCCTCCGCGGGAGCGTGCGCGGTGCTGATGAGGAATCTGGGGCAGAGATACGTCCCACGATTCAATCGCGCTTACCAGCGCACGGGGACTTTGTGGGAAGGCAGATTTCGATCCTTTCTGATCGAATCCGCGCCTTACCTGATCGCTTGTTACCGCTACATCGAGCAAAACCCGGTGCGCGCGAACATGGTCCGCACGCCAGCCGCGTACCCCTGGTCGAGCTACCACGCCAACGCCGGCCTGAAGCCTGATCCGCTGGTGACACCGCACGCGGAGTATCTGGCACTCAGCGAGGATCCGCAGAAGCGCAATCTTGCCTACCGCGAGCTCGTCGGGAACGCGCTGGAATCGGCCGACGTCAAGAGAATCCGCGAGGCCGCACACAGCGGCATGCCACTGGGCAGCGAAGGGTTCAGGGCCCGGATCGAGATCGATCTTGGCCGAGGTCTCAGACGCGGACGGCCGGGGCGCCCGAAATCGGGGTCGAAATCGGGGTCAGGGCCGGATTTTCAAGCCGAAAAGAAATCCGGCCCTGACCCCGATTTTCAGATGCCGCGGTAGAGCCAGTCGAACTCGGCGTGGCTTTCCGGTTCGCGCTTGCGCAGCAGCTCGTTCCTCAGCTCCCGCGCGCCGCCGTCCGCGTGCAGCACCTCGCCGAAAAAGCGCGAGCTGAGCACCACGCGCGCCGAGCGGTTCATGCGCTCGCGCTGGTACGCCTGGAACGCCGGCGCGAAGTCCTCGCCCGCCGCGGCCATCTTGTCGGCGAGCACCACCGCGTCCTCGATCGCCATCTGGGCTCCTTGAGCCAGGTACTGCAGCGTAGGATGCGCCGCGTCGCCCAGCAGCGTCACGCGGCCGTTCGACCAGTTCGTCGCCGGCTCGCGGTCGTGCAGCACCCAGTGCCGCTCGCGCGACACGTAGCGCAGCATGTCGCGCACATGCGGGTGCGCGCGCGCGAACATCTCCTCCAGTTCGTCCGGCGCGCCGGCGTCCTTCTCCCCCTGGCGGAAGCGCCGGCTGAAGATGGTGGCGACGTTGTTCATCACCGTGCCGCCGCGCAGCCGGTACTGCACGAGGTGCAGGTCCGGCCCGCCCCAGATGGTCATGGCCTCCGCGCGGCTGCGATCGGTGATTTCATCCATCGGCACCACGCCGCGGTAGACGATATGCCCCGCCACGCGCGGCGCGCCGTCGCCGATCACCGCCTGGCGCGTCGGCGAGCGCAGCCCGTCGGCGCCGATGAGCGCCGCGCCCTCGACCTGCTCCCCGTCCTCGCAGCGCACCAGCACGGAGTCTGCGCGCTGCTCGAAGCTCGCCACGCCGCGCGAAGTCTCCAGCGCGATCTCGCCGCGCTGCCGGCAGGCCTTGAGGATCTCGCCGTGCAGGTCGCGCCGGTGCACGACGAAGTAGCGGTAGCCGTAGCGCTGGCGGAAGAACCTGCCGACCGCGATGCGCGTGATCTCGCGGTCATCCAGCGCGTCGGCCAGAATCAGCGCGTCCGGGAAAAACGCGTGCGCCTCGATCGCCTCCAGCACGCCCAGGCGATCCAGCATGCGGCTCACGTTCGGCCCCATCTGGATGCCGTAGCCGATCTCGCCGAACTCCGGCGCCTTCTCCAGCACGCGCACGCGCCGGCCTTTCAGCGCGAGCGCGAGCGCCGCCGACAGGCCGCCGATGCCGCCGCCGGCGACGAGGATCTCCTTCATAGATTGAGCAGCCCCGGCAGCCAGCTCACCAGCCCCGGCGCGGCGATCAGCAGCAGCACCAGCACGAAGTCCGCCACCAGGAACGGCAGCGTGCCGAGGTAGATGCGCGCCACGGGAATCTCCGGGTGCTGCGCCTGGATCACGAACACGGTCATGCCGGTGGGCGGGCTGACCAGGCCGATGGTGCACATCACGGTGACGAAAATGCCGAACCAGATGCCATCGTAGCCGATGCCGGCGACGAGCGGCAGCGTCACCGGCACGGTGACGAGGATCGTGCTCACCTCGTCGAGGAACGTGCCGAGCACGAAATACAGCGCCGTCACCGCGAGCAGGATCCACGCCGGCGCGAGGCCCGCTTGCCTCACGAACTGCGCGAGGATCGTGGGGAACTGCGTGAGCACGATGAAGCGGGCGAAGATGAAGGCGCCCACCACGATGAAGAAGATCATCGCCGTGGCGTAGGCCGATTCGAGCAGCGCGTCCGCCAGGCCGCGCCAGCCCATGGCGCGCGTGGCGAAGGCGATGACGATGGCGGCGAAGGCGCTCACCCCCGCCGCCTCGGTGGGCGAGAACCAGCCGAGGTAGATGCCCACCACCGCGAGGAAGAAGAGCACCGCCAGCTTCCACATCTTGCCGAGCGCGCGCACGCGCGCCGCCAGGGGCAGCGAGGGCGCCTTGGGCATCAGCCCCGGGCGCAGGCGCGCCGCCGCGCTCACCGTGATCACGTACAGCCCGGCGAGCACGATCCCGGGCACCATCGCCGCGGCGAACAGCCTGGGCAGCGACTGCTCGGCGACGATCGAGTACACCGCCAGCATCACCGAGGGCGGGATCAGGATGCCGAGCGTGCCCGCGGCGGCGACCGAGCCCGCCGCGAAGCCCGGGTCGTAGCCGTAGCGCCGCATCTCCGGGATCGACACCTTGGAGAAGGTCGCCGCGGTGGCGATGGAGGAGCCGCAGATCGAGCCGAAGGCGGCGCAGGCGCCGATGGTCGCGCTCGCCAGCGCCCCGCGCACGCCGGAGAACACCGCGTTCGAGGCCTCGAACAGCTCCTTGGCCATGTTGGCGCGCGCGGCCACCGCGCCCATCAGGATGAACAGCGGGATCACCGAGAGCGAATACGCGCTCGCCAGGTTGAACGGCACCGAGCCGAGCATCTTCAGCGCGATCGGCCAGCCGTCGAGCGCGGCGTAGCCCGCGAGCCCGGCGACGGCGAGCGCGATGGCGATCGGCACGCGCGCGAAGATGAGGAGCAGCAGCCCCAGCACCCCCAGGATGCCGATCGACGCTACGCTCACCGGCCGCCGCCGCGCTTGAGGAGCATCGCCGCGGCGGCGAGGCAGGCGCCGATCATCCCGGCGAGCACCGGGATCCAGTACCAAAGGCGCGGCAGGGCGAGGTCGGCGGTCACGTCGTTGAACGCCACGGCGTCGCGCGCGGAGATCCAGCCCTGCCAGGCCATCGCCGCGAGCAGCGCCGCCGCGAGCGCCAGGGCAAGGCGCTTGAGCAGCGGCACCCGGCGCGGCGCCAGCCCATCGACGACGTCCACCACGATGTGCTCGTCGCGCAGGAACGCCGCCGGCAGCGCGAAAAAAAACGTGCAGGCGAGGAGCAGCTCCACGATCTCGAAGGTGCCGCGGATCGGCTTGTTCGCCACGGCGCGCAGCACCACGTCCGCGACCGTCACCAGCATCATCGCCGCGAGCGAGATGCCGGCGAGCCAGCCGCAGGACTTGCTTGCGAGGGTGTGCCAGCGGGTCATGCGGTCATCGGAAAGTCATACCGTCCGCGCGCGGGTTTTGCTTTTCAAATCGATCTCCGGTTTTTTGGCTCGGAGATTCATCGAGCCAAAAAACCGGAGACCATGAAACGGCAAACCAGCGCACCGCTGTGCTCACCGCGCCGGCCTTACAACTCCCGCCGCCTCCCCGAACCCGATCGCCGCCGCGCCCGCGCGCTCGCAGCGGCCGCGCTGGATCACCTCGTCGCCGTCGGCGAGGAAGCTGCGCGTCTCGCCCGAGGGCAGCGTCAGCGGGTGCTTGCCGCCCTGGGTGAGCTCGATCATCGAGCCGGCCATGTCGGGCGTCGCGCCGGAGATGGTGCCCGAGCCGAGCAGGTCGCCAGGCTGCAGGTTGCAGCCGTTGGAAGTCTGGTGCGCGACCATCTGCGCCACGGTCCAGTAGGCATCGCGAAAACTGCAGAGCGACAGCCGCGCCGGCGTCATCTTCTGCTCGCGCATCTGCGCCGAGCGCAGGAACATCGAGGTGCCGATGGCGTAGCCGCCTTCGCGCTGGTCGGCGGGATCGAACAGGTAGGCAAGCGGCTGCGGGTCGGCGGCGAGGCGCGGGAAAGCAGGGCAGCGGAAGGGCTCGAGCGCCTCCAGGGTCACGATCCACGGCGACACCGTGGAGGCGAAGCTCTTGGCGAGGAACGGTCCGAGCGGCTGGTATTCCCAGGTCTGGATGTCGCGCGCCGACCAGTCGTTGAACAGCACCACGCCGAACACGTGCTCGAGCGCGCGCGCGACCGGCACGGGTTTGCCGAGGGGATTTCCCGGGCCGACGACGAAGCCCAGCTCCACCTCGTAGTCCAGGCGCTTCGAGGGCCCGAACAGCGGCGCCTCGGCGCCGGGCGGCATCGTCTGGCCGCTGGGGCGCGTGACGGGCGTGCCGGAAACGACGATGGACGAGGCGCGGCCGTGATAGCCGATCGGCACCCACTTGTAGTTCGGCAGCAGCGGGTTGTCCGGGCGGAACATCCTGCCCATGTTGGTCGCGTGGTGGATGCCGGTGAAGAAGTCGCTGTAGTCGCCCACCGCCACGGGCAGGAAAAGCTCCGCTTTCTTCATCGGCAGCAGGTATTTCGAGAAGCGCTTCGCCTGCTTCGGCTCCGAGAGGCCGAGGGAGAGGACCTTGCGCAGCTCGCGCCAGGCTTTGCGCCCGGCGGCGGCGAGGCGGTTCAGCGTGGGGCCGGTTTTCAGGCCGACGGCTTCGAGGTCGAGGATCTGGTCGCCGATCGCCACGCCGCCGCGCGGCGCCTCCTTCGAGCCTTTCGCGCGAAACACGCCGAACGGCAGGTTCTGGATCGGAAAGTCGGTCGCCGGATCGTTCGCCGACTCGACCCAGCTCTTGATGGGGACAGACCTCATTTTTCTCATATGCGAACCTGTCGCAAATGAGAAAAATGAGGTCTGTCCCTATTTAAAGCCATCCCAGACGCGGTCATAGTCCTTCTGCAGCTCTTTGGCCGCAAGGGCGGCCTTGGTCGGGCGGAAGACGTAGCGCGACTCCCACATGAAAGCGAGGGTGTTGTCGATCTTGTGCGGCTTCAGCTCGGCCTTCGACGCCTTGTCGTAAGTGGCGACGTCGGGGCCGTGCGCGCTCATGCAGTTGTGGATCGACACGCCGCCCGGGAGGAACCCTTCGGCCTTGGCGTCGTAGGCGCCGTGCACCAGGCCCATCAGCTCGCTCATCACGTTGCGGTGGAACCAGGGCGGCCGGAAGGTGCGCTCGGCCACCATCCAGCGTGGCGGGAAGATGACGAAATCGCAGTTGGCGACGCCCAGCTGGCCCGAGGGCGAGGTAAGCACGGTGAAGATCGACGGGTCGGGATGGTCAAAGCT
>Ga0209109_10002459_pt1 | contig 10166 bp, 11 predicted proteins | sample Rifsed10ft2_FD_184004 | JGI IMG/M metagenome (GOLD analysis project Ga0209109, IMG submission 184004) | Soil microbial communities from Rifle, Colorado, USA - sediment 10ft 2 (version 2) | ecosystem: Environmental > Terrestrial > Deep subsurface > Rock core/Sediment | place: Rifle, Colorado... | reverse complement strand
GCTCTTCGGCCGCCGCCCGTCGGGCCGCGATGTCGTGATCATCGGGGATACCCCGGCCGACGTCCGCTGCGCCGACTCGATCGGCGCCCGCACCGTGGCCGTAGCCACTGGCGGCTTCACCGTCGAGGAGCTCGCCAGCGCCGGGGCTGATGCGGTCCTTGCCGACTTCGCCGACACCGCCCGCGCCCTGGAGGCGATCCTATTCTAGAGCTCGAGCTCAAGGCCGTCGTGCCCGATCCCGCCGGAGTCCGGGAGCGGCTCCGCCAGGCGGGGGCCGACCCCGGCTTCCGGGGGATGATGGTGGACCACCGCTACGACCGGGCCGGAGCCCTGCTGGCCCGAGACGAGGTCCTCCGGGTCCGCGAGTTTCGGCCCCCTCCCGGTGCCGGGTCCGTCGAAATCCGGATCTCCTGGAAGGGCCCGGTCGGTGTTACCGCGAAGGGCTATAAGACCCGCCGGGAGCTGGAATACGCGATCCAGGCATGCGGACCGGCCGGTTCGCCCTTCGAGCTGCTCGGCGTCCTGGGGTTCGAGGAGATTCACCGGATTGAGCGCTACGTGGAGTACTACCGGCTTGGCACCGCCGACGTCCGGCTCGAATGGTATCCCCGCATGGACGTTCTGGTCGAAGTCGAGGGGGACGAGGCCGGGATCGAGGCGGCCCTCCCCGTTATCGGGCTCCCGCGCACGGAGTACTCCGCCGAGCCGCTCCCCATGTTCGTCGCCCGGTACGCCGCCCGAACCGGCTCGCCCGCGGTGCTCGCTCTCGGGGCCCTGAACGGGGACCTTCCCTCGTGGGACGCCGGGTGATCGTTTCCTCAGGATCCTCCTTCGAGCTGGGTCCCTTCCTGGGCCGACTCGTTTCACCTCCCGACGAGTCCTCCTCGGTGGAGGTCCTGCTCGCCCCGGCTCGTCTCGACCTGCTAACCCGGGTGTTCGAGCGGGCCGGGTGGCGAGAGGCCTGGGAGGAGGCGGTGAGTCAGGCTGGGGGAGCGATCGCGGCGGAGATCGACGCCCGACTGAGAGATGCCGCTCGGGTTTCACGCTTCCCGGCCCGCCGGCTCCGGCCGGAGCTGCCGACCGCGGAGGATCACGAGATCATGACGGCGCGGCTTGCCGCGGCGGGGATCGGCTACGAAGCCGCGATCGTTCGGCTCGACGAGGCCGATGGTTCCGGGAGATCCGAGCGGCGCGAAGAACACCTTAGGCGAATCTGCGGGGAGCTCGAAGCCGCGTGGGAACGGCTGGTCCGCACCGCCTCCGAAGAACTCGAGCGCTGGGATCGCTCCGCCGCCCGGATCCGATCCTGGCGACGGCCCTGGACTCCGCTCCTCCTGGGGGCCGGCATCCTGCTCGCCATCGCGATCTGGCTTGGCCTCGTGCTGGGCGGGTACTTGGCAACTCCCTCATGGCTTCGGCCTTTCGCCGAATGGAGCTGGGGCCTCGGATGAGCCCCCCCCCACTCGGCATCGGCATTGACCTGGTGGACGTCAAGGAGGCCCGGCGGCTGCTGGACCGCTGGGGCGACCGCCTGCTGCGGAAGGTCCTGACCCCCGCCGAGCGCGAGTACGTGCTCCGCTTCGCCGATCCCGCCAAGTTCCTCGCGGTCCGGCTTGCTGCCAAGGAGGCGGTCTACAAGGCGCTCCAGTCCCTGCCCGGCACTCGGGAAATCGGCTGGCGGGAAATCGAAGTCCAACGAACCGGGGAAGGGCGGCCGACGATCCGGCTCCATGGCCGCGCCGCCGCCGCTGCTCAGCAATCAGGAGCCCGGATTCTGCTGTCCCTCTCCCACACCGAACGCACCGCCGGTGCGGTAGCGGTCATCGCCCCGGAATGATTCCCGCCCGCTTGGAATCCCCAATCGCGCCGCCTAGCTTTTCCGGCCCATGCTGTCCCTCGCACTGACCCTCGGCTTGCTGTTCCAGGGGGCTGCCGCCGGCTCTCCCGGCGCGCCGGCAATCGCCGCCGCGCGCCGCCTCGCCGCTATGGCCGACCTGGCGGGCGAAGAGTACCGGCTCGGCGTGCGGGATGGCCGGGTCGTGGCCAGGCCCGAGGTCGACGAGGCCCGGCTCTTTCTCGAGGAAGCCCGCCGGAACGCCGAGCCGCTTCCCGCCGGCGCCTCCGTTCGGGCCCGCCTCGCGATTGACCGGCTGATCGCCATGGTGGACCGGGTGGCGGACCCGGACTCGGTTTCCAGGGGAGTCGCGGAGCTGGTTGACGGGCTGGCCCGCGATCTCGGGATCCCGCTCGACGATGTTCCCGATCAGCTTCCCTCGCTGGCGAGGGGCCGCGAGGTATATCAGGCCAACTGCTCCTCCTGCCACGGTGCTGCCGGGCGCGGGGACGGTCCGGTCGCTGCCGCGCTGAGCCCCCGGCCCTCCGACCTGGCCAACGCCGGCGCGATGCTGGCGAGCTCCCCGCTCGATTTCTATCGGCGCATCACGGTCGGTACCGCCGGCACCGCGATGACCCCGTTCGAGCTCGCCCTCTCCGCCGAAGACCGCTGGGCGGTGGCCCTCTATGCCTCGACCCTTCGGCTACCGCGGCCCTCGAATCGGGCCGGCCTGCCCGAGAGCCTGCGGTCCTTCGCGGCGACCGCGCGGATGAGCGACGCCGACCTCCTCGCTGCCCTGGGGCTGCGTGCTACGATGGCGGATGTGGCGGCGGTGCGGATCCTTCCCGGGTCGGGCGCGTTTACGCCCGCGGTGGTCTTCGCCCAGGTGCGGCGCCAGCTGGACAGCGCCTATGGCCTGGCCCGGGCCGCCCACCCCGACGAGGCTCGGGCGATGGCAATGGACGCATATGTCACGTTCGAGCGGGTCGAGCGCAGCCTCCAGGTCAAGGACCCCGGGCTCACCGCCGAGATCGAGGCGGCGTTCACGAGCCTCCGGACCGAGGCCGGCGGAGGGGCCTCCCCGGAGCAGCTCGCCGGGATTCGGAGCCGGTTGGCGGTGGCCCTGGAGCGGGCCGAGCGAACCATCGGCGACCGGGTGTCCCGCGCCAATCTGGCGGTCCAGTCCTTCGTGATCCTGGTGAGGGAAGGCCTCGAAGCCATCCTGGTGATCGGCGCCCTCATCGCGTTTCTGGTTCGCACCGGCAACTCCCACCGGCGCCGCGACATCCACCTCGGCGTCGGCGGTGCGATCGCCCTGAGCCTGCTCACCGCGCTGGCGCTCGAGACGGTTTTCGTCCTGTCCCGCCGCCACCAGGAGAGCCTCGAAGGCGGGGTGATGCTGCTCGCCTCCGCAACCCTCTTCTACGTCAGCTACTGGCTGCTCTCCAAGATGGAAGTGGCCAAATGGGCCCGCTTCGTCCGGAGCCGGATGGAGCAGGCCCTGACCCGGGGGTCCGCCCTCGCGCTGGCCTCGGTCGCCTTCCTGGCGGTTTACCGGGAAGGCTTCGAGACGGTCCTGTTCTACAAGGCGCTGGTTGTTTCCGGGGGCGGGGTCGCGGCGGGCGGCTGGCTCCCGATCCTGGGAGGCTTCATCGCCGGCACCTTGGTGCTGTCGGGAGTCTACGTCGCGGTCAATCGGTTTGGGGTGAGGCTACCCCTGAAGCCCCTCTTCGGGGTTACCGGGGCCCTTCTCTATTACATGGCCTTCGTCTTCGCCGGCAAGGGCATCGCCGAGCTCCAGGAGGGCGGTGTCATCGGGCTCACTCCCCTCGGCTGGGCCCCCCGGATCTCGGCTCTCGGCATCTACCCGACGCTTGAATCGCTGGCCGTCCAGGGGGCCCTGCTGGTTCTGGCGGCGATCGGTTTGGCCTGGGTCTTCGTCGTCGAGCCCTGGCGGAGGCACCCGGTCGCCGGGCCTCATGGGCCGCTCGAGAGGCCGGACCGCGGAGCGGCGGCCTCCCATCCGGGGGGCCAGGAGCTGCTCCGCTCGATTGACCGGATCGAGACCGACCTGGCCGAGGTGCGCTCCGAGCTGGAGCGGATGAGGGAGCGGGTTATGCCGGGCGAGCCGGAGGCCGGGCCGAAGCCGCCCCGCTGAGCCACGGCCCCGGCGACACGCTCGACTTTGCCCACCAGCCGGCCAGAATCACTCCGACCGCTACGATCGCCAGCGCCATGAGCTGGGCCAGGGTAAACTCGCCGAAGAGCCGGTCTTCCTTGGCCCGCGCGAACTCCACCAGGAATCGCTCGGTACCGGCCATCACCAGGTAGACCCCGAACAGCCAGCCGGTGCCCCGGGAGCGGGCCCGCAGCCGCCACAGAACCATGAACACCGCGATCATCACGATCGCTTCGTACAGCTGGGTCGGATGCACCGCGAGGAGCGTTTCCGGAGTCGCCCCCGCCGGGATCGGCACCCCGAAGTTCCCTGCCAGCGAGCCGGCGGTGGTGGGTGGCAGACCTTGGGGGAACTGCACCCCCCATGGCAGGCTCGTCGGGGTCCCGTAGTCGTCGCCGACCAGGAAACAGCCGATTCGTCCCAGCCCGTAGCCCGCCGCGAGGGCGGGGGCGGAGCACTCCAGGGTCCACCGCATCGGAACGCCCAGGCGCCGCCCGTTGAGCAGCACTGCCAGCGTCCCCCCGACGAACCCGCCGTACCAGACCAGGCCCCCTCGCGAAAACAGCGAGCCCCACTCGCCGGTGGCCGCAACGTACCAGAGCTTGGCCCCGGCGATCCCGCCGATCACCGCGGCCACCGTGATGTCGGCCGCGTATTCGTGTCGCCACCCTCGGGACCGGAGATCGCGGTCCATGAGCCAGCCGCCAACCAGGAAGCCGGCCATCATCATGATCCCGTAGCCGGTGACGTTGAGGGGACCGAGTTGGAGATTGAAAGGGTAGACGGTGGTCATGGGGCGGGGAATCTAACCGGCCCGAACCTGGTTGCCCACGATTCCGGGCAGCGGCCCGCTCGCGAACGGCTCGAGGTCGAGTCCGGATCGCTCCCCTTGCTCCAGGCGCCAGGCCCCCGCCGCCGCGATCATCGCGGCGTTGTCGGTATTGAGCCGGGGCGACGCGACCACCACCCGGGCCCGGCCGTCGAGGCGCTCGGCGAGGGCCGTTGCGAGGGCCCGGTTGCAGGCGACTCCCCCACCGACCATCGCCGTGGCCCGGCCCCGCTCCGCCACCGCCCGCGCGGTCTTCTCGACCAGAACCGCGATGATCGCGTCCTGAAAAGCCCGGGCCAGGTCGGCCCGGTCGGCCGCGAGGTCCGCGCTGGCTCGCACCGCCCGGAGTACCGCGGTCTTGAGGCCGCTGAAGGAAAACGCGTATCCATCCCGAAGCATCGGGCGCGGGAAATCGAATCGGCCCGGTCGGCCCTCACGGGCCAGGCGTTCCACCTGGGCCCCGGCCGGATAGTCGAGCCCGAGCAAGGTCCCGACCTTGTCGAAGGCCTCTCCCGCGGCGTCGTCCAGGGTCTCGCCCAGCAGGTGATAGCGGCCCCACGCCTCGACATCGAGGAGCAGGGTGTGCCCTCCACTCACCAGCAGCGCGATGAACGGCGGCTCCAGGCTCAAGTCCTCGAGGGTGGGCGCGAAGAGATGGCCTTCAAGGTGGTGCACCCCTACCAGCGGCTTCCCCAGCCAGTACCCCAGGCCCTTCCCGTACATGAGGCCGACCAGGAGGGCTCCGATCAGGCCGGGGCCCGCCGTCACCGCGATGCCGTCGAGTTGGGTGAGCCCGGCCCCGGCTTCGGCGAGCGCCCGCTCCACCACCGGCCCGATGGTCCGGAGGTGCTCGCGGCTGGCCAGCTCGGGCACTACCCCGCCGAATACCCGGTGCACGTCCTGGGAGAGGATCACCAGGCTTGCCACCGAAGCGCGGCCATCCTCCACCCGGAGGACCGCGGCCGAGGTTTCGTCGCAGCTGGTCTCGATTCCGAGAATGCGCCTAGTCGCCACCGAGCAGGTCGGCCACGATGCGCCGGTTGGCGGGGGAGCTCCAGGGATGTTCCCCGATCACCTTTTTGACGATGACCCCATCCCGGTCCACCAGGAAGGTCTCCGGAACTCCCGTGATCTGGTAGGTGGTCTGGATCTGCCCCGCTGGATCCCTCAACACGTCGAAGGTGAGGCCGTATTCCTTCACGAACTCGCGCACGTCATCGCCGTTCCCCTCGTCAATGCTCACCGCGACCACCCGGAATCCCTTCGGTCCGAGCTCGCGATACAGAGCCTCGATCGCCGGCATCTCGACCCGGCAGGGAGCGCAATAGGTGGCCCAGATGTTGACGAGAGTGACGGAACCCTGGTACCGCTCCCGGAAGCTGATCGTGTCTCCTTCGGCGAGCCGGATCCCGGAGAAATCCGGAGCCCGTTTCCCCACCTCGACCCCCTCGATCCGGGGCCCGAACCTCACCAGGGCAAAGGCCCCGAGCGCCAGGCCCGCCACGATCACGCCCACCAGGATCCACTGCCGGCGCATGCTGGACTCCCTCCTCATACCGCGGTTTCGCACGCCTGCCTGAGTCGGACCACAGCCGCCGCGGGGTCGGCCTCCCCGAAAACTGCCGTACCGGCGACGAAGGTATCCGCTCCCGCTTCCCAGGCTCGCCGGATGGTCCCGACCGTTATGCCTCCGTCCACTTCCAGAGTGGCGGGGCTGTTTCGCTGGGTGAGCAGGTGCCGCACCCGGCGGATCTTCCCGGTGCCCGCCGGGAGGTACTCCTGGCCCCCGTATCCGGGGTTCACGGTCATGATCAGAACCAGATCGAGCTCATCAAGCACCTCCTCGAGCAGCCCGATCGGCGAGGCCGGATTGAGCGCCAGCCCGGCCTTCATCCCCCGCTCGTGAGCCCGCGCCAGGTGGCGCTCGACGTGGATCGTCGCCTCTGGGTGGAAAGTGAAGTTGGCCACTCCGAGGTCCGCATACTCGTCAATGTACCGCTCTGGCTCCACCACCATCAGATGGACGTCGAGAGGCAGCCGGGTGATCCGTCCCAGCGCCCGGATCAGGGGAGCCCCGAAGGTCAGGTTGGGCACGAACCGGCCGTCCATGACGTCCACGTGCATCCACTCGGCGCCGCCCCGCTCCACCGCGGCCACCTGCTCGGCCAGCCGGTCCATGTCGGCCGAAAGAACCGAAGGGGCGATCCGCGGCTTCATTGGCTGATCACGATGTTGACCCGACCTCCCCGGGGGCTCAGCAACCCCGCCGCGGGGCGCTGCTCCACCACCTTGCCCGACGGGCTCCGGCGGACCTGCCGGGTTACGATCGTTCCCAGCTTGAGGCCCGCTTCGTCCAGCCGGCGCCGGGCTTCCTCCTTGTCGGATCCGAGTAGGTCCGGCACCCGGATGTCGGCCAGCCCACGACTCACCACCAGCTCCACCCCGGTTCCAGGCGTCAAGGAAGCTCCGGTCGAGGGACGAGTGGTGATGACTACCCCGGCTTCGGCCGCGTTGACCAGGCTGTCAACCGCTTCGACCCGGAGGCCCGCCGCCTGCACCACTTGCAGGGCCGCGTCGAGATCGAATCCGATCACGTCGGGAACCGGGACCGAGGCCGGCCCACTGCTGGCGATCAGCCGGATCGTAGCCCCTTCGGGAAGGGCGGTTCCGGGAGACGGGTCCTGCCAGAGCACGTGGCCGGCCGGAATCACCGGGTCAGGCTCCGGATTGTCGAGCCGGACCTTGAAGCCCTGGGCGGTCGCCTCCGCCTGGGCGGTCTCGAGCGGCAGACCCAGCAGCCGCGCCACCATCAGGTCGCGCGGGAGGAGCGGCGCCGGGTAGGCCAGGAGGGTCACCAGATACCCGAGCCCCGCCGCCGCGGCGAGCAGCAGCAGAGTACGCACCCTTCGCCGGCCACTCACGGTGGCCGGCCAGAGCCTGGCTCGAATCAATCGCCCACCTTGCGCAATCGGGCCGCATATGCCCCGTCGGTGCCATGGCGGTGGGGTAACAGGAAGAGGTCGCCCGCCGCGGTCAGCAGCTCTGCCGGGACCGCATCGAGCGGCGGCTCCCGGCGAAACCGCTCCTCCTCGAGGAACGCCGCCACCTGCATCTCGTTCTCCTCTGGTTCCAGCGAGCAGGTCGCGAAAACTAACAGGCCGCCTTTCCGGATCACCGCCGCCACTGCCCGGAGCATGACGGCGGCCTGGGCCGCCATCGCCGCGAGCCCGGGGGCCGTGAGGCGCCAGCGAGCGTCGGGGTTTCGCGCCAGGACCCCGGTTCCGCTGCAGGGCACGTCCAGCAGGGAGGCATCGCAGCGCCGGATTGGCGGGAAGCGGGCATCAGCGGCCACCACCAGGAAGGGCCCGCTCGCGGCCCGGTTCAGGTTTTCGCGTAGCCGGCGGGTTCGGGCCGGACGGAGATCCGCGGCGAGCACCAACCCCGCTCCACCGGAGAGAGCGAGCGCCTTTCCGCCCGGTGCCGCACAGGCGTCGTAGATGAGCTCGCCCCGCGGCAGCGACCCATAGCGGATCACCAGGGCCTGGGAGGGGTCCTGCACGTACCAGGCTCCCGTCGCGTACCCGGGCAAGTCCCGGGGGCGGACCCCTGCGACCACCAGGCCGGCGCCAAAGGGAGCCGGGCTCCAGTGAATCCCGGCGGCATCGAGGCTCGAGATGACCGCCCCCTCGCTCCACCGGGCCGGCTGGAGAACGAGCGGCGGTCGCCGGTTGTTGGCCCGAAGCAGCCCCTCGGTTTCGTCCTCACCGAACCGATCCACCCACCGGGATACCAGCCATTCCGGGTGTGAGTGGAGCGCCGCCAGCTCGGATGCGTTCGCCCCTGGCTCCGCCCTGACCCTCTGCCCCTCTGCCCCTCGGTCCCTCTGTTCCGCCACCTTCCGCAGCACCGCGTTGATGAAGCCCCCGACCCGCGCGCCTCCAAACCTCCGGCCCAGGGTCACGGCGGTGTCAACCGCTGCGTGGCGGGGTACTCGATCGAGGTACAGGAGCTGATAGGCGCCGAGGCGCAGAATGTCGAGGAGGTCGTCCCGGACCCTGGCGGTGCCCCCGGTGAGCTGTGGGGTCAAGGCCTGATCCAGGGCGGTGCGATGCCGGAGCACTCCTGCCGCCAGCTCGTGGGCCAGGGACCGGTCGTTTTCGGAAAGCCCGCCCAGCGCTCGATTGAGCGCCTGATCGAACCGGACTCCGCGCCGGAGGTCGTGGAGCACCCGCCAGGCAGCGGTGCGGGGAGCGAGGCCGGGAGACATGACGACAGCTTTCGGGAGATCGGCTATCGGCCAGCCCTCAACCAACCATCCCCGAAGTCGGGGAGCTCGGCACCGCCACCTCCCGCTTCGGCATCCGGCCCGCGAGGTACGCCATCCGTCCGGCCTCGGTGGCCTGGCGCATTGCAGTGGCCATTGCCACCGGGTCGGCCGCCTCGGCCAGGGCCGTATTCATCAGGATTCCGTCCACCCCTTGTTCCATCACCAGGCACGCGTCGGAAGCGGTGCCGACCCCCGCGTCCACGATCACCGGAACCGTGAGCCGCCGCTTGATGGTGCGGATCGAATAGGGATTGAGCAGCCCTAACCCGCTCCCGATCGGCGACGCCAGGGGCATTACCGCGGCACAGCCCGATTCCTCCAGCCGGAGCGCCGTGACCAGATCGTCATTGGTGTAGGCCAGCACCTTGAATCCCTCCGCCACCAGGGTCTTCGCGGCCCCGAGCAGGCCCTCGACGTCAGGGAGCAGGGTTTCTCGGTCTCCGATCACCTCGAGCTTGATGAACTCGTTGAACCCCGCCTCGCGGGCCAGCCGGGCATACCTCACCGCTTCCTCGGCGGTGTAGCAGCCCGCCGTGTTTGCGAGCAGGAAATGCCGGGCCGGATCGAGGTGGTGCAAGATCCCGGTCTCCTGGCGGCGGTCGAGGTCCACCCGTCGCACCGCCACCGTGACGCAGTGCGCCCCCGAGGCCTCGATCGCGGCCACCATCTCGGCGTTGCTCTTGTACTTGCCGGTTCCCACGAACAGCCGGGAACGGAACTTCACGCCCCCGATCATCAGGGACTGGTCGAGAACCGTGACCGGGTCCAGCAACTGGGCCATCTCAGCCTCCTCCCACAAAATGCACCAGCTCGATCGCATCCCCGTCCCGGAGCGGGGTGTCCGGGAGTTCCGGCCTCCGCACGATCCGGCGGTTGAGCTCCACCACGACCGCTCGGGGATCGAGCTCCAGCATCGCCATCAGGTCCGCCAGGGTGAGGGGGCTTTGGACCCGGCGGGCCTCGCCGTTGACCGTGAGGCCGATCTCCAGGGCGGGGA
>Ga0209109_10002458_pt1 | contig 10167 bp, 10 predicted proteins | sample Rifsed10ft2_FD_184004 | JGI IMG/M metagenome (GOLD analysis project Ga0209109, IMG submission 184004) | Soil microbial communities from Rifle, Colorado, USA - sediment 10ft 2 (version 2) | ecosystem: Environmental > Terrestrial > Deep subsurface > Rock core/Sediment | place: Rifle, Colorado... | reverse complement strand
TGTCAAGGCAACTTCGCTACGCACGACGCATGGCGCTACGGTTGATCCGATTTATGACCCCGTGCTAGACTTTGCCTCGTGTAGGCGATTAGCTCAGGGGTAGAGCGCTTCCTTCACACGGAAGAGGCCACTGGTTCGATACCAGTATCGCCTACCATACTCTCCACCTCCCCCCTCCCGATCCGTACCTCCTGGCCCAAACTGACGGATTTCATGATATTTCATGAACCGCTCCAATCCTGGACAGAATCCTGGAGGTCGGCTACACTTCAGTCTATCGAGAGATCGTCGACTCTGAACCGTACAAGACAAGTGAGGTCATCTATGAGGACTACAGCTCTTGCCGTGGGAATTCTCTTCCTGGCCACCGCGGTTGGTTGTGCCGGGAACCACCAGCAGCAGGCGTCGGACGATGCGGATGGAGGCTATACCGCCCCGGCCAGTATTTACAGTGTGATGGACCCCACATCGTTGGTCTATACTGATGTGGCAGCCGGAGCGTCCCCAAGCGATAACCCATGGCGCTGGACCGGTTTCCTCTTGCACCCTCTCGGGGTCGCGATAGATTACGGCGTGAACCGACCGATTTACAAACTCACCAGCCAGATGCCGTACCTGTTCGGGTACACGTCTGAGGATTCGATGCTGGATAGCCAGCGGCGATAATCTTCGCAGACACGTCGTCATCAGATTCAATTCAACGCCCGCTTTCCTCACGAGAGCGGGCGTTGCCTTATCACCCCGTTGGCAAACCCTTTCACGTTTCGTGTATGCTCCCTTGGTGAGTCGGAATCCACGTGACACGCAAGCGCCTCGTGCTGTGCCCTTTCGACTGTGGGTGGTCTGCGGGCTAGGACTGTGCCTCTTGCTGAACGCCTGCGGAACTCCGGCTCCAAAACCGAACCTCCCGCCTTCTGAAAGCGATCTGGTCCTCCTGAAGTCCACGACCCTCTGCGCTTCGAAATCCGACTTCCTCAAGACATATTCTGCCTCTACCCTCAAACCACAAGACTGGGGCACCGGACAAGAGTTGGTTCTCCCTGCCGACCGAAGCCCATCACACGGCGACGAGTCCTACTTTTTCGATGAAGATAATATGCTGGTCGGAACTCTCTTTACCTTTCCCTCCGGGCTTGCCTTGAATCCCTACCCGACCCTCCGCCACACGCTAACGCTGCTGAAGCCGGCATTGGAGTTCTATCTCAATGTGGCGAATCTGTCCTCAAAGTCGAGCATGGATTCCAGCTCCCTGTACGAAACCGGCGACGAGAAAACGACGACACAGTACTTGGTCCTGGGCACGCGCGAGCAGCCGGCGTTGCTCCAGGCTTCTGTGACGATCGACCCCTATGTACGGCTCTTCTCACCCTATCGACGCGAGTTCTTGGAACGGTTGCGCCACCCAAGCGGCCAGAAGCCTGGGCAATCGCTCGACAGTCAAGGCGCAGAGGACAAGGAGCCCTTCCTCTCTCTCCAGCAATTCGCGCGCGGCCAAACTGCACAGCTCTCCTACTGCGGGACCCAGAACTACGATATCGCAGCCGCTGCCTATCAGAGAGCGATCACAAGCGGCTTTACAAATAAAGTGTGGCTGGCAGAAGCGCACCACAAACTGGGCCTGGCGTGGGAAGGGAAGGGACTACACGAGAAGGCCAAGACGGAGATGCTTCAGTCGTTGTCCATCAGACCCAACACTCCGGAAATTTTGAATAACCTCGGCACGGTGTACAGCAAGCTGGGAGACAAAGCGAGCGCGCTCGCCTCATTCGAAAAAGCCGTCACGCTTCGCCCCAACTATGCCATTGCCCGCTACAACTTGGCTGAGGCCTACGAGCCCACGAATCCCAAGCGGGCCCTCTCGGAGTACGAGACCTATCTCGCGCTGGTCGAAGGTGTCCCCGATGAAGCCAGTCGCATCGCTCTCGTCCAACAACGCGTCAAGGCGTTAAAACACTAGCAGGATGCTGAAACAGTCCGCCAGCTTCGTTCTCGCTTCGCTCAGAGGCTCAACGTACCGAAGCGTACGCCTCAGGCCTTCACTCGCTGTGGCCTTGCCGGACGAACTTTTTGAGCATCCTGCGACGGTGACTCAGGAAAGGTTTGGCGGTTCAGCGCCGAATCTTCTCTTCCTGTTCTTCGAGCGTCTTGCAGTTGATGCAGAGGGTGGTGACTGGGCGGGCTTTCAGTCGGGGATAGGGAATCTCTTCTTCGCAACGCTCACAGATGCCATAAATGTTCTGGTCCATTCGATCAAGCGCCTCGTCGATCTTCTTGATCAACCGTTGCTCGCGCTCACGAATACGCATCGAAAAATTCTGCTCGACCTCCGCGGACGCCTGATCGCTGACATCCGGGAACGCCTCCTGACCGTTTGGGTTGGAGAGGCCCTCAACCGCCTCCTCCAACAAGGCCTTGCGCTGCCGCGCAAGGTCACGACGAATAGTCGCGTACTTTTTCCCCTGGGCCGATGTCTTAGCTTTGCGCTTGGCCGTGACAGATTGCGCGGCTGGCGGAGTGGACGAAATACGCTTGGCGGAAGAGCCTGCTTTCATACCGCAATCTGCCTGATGAGTAAAACCGTCCGAAACGAGCGAAACTATAACAGGGGCCTGGAGGGGGGGTCAATGGGCAGCACGTCTGGGACAAGCCCGGTCTATCTGGTTTGTTTTGTTTATCTGGTTGATTTGGTTCATCTGGTTAGTGTCGTTCAACCAAACAAACGAGACAAACCAAATAAACCAATTAACAGTCTTGCTAGAGATCCCGACGGCCTTCGATCGACTTCAGCAACGTCACTTCGTCAGCATACTCGATATCCATCCCGACCGGAATGCCATAGGCGATACGCGAGACCCGGGCCCCGAGAGGTTTCAGTTGGTTCGTTAAATAGATAGCGGTTGCCTCGCCCTCGATCGTCGGACTCGTCGCGAGGATCACTTCCTCAATCCCCCCGAGTTTCACCCGATCGACCAACTCCTCGGCCCTGATATCAGACGGTCCGACGCCGTCCAACGGAGACAAGGCACCGAGTAATACGTGATACAAGCCGCGGTAGGCTCCCGCCCGCTCGATGGCATAGGTCGTACTCGGTTCTTCCACCACCAGGATTCTCGTCTGGTCCCGCTTCGGATCAAGACAAAATTCGCAGAGTTCTCCCTCGGCGATGTTCCGGCATTGTCGGCAAAATGAGAGCCCGTCTTTAACCGCACGAATCGCTTCGGCCAAGCGAAGCGCGTCTTCGCGCTCGGCCTTCAAGACATGGAACGCCAATCGCTGCGCCGTCTTTTGTCCGATGCCGGGAAGGCGGACCAACTCGCGCACCAGCCGTGCAAGTAATCCTTGTTGATCAACCGCCATGACGTGATAGCCCGCTAGAGGAATCTGCGGAAAAACTGTTGTAGCACGGTGAAAATTCGTTTGTCCCCACTTCGAGGGCAATAGGATAATGCCACGCAGGACGCTCAAAAAAGCCGTTCAGCAAGGCCGCAGCGAGCGTAGAGGCGAGGCGTACGCTTCGGTACGTTGAGCCTCTGAGCGAAGCGAGAACACCGCTGGCGGACTGTTTCAGCATCCTGCTAGAACAGTCCGGGGACGTTCATCCCACCAGTGACCGATTTCATCGCATCCGCCATCATCTCGCGAGCCTTTCTGAGGGCATCGTTCGACGCGGCCATGACCAAATCTTGCACCATCTCCACGTCGCCACCTTTCACCACTTCGGGATCGATGACGATTCCGACGAGCTCCATGGCTCCATTGGCCGTAACGGTCACGCTGCCCCCGCCGGCGGTCCCGATCACGGTCTTCGACGCGGCCTGCTCCTGCACCTTCGCCATTTGCGCCTGCATCGCCTGCGCTTGCTTCAGGATATTTCCCATATTGCCTAAGGGGTTCTTCATTCCTGGTCCTCCTTCTGGCTCGATACCGGCCTGACCTCTGCGAGCTCTGCGCCAAACACCGCCAGAGCCTGTTTGACGACCGGATGTGCCCGCGCTTGCTCGAAGAGGACCAGCCGTTGTTCTTTTTCCTTCGCCGCCCTGAGCTGCGCCATCGTCGGTCCAGGGGGATCCAACTCCGTCAATTCGACAATCCGCAGCCGAACCGTCTGCCCGCTCAGTCGTTCACACATCGACGTAAGCGCCGCAATGTTGTCAGGCTTCTCGATCATCGCCCGGGCCACCGTTGCCTGCTTGGCAAATCCAATCGTCACGACATGACCCTCCACGCCCACGAGCCGACCCATCTCCAAGAAGGGCGCAATATTGGAAAAGGTACCGGCTACTTCTTCCTGAAACTGTTCCCAGTTGAGCGTCACTGCGACGCGTCCGGCGTCAATCGCAGGCGCTGCCACAGGCATCGAAGCCTTCACCTCACCAGCAATGCCAGAAGATCGGACGTTCAGAGGACTCGTCGAGAAGCCTCGTGGAGGCGCCGTATTCCCAGCAACGGAAGACCTCGACGGTATCGGCGCGGTCAATGCAGGAGCCGTCGATTGAGGAAGGTGCGGTGGCGAGGAGGGAGTTGGATCTGCAGAACGAGCCGGCGTGACCGCCTGGCCCGCGCGCACCGGAGCCGCCTGAGGTGGGCGTGTCATCTGAGCTGGCGGCATCACTTGGGCCGGCTTCCCATCCACCCGACGCAGCAACCGGGTCGCTCGCACGGCCGCTGTTTCGAGCACGAACCGGGGATGGGCACTGAGCCTGAGCGAATCCTCCGCTTGCGTAAAAATCGCAAACAGTTCCTGAAGTAGCTCGGGCGAGAACGAGCGGGCATCAGCTGCCATCTGTGTGAGATCTTCCGTGGAGGCCTCGATCAACCCCTGCCATTCTTGGGGTGAGGTCACCACCGACACCACCAACATGTTCCGCAGATACTCAACGACCTCCGCACAATAGGCCCGCAGATCATGCCCTTGGTCTAATAGTTGCGCCAGCACGCGAAGCGCCGCGGCACTCTCCTGTGCCGTGATCGCCTGAATCATGGCACGAACCAACTCTTGTGGAACCGCACCCAGCAAGGCTTCCAAATCCGCATGCACGATCGTCTTGCCGCCGAACGCCACCGCCTGGTCGAGCAGACTCAACCCATCGCGCATGCTGCCTTCGCTGGCCCTGGCGAGCGCCATCAGGCTCCGTTCCTCGATCACGATCTTATCCTGATCGACCACATAGCGCAGCCGCTCGACAATCTCGGTTCGCGCAATCCGGCGAAAGTTGTAATGCTGACAGCGGGAGAGAATCGTTGCCGGAATCTTGTGAATCTCGGTGGTGGCAAAGATAAACACCACATGCGGCGGCGGCTCCTCCAGCGTCTTCAGCAGCGCGTTGAAGGCCGAGTTCGACAACATGTGGACTTCGTCGATGATGTAGACCCGGTACTTTCCACGAAACGCGGCAAACTTGACGTTCTCTCGGATCTCGCGCACATCGTCCACGCTCGTATTGGACGCTCCATCGATCTCCATAACATCGACGGAAGTCCCCTGCGCGATTTCGAGGCAATTGGAACAGGTGCCACAGGGCGTGCCGGTCGGCCCCCGCTCACAATTGAGCGCCTTAGCGAGAATTCTCGCGACCGTAGTTTTCCCCACGCCGCGGGTCCCGGAAAAGAGATAGGCTTGGGCAATTCGTTTCGTGATGATGGAATTGACCAGCGTCTGAACAACGTGCGGCTGTCCGATCACGCTATCAAACGAGCCCGGCCGGTATTTCCTAGCAGAGACTTGGTAATCCAACGTCGCTACGCTCCAATTATGAGTTCTGAGTCTTGAGTTCTGAGTTATCAGTCCTGGTGATGGAAAAGTTCTTTGTTCCCAACTCCCAACTCAGAACTCAAGACTCAGAACTTCTTCAAAGAGAGCGGGGCCAGGTGATCCTGCGGCACACAGAACTGACCGCTTACCGTTGCTTCCTTCCGGACCTGGCGGGGTTCACAGGGTTCTGTCGCACAGGGCCCAGCCCCTTTTTCAAAGTTCTGAGTGCTGAGTTATGAGTTGTGAGTTAAAAGAAAGACTCACAGGCGGTGAAGCCAACTTTCCGCCCCCATTTCTTGCGAACTCAACACTCAGCACTAATAACTCAGCACTGGCTTCAGATGGCGGAGAGGGTGGGCATTCGAAGTCGCGTTCGCTGGAACCGCTCACGCTCCTACAGAGGGGGCCAGCCCCCTCGTAATCTCCCCCGCGGGGGACACATCCCCCGCGATCCCCCTGTTCGAATCCCACCCCCGGACTTTTCTCGTCCTTTATAGCACTCTTGTCCAATACGCTTCACGCCTCACGTTTCACGTCTTCATTTGGCGGAGAGGGTGGGATTCGAACCCACGGTCCCATTGCTGGGACGCATGCTTTCCAAGCATGTCGATTCGACCACTCTCGCACCTCTCCACACCGATTTTCGCGAGGCGGCATCTTAACACGCGGTCTGATGACCGGCAAGGTGAAGGAACGGCCCTCACACAGGGACGAGCCGACTCACATTGACCGTGGTCGAGCTCTTTCCTATACTGGCAGAAGCTCGTAGGGAGGTGCGCCGATGAAAATCGTAATAGGGTTACTCATTGTAGTGATTGTGGCGGTCGGAGTAATCCTGGCGCTTCCCTTCCTAATTGACCTCAACAAGTATCAAGACCAATACAAGCCACTCCTCGAAGACGCGCTCAATCGCAAGGTTCAGCTGCAAGACATCCGCCTGACAATCTGGCCGCGGATCGGTGCGCGCGTAGCCGGGTTTGCCGTACTGGACGACCCAGAGTTTGGTGCAACCCCCTTTACCTCGCTCACATCGCTGAACGTTGGGGTCAAACTCATGCCGTTGCTCAGCGGCAAGGTCGAAGTAGAAGAAATCACACTCCGTGATCCTGTTATTACGGTCATCAAGAACAGGAACGGTGTCTTGAACGTCTCGACCCTCGGTCGTACAGGTGTTGCACTGCCTAAAACTCCATCGCGGGCGCCGATTCCATCGACCGAAGGTCCGCTCAAAATCCTGGCACTGCTGGCCGTGGATCGAGTCTCTATCGTCGGCGGAACACTGACCTACCGTGATCTGTCAGCTGCCAAACCGACTGAGTATGTGTTGCAGGACATAAAGTTGCTGCTCCAATCCATTCGTCTCGGCCAAACCCCGAGCCTGCATTTCGGCGCCCTTGTCCAACCGTTCAATCTACCGGTGACGCTGGACGGCACCTTCGGCCCACTGAAAGAAACCACGGATATTGACGCGATACATCTTCAACTTGGCTTGGGGAAAACTGATTTCACCATCGCAGGAAAGACCGTTGGCCAAAACGCGACTGTGAACATCAGTTCGCCGGTGATCAAAACGGCTAATCTACCGATGACGCTCCCGCTGAATAAATCGGTCGACATCGAGGATCTCCGGATCGCTGCGGAGGTAAAGGGACAAGAAGCCAAACTGAACGACCTCTCGTTCCAACTGTTTGATGGACAGGTAACGGGACAGGGCACACTTATCGCCGGTTCCGACGCCCTGCCATTCAATAGCACCATGACAATCCAGGGACTCCAGCTCGGACCTGCCCTTGATGCAGTCGCGGCCACACCAGTGTCGATCAGCGGGACAGCAGGAGCCGACCTCGCGCTGCAAGGCCGTGGATTCTCCATGCCGGACCTCACCAAAAACCTGGAAGGAACCAGCCACGTTGCTGTGAAAGATGGGAAGATCGAGGGCGTGAATCTCCTACAGGAGGCCATCTCGATCCTCAAAGTTGCCGGCATCTCGCTCGACAATGCCCAAGCCACTGCGTTTTCGACGATCGAGACAGATCTTGCGATCAAGCAAGGGATCATCAATGTTCAGCACCTCTTGATGGACAGCCACGACTTCCAGGCCACGGGGGGAGGCACCATCGGGTTTGATCAGACACTAAACCTCACCATGAACCTCACCCTATCGCAGGACTTGAGTCAAGCGATTGCCAGCGCGTCTCCTGTTGCCAAGCTCACCATGAAAGAAGGCCGATTGAGTCTACCGCTGATCATCACCGGGACCGTGCAAGCACCCTCGTATGGGTTAGACTCGAAAGCCTTGGCGGGCAAGGTTCAGGAACAGGTGAGGGAGAAAGTGAATCAGGCCATCGGCGATCTTCTCAAGGGCTCGACCAAGCCGGACGACCTCAAACGAAAAGGTCAGGATCTTTTAAAGGGACTATTGGGACAATAAAATGAGCGGAGCGCTAGCAGCAAGTGTCTGATCAACCCCCCTTCCACTACCATGATGCTCTCTGCATCCACCTTCCCTCCCTATTCGAACTCGTTCAGATTATTTCGGCGCCTGTCTGTTGCGGAATGCCCCTATCCAGTCCAAATTAGCCACAGAGATGCAGAGCGATGCCGCCATCTCACATATCTGCCCACCCCTCCTCTGTACGTATTTTCAATGGAATGGGCGTATGTCCCTTAAACGGCATTGCCATTGCTTTTTCCGACAACCATTGCTCCACATGCGATCATTGCGTCCCTATGTATGATGGTCTCAGCCATATAGCGAGGGGATAGTTGGGCTGAATAGCCCTACGGCTCTCAACTCATACTCACGACCCTTGGGGATGGAATCGTGGACATGCACTCATTTGGTAAGGAGGGTTCAATGAAAAAGGGGTTCTGGTTTTTCTTTCTTCTGGCTTGTCTCATGACACCGAGACTTGTCGCGGCAGCTGATGCTCCTGCGATGGGGGAGGCCCAGATGGCGTCTGCGCCACTCGACGTCGTGACGTTGAAAGACGGCGGTGTGCTCTTATGGTGAAGTCATCGAAATGTCTGGCGGCGTGTTGTCTGTCAAGACTACCGCGGCTGCGGACAATATCGTCAAGATAAATTGGGCCAATGTGTCGAAGCTGGCCATCAACCACCCCATCCCCTTTCATCTCAAAGAAGGGACGGTGTTGATGGGCACGGCCTCCGAGGGCCCCAACGGGACCATCAATGTGCGAGCGGAACCGCTGAAGGGGACGATGGAGGTTCCGATGGATTCGATCACCGCGCTGAATCCAATTATCCAAGCCTCGGTCATCTATTCAGGCAGTCTGACCGGCGGCTACTCGCAAACAACCGGGAATAGCCACCTGAAAAATGCCAGCTTGCTCGGAGACTTCGTGGCTCGGAGTGAGCAGCTCCGCCTGTCGATCAACGGTCGCTACGTCTACGGTGACAATTCCAATACACTCATTGCTCGAAACGCGCGCGGGACGATTAAGCTGGATTTCTTTCTCACCAAACGCTTGTTCTGGTTTGCGTCTGCCTATTTTGAGCAGGACACGTTCCAAGACCTCAAAATGCGAACCGCCCTCGCCTCGGGGCCTGGCTATCAGTTTATCGAGCGTGGAGATTTCTCGGGCATCTTGAAGGATATGACATTGTACGCAGAGGCTGGTCTCGCCTATTTTAATGAGGACTTCCTGGTCGCGGATGATCAGTCCTCCCTCCGAGGCCGCTGGTCGCTCAAACTCAACTGGCCAATCCTGGACGATCGCGTCACGTTCTACCACTATGATGAAGTGTACCCCTCGTTACAAAATACCAAGAATTACTATCTAACCATGGACAACGGCGTCCGTTTCAAAATATATGAGGGCTTCGTGAGCGGCTTCCAAGTGACGACGCGCTATAACAGCAATCCGGCGAGAGGCACCGGGGATACGGACAACATGTATCTCTGGACTCTGGGATACAACTTCGACACGACCAAGAAACGGTAGTCCATGCAGTACACCCTAATACTCGTGAGGAGAAACCATGCTGAAAGAGTTTAAAGACTTTGCCATGAAGGGCAACGTGCTCGATATGGCGATCGGGGTGATTATCGGCGGCGCCTTCGGAAAGATCGTCTCCTCACTCGTCAGTGATGTGTTAATGCCGCCCCTTGGATTACTGGTGGGCGGCGTCGACTTCTCGAGTCTCTTCGTCACGCTGTCCGGGACGGCCCAACCGTCGCTCACGGCCGCCAAGGCGGCGGGAGCCCCCACCATCAATTACGGGGTCTTCCTGCAGGCGACCTTCGACTTCATCATTATCGCGTTCGTGATCTTTCTGTTGGTCAAGCAGGTCAACCGGTTCAAGAAGCCAGCGTCTCCGGCACCACCGCCAGGGCCGACCAACGAAGAGAAATTATTGATGGAAATCCGCGACGCTCTGAAAGGCCGCCACTA
>Ga0209109_10002457_pt1 | contig 10168 bp, 9 predicted proteins | sample Rifsed10ft2_FD_184004 | JGI IMG/M metagenome (GOLD analysis project Ga0209109, IMG submission 184004) | Soil microbial communities from Rifle, Colorado, USA - sediment 10ft 2 (version 2) | ecosystem: Environmental > Terrestrial > Deep subsurface > Rock core/Sediment | place: Rifle, Colorado... | reverse complement strand
CCCGAAAGCCGGTGGCCGAGCAGGTCAAGCTCAAGGCGCGGCTCGAGGCGCTCGTCGGGCTGGCGATCAAGCCGCTGCCGGCTGCCGACCGCATCGTGCTCGATTCCCCGGATGGCATCGCAGTCGTGGTGCCCGGCAGGCCCCGGACCGCACTTGCCCTCGCTGTGCGCTCGCAAGCTGCAGCGGACCTCCCTCTATGCATCGGGGTCAACCACGGCCCCGTCAAGCCGGCATCCGACGCGTTGCGCGGGTCCGGGCTCGTCGGCGACGGCCTCGCCTCCGGCGTGACCCTTGCGAACGCCGCGACGCCTGGCCGCTTCGTGGCATCGCGCTCGTTCCGCGAGGCCCTCAAAGCCGACTCCCCGGCCCGCGCAGCGGACTTGAGGGCGGCCGGCATGTTCACCGACGCGAACGTGCGCACGCACGAGCTGTTCACGTTCGACCGGCTGGCGGCGCGCGCGCGCCGGTGGCGGCTGTTCGCCTTCGGCGCGCTGACACTCGTCGCCATCGTCGGGGCCGGTTTCGTGGCGCGTTTCGCGCGCCTGGCATATGAGCCCCCGCCGCCCCCGCCACCCACACCGCCACGGCCCGCCCTCATCCACCTTCAAATCACGCCTCGCGGAGATGTGTTCATCGACGGCGTGCGGCAAGGCGCGAGTCCCCCGCTCACCCAGGTCGAAGTCGACCCCGGACCCCGCACGATCGAAGTTCGTAACAGCCCGAACCCGCCGCTCCGTCTCGAGCTGAGCCTGGCAGCGGGCGAGGAAATGACCATCAACCACTCGTTCGTCGCTCCCAGGGCGCCGGCCAAGACCCCGCCCAAGAGCGCCGTCAAGCGCCCGGAAAAGAAGGTCGAGAAAAAGGCGGAGGAACCCAGAAGGAAAACCCCCCGCGATTACTGGCGTGAATTCCGCCGTGATATCGGCCTCTAGACGCGGTGACAACCGACGGGTGACGAGTGAGAAGAGAACTGAACCGTCAAGACCCCAGCGAAAAACGATCCGAATCACGACTCACGAATCACGATTCACGCATATGAGCGAAGCGGAGCCCAAGCAGCTCGGCCGCTACCAGCTCGTCGCGGAGCTCGGGCGCGGCGCCATGGGGGTCGTCTACCGGGCGGAGGACCCCCTGCTCAACCGCACGGTTGCGATCAAGAGCATCATCCTGATGGACGACCCGGCAGTCCGCGCCGAGTACGAGGCGCGCTTCTTTCAAGAAGCGAAGGCGGCAGGCGGGCTCAACCATCCCAACCTGATCACGATCCACGACGTCGGCCGCGAGGGCGATATCGCGTACATGGCGATGGAGCTGCTCGAAGGCACCGGCTTGCGCGAGCTGATGGCCGGGGGCCGGCTGCCGTTGCCGTTCGCCCTCGAGGTCGTGGCCCAGGTGGCCGACGGCCTCGCGTTCGCGCACGCGCACGGCGTAGTCCACCGCGACATCAAGCCCGGCAACATCATGATCGTGCGCGACCGCATCGCGAAGATCATGGATTTCGGGATCGCCCGCGTGCGGATGTCGGACGTCAAGACGCAGACCGGGGCGATACTCGGCTCCCCCCGGTACATGTCGCCCGAGCAGGTGACCGGCCGGCCCGCCGATCGCCGATCCGACATCTTCTCGCTCGGCGTCGTGCTGCACGAGCTGGCGGCCGGAGAGCCGCCATTTACCGCGCCCACCGTGACCCAGCTCATGCGCCAGATCGCGATCGCGGAGCCCCGCCCCCCGAGCGCGACCAACCCTTCGGTTCCAGCCATGCTCGACCTGATCGTCGCCAGGGCGCTGCAAAAGCAGCCCGCCGCCCGCTACCAGAGCGCGGCGGAGCTCGCTGCTGACCTGCGCTCATGCCTGGCGGAGCTCACCGGCAGCCGGGGCGCACTGCCCGCGGCGAGCGCGGCGACGCCGCGGCTCGATGCCGGAGCCGCGACGGCGGCACAGATCGACGTGCGGCTCGAAAAGACCCGCCCCCCCGTTGCGGATGAAACGAATACCGCGACGCCGGCGCCAGCGGTCACCGACACCGGGACGTATCTTCCGGTTTCCCGGAAATTCGACTCCGCCGCAGCCCTGGGGCGATTGACGGAGGTGGCGGCAGCAGGTGGAGCGGACGGGGCCGACGCGCAGGGCCGGCCGCCAGCGCCCAGCCGCCGGAGCATCCTCCCCCGCCTGTGGCGCTATCCAGGCCGGCTCTTCTTTGCGCTGGCCGTCGTCGCGGCGAGCATCGCCGCCTACTACGTCGCCTACTACTACTGAGCTCGCGAGATCGCAAGGGTGCACTCTTGCGCGCCGAGCTGACCCGCGCCCTGGTAGCGCTCGCCGGAGAACTTTCCGTCGAACGCGGCCTTGTAGGGCTGTCCGGTTGCGCGCCTGCCGCCACCGGGAGCGATTCCGTCTCCGGCCAGCTGAAGCCGGCCATCCGGCTCCGGGTTACCAGAAAGCGCGAACGACCCCGGCTTGCCCTGCTCGCCATGCTGCACGCTGAACGCATCGTCGGTCACCGAAAACGGAATGCTGGAAGCAAAAGCAGGCCGTGCCCCGAAAGCGCGGCATGAGATCTCTGCCGCCCATCGTCCGTTGTAATCAGCCGGGGGGGCCGCGGATGGGGCCCGTGCCGCCACGCGCGGGGACGGCGCGGCTGGCGCCGGCGGCGCGGTTCTCGGGGCGGCTTCCGCCGGCGGCGGCCGCCTCGGGGCCGGGGCTACTCTGGCGGCGGCTTCCGCAACTCGTCTCGCCTCAGCTGCCGCCGCCAGTTCCGCCGCGGCCTTGCGTCTCGCGGCCTCGGCCTCGGCGCGCGCCCGCGCGAGCTCCGCTTCCACGCGCGCGCGGCTCTCGGCAGCACGCTTTTCTTCCTGGGCGCGTCTTGCATCGGCTGCCGCCGCGGCATCCGCCTCTGCCCGGCGTCTTGCCTCCTCGGCCTCGGCGCGCACCCGCGCGAGCTCGGCTTCAACCCTCGCGCGCTCCGTGGCTCGCATACCGGGCAGAGAATCGAAGTACCAGGCCAATGCGGCGGCAATGACCACCGCTGCCAGCACCCCCGCGGCCCATGCTCCGAGCGTCCGGCGCGACGCGGGCTTGGGGGCCGGAATGGCCGGAGCGGGCGCGCGCAGCCCTCCCCGTTCGACGCGGTAGACCTGGATCGGCCGCTGGATGTTCTTGAGCGACTGGGTGCCGATGTTCACGAAACCCAGATCGAGCTTGCCCGCGATCTGGTCGTAGACGCTCGAGGACACGCAGATTCCGCCAGGCTCGGCGATGGTCTCGAGGCGCGCCGCGATGTTGACACCGTCGCCGAGCAGGTCAGCGCCCTTTTCCATCACGTCGCCGAGATTGATGCCGATCCGGAACTGCAGCCTCTTGGCCTCGGGCAGGCTGTCGTTGCGGGTCTTCAGCGCGTCCTGGATTTCAACCGCGCAGCGCACCGCCTCGACCGGGCTGCCAAACTCGGCGAGCACGGAATCGCCCGCGGTGCCGACGATCCGTCCCTCGTGGAATTCGATGATGCCGTCGATCACCGCGCGGTGCGCCGCGAGGATCTTCATCGTCCCCTCCTCGTCGGCGGCCATCAACCGGCTGTAGCCGACGGCGTCGGTCGCGAGGATCGCGGCGAGCTTGCGCTTGACGGGGGTGGCGCACATGGGGGGTTCGAACCTCCGCCTAGAATCTAGCGCCCGCCGCGTCTTAATGCAAATAGTCCGGCGCCGGAGCGCGTCCTCAGGCCGCCGGGCGCCGGCAGAGTAGACTATGGCGACGACGAACGGGGGGCTTGCCGTGGTTCGTTTTTTGGGCGACAGCCGCGTGCGGGGTAGCAGCCAATGGCTGGCGGCGTGCGCGCTGGCGATTACGTGCGCGGTCGTGCTGGCGCAGGACAGCGCCACTCAACTGACGCCCGAACGGCGCGCCCGCCTGCAATGGGAAGCGGGCTACGTGCTGCACCAGTTGGGCGAATACGAGCGTGCCGTCGAGGCCTACCGCGCGTCGATCGCCGACCGGCCCACCGCCGAGGCCCACACTTTCCTCGGCTGGTCGCTGAGCTACCTCGGCCGCATCGACGAGGCGATCGCCCAGTGCAAGATCGCGATCAAGCTCGATCCCGACTTTGGCAATCCGTACAACGACATCGGCGTCTATCTGCTAGACCAGGGACAGCCGGAGGAGGCCCTCCCCTGGCTGGAGAAGGCGATCGCGTCGAAGCGCTATTGCTGCTACCAGTTTCCGCACGCCAACCTGGGGCGGATTCTGCTGATGCAGGGCAAGGTCGAGGAGGCGAAGCGCTCGTTCGAGCGCGCACTCGAGCACGACCCGCAATACCTGCCCGCGCTGCTCGGTCTCGAACTCATCCGGCGCGGCGGCTTGCAAGGCCTCTGACCGCGCCGAAGGGTGACCGGTGGCGAGCGACGGCCGTAACAGTGCACGCGGGATAGAATAAGCGCTGGCTTCGATCCACAACCCACGACCCACGCTTCTCCGGATGGCTGACGACACGCTGATCAAAATCAAGTACCTCAGGTTCTCCTACGGACCGAACCTGGTCCTCAAGGGCATCGACCTCGAGGTGCCGCGCGGCAGGGTGGTCGCAATCCTCGGCGCGAGCGGCTGCGGCAAGAGCACCCTGCTGCGCCTGATCGGCGGGCAGTTGAAGCCCCGCGGCGGCTACGTGGAAGTGGAAGGCCGGGTCGTGCGCGACATGAGAGACGATGAGCTCTACCGCATGCGCAGCAGGATGGGCATGATGTTCCAGAAGAGCGGCCTGTTCACGGACCTCTCGACCTTCGAGAACATCGCCTTTCCGATGCGCGAGCGGACGAATCTGCCGGAGGCGGTGATCCGCGACCTGGTGATGATGAAGCTCCACGCGGTGGGGCTGCGCGGCGCCCATAAGCTGATGCCGAACGAGTTGTCGGGCGGGATGCAGCGGCGCGTCGCGCTGGCGCGCGCGATCGCCCTCGACCCCATGCTCGTCATGTACGACGAGCCGTTCGCCGGACTCGACCCGATTTCGCTCAATGTGATCTCGAATCTGATCCGCCGCCTGAACGACGCGCTGGGCGTGACCTCCATCGTTGTGACCTACGACGTGGTGGAATCGCTCAAGATCGCGGACTATATCTACTTCATCGCCGACGGCGTCGTCGCCGCCCGTGGCACCGTCGAGGAAGTGAAGGCGTCGAAGGATCCCTTCGTGCGCCAGTTCGTGGACTGCCTGCCCGACGGACCGGTCGCGTTCCATTATCCCGCCCCCGACATTCGGAAAGATCTTCGAGTGGGCACATCACAGCGCGTCGCATGAGGCGGTGACGAGGAACGCGACTAAGGAATGAATACTCTTACAGCTCGAGTTCCTCCTGTTCCCCGGCGTCGTAGACGAGCCGTTCTCCGTCGTTGCGCACAAGCCGGCTCAGCGTGTGTTCCCTGCTCTCTCCCACGCTCATGAGATGGACCACGCGGATGCCGCGGGCCACGAGGCTGTCGGCAACCAGATTGCGGTGGCATTTCCACGGCAGCCGTTCGGCGCACATGATGGCAGTGCGCCGTTCGCGGCCGGTTTCGACCAGGCGGTCGAGTGCCTGCCGGAATTCCTCCGTCGTCATGTACCCGGCATAGGCGCGGAAGCCCGGGTTTCTCAGCGCGACGTGCGGCGAGTTCTTTTCGAGCTTGCGGCGGCCGCCGAGGGCTTTCCCCTCCCAGACGTAGCGAACACCCGCATCCGCGAGCGACTTCTCCAGCACGTCGCGCGCGAACTGCGGATGGCGGCGCGAGGCAGGATACGCCCGGACGTCCACCAGGCACTCGATGCCCGCATGCTTGAGCAGGGCGAGAAATTCCTCGATGGAGCGGTTGCCGTGGCCGATGGTCCAGATCATGAGATCCGTGACTGGTGGGGCGTGACTGGTGAAGCGTAACTGCCAATCAACCCGTAACACCGACGGGCGTCCCGATCGTGACGCCCAGTTTACCGGCAGCGCTGGCGGAGTTCGCGGCAATTTCCGCGAGGCCGATGCTGTTCTCGTACCAGAACGCCTCCCCCTGCTTCACCTCCGAGAACACCCGCGCGTAACGGACCGCCCGCCCGTTGATGACCAGACCGCGGTCGCGCGGCACCTTGCCCGCGCGCAGCCCCGTGACAAGGTTGCCGAAATGGTCCACGTAAATGACCTCGCCGAGATCGTTCGCGCCAAAGCTGACTGCGAGCGCGGCCTTCTTCAGCTTCGGCGTCTTCCGGTCCCCGCGCGCGAACATCGCGGCCACGGGCGCGAACAAGTCACGCCCGTGGAAGGAAGCGGAGAGCTCCTTCGGCCGCCACCCGATGGAAAACGCCTCGCACTTCTTCGCGCGCGCTGCCGCCACCGAGATGAGACCGTTGTCGGGGCCCACGAACCAGCGCCCGTCCGCGACGACCGCGACCGGCTCGCGTCGCCCGCCCACACCAGGGTCCACCACTGCCAGCGTGACGCTTCCTGGCGGAATCCGCGCCGCGAGCGCGGCGAGAAGATGCGCGCCCGCCTTCACGTTGAACGGTGGCGCGTCGTGCAGCAGGCCGATCACGGGGACCCTCGGCGCGCGCTCCTGGAGCACCGCCTTCACCTGCCCGACGTAGAGGTCCGCGGAGCCGAAATCGGTGAACAGAAAAATCATAAATTAGCCGCCAAGTAGCGTTAAAGCCGGACGCGATGCGCCGGTTTAACTCCGCGTGTTCGAACGGACGAGCTATCGCCGTTCAACACGCGGCATCGGCCGAACGAATGCTTGGTCAGTCCTCGAGATCAGCCCGATAACACCGAGATTAGTCCTGACATCGTGCAACGCCAACCTGCGCATTGGTTAGTTGCCGCAGTGAGGTTCCGGGGGATCGGGATAATGGTCCTTGAACCCCCCTTTCGTATCCAGCCGTACCCATAGCCCTGTAACTTGCGGCCTGTCGCTGCGGGAGAAATAGGCCACGCGGCGCTGCGGATTCCACATCGCTGCTTTTCCCGTCTTCGGATCACGCAGAGATGGATCGGCGTTCTCCAAGAAAGCAGGGATAGCTGCTTCGGGAATTTTCCTTTCCAGCAACATGATTTGCAACATCACGAGATTCCTGCGCGCCTCGGAACGGGAGTGATCAAGATTTTCTAGCCACAATCGCTTCGGACACCAAGAATACAGCGTCATTTCGCCCGTAAGATTCGTAAGCAAGCCTGCAATGCCGACTCTACGATCGGAAAACGAGCCCACCGCACTCTCCTGCTCCTCTATTTTGGACGCACGAGCCGTGTAGAACTCTCGTAGACAACCGTGAAAAGAATTGAGTGTCGCGTTCCTCCGGTAGAGGCGATCCGCAAACCATTTCAGCGACGACTTCTTATCTCTATCGGTCCACTGATCGAGAATCGCCTCGCTACCGTTGCGCACGAAATACAGTTTCATGAATTCGAGATCCATCTGCGCTTGCAGAATAGAAGACTCGCGATGGAAAGGTTCGGCGATTACTGCTTTGAGTTCGGCATTGCGCAGTAGATTTGGCCAACGCAGCAGGAGTTCTGAGACCGCAGTGATTCTCAGACTGTAGCCAACCTGAAGCACAACTCCCGACAGTAGATGATACTTTCCGCGTTGTAGACCTTGCCAGAACGCCAAGTCTTGCACTAGCAGCTCTGTCGCCTTGGATATCTCACCCTTCTGATATCTCTTTTCGATGTCGGCCTGAGCCAACCGTTGCAGACTGATTACATCGTTGGCCACCCACAGTTGTGCCAGAGGCGGCTCCACGAGCGTTTTGTACTCGAGCAGTCGGTAGTATCGCGCGAGAAGTTCTCGATTGTCCGACAGCATCCGGTCTGTCTCGGACTGGGACTTGCAGACGCCTTCTTCATAAAGATAATCGTTGCTGACAGAGCAAATTGATGAACTCTCACCTTTGAACTTGAGTAGGTTACTGCGATCGGGCTGCCTAATGCCATTGTAATCGAGCCCCTTCCGCGCCATTTCAATTTGGCGTAGATCCTCTTCGTGAATTCTCCGACCGGCTTGCATAATATCGGTACCTGAGGGCGCCGTGAGACCGACTAGCGCAAAGTAAGCGTTTCCTTCCTGTTCAATGCCCTCGGCGTCCATGCGGCGCACTAGATCGACGACCTCCTGGGAGAGTTCATCGTCAAAGAATCCTGCAACGGGCATCACCACCAGCAGTAGAAGCGGGACCGCCAGCACGATTGCTCCCGTGTACTTAATAACTCTCATATTTTTCGAGGTAGCCGCGAGTTAGCTGGGTCAGGAGTTAACTGGGTCAGAGTAGCATTTTCCGTTGTTCTTACTCGAATCTTCGTAAACGGTCTTCCACTTCCTCCCACGGCAGCCGGCGTCCCGCCTTGCGCATGGCATCGTACGCCTGTCGGACACGCTTCTCCGACCGCCGCAAGTTGATGTCGCGAATTGCGACATCAAGTTAGATGCATCTAATCCTGTCCCTTGAGATTCACGCGACAACAACGGTAAGCTTGCCCCCCGCGCGACGTTGGGGCGCTTCCTTGATCACAATCTGCACGTCGCGTCCAAGGCTGGTCAGGCAGTCAATCAGCTTCCGTTCGGAGAACCCGCGGAACTGACCGCGCAGCATCGCGGAAACCTTGGGCTGAGTGAGCCCCAGCAACTTCGCGGCTTCGACCTGGGTGAGCCCGCGCCGCTGGATAATTTCCGCAATCTTGGAGACGAGCTGGGCCTTCACCAGCATCTCCTCGGCATCCGGATAGCCGAGATCGGCGTACACATTCGGGCTCCCCGAATGGACGGCGCTACGTTCACTTACCTTGTGTTTGCTCATCTTTCAGCTCCTTGGCGCGCCTCGCGGCTGTTTTCAGTCTTTCCCGTATCAGATTCATGTCCGGCTTCGGGGTGGCGATGCCGGACTTGGATTTTTTCTGGAACACGTGCAGCACGAACACCCTTTCCTCGAAACGGACCGTATACACGGCGCGATAGGTATTGCCTTGCCAGTCCTCGACGACTTCGAGCACCCCGGCGGAACCGAACCCTTTCAAGGGTTTTGCCTGGTCGTGCTTCCCGCCAGTTTGCGCGAGAAAGAGGGCGTAACCAAAAACATCCATCACCTCGTCCGGCAGCGCCTTGAGGTCCTTCTTCGAGCTTCCGATCCATTCGAGAGGCTTCGGTTGAGCGGACGCTCGATCCATGCCGTGATTATACCTTAATTGGGATAGTTACTCGCGGCCGCGCGCAACTCATTCCAGCCGGATCGGCGTTCACCGATGGTTTCATTATTGTTTCTCTTGGCGTGCTTGGCGGTTCAATAAAACAGGGATGAGGGCGGAGGGATGAGGGATGACCTCCCACCACCCCGTCTGCTTCGCATCCACCCCGCCCGGCCCGCCTCGCTGCATCGAGTCGGGCGTTCGCCGGCTCGAACGTGCGCAGGCACGTTCACTCCCACCACCCCGTCACTTCGTGACACCCCTCCTCGGGCAGGAGGGGAGTACCCCGGCTCACCCTCCGGCAGGAGGGGAGTTCTTTTGTCTAATCCTGTAAATCCTGTTAATCCTGTCTATTTTTGATCTTGTAGTTATCGGCGTCCATCGGCGTCCATCGGCGGCCGAATTGTTCTTGAATTTGGGGTTGACCTTATCTGTGTGTATCTGTGTTCATCTGTGGCTGTACTGGGGTTGAAGTTATCTGCGGCTCCATAAACAAAAAAGCCGGCTTGCGGCCGGCTTTGAATATGGTACGTGGTGCGTGTTATGCAGCCTTCGCGGCCGGCTCCTTCTTCGCCCCTTTCTGGGTCCCCTCCCTGATGTCTTTTGCGGCACCCGCGCCGGCCTCCGGGCGGTCCATCAGCTCGACGAAAGCCATTGGCGCATTGTCGCCCTTGCGGAAGCCCGACTTGAGAATGCGAAGATAACCGCCGTTGCGCTTCGCGTAGCGCGGACCCAGCTCGTCGAACACCTTCACCACCACCTCGCGGTCGCGCAACCGATTGAACGCGAGCCGGCGGTTGGCGAGCGAGGGCTTCTTGCCGAGCGTGATGATGGGCTCGACCACGCGCCGCAGTTCCTTCGCCTTGGGCAGCGTGGTCTGGATCGCCTCGTGCCTGAGCAGCGAGTTCGCCATGTTGCGGAACATCGCCAGGCGATGGCTGCTGGTGCGGTTGAGCTTTCTTAATCCATGCCGATGACGC
>Ga0209109_10002453_pt1 | contig 10177 bp, 9 predicted proteins | sample Rifsed10ft2_FD_184004 | JGI IMG/M metagenome (GOLD analysis project Ga0209109, IMG submission 184004) | Soil microbial communities from Rifle, Colorado, USA - sediment 10ft 2 (version 2) | ecosystem: Environmental > Terrestrial > Deep subsurface > Rock core/Sediment | place: Rifle, Colorado... | reverse complement strand
TGATCAAGGAGCTGCGCGCGGCCGCGTCGGACGACACGCTGATGATCACGGACACGGGCAACCACCAGACGTGGGTGGAGCAGTACTGGGATGCGTACGGGCCGCAGATGGTGTTCACGCCGGGCGGCTTCGCCGGCATGGGCTTCGGGACGTACGGTGTGCTCGGGCTGAAGCTCGCACGGCCGGAGCAACCGGCGGTGTGCGTCACGAGCGACGGCAGCTTCATGATGTTCCCGGGCGCCGTGGCCACGGCGACCGAGTACGGCATCCCGGCCGTCTGGGTGATCCTCAACAACTACACGATCGGCGTGATCCGCGACCTGCAGCGCTTCTACCTGGACAACCGTGAGATCGGGACGAGCTTCGTGAAGCAGTCGACGGGCGAGTTCTGGAACCCGGACTTCGCAGCGATGGCCGAGTCGATGGGCGCGCTCGGTCTCCCCGTCGACCAGCCGTCCGACCTGGGATCGGCCTTCGAGACGGCTCTCGAGGCGGACCAGCATTACGTCGCCGCCGACGCCGCCCACATGGCCGCGCTCGCGGCCCCTGATCGCGACGGCTTCGTGACGTGGACACGGCGCGGCATCGAGCTCGCCGAGGCGCAGGAGGGCGCCGCGTACTGGCTCGGGCCGCTCCTGAACAACCTCGGCTGGGAGTACTACGAAGCCGGCGAGCCGGAGCTCGCGCTCGACGCGTTCGAGCGCGCCCTCCGCGCTCGCGAGCGCGATCTGGCGAACCGCGAGGGGCTGGCGCTCGCGCGCTACGCGGTCGGCAAGGCCCTGCGCGCGCTCGGCCGGTCCGAAGAGGCCATTCCGCTCCTCGAGCAGGCGGTCGCCTGGGCGGAGGGCGAGAGCTCTCCGGATGGCTGGTTCCACGAGGAGCTCGCCGAGGAGTACGCGGCGGCCGGCCGCGACACCGAGGCGCGCGAGCAAGCGCGCCTGGCGCTACCGCTGCTGCTCGAAGCCGACCCCGGCTTCGATGCGGACGAGAAGCGAGCCGATCGCCTCCGCGCGCTCGCGAGCTCGCCCTAGACAGCCGCCGGAACCGGCGGGACGAGCCCCACGACCCGGGCGACGCACTTCAGTGCGCGAGCGCCTCGAGCCGGTCGACGAGTGAGGCGAGGACGGCGAACGTCTCCTCGACAGGCTCGGGTGACGCGAGATCGACCCCCGCCCGGCGCAGGAGGTCGAGCGGGTAGGCAGAGCCGCCGGCGCGCAGGAATTCGAGATACCGATCGGCGGCACCGGACTCGCCGCCGAGCACGCCGCGTGCGAGCGCATGCGCACCGGAGATGCCGGTCGCGTACTGGTAGACGTAGAACGGCGCGTACAGGTGCGCGAACTGCGCCCACGCGATTCCGACTCGCTCGCGGTCGACCTCGAAGCCGGCGCCGTACGCCTCGCCGAAGAGCGCCGCCGTCCGTTCCTCGAGGAGGTCGGCGGAGAGCCCCTCCCCCCGCTCGACGCGCCCGTGCACCTCGCGCTCGATCCGCGCGAGCGTCGGCATGACGAAGAAATAGCGGTGGAAGTTCGCCATCGCCTCGTCGAGCACGGCGAGCTCGAGCTCGCGGTCGCTGATCGACTCGAGGAGGTGCGCACGCAGCAGCACCTGGTGGAAGTTCGACGCGACCTCCGCCACGAAGAGCGAGTAGCGGGTCGAGATCTGCGGTTGCGTCTCCCAGGAGAAGTAGGAGTGCATCGAGTGGCCGAGCTCGTGCGCGAGCACTCCGAGGCTCGTGGTCGAGCCGTCGAAGTTCATCACGATGAAGGGATGCGTGCCCGAGGCGCCGGCGGAGAAGGCGCCACCCATCTTGCCCTGGTTCGGGTACACGTCGATCCACCGCTCTTCGAGACAACCCCGGCGAACGGTTGCCACGTACTCGCCGCCGAGCGGCGCGAGCGACTCGCAGATCCAGTCGACGCACTGGTCGTAGGCGAGCTGCGGCGGGCTGCCGCCGAACGGCGCCCAGAGATCGTGCGGCTGCAACGAGTCCACGCCGAGCAGGGCTGCCCGTGCGCGCCAGTACCGATGCCACGTCGGCAGGTTTCGCTCGAATGCGGCGAGCAGCGTGTCGAGCACCTCGAGCGGAATGTTCGAGCGATGGAGCGCGGCGGCGCACGTGGACGTGTGCCGGCGCGCCCGCATCGAGAAGACGTCTTGCTTGATCGCGGTCGCGTAGTTCGCAGCGAGCACGTTGCGGAAGCCGCGATAGCCGTCGGCGTAGCTCTCCCAGGCGCTGCGGCGCAGAACGCGGTCGGAGCTTCCGAGCAAGGCGTGGATCGAGCCCTGCGTGACCTCGGCCGTCTCACCCGAGGCTCCGGTCGCCGCTGCGAAGTCGAGATCGCTGTCGACCAGGCTGCTGTAGACCGCAAACGGGCCCGAGTGCGCGTCGGAGAGCATGCCGAGCAGCTCCTCGACCTCGGACGAGCGGACGTGCTCGCCCCGCCGGAAGAGATCGTCGAGGTAGTGCTCGTACTGGGCGAACGCAGGATCGCTTTCCGACCACTCGAGCAACCGGTCGCGCCCCAGCGCGAGCAGCTCGGGCTCGATGAAAGCGGCTGCCGCCGCCACCTGGGCGACCACGGCTTGCGCACGTCCGTAGCGCGCGACCGCTTCCGGGTTTGTCGTGTCGACGGAATAGCCGAGGGCGGCGTACAGGAAGACCGTGTCCACGCGCCGCGTCAGATCGTCGCGAGCGCCCAACGCCTGGATCGTCACCGGCGCGCCCTCGGCAAGCCGTCCCTCGAAGGCCTGAACGCGCGGGAGATCCGCGACCACCGCCTCCAACTCGGCCTCCCACGCAGCGACTGTCGCGAAGACACTTTCCGCGTCCCAGGTGCGCTCGACGGGGACCGCGCTCCGGGGACGCGTGGCGATGTCGTTCACGGCTGAGCTCACAGCGGGATGTTCCCGTGCTTCCGCTTCGGCGTGGGCTCCCGCTTCGTGAGCGCGCTCTCGAGCGCCGCGACGAGCCAGGGACGGGTGCGGCGGGGCTCGATCACGTCGTCGACGTAGCCCCGCTCGGCAGCCGTGTACGGGTTGGCGAAGCGCTCCTTGTAGTCGGCGATGAGCTCGGACCTGCGCGCCTCAGGATCCTTCGACGCCTCGAGCTCCTGCCGGAAGACGATGTTGACGGCGCCTTCGGGCCCCATGACCGCGACCTCCGCCGTCGGCCACGCGACGTTGAAGTCGGCCCGGATGTGCTTCGACGCCATGACGTCGTACGCCCCGCCGTAGGCCTTGCGCGTGATCACCGTGAGCTTGGGGACGGTCGCCTCCGCGAACGCGTACAGCAGCTTGGCGCCGTGGCGGATGATCCCTCCCCACTCCTGCGCCGTCCCCGGCAGGAACCCGGGGACGTCGACGAACGTTACGAGCGGCACGTTGAAGGCGTCGCACGTGCGCACGAAGCGGGCAGCCTTCACCGACGCGTCGATGTCGAGGACGCCGGCGAGCGCCGCCGGCTGGTTGCCGACGACGCCGACCGAGTGTCCACCCAGCCTGGCGAAGCCGCAGACGACGTTCTCGGCCCAGTTCGCCTGCACCTCGAGGAAGTTCCCCTCGTCGACGATGCGTCTGATGACGTCCTTCATGTCGTACGGACGGTTCGGGCTGTCCGGGACGATCGTGTCGAGTGAGGGGTCCTCGCGGTCGACGGGATCGGCCGGGGCCGCATACGGGGCTGCTTCGAGGTTGTTCTGCGGCAGGAAGGAGAGCAGGTAGCGCGCCTCCTCGAGGCACGTCTCCTCGTCGGGCGCGGTCAGGTGGGCGACACCCGACTTCGTCGCGTGCGTCGCGGCTCCGCCGAGCTCCTCGAAGCTCACCTCCTCCCCGGTCACCGTCTTCACGACGTCGGGGCCCGTGATGAACATGTACGACGTCTCCTCGACCATGAGCACGAAGTCGGTGATCGCGGGCGAGTAGACCGCGCCTCCCGCACAGGGCCCCATCACGAGCGAGATCTGCGGGACGACGCCGGATGACTGGACGTTCCGCCAGAAGATCTCCGCGTAGCCGGCCAGCGAGACGACTCCCTCCTGGATGCGCGCTCCACCGGAGTCGTTGATCCCGATGACCGGGCAGCCGTACGTGACGGCCAAGTCCATGACCTTGCACACCTTCTCTGCGAAGACCTCCGAGAGCGACCCGCCGAAGACGGTGAAGTCCTGCGAGAAGACGAAGACCTTGCGGCCGAAGATCGTCCCGTGGCCCGTGACGACGGCGTCCCCCCACGGGCGGTTCTCCAGCATCCCGAACTCGACCTCGCGGTGGCGGACGAACCGGTCGAGCTCGACGAAGGACCCGGGGTCGAGCAGCTTCTCGAGGCGCTCGCGGGCGAGGAGCTTGCCCCGTTCCCGCTGGCGCGCCACGTGCCGCTCGCTCGCGGGATGGAGCGCCTCCTCGCGAAGCTCCTCGAGCCAGCGGAGCTTCGCCTCTGTCGTGTCGTGCGCCTCGGCCACTGCCGCGGAGCCTAACGCCGCACGCGACGGCGCCACCGGCCGCTGGTCGAATCGGCCACGGCCGTAATGACCATGGACATATGACCATGATCAGGATACAGTGACAGGATGCGCACGATCCCCGCGGGCCGGTTCAAGGCCCAGTGTCTGAAGCTCCTCGACGAGGTCGCCGAGACCGGTGCCGAGATCACAGTCACGAAGCGGGGCAGGCCGGTAGCAAGGGTCGTGCCGGTCGAACCCGCTCCGTCGCTCAAGGGAAGCGTGGTCTACCTCGTCTCGGACGACGAGCTCATCGCGCCGATCGACGAGGTCTGGAACGCCGAGGTCGAGTGATCGTCCTCGACACTCATGCCTGGCTCTGGTGGCAGACCGCGGAAGAAAAGCTCTCGAGCCGCGCGCAAGCCGAGATCGCCAGCACCGACCGGATCGGCGTCTGCACGATCAGCTGCTACGAGATCGCCAGAGCGACTGCACGCGGCCGGATCCGGCTCGACCGTGACGTAGGCACCTGGATCAGCCAAGCACTTGCGGTCGAGCGCGTCGAGCCGCTCGAGCTCACGCACCGGGTCGCAACCGAGGCGGGTGCGCTCGGCCCGGAGTTCCCGGGAGACCCCGTCGACCGGATCATCTATGCGACGACAATCGAGCACGGAATGCGCCTCGTGACCCGCGACCGCACGCTCCTGCGGCTCGATCCCGAGCGGACGGTGTGGTGAGCACTCCGCTCGACCGCTCGACCACGTGGCCCTATGTCGACGGCGAGCCGGGTGAGTTCTCGTATGCGCGCTTCTCGAGTCCCACGGTCGCGGAGGCCGAGCGTGCGCTCGGCGCGCTCGACGGCGGCGAGGCGCTCCTCTTCGCCTCCGGCGCGGCGGCCGCGGCGAGCACGATCCTCGCGCTCCTCTCTCCAGGAAAGACGGTCGCGCTCGCCGAGGGCGCGTACTACGGCACCGGCGCCCTCCTGCGGGAGCTGGCCCGCTGGGGCGTGCGACACGTCGAGTTCGACCAGACGGGGACGCCGCCCGCGGAGGCCGACCTCGTCTGGCTCGAAGCCCCGTCGAACCCGTTCCTGACGATGCCGGACTTCGGGGCCGCAGCGGCGCACGCGGCGCCGGTCGTCTGCGACGCGACGGCCGCGACGCCGCTCCACGTCAGGCCGCTCGAGCACGGCTGCGACTTCGCGCTCCACTCCGCCACGAAGTTCCTCGCCGGACACGACGACGCGCTCGTCGGCGCGGTCGTGTGCCGCTCGAGCGACGACGCAGCGCGGCTCCGCGAGTTCAGGTCGAGAACAGGACCGGTCGCGGCACCGGACGTCGCCTGGCTTCTCCTCCGCGGCCTCGCGACCCTCGAGGTCAGGGTGGAGCGCCAGACCGAGAGCGCCACGCTGATTGCCGAGAGGCTCCGCTCACATTCCGCCGTCGAGACCGTCCGCTACCCCGGCTTCGGTGGACTGCTCTCGTTCGACGTCGCCGGCGCCGAGGCCGCGCGGCGGGTGGAGTCGAGCACACGCGTGATCGCGAACATGACGAGCCTCGGCGGTGTGACGTCGCGCATCGAGGCGCGCTTGCGCTGGGAGGGAGAGCGCGTCCCGCCGGGGCTGCTGCGGTTGTCGGTCGGGCTCGAGGACGCAGAGGCGCTCTGGGCCGACCTCGAGCAGGCTCTCGGGCGAGCCTGAGGCCATGGGCTTCCTCGACCGCTTCAAGCAGAAGCGCCCGCCTCCCGAGAAGCTCGACGAGATCACGCTCAAGCAGCTTCGGGCGCTGGGCGCCGACCTGGAGCGGCCCCGGCACGTCCTCCACTTCCTCTTCTTCGACGCCGAGCCCGGCGCCCGGAGAGCCGCTCGCGAGACCGAGGCGCTCGGCTACGAGACGACAGTCCTGGACCCGAACGAGCAGATCGCGCAGTGGTGCGTCCGGGCCGAGACCACGCGCGTCGTGAACGAGTCGACCGTCCGGGCTTTCCGGGCGTGGTTCGAGCTCGTCGCCTCCGAGCACGGAGGCGAGTACGACGGCTGGGAAGCGGCAGCAAAGCCTTAGAGCTCGCTTCAGAGTGAAGCCTTGAGTCGTCGGAACGCGCTGACGAAGCGTCATTCTGAAGCGAGTTCTTAGAGCGCAGAGCCAGCCAGCTACCGTACGCCCATGCTGTTCACGCGCAAGCCGCTCGAGCTCCCGACGCCCGAGTCCGCACTCCCCGGCCGCAACACGCCGCTCGAGATTCCCGCGCAGCACTTCGTCCTCGGCACACCACTCACGCCGCCCTTCCCCGAGGGCTTCGAGCGGATCGTCATCGGCATGGGCTGCTTCTGGGGCGCGGAGCGGATGTTCTGGAAGGCGCCCGGCGTCCACACGACCGCGGTGGGCTACGCCGGCGGGCTCACGCCGAACCCGACCTACGAGGAGGTCTGCTCTGGCCGCACGGGGCACGCGGAGGTCGTGCTCGCGGTCTTCGACCCCGCGCAGACGAGCTACGAGGAGATGCTCCGCATCTTCTGGGAAGGGCACGACCCGACCCAGGGGATGCGGCAGGGGAACGACGTCGGGACGCAATACCGCTCCGCGATCTACTGGACGACGCCCACGGAGCAGGAGCAGGCGCTCGCGTCGCGCGCCCGCTTCCAGGTCGAGCTCTCAGGTGCGGGGTACGGCGAGATCACGACCGAGATCGCGGGGGCCGGTCCGTTCTACTACGCCGAGGACTACCACCAGCAGTACCTGGCCAAGAACCCGAACGGCTACTGCGGCCTCGGCGGCACCGGCGTCTCCTGCCCGGTCGGCCTCAGCTCGGCAACCAGCCCGTAGGGGCGAGGCTTGCCTCGCCCGGCCTCTACGGCGCGGCGACGCCGACCGTCTTCGCTTCGTCTCCCTCCACAGGCCCGGCAAGCCGCTGCGCGGCGTACACGGGGATGATCGAGATGAGGACGACGACGAACGCGACGACGTTGATGACCGGCAGCTGTTGCGGTCGCGCGAGGTTCGAGAAGATCCAGATCGGCAGCGTCTGGTCGGCCCCGGACGTGAAGACGGTCACGATGACCTCGTCGAACGAGAGCCCGAACGCCAGGAGACCGCCGGCGAGGAGGGCCGTTCCCATCGCAGGGACGATCACGCGGCGAAAGGTTGTCCAGCTGTCGGCGCCGAGGTCCGACGACGCCTCCTCGAACGACTGCGACGTTCGCCGGAGTCGTGCGACGACATTGTTGTAGGCGAGGACGATGCAGAACGTCGCGTGCCCGATGACGATCGTCGCGAGCCCGAAGCCGATGCCTATCGGCTGCAGCACCGTGGTGATGGTCGCGTTGAGCGCGATGCCCGTGACGATCCCTGGCAAGGCGATCGGCAACACGACGAGGAACGAGAGCGCGTTCTGTCCGAAGAACCTAAAACGTGACATGGCGAACGCGAGCGCCGTCCCGAGCACCAGCGCGGTCAGCGTGGCGAAGACGGCCGCCTTGACGGAGAGCAGGAACGCGTCGCGCACGTCCTCGTCGCGGAATGCGATCGAGAACCACTTCGTCGTCCAGTTCTCGATCGGCCACGCCTGCGTGATGTTCTCGTTGAACGCGTAGAGCGTGATGATCACGAGCGGGAAGTAGATGAACGCCAGCACGAAAGCCGTCGCAATCCGCAAGAACCAGCGTGTGGCGCGCCCCTCGACCATCACTCAGAGGTTCTCGAACGCCCCGAGCCGCTTCGCCACGTACAGGTACGCGATCATCACCGCGATCGGGACGAACGCATACGCCGCCGCGAACGGCAGGTTGTTGGCGACACCGATGTTGTCGTAGATGACGTTTCCGATGAACTGCTTGCTCGAGACGACCTCGGGCGTGATGTAGTCGCCGAGGGTCAGGGAGAAGGTGAAGATCGAGCCCGCGACGACCGCCGGGAAGGCGAGCGGGAGGACGACCCGCGCGAACGTCCGGCCCGACCTCGCGCCGAGGTCGGCCGAGGCCTCGAGCAGCGACGGCGAGATCCGCTCGAGCCCGGCGTAGACGGGGAGGATCATGTACGGGAGCCAGAGGTACGTGAAGACGAGCCACGTGCCGACGAGCGAGTAGCCCGGCCCCTCGATTCCGAACGGCGCGAGCATCCAGTTGAGCACCCCGTTCTCCGCGAGGATCGTCCGCCAGGTGTAGACCTTCACGAGGTAGCTCGCCCAGAGAGGGATCAGGATCGCGACGACGAGCACTCGCCGCATTCGGCGAGACGCCATGCGGGCCAGGTAGTAGGCGATGGGGAACGCCAGGACCGCGCAGGCGACCGTGACGGCAGCCGCCATGCCGACCGTTCGAACAGTGATCCTGCGGTAGACCGGCTCGGTCAGGAGCGTCTCGAAGTTCTTCAGCGTCCAGTCGTGCACGACCTCCTGCGTGAACGGGTCGAGCCGCCAGAACGCCGCGATCAGCATGACGGCGAGCGACCCGATGTAGCCGACGACCAGCCACCCCACCGGGCCGGCGAGGAGCGCACCGAGCCTCACGCGAGGATGCCGGTAGAAGAACGTGGAGAGCTTCCGGCCCGCGCCGGGGCTCTGCAGCTCGCGTTCGGTCGGCGGGGCGCCGCTCACATTAGACCGCCGCGCCGAGAGGGAGCCGGATCATTCCGGCTCCCTCTCCCATGCTGCGAGGTCGTACCTAGCCTCTGATCTCTGTCCAGGCCTGCGTCCACTCGGAGTAGTCCTTGCAGACCTCTCCGCGATCGTCGCCACAGTCCGTGACCGGTGTGCTCCAGTAGTAGACCTTCGAGAAGTAGTCCTCGTCGGTCGCGTGGAACGTCGTGCAATGGTCGGGGTCCTGCGTGAGGCTGCAGGCCTCCTCGCTGACCGGAGCTTCGCCGAAGTACTCGGTGGCCTTCGCGTTCGCCTCCGGGCTGATGATGTAGTCCATCCAGAGGTACATGCAGTTCGGATGGTTCGCGGTCGACGCGATCATCCACGTGTCCGACCATCCGGTCGAGCCCTCCTCCGGAAGGGTCCCTTCAACGGGCGCCGGAGGATCCGCACCCTGGAGCTGGTTGACCTGGTACTGCCAGGTCGTACCCGCCGTCGAGTTGCCTCCTGCGAACGACTGGATCTGCGTTGCCGCCGAGGTCCAGTACTCGCCCGCGATCTCCGCCTGCTGCTTGAGCAGAGCGACAGCGGCATTGAACTGCTCTTCGTCGAGCTCGTACGGATCGGTGATGTTCAGGTCCGGCTGCGTCGCCATCAGGTAGACGGCCGCGTCGGCGATGTAGATCGGGCTGTCGTAGATCGAGATCTTCCCCGCCGCCGGCGAGTCCGTCTCCCACACGATGCTCCAGCTGTCCTGCGCCCCGGGGATCTCGTCCGTGTTCCAGATGAGCAGGTTCGCACCGCGTCCGTGGGCGACCCCGTAGGACACTCCGTCCACCGTGTTGTGCGGCTGGCCCTTGAGCCCCTCGAACACGTTCTCGTAGTTCGGAATCAGATCGTGGTTCACGGGCGCGACGTCCTTCGCAGCGATGAGACGCAGCGTCGCGTCGCCTGATGCCGAGACCCCGTCGTAGTTGCCGGTTCGCATCAGCGTGACCATCTCGTCCGAGGTGGCACCCAGCTTCGCGTTCACCTTGCAGCCGGTCTGCTGCTCGAACGGCGTCACCCAGTCCTTCTCGACGTATCCGGACCACGCGACGAGATCGACCTGCCCTTCGGCTGTCGCGTTCTCCTGGATCTCCTCGAGCGACGAGCCGAGCCCTTCC
>Ga0209109_10002450_pt1 | contig 10191 bp, 9 predicted proteins | sample Rifsed10ft2_FD_184004 | JGI IMG/M metagenome (GOLD analysis project Ga0209109, IMG submission 184004) | Soil microbial communities from Rifle, Colorado, USA - sediment 10ft 2 (version 2) | ecosystem: Environmental > Terrestrial > Deep subsurface > Rock core/Sediment | place: Rifle, Colorado... | reverse complement strand
CCTGCCGATACTCCTTCACCCCGGCGCTGTACTTGCCGGCTGCTGCGGTCTGTGCCATGCGTTCCTCCTGGAAGGCTCAAGCGCAGCCTAGCCTCCTCGTGACATAAGGGCTATTCACATTTTGTTGGCCCTGCCATAAGATTTACTTTGGCTTTGCAAGGGACCGAAATGAGAAGCGCCACGCTGCGGCAGCTGCGCACCTTCACCGAGGTGGCGCGGCGCCTGAGCTACACTGCCGCCGCCAAGTCGCTGCACCTCACGCAGCCCGCGGTCTCGATGCAGGTGCGCCAGCTGGAGCAGGCGGCGGGACTGCCGCTGCTGGAGCAGTTCGGCAGGCGGGTTCACCTCACCGACGCAGGGCGCGAGCTGCTGCGCTACGCGGCCGGCATCTCCGACCTCCTGCGCGAGGCGGAAGACGCCATGAAGGCGCTGCAGGGGGTGGGCGGCGGCGAGCTCTCCATCGCCGTGACCTCCACGGCGAAGTATTTCGCCCCGCGCCTGCTGGCCGAGTTCCGCCGCAGTCACCCGGAAGCGCGCCTGCGGCTCGCGGTGAGCAACCGCGAGGCCGTGGTACGCGAGCTCACCGACAACACGGTGGACCTCGCGGTCATGGGCCGGCCGCCGCGCGGCCTGGACACCGAGGCCGCGCCCTTCGCCAGGCACCCGATCGCCATCATCGCGGCGCCCGACCATCCCCTGGTGGGCCGCAAGCGAGTGCCGCTCGAACGGCTCGCCGGCGAGACCTTCATCATCCGCGAGCGCGGCTCGGGCACCCGCGCCGCGATGGAGCACGTGTTCGCCGAGCGCGGCTTCAAGGCGGGCGAGACGCTCGAGATGAGCAGCAACGAGACCATCAAGCAGGCGGTGATGGCCGGGATGGGCATCGCGTTCCTGTCGATGCACACCATCGGCCTGGAGCTGCGCGCCGGGCGGCTGGCCCTGCTCGCGGTGAGCGGGCTGCCGGTGATGCGCGAGTGGTACGTCATCCACCGCCGCGGCAAGCGCCTCTCGCCGGCGGCCCAGGCCTTCAAGTCGTTCCTGCTCGAGCAGGGTGCCGCGCTCATCGAGCGCACCGTGGGCTGAGCGCGCCGCTCGCTACAATCGGCGCCATGGCCCTGCTGCCCTTCTCCAGCCCCCAGGACTTCGAGCACCGCGTGCACGGCGCGGGAAGCGCCGAAAGCCTGTGGTTCGTGTTCCGCGGCGACCGGCTGCTGGTCGAGGTGGGACCGCCCGACCCGCGGCCGGGCGACGACCCGCGCGTGCGCGAGCGGCCGAGCTGGGCGCGACTGCCGTTGCAAAAAAACAACAACCTCTTGTGGTCTACGCCGCTCCGTACGCTGTATCTAGGGGGGCTTCGCGGTTGCGACTGCTGGGCCGCCGAGGTCGCCGAGGCGGGGCCACCGCCGGGCCACGACTGGGTCGGCCTGCGGGCCCTGTTCTCGGTGCTGGAGGACGCGCACTTCGCGCTCGCGGGCCGGGCGCTGCAGCTGCTGCAGTGGGACCGCGACCACCAGTTCTGCGGGCGCTGCGGCACGCCGACGCAGCCGCGTGCCGAGGAGCGGGTGCGCGTCTGCCCGGCGTGCAAGCTCGCCGCCTACCCGCGCGTGGCCCCCGCGGTGATGGCCCTCGTGCGCCGCGAGCGCGCGCTGCTCCTCGGGCGCAGCCCGCATTTCCCGAGCGGCATGTACAGCGCGCTCGCCGGCTTCGTCGAGCCCGGCGAGACGCTCGAGCAGTGCGTGGCGCGCGAAGTCGCCGAGGAGGTCGGCGTAACGGTGACGAACCTCGCCTACTTCGCCAGCCAACCGTGGCCGTTTCCCCACAGCCTGATGATCGCCTTCGTCTGCGACTGGGCGGGCGGCGAGATCCGGGCGCAGGAAGGGGAAATCGAGGCCGCGGATTGGTTCGATGTATTGCAATTGCCTAAACTTCCAAGCAAAATCTCGATCGCGCGGCGCCTGATCGACGCGGTTTCTGCGGAGATCCGGCGCCAAATTTAAATCGGCGCTTAGCTTCGCATGCGTAAGTGCGGGGCGGCCCAAGCGGGGTATTGCACGAATTGAACGATATCGAACGACTCGGTTTTTCGCCGCAAGGCGGACACGCGGGGGCGCAGCCTGGAATACGTGCAGGGCTGCGCCTTCTCGTTTTTCGGGGGGAACGGACATGAACGGTCTGCATCTCATCGGTGATCTGGGCGGCTGCCGCTGCGACCCGCGGCTGCTGCTCGACGGCGCGCAGTTCAAGGGCAAGTGCCTGGAATTCGTGCGCGACGCCGGCCTGACGACGATGGACGCGAGCTTCCACCAGTTCGACGGCTCCGGCTTCACCGGCACCGTGGTGCTCGCCGAGTCGCACCTCGCCATCCACACCTGGCCCGAAAAGCAGGGGCTGACGCTCGACGTCTACGTCTGCAACTACAGCGACGACAACAGCCACAAGGCGAGAAAGCTGTTCGACACCATCATCGCCTACTTCCAGCCCACCGAGTGCGCGCGCCACGAAGTGGAGCGCGGCGCTCACCTGCTGATGGAGCCGCTCAACGACTCGACCGGCTTCTACATCAAGGCCACGCGCCAGGTCGGCGACTGGCAGACGCGCTTCCAGCACCTGCAGGTCTACGACACGCCGCATTACGGCAAGATCTTCCGCCTCGACGGCTACAACATGACCTCCGAGAAGGAGGAGTTCGTCTACCACGAGAACCTGATGCACCCGGCGCTCACCGCGCATCCGGCGCCGAGGAAGGTGCTGATCATCGGCGGCGGCGACGGCGGATCCTCGGAAGAGGCGCTCAAGCACCCCGCGGTCGAGCAGGTGACCATGTGCGAGATCGACCCGGACGTGATCCAGGTGGCGAAGGAGCACTTCCAGGCGGTGCACCACGGCGTCTTCGACAACCCGAAGCTGCGCGTGCTCGTCGGCGACGGCATGAAATTCGTGCGCGAGACGCAGGAGCGGTTCGATCTCATCGCGCTCGACCTGAACGACCCCATGGGGCCGGCCGAAGCGCTGTATTCCGCCGAGTTCTTCCAGCAGTGCCGGCACGCGCTCGCCCCGGGCGGGGCGCTCGTGCTGCATATCGGCTCGCCGGTGGCGCAGCCCGAGCGCGTGGGCGAGCTCGCGCAGCGCCTGAACGGCATCTTCCGCATCGTGCGGCCCTACACCATGTACATCCCGTTGTACGGGTCGCTGTGGGCGATGGCGGTGTGCTCGGACAAGCTCGATCCCAAGGCCTACACCGCCGACGAGATCGACCGGCGCATCGAGCAGAGGAAGATGGCCGAGCTGCGCTACTACAACGGCGAGACGCACGAGGGCGTGTTCGCGCTGCCCAATTTCGTGCGCGACCTGGTGACGCCGCCGCGCCTGAAGCAGCAGACGCGCAGCCGGCGGCTGGGCGTCGTGCGCGCCGCAGCGAAGTAAAGCTTAGTACTTAGCTCCGGCCTTCAGCAGCAGCGATTCGCTCGCGCCGTCGCCGGTGTCGCGCGCCATCTCGAGCGCGACCTCGCCGCCCGGCGCCTGCAGGTTCGGATCGGCGCCGCGCTCGAGCAGCAGCTGCACCATGCCCGCGTTGCGCAAGAGCACGGCCGCCATCAGCGGCGTGAGGCCGTTCGAGTCCGGCTTGTCCACCCAGCGGCCGAGGTCGAGCAGTTCCGACACCGCCTCGCGATCGCTGTACAGCACCGCGGTCATGACGTCGTTGTACTTCGGATTGATGGGCGGCGGACCGCGCAGGGGCGCTACCGCGGGCGGCACGACAGCTGTTGGCGCCACCAGGGGCGGCGCGGGCTTGGGCTCGGCAGCGGGCGGCGGCGAACTCGGGGCAGGCGCGGGTGCCGCCGCCATCACGACGGGTGCCGGCTTGGGTTCGGGCTTTGGGGCGGGCTTCGCCACCGGCTTGGGTTCGGGCGCCGGCTTCGCCGCCGGCTCGGGTTTCGGCTCGGCCTTGGCCACGGGTTCAGGCTTGGGCTTGGGCGCGGGTGCCGCCACCGGTTCGGGCTTCATCGCGGCTGCGGCAACCGGCACTGGCGCCGCCGGCGCCTTGGCCACAGCGACCGGGGCCGGCTTCGGCTTGGCCTGAACCGGCATGGGCGGCGGTGTTTCGTCCAGCAATGCCGGCAGGTACTGGTAGGCGAGATAGCCCAGACCGGCGACCAGCACCAGCACGAGCAGCCCCACGCGCGCGCGATCGGACGCGAGCGCGCCGCCTGTCTCGGGGGCCGGATCCGGCGCCTGCGACTCGATCGCGTCCTTTTTCTTCTTGCCAAAGCCGAACATGGTGCCTCCCTGGCGATGCTCAGTCGGTCGTCTTGAGAACGTCGCGCACGATGTCGAACAGCCGGTCGATGTCGCTCTTCGCGATGATGAGCGGCGGGGCGAGCGCGATGATGTCGGCCGCCACGCGGATGTAGGCGCCCCGTTCGAACGCCTTGATGTGCGCGTCCAGGGCGCGTGCGCCCGGCGCCCCGGCGCGCGGGGCGAGCTCGATGGCGGCGATCAGGCCGATGTTGCGGATGTCGATGACGTTGGGCAGGCCCTTCAGCGCATGCGCCTGCTCCTCCCAATACGACCCGAGCTCGGCGGCGCGCGTGAACAGCCCTTCCTCCTCGTACACCTGCATGGTCGCGAGCCCCGCGGCGCAGGCGAGCGGGTGCGAGGAGTAGGTGTAGCCGTGCGGCATCTCGATCGCCTTCTCCGGTCCGGTCATGAACGCCTGGTAGAGCTGCTCGCGCATGAACACCGCACCCATCGGCACGGTGCCATTGGTGATGCCCTTGGCGGTCGTGATCAGGTCGGGGATGACGTTGAAATGCTGGGTGCCGAAGGTCTTGCCGAGCCGGCCCCAGCCCGTGATCACCTCGTCGAAGATGAGCAGGATGCCATGCCGGTCGCAGATCGCGCGCAGGCGCTCCAGGTAGCCCACCGGCGGCACCAGCACGCCGCCGGAGCAGGCGACGGGCTCGACGATCAGCGCGGCGATGGTCGAGGGGTCGTGCAGCGCGCACAGGCGCTCCAGGTCGTCCGCCAGCTCCGCCCCGTGCTTGGGCTGCCCGCGCGAGAAGGCGTTCTTCTCGGGATCGTGGGTGTGGCGGATATGGTCGACCCCGGCCACCAGCGCGCCGAAGATCTTGCGGTTGCCGACCATGCCGCCGACCGCGGTGCCGCCGAAGTTCACGCCGTGGTAGCCGCGCTCGCGGCCGATGAGGCGCACGCGGTGGCCCTCGCCGCGCGCGCGGTGATAGGCGAGCGCGAGCTTGAGCGCCGTGTCCACGGATTCGGAGCCGGAGTTGGTGAAGAAGATGCGCTTCAGGTCCGCGGGCGCGAGGCTCGCCAGCTTGTCGGCGAACTCGAAGGCGAGCGGATGCCCCATCTGGAAGGTGGGCGCGAAGTCGAGCTCGGCGACCTGCTTCTGCACCGCGCGCACGATCTTCTCGCGGCAGTGCCCGGCATTGACGCACCACAGGCCCGAGATGCCGTCGATCAGCTTGCGGCCCTCGGGCGTGAAGTAGTGGATCCCTTCCGCGCGCGCCAGCAGGCGCGGCGCCTTCTTGAAGTGCCGGTTCATGCTGAACGGCATGAAGAAGGCCGAGTTCTCGAGGCTGGGGGGCGTGGCGCGATCGTTCATGTCGGTTCTCCTAGGCTGCCGCGCGCGCCGCGCCCGCGATTTCCGCCTTGCGCAGCGCGGCGTGCAGCAGCACGTTGCAGCCGGCGGCCAAATCCGCCGGCGTGGCGCTTTCGATCTCGTTGTGGCTGATGCCGCCCGCGCAGGGAATGAAGATCATCGCCGTGGGGGCGATGCGCGCGATGTACACGGCGTCGTGCCCGGCGCCGCTGACGATGTCGAGGTGGCTGCAGCCGAGCGCGCCGGCCGCCTCGCGCACGCTCGCCACCAGGCCGGTGTCGAACTCACAGGGCGCGAAATACACGCTCTCGCGCAGCTCGATCCGCACCCGGCATTCGGCTTCGATGGCCCTCGCGGCGCGCTCCAGCTCGGCGCACATGGCATCCAGCGTCGCAGCCTTGGCGTTCCTGAAGTCCACCGTCGTGCGCACCTCGCCGGGTATGACGTTGCGCGAATTCGGCTTCACCTGCATGAAGCCGACCGTGCCGCGCGCGGTGTCCGGGAAGCCGCGGGCGATGCGGTTCACCTCCAGCGCGAGGCGGCTCGCCCCAATCAGGGCATCGCGCCGCAGCGCCATCGGCGTCGGGCCCGCGTGCGCGTCCTGGCCGAGCACGGTGACGTCGTACCAGCGCTGGCCGAGCGCGCCCTGCACCACGCCGATCGTCTTCTTCTCGTTCTCCAGGACCGGGCCCTGCTCGATGTGCGCCTCGAAATAGGCGCCGAGGCGGTGCGCCCGGGCGGCGCCGGCGTAGCCGATCGCCTGCAGCGCGTCGCCGACCGCGATGCCCTCGATGTCCTTTTGCGCGCGCGCGTGCTCCAGGGTGAACACGCTCGCGAACACGCCCGAGCCCATCATCACCGGGGTGTAGCGCGAGCCTTCCTCGTTGGTCCAGGACACGACTTCGAGCGGCGCGCGCGTGGCGACGCCCGCGTCGTTCAGCGTGCGCAGCACTTCCAGACCGGCCATGACGCCGTAGGCGCCGTCGAACTTGCCGCCCGAGGGCTGCGAGTCGAGATGGCTGCCCATGGCCACCGGCGGCAGCGCCGGATCGGCGCCCGCGCGGCGCGCGAAGATGTTGCCGATGGCGTCGACCTCCACCGCGAGGCCGGCCTCGCGCCCCCAGCGCGCGAACAGGTCGCGCGCGCCCCGGTCCTCCTCGGTCAGCGTGAGCCGCTTCACGCCGCCTTTGGGCGTGGCGCCGATCTTCGCCAGCTCCATGAGCGAGTCCCAGAGCCGGTCCGCGTTGATGCGCAAGTTGTCCATGGCGGCGATTGCTGTGGACAAGCTTACCCCATTACACTTTTGTCATGAATCCCTTTGATCTGAAAGGCAAGACCGCGCTGGTGACGGGCGGCAACGGCGGCATCGGCCTGGGCATCGCCAAGGGCCTGGCGCAAGCCGGCGCGAAAGTGGCCATTGCGGGCCGCAACGAGGCCAAGAACAAGGCCGCGCTGCAGGCTCTCGGCGCCCAGGCGATCGCGGTGAGCGGCGACGTGAACGATCCCGCCGCGGTGAAACGCATGGTCGCCGAGACGGTCAAGGCGTTCGGCGGCCTCGACATCCTCGTCGCCAACGCCGGCATCAACCTGCGCAAGCCGCCGCAGGACTACACGATCGAGGAATGGCACCGCATCATGGACACCAACCTCACCTCGGTTTTCGCGTGCTGCCAGGCCGTTTATCCGGAGATGCAGCGCCGCGGCGGCGGCAAGATCGTCACCATCGGCTCGATGACCAGCATCTTCGGCTTCGACGTCGGCCCGGTCTACGCGGCGAGCAAAGGCGCCGTGGTGCAACTGACGAAAAGCCTCGCCGCGGCGTGGGCGAAGGACAATATCCAGGTCAACAGCATCCTGCCGGGTTTCATCGACACCGAATTGACGCAGGGCGCGCGGCGCGTCATTCCCGGCATGCACGAGCGCGTCGTCGCCCGCACGCCGGCGCGGCGCTGGGGCGAGCCCGCGGATCTCGCCGGGGCGGCGGTGTATTTCTGCAGCCGCGCGAGCGATTTCGTCACCGGCACGGCGCTGCCGGTGGACGGCGGCTTCTCCAGCTCGATGTTCTAGCGCGCGTTCAGCCCGGCCAGGCGACGATCTTCTGCTTCTGCTCGCCCAGGCCGCGGATGCCCGCCGTCATCACGTCGCCCGGCTTGAGCCACACCGGGGCGGGCTTGATGCCCATGCCGACGCCCGGCGGCGTGCCGGTGGTGATGATGTCGCCGGGCAGCAGCGTCATGTACTGGCTGACGTGCGATACGATCTGCGCGACGCTGAAGATCATGGTGCGCGTGTTCCCGGACTGCATGCGCTTGCCGTTGACGTCGAGCCACATGTCGAGGGCCTGCGGATCCTTCACCTCGTCGGTGGTCACGAGCCACGGCCCGATCGGCCCCGCGGTGTCGAAGCCCTTGCCCTTGTCCCACTGGCTGGTGGCCATCTGGAAGGCGCGCTCGGACACGTCGTTCACCACGCAATAGCCGGCGACGTGCTCGAGCGCCTTGTCGACGGCGACGTACTGCGCCTTGCTGCCGATCACCACGCCGAGCTCGAGCTCCCAGTCGAGCTTGGTCGAGCCCTTGGGCTGGATCACATCGTCGAAGGGCCCGCTGATGCTGCTCGTCGCCTTGGAGAACACGATCGGCTCCGTGGGCACCGGCAAGTTCGCCTCTTTCGCGTGGTCGCTGTAGTTCAGGCCGATGGCGATGAACTTGCCGATGCCGACGTAGGGCACGCCCAGGCGCGGGCTGTTGGAGACCACCGGCAGCGACTCGGGCTTCACCTTGGTCAGCATCTTCAGCCCGCGCGGCGACAGCTCGTTCGGGCCGATGTGGGCGACCACCTTGGACAGGTCGCGGAGCTTGCCCTCGCCGTCGATCATGCCGGGCTTCTCGAACCCGTCCTTGCCGTAGCGGCACAGCTTCATATGGTCATCCCCCCGTCTATTGAGTACATGTTGCCCGTCGCGAACAGCGATTCGTCCGAGGCGAGGAAGACCAGGATGCCGGTGATGTCCTCGACGCTGCCGAGGCGGCCCATGGGCTGCCGGGCGATGAAGTCCTTGCGCGCTTGCGCCGGGTCGGCGAAGGCGCTGATGCGCTCGCCGAGCGAGGGCGTGTCCACGGTGCCCGGGCCGATGCAATTGCAGCGGATACCCTGCTTCACGGTGTCCGCGGCGATCGCCTTGGTGAGGCCCACCACCGCCGCCTTGGTCGCGCCGTAGACGAAGCGGTTGGGCAGTCCCTTCACGCTCGAGGCGATCGAGGACATGTTGATGATCGAGCCCTTGCCCTGCTTCAGCATCGCGGGCAGGAACGCGCGCGTCACCAGGTACATCGACTTCACGTTGAGATTGAAGCTGAAGTCCCAGTCCCTGGGCGTGCACTCGAGGATCGTGCCGTGGTGCACGTAGCCCGCGCAGTTGAACAGCACGTCGACGGCGCCGACCTCGGCGGCGAGCTTCGCGATCGCGGCCTCGTCGGTCACGTCGAGCACGCGCGTGCGCATGCCGTCCTTGCCTTCCAGGTCGGCGAGCGCCCTGGCGTTGACGTCCGTCGCCCACACTTTCGCGCCTTCGCGCGCGAAGGCGAGCGCCGCGCCGCGGCCGATGCCCTGCGCGGCGGCGGTGATGAATGCGGTCTTGCCTGCGAGTCTGCCGGCCATGCGCTGCTCTCTTTTTCTCCCTGGGCGGGGGAGCGATTATAAATGCAACGGGCGCCGGGTGGCCCCGGCGCCCGCGACACCGCGATTTTGCGAAATGCGCCTTACTTGCTGAGGTAGATCTTGTCCTTCCAGTAGAACTCGCCCGCGAAGTTGTACGGCGGGAACCAGGACATCTTGAACGGCACGATCACCTCGGCGTACTTCTTCTGACTCTCGATCACCTTGCGGTAGAAGGGATCCTTGGCCGCGTACTCGGCCTGGATCTTCTCCCATTCCCTGAGGAAGTTGGTCAGGATCTCGTCCGGGGTGCGGTGCAGCTGGGTGCCGCCCTTGATCAGGTCCTGGCAGGCGTCCGCGGTTTCCCGATTGAAGGCGAAGTTGCGCTGCGTAGTCGCGTAGATGCTGGCGACCTTGATGATCTCCTGCAGGTCAGGGCCGAGCTTCTTCCAGACGTTGCCGTTGATCATCAGCTGCCCGCCGGTGACCGGCTCGTGCATGCCCGGGGTGTAGTAGTGCTTGGCGACGTTGTGCAGGCCGAGCTTCTTGTCTTCCAGGCAGTTGATCCATTCGGCGCCCTCGATCACGCCACGCTCCATCGCCGGCACGATCTCCCCGCCGGGCAGTGTCACGACCGACACCCCGAGCCTGCCGTAGGTCTCCGCGCCGATGCCGTAGATGCGGTACTTCATGCCCTTCAGGTCGGCCAGGCTCTTGATCGGCTTCTTGAACCAGCCCATGCCCTGCGGATAGTCGGTGGGCACCGGGAAGCTGACCAGGTTCAGCTTGATGATGTCGCGGTAGAACTCCTCCAGCAGCTTCATGCCGCCGCCGTCGTAGTACCAGCCGAAGTAATCCACGCCGTCCATGCCGAACAGCGGCCCGTGCGAGAGCGGAATGCCCGCCAGGCT
>Ga0209109_10002449_pt1 | contig 10191 bp, 6 predicted proteins | sample Rifsed10ft2_FD_184004 | JGI IMG/M metagenome (GOLD analysis project Ga0209109, IMG submission 184004) | Soil microbial communities from Rifle, Colorado, USA - sediment 10ft 2 (version 2) | ecosystem: Environmental > Terrestrial > Deep subsurface > Rock core/Sediment | place: Rifle, Colorado... | reverse complement strand
CCCCCCCCCGATCACCCTTGGAGACGGCCTTGGAAGCGGACATTTCTATCTGGCAGAGAACCGGACATTTCTACTTTGCGTTGACACGCGGAGGCAGGCAGGCCGTCAACGACCATTGATTGCAGGGTTGAGGTGAGTGAGGACAGGCAGGGTCGTAAGCCGGATTCTATGAGGTGCGCGTCCATTGGTTAAGGTCGGGAAGCACAGAGTGGCCAGCATAAACCGGCCGCTACACGGAGAGAAGAACCGGCGAGGCGCCGGCGCTACAAGAAAAGATGGCGGACCGGGCTGTAAACCGGATTTTGTTTGCTGCGGAGGGCCTAAGCTTCTAAGAACTCAGAAGATAGCTTGTAATTCCCTTCTCTACAGCGGAGGAGCGATAAGACGATTGATTCTCCACAGTCTCGCAAGTGGCGGCCGGCCGGCGCCGGGGGAACCAGACAGTCAGCTCAGAACGCACGGAACCGAGTGGAGCTGTCGCCAAACACAATAAATCATCGGCTCAGCTTGCGAAAGTTCTGGTTGCATGATGGCGTTATCCCACACTAACCTGATTTCTACTGGCGCGAAGAAGCTCCCAATGAGCACGGAAAGACCGACCGGGAGCGATTGAGTCTCCCTCGCAAGGGCTGGCGATGCACCGTGGCAAACTAAATCCTACGAAGACGTTCATCCGCTTTGAGAAGACCGAGATCGAGCAATCCATTCCGAATCGCTTCGAGCATCAGGTAACCGAGCATCCGGGCCGCACGGCGGTCAAGACCAGGCGCCACGCATTGACCTACGCGCAACTGAATGAATCCGCGAACCGGATCGCAAGAAAGATGGTGGAGCGCCGCGGGGAGGCATCGGAACCTGTGGCCCTGTTGCTGGAGCAGGGCGCGCCTCTTGTCGCCTCCATCCTGGGTGCGCTGAAGGCGAACAAGTTTTACGTTCCACTGGACCCTGCCTATCCTCATATCAGAATTAGACACATGTTGGAGGATTCTCAAGCCGCCCTGATCGCCACCGACAGTTCCAACCTTTCTCTGGCCAAGGAATTGGCCGGGGCATCATGCCAAGTGCTCTCCGTCGAGGAACTGTCGTCCCAAATACCCACAGAAAACCTGCGATTGCCCATACGCCCCGATGCGCTCGCCTACATTTTCTATACGTCGGGTTCCACCGGCCAGCCCAAGGGTGTGGTGGATACGCACCGCAACGTCCTCCACAATATCCAGCGGTATACAAACAACCTGTCCGTCTCGGCCGACGACCGGCTGACACTGCTGCAGTCGTGCAGTTTCAGCGGTTCAGTGTCGAGCCTGTTCTGCGCCTTGTTGAATGGTGCGTGCAGTTTCCCATTCGACCTTCGTGTGGAAACGCCGGACGAGCTGGCCGCGTACCTGTTGCAAGAAGAGATCACAATCTATCACTCGGTCCCAGCGATCTTCCGCAGCTTCCTACGGGAAGACCGGATGTTCCCCAACGTACGCGTGGTCCGGCTGGAGGGCGACCAGGCGGCGAGGATCGACGTGGAATTGTTTAGGAAACACTTCGGTCCAGAGTGCATGTTGGTGAACGGCCTGGGCGCCACTGAGACCGGCATTATTCGCCAGTACTTCATGAGCCAGGAGACTCCCCTTCCGAAAGACCGCGTGCCCATCGGCTATCCAATCGAAGGAATGGAGATTCTCCTGCTTGATGAAGAGGAGCGGCAGGTTCCTGCAGGAAGTGCAGGCGAAATTGCGGTGCGGAGTGACTACCTCTCGCCGGGCTACTGGCGCAAACCGGAATTGACGCAAGCGGCCTTCCTCCCTGATCCACAGGGCGGCAACAAACGCATCTACCGTACCGGCGATCTCGGCCGGATGTGTGCGGATGGCTGCCTCGAACACCTCGGGCGAAAAGACTTCCGCGTAAAGGTGCGCGGGCACACGGTGGAAGTGGCGGAAGTGGAGATGGCACTGCTGTCTCATCCTGCGATCAAAGAGGCAGTGGTTGTGGCCAAGGAAGACCGCCGCGGCGAGCAGCGTCTGGTCGCCTATCTTGTGGCCGCAGGGAAACCGGCCCCAACCGTCAGCGCGCTCCGGCGGCGGGTAGCGGAATCCTTGCCCCAGCACATGATTCCATCCTTCTTCGTCTTCCTGGATGTGCTGCCGCTTACGCCAAACAACAAAGTGGACCGCAAGGCGCTGCCCGCTCCCGACAAAAGCCACCCGAGCCTCGACACCACCTTCGTGGCCCCCCGCGACCCCCTGGAACGCCAGATGACCAATCTGTGGGAAGAAGTCCTCGAGGTTCGGCCCATCGGTGTGCAGGACAACTTTTTTGACTTGGGCGGAGATTCCTTGCTCGCCGCACAGCTCTTTGCCCTCATCGAAAAGAACCTCGGCACCAGACTTCCTCTGTCTAAGCTTTTCGAGGCCCAGACGGTCGAGCAGTTGGCCGCCTTGCTCCGGTCGCACCCAACCGCTCCGCAGGCTTCCCTGGTGGCGATTCAGGCCGGCGGTTCGCGGCCGCCTCTGTTTGCAGTTCACGGCCACCGCGGCGAGGTGCTTTTCTACCGCGAATTGTCCGTGCGCTTGGGTCCCGAACAGCCGTTCTTCGGGCTGCAAGCGCAGGGTCTCGAGGGAGCACTGGCATCCTGCACCATCGAGGCCATGGCTGCCTCCTACCTCAGCGAAATCCGCAGCGTTCAGCCCACCGGGCCGTACTACCTCGTCGGTTACTGTTTTGGCGGGCTGGTGGCCTTCGAGATGGCGCAGCTGCTCCACACCCAGGGCGAACACGTAGCTTTGGTGGCGCTCTTCGATACGTACTTCCCTGGGCAGCGAGCCGTTTTCCCATTGAGCCACAAAGTCGCTCGTGCGTGGCTAAGAATCGCCACTCCACTCGCAGAACTCCGCTCACTGAAGACATTGAAGCAGATTCACAACTACCTTCGGATCAAGGCGTCTCGGCTGCGACAAATCGTGCGGGATACTCTTAGGAAGATGCGCGTCCGCGCCCTGCGTCTTCTCTGGCCCTTTGACTCCCACCGGGCACTCTCCAGGCCTCCGCTGCTCCGGGACCCATCAGAGATCAACATGCACGCAGCCCGTCTCTATCGCCCCAAACCTTATGCTGGGCAGATTGTTCTGTTCTCGAGCCGTGACACGCCCATTGGAATTTCCACCGATCCCAGATTGGGTTGGCGGGAAGTGGCCGCGGGTGGCGCACAGATTGAAACGGTTCCTGGTCACGTAGGTTCCATGCTAAAGGAGCCTCACGTCAAAGCGCTCGCGGAACGCCTGCGACAGCATCTCAACAGGAACGACGGCCTGATGGAGACCACTCCGCGGCCCATGGATCTGTAGGCCACCGTGATGTCCTGGGGGCCGGAAAGGACGAGGGAGTCTCGCGCTTCGCTTTCCGGACTCTCCTCAACGTGGTGCGTGCATTCGCAGAAGCAATTTACGCGCAGTTCCCGCGCAAGATGCCGGCGGTACAAGAAAAGATGGCGGGCAGGAGTGTAAGCCGGATTTTGTGCGCGGGGAATGAACGGCTGCTAGAAGTCAAAGCGGAGCACGACGTACACGTTGTCGTTCCGGTCGAACTGGCCCAAAAAGGTTGTCGGTCTGCGTCCTGCAAACACGTTCGCGCCCACGGTCAGGCTCAGCCTGTCAGTGATGGCGTGCCACACCTCCGGGATGAGCAGCGCGTCCTGGTCAGAAGGGCTGTAGAAGTTGAACAACGAGAGCTTCCAAGTCTGGTACTTCAGGAACTTTGTCAGGCGCAGGGTCAGCAGATGTCGCGTCCGATCTTGCACCGGGAATCCCGAAGGGAGGGTAGCTTTGTAGGCGGAGTAGTCGGTCAGAACCTCTGCGTAATACTGCGCGCCCAGGGTGAACTCATTGGCTAGTTGCTGCTGGTACCCGACCAGAAAGCGAAATTGCGAGTTGGAGATGGCAGGATCAGTGCCCCGGCGGTCATCCTGGGAGTCATAGTAGCCGGCTTCGACGCTGAGCAGCCCGTCTCCCAGGTTGCGCTGCCCACTGGCACCATAGACAGCAAGTCGCGGATAGAAGCCACGTAGTTGTGTGGGCAGCGGGAGTTGGTCAGGGCGAAACGAGGGCTGGCGCCAGTAGCCCCGGTAGGCGTAGAGAGAGACATCGCTTTTGAAAACCCGCCGATAGAGGCGGAGGGCAAACTCGCTATTGCCACTTGTGGTGGCCGGTTCGCGGAGAAGTCGGTTGGGAACATCGGCAAGCGGGTCAAAAAAGAAGAAACGTTCCGGTCCCGGCAGGTTATCCGGTTCAAAGAAGGGAACTACTACCAGCTCTGCGTTCAGGGCAGGCGTGGCCACGTGGAGCTTGGCAGCATCCACGCCCAACTTTAGGTACTCCAGTGGCCGCCCGGAAAAAAAGGCGCTCCAGTCTTTGGGAAAGACATCGTTGATAAAAAGCAGGTCGCCCACACCCCAAGTCACGATCTGGCGGCCAAGGCGCACATCGAACCGAGCCCGGGAATAGTTGAGGTAGGCCTCACGCACCACCCCATCGACCTTGTTGGTCACGGCATCGTGAAAAAGATCGCCCTTGAATAGGAAAGAAAGGTTTCCCTTGGCAGTGTCTCCAGAGAGCTCAAGCCGAAGCCGCTCGTCCGCCCAAAGAAAACGGCCCCCTTCTTCGCCTGGAGGATGAGCATCAGCTGTCCGCGCGGTGTAGTTTCCGAGCAGAAACCCGTGGATACGCAGGGGAAACTTTTTGTTGCCGGAAGTTGGAGCAGATTGCGCAAGAAGAGAGGAAGCGCTGACCAGAACCGCTAGTAGGATCGATGCGAAGTGAACTTGCATGTCATGGCCTGTAGCAATTTGGGCGACTCGCCGTCAAAGCTTCCGGCTCAGCGAATCCAACGGCCTGGAGGATTGCGGAGATAGCGTTCGCTGAACAGGCTGTCTTCCAGGCCAACGTTGTAGCTCACTTCGAGGAAAGTAACTTCGGTGTGGTGCCCATTCTGCACATTCTTCATCGTGCGCCGCACCGTGGTCCAGAGGCCCTGTATCTGCTTGACCTCGTCGGCGGTAAACACCTTGTAGAGCTCGTTCCGTTTGTCGTAGTACTCCTCGCGCCACAGCACGAAGTTCTCTTTGTCGATCCAGGCAAGCCGGTAGCTGAAGTCCACGCTCCGCTCGTCCTTCGGCACACTGCGGATGACGAAGACAGGCCTGCCGTTCAGTGTCTCCTCGCGCAGCAGCGTGTGGGTATCCTCGCCAACTTCGCGCCCGGAGACATCTTCATAGCTGAAATCGGAGCCGACGAAGCTGGAGCGCTTGTCATTGGCCGCAATGCGCCGGACGAGGTTCAGCGCGGGAAGGAACAGCCAGCGTTCCGCATCGCGGGGTGGATGCTTCCACACCATGAAGGTCATGCCGCGCACATCGCCCGGGCTGTGAAAGTAGATAAAATACCGCTGTTGCCCCCCCTCCGGCAGATTCTTCCGCAGCATGGTCAGCTCGCGGAGGCGTTCGCTCCCTTCCTTGCTGACGAGGCGCATCCGCAACCTAGCCTTCATGTCATTACCCGGGTAGAACAAGACCTGTTGGGTCCGAGCGACGATTTCCTCCGCTGGCAACGCTTGGGCATGCAGAGGGACCCAGGGAGAGAACAACAGCAGAGCCATCTGACCCAGGGGAACGCACTTGTGCAGACTACTCCTAAGCACGGGAGGCCTCCGGTTTCACCAGCCACGCGGCGGAGAGCGAGATCAGCGCCGGCAGCAGGACGATGGTCGTGGCCGCGGAAAGAAGCAGGATCGCGATCATGAACGCGCCCACGGTGATGTAGGGTGTGAGTTGAGCGAACAACATCACGGAGAACCCGGACGCGAAAAGCAGAGCGTTACGCAGGATTCCCATGCCCGGGCGGGCAACGGTCCATTGGAGCGAGCCAGGCAAGTCGCGGGTCTCGCGATAGCGTTGTTGCAAACGGCTCACGAAATGAATCGCGAAATCCACGGCCAATCCGAGCGAAAGCGTGGACAAGACGGAGATGGGCATGTCGAAGTCTTTGCCGACAAAACCAACCACTGCATAGATGAGCAGGATGGTGAACAGCAGAGGGATGAAGCTCACGAGGCCCCACTTCAGGGAACGATAAGCCAGGGCAAGGAGCACGAAAACCAAAATTGAGGAAGCAATGAACCCCGAGAGCATTCCCACCAATACTTCGTGGTTCCAGACCATGTTGAAGTAGGCAATGCCTGCTGGCTTGACCTCGACACCCGGTATGGGATGAGCCGCGACATAGTTCAGCGCGTCCGCCAAGAGAAGCCGAGCGTTGACGGCATCCCAGGACTTCAGTTGCACGATCACGTTTGCTTTCTGGTAGGGATAGTCCACGACATTATTCAAATCGCGTGGCTGGATGCCCATCTGGAGCAGTAGCAGATACTGGGCGATCTCGTCTTTGGAATCGGGAATCGAATCATAGCGCGGATCGTCACCGTGCAGGGTGCGGTTCACCCGCTTGAGATAGTCCGCGACGGAAAGCGTCTTGCCCACAAGCGGCTGGCTTTCGAGATATGTCTGTAGGCTCCGTAGGCCACGGAGCACCGTGGGCTCCTTGATGCCGTCGCTTTGGATACTACTGGCGACCAAGTACAGGGTGGCCGTCCCGCCGAGGTTCTCGTTTAGCACCCGGTCGGCCCTGCGTACTGCGCTGCCTTGCTTGAACCAGCTAATCATGTTGTTGTTGATGCGAACCCGCGCAACGCCCAGAATCGAAGCCAACGCCAACAGGGTTGCCACCAGTACCACGGCTTTGCGCCAGCGCAGGCTCGACTGTCCAAGTTTCGCGAGCCACACCTGGCCAGTTGCTGAGGAGAGTTGCTCCGGGACCATCCGGGGCAGCTTTTCCTCCCGGATCAGGGCCATGATTGCGGGCACGAGCGTGAAACTCATGAGCAGAATGACAAGGGTTCCGAAGGCGACCAGGAAGCCGAAAATCCGCACCGGGACAATTGGACCGATGCCCAAAGAAGCAAACCCGACGGTTGTGGTCAGATCGGAGTAGACGAGGGGGAGGCCGACGGCTCCCATCGTGGCCAGTATAGTCTCCCTCTTTCTGCCGACCTCCCCGTACCGAAAGTAGAACTCATTGAAGATGTGCACAGTGTCCGTGCTGATCGCCATCAGAAACACCGGGCTCATGGAGGCCATGATGTGGATGGAAATACCTAGCCAGACGAAAAGGCCCATGCTCCAGATGATGCTCACCATGGCCACAGCCATGTTGGCGAAGACCAGCGTCCAGTTCCGAAACATTAAGAACAGCACAATGACCATCACGACGCCAGCCAGCGGAGAGAAAAGCGCCATTTGGCGGAACATCTCCGCTCCAAACGTGTCACGGGCGACCGGGTCACCCGCCAAGTAGAACTTCTCGGGGCCTTGCTCGCGGCTGACAAGTTGCTGAATCCGGTCGGCGATTTGCTTGCCATTCGCTTTCTTCTCGATGGGGATGTAGATCGCAGTCATCTTGCCATCGATAGAAACTAGACGCGGCACCAGGAGTGGGTTGGCGAGTAACCGCTGCCGAAAGGCCGCCATCTGTTCGGGCGTCGCCGGAATCTCCGCGAGCAGCGACTGTGCCCGCAGGGTGTCTCCCTCGGAGGTCACGTCATCCACCGTTGGCAGCCCGATGACATCAGGTGCGATCACACCCGGCATCTTCAGGATCGCTCCGGTGATGGTCTCGATCCGGCGGAGTGTTCCGGGAGTAAAAATACCTTCGTCACTTTGGATCCCCAGAACGATTACGTCGGGGTGCAGGGCGAACCATCCTTCGACTTGGTCGTTGTACTGCCGCACCGGAGAGGTGATGGGCAGCATATTCTTGGGGTCCGTATCTGTCTTGATTTTGGGGAGCTGAGCAGCAAACAGCAGGGTGAGCGCAAGTGTTAGCCCAACCACCAGCCGAGGATGGTCGACCGAGAACTGAACCAGCTTCCCCATTATCAGAACCACCCGTAGGGAATGTTGGTTTTGTAGACCCGCCAGGAAAACAACGCGGCCAGCAGGATAAGCAGACCCGTCAGGAGCGGGTCGAAGCGAACGAACACCTGGAGGCCCAGCAGCACGAGCGTGGCGACAAAGAAGAGGCAGAACCCAGCCAGCTTCTTACGTCGCGCCCGCCATGGTAGGAGCTGTTCAGCAATCACAGGAGGAATTTGCTCACTCTGGACCTGTGTCAGCAGTGCTTCGATGCGCGGCTGAATGCCAAAGTGGACATAGGAGAGAAGAATCGTGAGGACCAGCAGCAGGATGGATTTTGCCAGGAGTATCCTATTCGTGAAAAGGACACTCAGTGATTCTCCCGGCAGAAGAATGAGCAAGATGCCGGTGACAAACGCGGTCACCTGGAAGACGAAGCAGCGCAGCGCATTGGTCTTGATCAAGTTCTCAAAGTAACGATCGACGGCATAAGGAGCCTTCCCAAAGCGCAGCCGCTCGTTGACCACAATCAGGTTGTAGAGCGGCGCGGCCATGAACACCACGGTCAGGATGTGCAGGAATTTGACCGCGTCGTAAGCGCTCATTGCGTAGTTCCCGCGCAAGATGCCGGCGGTACAAGAAAAGATGGCGGGCAGGGCTGTAAGCCGGATTTTGTGCGCGGCGTGTCCAAGGAGCGGCCAACGCCGAGCGGCGATCATTCCTCTGGGATTCGCCTCGCGGCGAACCTCAAGCGGCCTACCCGAGGGTTGTTCCGCCTCACGCCCCCGCACGAGGCAGAGGAACGGCAGGAGAACAGCAGATTCCTCGGTCCGCCATCGCAAACTATTGCCGGACCTCGGAATGACAAGTCAGCAAGATAAAGGGCACCTTGCCGAAGTGCCTGCGTCTCTGCACCGAGCGGAGGCGTGAGGATACGGGCCGGGCCAGCCCTCCCCTCCTATTTGGCCTTGCACCACGCGGGGTTTGCCGTGCGTCGCGCCTTGCGGCGCGACCGGTGGGCTCTTACCCCACCTTTTCACCCTTGCCAAGTACAGCGGATTTGAGAAGACCTGCGAGAGGTTTTCCTCCCGCGTGTCACTGAATCGCACCGCACCGGCGGTATGTTTTCTGTGGCACTGTCCGTAGTTCCCCGACCAGCACAGCCAAGATTGGCTGTGCCACCGAGAAACCCCCTGGCGTTACCAGGCGCGTTGCCCTGCGGCTCCGACGGGGTTTAACACCCGTGTCGGAGCAGGGTGTCCGGACTTTCCTCCAGGTCGATGCCTTGCGGCACCGGCCCAGCGATCGCCCGTCCTGCCCGCCAGAAACATTATAGTGCAGATTGGTGCGGCAGCTGAACACAGATAAACTACAGATGCGAATCCAGGTGTAAAGAACCAGGGCAAGGCAAGAAGAGGGATCATCGTAGTACTGCGTGGTAAGATGCGCACCCAAGACCTGCCGACTATGCCCCGTTCGTCCACAGCGCAGTTCGCGAACTCCAGAGAGGCGAAAGAGTTTCTCATCAGCAAGGTGGTGGGAGAGGCGAACCGTCGAGGGAGGCCGCTCTCTGAGCTCGAGAGGAAGATGCTTTACTTCACCGAAACGGAACCTTCGCTCCCGGACATCCTCGACGTCGAACAGGAGTTTCAGGAGAAGTACGACGACAACAAATATGAAGCGAAGATTTCAGAGTTGATGCACGCAGCCTACGAGCGGGAGAAGGCCGAGTCGCCGATTAAGTCGCAACAGTGGGATGACGCACTCAGAATGTTGAGAGGGCAGGACCATTACATTTTAGTGATGGCAGATCGTATTCGTTCTGGGACCCGAAGCGGGATTCTAGATTGGAAGTTGTGGAGCATTGGAATCATCGTGGCAACCGCTACATTAGCACTCGTCTTTTTCGGGTCGTGGCTCAATGGGCTGTTTCCATTCCCACAGAAATATCTTCTCCTGGTTTACCTGCTCGGTGCGGGCGCGCTGTGGGTGCTCTGGCGAATCGGGGTCATTGATAAACTTTTGGACTGGATCACAAAGCACATGGGCTAAAAACGGCAAAGAAGAACTGCGCGGAGGGCGGCCGATAAGATGGTACCAAGATCCCTCACTGCGCTCGGGATGACGCGGAGGGTCTGCCCGTGGCAGGCTACAGATTGAATCCCGCGGGGTGCTTCCAGTCCGCCGTGAGCTTGTAGATTCCCGCTTCGACAAAGATGCGGAAGATCTCGGCGTCA
>Ga0209109_10002447_pt1 | contig 10193 bp, 6 predicted proteins | sample Rifsed10ft2_FD_184004 | JGI IMG/M metagenome (GOLD analysis project Ga0209109, IMG submission 184004) | Soil microbial communities from Rifle, Colorado, USA - sediment 10ft 2 (version 2) | ecosystem: Environmental > Terrestrial > Deep subsurface > Rock core/Sediment | place: Rifle, Colorado... | reverse complement strand
ACCCCGCCGTGAGCAACAAGCCGTCTTTGCCCCATGTGTACGTGGCGTCTGGAATGTCTACCACGTGGACGCGCCGTACCACCCGGTCGAGGCCGCCCTCACCGGCGACCACGCGCGCCCTTTCAAAGCAGGGGAATTTGAGCGCCTCACGCAGAGTCAGCACGGCGCTAAGTTTCGTGTGTCACGGGGGAAGTGTCAAGTGTCGAGGCGCCGCTCTCCGAATTCTCTAAGGCGTAAGGGATTGGCCCAGACCTGATTTCAGCCCCACACCGCCTGCGCCGTCTCCGCAATCGTGCGCAGCTTGTATGTCTCGTCGTCCACCGTAATCGCGTTGCCGATGACTGAGGTGGCGAAGCCGCACTGGGGGCTGAGCGCCAGGCGTTCGAGCGGCACAAAGCGGCTGGCCTGCCTGATCCGCGCGCTCAAGTCGGCGACTGTCTCACGGCGTGAGGTTTTTGTCGTGACCAGGCCCAGCACGACGATCTTGTCGTCGGGCACTTCTTTCAACGGCTCGAACGAACCGGACCGCTCGGAGTCGTATTCGAGAAGCAACCGTTGAGCGCGGATGTTCTGGAAAATGGGGCGGGCGATCAAGTCGTAGCCGCCCTCCACCAGCCAGCGGCTGCCCTGGTTGCCCCGGCACAAGTGAAACCCAAACGTCACGTGCGGAAAGTCGCCCATGATGGCGTTGTCCATCTCGATGCCCTGTCGCAGCCATTGATCCAGGCGCCAGCCCTGTGATTCGTAGAAGGCGCGGGTCTTCGGGTCGAGCAACAGCGGATAATGCGGCGCGTCAATCTGGATGTACTCGCAGCCGAGGCGGACGAGTTCGGCGACCTCGTCGCGCAGGATGTCCACCACATCGGCCAGAAAGCTGTCGAGCGTGGGGTAGGCGGCCTTTGAGCGCTCCGCCGACCACAGGTTGGCGTACAGGCTGGGGCTGGTCAGCGTGATTTTGGGGATCAACCCTGTGCCTGCCGTCCGGCTCCGGAGGTAAACAAACTCTTCCGACGAGAGGTGTCGCTTGCGGCGCAGTTTGCCGACCACGCCCAACGCCTTCGGGCGCGGCGTGTGCCTGCCGCCTACCTGCTGGTCGCCTTTCCAATCGCCCCACAGAAAGGCGTCAAGGGTCCACTCGCCGACGCCCTCCACCAACTCGAGTAGCTGACTCTGAAACGAGAGCCGCCGCTGTTCGCCGTCGGTAGCCACTTTCAGCCTCGCCGCTCGTTGCAGCGCGACGGCTTCGTCCACCGCGTGATCTTCAACGTGCTTGAACTCGGCCGGCGTGATCCGTCCAGCGGTCACATCTTCTCTGGCCTTGAGCAATTCGGGCGGGCGGAGCAAACTGCCGACCACGTCAGTGCGGGCAGAGATCATGGCTTACTCGCTCCTGGCTCAGCGGTCAAGCTCCAGTTCAGCGCTGCTTGACGACATCACACAGCAACGCTTTATAAACCGGAAAGCCGGAAATGGGATCACGGTTATCGGGATCAGTCAGGTCATTCACATTTGCGCGCTGCCAGGGTTCAGCGCCGATAGGGCCGCCGCCGCCCATGTTCACCTCCACCACGCCGCGCACGATGTCGTCCGTGACGTGAGCACGGAAAGTCACTCGCCCGCGCAAGGAGACGACCTCCACCTCGTCGCCGTCTTCGATGCCGCGCGCCCGCGCGTCCTCGGTGTGGAGTTGAACCAGAGGCCACGGCTGCATCTTGACCAGCGCTGGGATGTTGTGGTGCTGCGAACGGAAGTCGGATTGAATACGTGCCCCGGAGTTAAAGACGAGCGGGTAGCGCGCGGCCAGCTCGGGCGTCGCCAGCGGTCCCTCTTTGGGTTCGGTATAGACTGGCAGAGCCTCATAACCGTGCTGGCGCAACCACTCTGAAGTAATCTCGAACTTGCCGGTCGGCGTTTCAAAGCCGGGCCGGCCATCGGCGCGCAGTTCGCCCCTCTCATACTTGCGGTAGCGCATTTCGGGTTCGGGGTACTGGATGCCCTCCGGGTGAGCGCGCAATTCGTCAAGGTTGACGCCGGTATCGCGCAGGGCAAACTGGATCATCGCCTCTTCTGTCTGCGGCCACAAATCGCCGTATCCTAACCGGCGCGCGAGTTCCGCGAAGATCAGGTAATCGTTGCGCGCCTCGCCGGGCGGCTCGATTACCTTCTGCCGCAGTTGAACGTAGCTCTCGAGCTGCATGTACGACTCGATTTCGAACATCGTCGTGGCGGGCAGCCGGAGGTCCGCGAACTTTGCGTCGGCGGTGGGGAAGCGGTTGACGGTCGCCAGAAAATCGAGTGAGGCCAGCGCCTTCCGCCACCGGCCAGGGTCGGGCCAGGCCGTGATCAGCGAGGCCCCGCTGATGATCAGGCCTCGAATGGGATACGGCTGGCCTTCGAGAATCGCGCGGGACAACTCCACCGCATGGGCTTCATGGCGCACTTCGTGATAGATCGGGTACTGGTCGGCGCCGATCGGCTTGCGGGCATTGGCCGGCGCTTGCGTCACCAGGCGGTTGAGGCGCAGGCGATCGCGCATCTTGAACAGCTTTCCGCCCGGGACGTCCAGATGTCCGGCCAATGCTTGCAGCGTCAAGATGGCGCGGATGGCCTGCACGCCGCTGTTGGAATATTCCAGCCCGCTATACATCAGGACCGCGCAACCCCGTGCGCGGGCGATCTCCCGCGCCAGCGCGCGAACCCTCTCTGCCGAGACCCACGTGATCTGTTCGACGCGCTCCGGGGTGAACTCACGCACGTAAGCGCGCAGTTCGTCAAAGCCGTGGGTCCACTTGCCGATGAAGTGGTGATCGTACAGGCCTTCTTCGATCAGCACGTGGATCGCGCCGAGCGCCAGCGCCCCATCGGTTCCGGGGCGCACGCCGATCCAATCGGCGCGCGTGGCGCGGGCGGTTTCGCTCCGGCGATGGTCAATCACGATCACCCTCGCCCCGCATGCCTGCGCGCGCTTGATCCGCCGCAGGTTGACCGGCGGCGAGTCGGTGGCCGGGTTCTCGCCCCACACCACGATCAACTCGGCGTGGTCAATGTCTTCGTGGATGTTGCGCATATAGTCGCCGAAACAGGCGCGCGGCGCAATCATCCCATACGAGACGTAGCACAGCGCGCCGACGCCGGTGGTGTTGGGGGAGCCGAATGGGAACAAGACCGCGTTCGCCGACGATTCGACGGTTCCGGCCGGCGAAAACATCTCGTTCAGCCCGTATTCAAAATTGCCGCGCCCGGTGTAGATGCAGACGGCTTCAGGGCCATGCCGGGCGGCGATCTCCCGCAGGTTATCCACCAAGATCGCGTAGGCGTCGTCCCAGCTGATGCGCTCAAATCGGCCTTCGCCGCGCGCGCCGACTCGCCGTTGTGGAAAGAGGAGCCGGTCGGGGGAATGGACGACTTCTGCGGCATGCACCCCGCGCGGGCAAACGATACCCTGGGGATGGTCCTTCAAGGGAACGAGGCGCTCGATCTTGCCGTGCGCGAGATGCACCTCCACGCCGCATCCCGCCGGGCACACGCCGCACAGGCTGACGATGGTTTTGTTCCGGGGATCTGATTCGACCGCTAACGGTGGTCCCATCGCATTCACCCGTGCATAGGCTGTGCCTGCTTCAGAATATACTCGATCTCACCCTCGATCGAGTCCGGCAGAGCTTCGACTTTGTACCCATCCATCAGCGCGACCGCGATCTCCCGCGTCCGGGCGTTCACATCTTTTGCGCCGCGTTGCTCCCACGGTTCGAGCCGCTGGCGGTCGAAGACCTGCGGCAGCCAGAGTTCGCGCCAATGCGCCAGGGTGTGGTCGTGGCTCATGAACTCCCCGCCCGGCCCAACCTCGCGGATCACGTCCACGGCGAGCGCCTCGTCGTCCAGCCGCACCCCGGCCACGAAGCGGCGGCATTCGGAAACGATCTCATTTGTGAGCACGATGAATTCCGGCGAGGCGGCGAGGCCGCTCTCCAAATATCCCACGTCGTGGTTCAGGTTGGTCTTGGCCAGCAGCGCCACGAGCGCCGAAAACTGGGCATCGGCGGCCGCCTGCCCATCCACGACTTTGCTGTCACTGTGCCCAGTGTATCCCCACACCGGCAAGCGGTAAAAGTGACCCATCTCGGCCGCCATCACTCGCGCCAGTTGAAACTCCGGAGCGCCGTAAACGCTGACCATCTCTTTCATGTCGAGGTGATGGACGCCATGCCCGTAAAGGAAGGGCGCACCGGGGTTCTTGAGTTGATGCATCACCAACCCACTCAGCGCCTCGGCGTTGCCGAGCGCCACCGACCCGGCGAGGGTGACGGGCGCCGTCCCCCCCATCATCGGCGCGGGAGAGTGGGTCACCGGGATCGAATGCTCGGCGCAGTAGAGAAGCTTGTCTACCGCTTCGAGCGCGTGGGACAGCGGGGTGGTCGGTTCGGAGTAGAGCAGGATGTTCGGGCATCGGCTCAGGGCTTCCATCCCCCCCGCGACGGCCGCCGCCACCGCCCCAATGGCTTCAATGTCGGCCAGGTCGTTGCACACGAACACAACGGGCTTGGTCGTGTTTCGGATCATGGTTGCGAACTGGTGCCGGAAATAGGTTTCGGTCGGCACGTCGCGCGGGATCCCGACTGACATGACAAAGCCGATCTCGGGCAGGGCATCACACAGACGGATGCAGTCGGCAACGTCCTTGACCTGGAAGTCACGCCTCTGGCCGGAGCGCGGATCCAGGTAGCGCAGCGTGTCGGAGCCGGGACCGAAATAGACTTCGTCGCCGTCCATTTTCAGGGCGACTTCTTCGGCGCCACGTTTGTAAAGGTTGAAGGCATGCGGCACGGCGCCGAGCGCCCACTCGACCAGTGCCGGTGGCATCTTCACGAGTTCGCCGTCTATGGCCGCACCCGCCTCCCGCAGGAGTTTAAGCCCTTTTTCGTTGTAAACCTTCACGCCGGTCTTGTGCAATATCTCGCACGAGGCTTGATGCATCCGTTGGCAGTCGTCCCGGCCCAACATGCTCATCTTCGGGCGGATGTGGGGCAGGTCAGGCAGCGGAGCGGCCCTGGTCATCACAGCGCGGTGGCTACGGCGGCGTTCCCTCATCGGCACGGTCTCCCGGAATCATGCTGCTTGCGCAAACGATCAGTCTCACGAACCGCCTCCTTCGACTTCGCGGCGCTCCCCCGTCGAGCGGGGCGAGACGGCGCTCAGGATGCTTTCGTGATGTACTGACTCTCCACCATCTCGGTGATTACAATAGTGATAGTTGTCCGGGTATTCTATGACGAGTGTCATATCCGGCGCTGCTGCCGGCGCGCCTGCGGCGGGCAGGCTGGAGGTGCCTGCGGCTTGCCCCTATTCCATTGTTCCGGCGTGAATACGCAGGGATTCGAGCGTCTCCCACTTGATGTTGACGCCCAGGCCGGGCGCCCCGGAGAGCGTCAGCGTACCATCCGCATCCGGGCGGGTGACGGCGGGCAGGATGAAGTCGCGGCGTTCGAGCACCCAGTTCGGCGGGTCATAGGGGAACTCGACGAAGGGCGCGCGCGAGACGGCGGCGAAGACGTGCAGGTTGGCGAGGAGCACCAGGCCATCGCCCCAGGTGTGCGGGGAATAGATCGCGCCCGCCGCTTGCACTTCCGCCGCAATCTGCCGGGCGCGCAGGATGCCGGTGCTCCACACCACGTCGGGCTGGTAAACGTCGAGCGAGCCGTGCCGCAGATATTCGCGCAGTTCGGAGAACTCGCGGTTGCCCTCGCCGCCCGCGATGCGCACTTTGGCGCGTCTTCGCAAGTCGGCGAGGCCCTGATAGTTGTGGCGATGCAGCGGCTCTTCGAGCCAGTACACACCCAGCTCGGCCAGCGCGTCCGCGACCCACAGTGCGGTTTTGAAATCCCAGGTTGGGGAGGCGTCCCACGGCATCTGCCAGCCCTGATTGGCGTCCACGAGAATGCGCATGTCCGGGCCGATGGCGTCGCGCGTGGCGGCCACCACGGCGATGTCGTCGCGTGGGTTTTCAGCGTGGAAGCGCAGTTTGAGCGCGGGGAAGCCCATCTCTTTCAGCTTCTTCGCGGACTCGGCCCGTTGCGCGGCTGGCTGGCGCTCGCCGCATGAAGCGTATAACGGCACGCGCCCACTCGCCCCGCCGAGGAGTCTCCACAGCGGCTGGCCCGTGATCTTCCCCATCAAATCCCACAGCGCCACTTCGAGCGGCCACATCCGGCCATAATGAAATTGCAGGTTGTCCAGAATTTGGACGTGGCGCTCAATCGCAAACGGGTCTTGGCCGATGAACAGATGCTCGTGGCCGGGGAAGCCCAGCATCGCGTCCCCGGAACCGACGCCCTCGTAATTGCCTGCGCGCACTCTGACCAGCGTGATGGTGAAACTCGTGCGCGGCTTAGGGTCCCACGCGGCGAGGAACGGCGGGTCGAGGGGCAGGCGGTAATAGCGGATTTCGACGGACTCGATTTTCATAACCGATCAATTCCGAGTTCGCTCAGGCATTCGGGCGTCGGCACGCCGGTGTCCGGGTCCCACTTCAGCAGCTCATAGTAGCGGCGCCTGGCCCAGTGGAACGACTCTTCGCTGATCTCCACACCGGCCAGCGGCCCGGTCTGAAAGGCTTTCATCACGCGCCTGGGGAGCCTGTCGTCGTCGGCGGTGAAGCCCTCGCGCAGGTTGAACAGCCGGGCGAGCGTCTGCGCGCGCGCGCCCACCGCCAGGATGTCGTGGATCGAATAGTCTATTCCCGTCACGCCGGAGAGCGCGGCGGCCATGTGGTCGTAGTGATAGGGGTAGAAGTGACAGTTCACCGCGCAGTCCTGGAAGTGCATCCAGTTTAATTCGTGGTAGAAGACCTGCAATTTGTCTTCGCCCAAATCGTCGGGGCGCAGGGGGCCGACTTTCTTCGTGAGCGCGGCGTTGACACGCTTAAGACCTTCGCCTTCGGTCACAAAGTCTGTGTCGTGCATGTTCATCATGTGGTCCGCCCCGACGGGCGCGACCGCGTAGCCCACCCCCAGAGCCTGCTTCAGGCGCGGCTCGTGCATGGGCAGCTCCTGCCCTTTGACGGTCAGGTTAAACTCCGCCGTCGCCGGGCCGAAGCGCTGGCTCATGCGCGCGACGCCGTCTGCCATGATCGCGCCAAACCCCTCGCGCCGTGCGATCATCTCCACCGCCCGCACCAGCATCTCCGCGTCGCCCCAGCGGAATTCCAGCCCGCCTGTGTCGTGCGCCGTGAGAATGCGTTTCTCGAAGCACTCCATCACAAACGCGATGGACGTGCCGCACGAGATCACGTCCACGCCGTTCGCGTTGCACAACTCATTGGCCTTTGCCACGGCGAGATTATCCGAGACCTGGCACGCCGCGCCGAGCGCCGCCATCGCCTCGTACTCCGGCCCGCCGTACTCCGGGTTGAGCTTCTGATAGGGATTGTCCGACTCTTGCTCGAAGACCTGCTTGCAAGTGATGGGGCAGGCCTGGCAGGTGTCGCGGTCTTTGAAGAACATCGCGTAGTTGCGCTCGCCGGTCAACAGGTGGCGCTCTTCAAACAACGGCTCGCTGAAGTTCCGGGTCGGCAGCGCCCCCCCGTAGCCCCAGTGCGCGAGCGAGTCTTGCGTGCCGCGCCCGGGGGCGGTGGCCCACGCGGCCAGTTCCTCGTAGTTCTCGCCCAGCCACTTCGAGACCTGCGTCACGCGCGGGCGCGTCGTCACCGGCACGTTCAGCGTCCCACGCACGGCCACGGCCTTGAGATTCTTTGACCCCATCAGCGCGCCCAGCCCGTTGCGCCCGGCCGCGCGGTTCACGTCGTGCATAATGGCGGAGAACAACACCTGGTTTTCGCCCGCCGGGCCGATCTGCGCGACCCGAATGCGTTCGTCCCCCAGCTCTTGACGGATGGCGACCTCGACCGGATGGGTCAACTGCCCCCACAACTGATCGGCGGCTCTGATCTCCACTCGCTGATCTTTGATCCACAGATAGACTGGGGCCTTGGCCCTTCCGCGAATCACCAGCGCGTCGAAGCCGGCCCGTTTGAACTCGTGCCCCCACCAGCCACCCGCCTCGGAACTCCCCAGCGCGCCTGTGAGCGGTGATTTGCCTCCGACTCCGTGCCGCCCTGCGCCGGGCAGGTTCGTCCCCTGCATGATGCCGGGCGCGAAAATGAGGAGGTTATCCGGGCTGAGCGGGTCGGCGTGCGGCGGCAGGTCGCGCAAGAGCAAATAGGCCACCACCGCGCGCCCGCCGACGAGCAGGCGGTAGAAATCGTCCGGCGGTTGCTCGATGTGAATTTCACCAGTTGTCAGATTGACGTGCAAGATTTTGGCGTGTGTGCCGCCGAGCATTTCATTATCCTTCTTGCCGTGAGGCCCATGAAAATAGCGCCATCTCGATCTCGGCTGCGGTCCAATCCCCATTGCCTCAATAGCACCACTGCCCCTCGCCGCGGGTTAACGGCTCTATGGGTAACCTCCCGGCAACATCATCTCACGCGGAAGCAGGATGTTGAACTCGCTCCGCAGCCGCCGGTCCACTTCTTCCGGTACGATCGGCGGGAAGTGCGATTTGAGAATCTCGCGCGCTTTCAACCGCGCCCGCTCGCGCATGTCCAGCGATCCCGCCGCTTCCCAGTTGGCGCGCGTCGCGCGGTCGGCCGTGTGTGGGTACAGATATTCCGTGTTCATCAGTTGGAGGGTCTGCGCGTGACCCAGGTAATGCCCCGGGCCGTCGGTGCAGACCTCGTGAATCACGTCCACCGAAAGCGAGTCCTCCGTCACCTCCAGCCCGCGCACCAGCCGCATCACCTGCCCGTTGATGTCGTCGTCAATCACGTATTGCTCGTAGGCCACGGACAGCATCGATTCCAGCATCCCGGCGGCGTGATGGTTGTACTGCGCTCCGGCCAAGGCCGTCACCGCGGTTGAGAGGCCCTTCTCAAAACCGGCCTGTGCATCCGGGAGCTTGCTGTCGGTCAGGGCGCAGGTGTTGTAGATCGGGAGATCGTAGAACTGCGAGATTTGCGCCGAGGCCGCATTCATCAACGCCAACTCTGCGCCTCCGCCCGACATGGACCCGGTGCGTAAATCGGAGACCAGCGGCATGCCGCCGTAAAGGGTGGGGTGGCCGGGCCGCAGTGATTGCACGTAGGTGATGCCCGCCAATTCCTCCGCCGTCACCTGCACCAGCGTGCCCACCAGCGCGGCCGGCGACGTTGCGCCTGATTGCGGAGCCGAAACGAGCGATACCGGAATCCCGGCGCGCACGGCGGCGGTGAGCGTTTCGGTGGTTTCCACCGCAAAGCGCAGCGGGCTGACTATCCAGCACAGGTTGAACGACAGAAACGGGCGCGCGAGGAATTGCTCCTCGCTCCCGGCGAGGATCGCTCCCATCTTCTTGATCTCGGCGACCTTAGCAGGGAAGTAGCACCCGCCCATGACATGCTTGTGAGTGGCGGTCAGGCAGGCGTAGAACGTGTTGACATCTATGTCGTCGTTGTCTACGTCGCGGGCCACCACCGGGCGCAGGAAGAAGTGGATGTTGTCCAGCGTCTCCACCAGCCGTCCGATGTCGTAGAGGTCACGCAGGCGCGTCTCACGCGCGCGGCCGGTCTCCAGATCGAGGATGTAGACCGCCGCGCCGCCTGTGCCGAGGTGCACACGCTTGCCGCGCAGGTGCAAATCCATGCGGCCATCCGTGCTGTACAACACGACGTCGTGGTTGGCGATTTGCAGGGCGCGCTCCACCATCTCGCGCGGGATGAAGATGCGGTTGTGGGCGGCCTCCAACTTTGCGCCCGCCTTCACCAGAATGTGGCGGCACTCCGACTCCAGCACCTCGACGCCAGTGCGCTCCAGCACGATCAGCGCCGCTTCGTGGATGCGCCGAACGTCGGCCTCGGAAAGTGGCTTGTATTGGCCGCCCTCCAACCCGGGGGGCAAGGTGTTGACCCGGTGGCTACTTTGGCGGGCGGCGCGCCGGCTTTCTCGTCGTGTCATAGGGCCTTGGTTCAGAGGTCAAGTGCTATGGGCTGCGTGACACATAGCACGTGACACTACGAGATTGAACCGATGCCGTACGCCCCGTGCAGCAGCTTTCCCTCGCCGAAGCGCGTGGGGCTGTAAGCGTCAATCGGCACGCGCACGGGCCGGCCGAGAATGGTCTGGGCGAGCGACTCACCTACCGTGGGCGCCATCTTGAAGCCG